>Ga0082212_10002626_pt1 | contig 26014 bp, 22 predicted proteins | sample TergutNt197P3_FD_71548 | JGI IMG/M metagenome (GOLD analysis project Ga0082212, IMG submission 71548) | Neocapritermes taracua P3 segment gut microbial communities from Petit-Saut dam, French Guiana - Nt197 P3 | ecosystem: Host-associated > Arthropoda: Insects > Digestive system > Gut ...
CGTTGCTGAATTGCCGGAAGGTACTGAGATGGTGATGCCTGGCGACAATGTGCTTTTGACTATCAAATTGATAACGCCGATAGCGATGGAAAAGGGTTTGCGTTTTGCGATTCGCGAGGGCGGACGCACTGTAGGCGCCGGCACCATTTCGGATATTCTGGAGTAATGGACAAATGCGGGACATTATTACTTTTGAGTGTACCAAGTGCAAGAACCGCAACTATACGTCGACTAAAAATAAAAAGACGACTACAGAGCGGTTGGAACTAAAGAAGTTCTGTAATCATTGCCGGGCGCATACGCCGCATAAGGAAACAAGATAATAATAGGGAAGTTCCAAAAAGCCCAAAATCAAGGCTTGCGACCGGGACAAAAGCGGAATTTACTTTTAGGTAAATGAGCATTTTGTCGAGGGAGCGTAACGCAGAGTTTGGGGTTTTAGAGTTTCCAGTGCAGGCCAGTAGCTCCAATTGGTAGAGCGGCGGTCTCCAAAACCGCATGCTGGGGGTTCGAGTCCCTCCTGGCCTGCCATACTATAGTAAAAACAGGCGTGTTTGAGGCATGAAATGGAAAAAACAGGAACGAAAGCGGTAGATAAAAACCAGGGATCGAAGAAAAATTTTCTCAGCCCTGTAATTAAAAAGTGCCGGCAAATCATCGATTTCGTCAAAGACACGCGAAAAGAACTGTATAACGTTTCGTGGCCGGGCAAAAGGGAAGTAATCAGCACCACGGGCGTTGTAATTGTGGCGGTGTTCTTCTTCGGTTTTTTTCTTTTTCTTGTGGACTTCCTGGTAAGCAACGGGATGGGCTACATTCTGAAATTGAAATAAGGAAGTATGGATAACACGAAGAAGTGGTACATCATTCACACTTATTCCGGGTACGAACGCAAGGTTGCGGAAAGTCTCATGAACCGCATTCAGGCGTATGAACTTGGGGAATGTATCGGGCAGATACTGATTCCCACGGAAGATGTGGTAGAGATGAAGAACGGGAAAAAGGTCATAACGACCAAACTTACGTTCCCGGGCTATATTCTCGTCGAGATGGATATGACGGATCAGGCCTGGCATCTTGTGCGCGGGACGCCAAAGGTAACGGGCTTTATCAGCTCCGGAAAAAAACCGACGCCGCTGACGGAAGAGGAAATCAACGAAGTCGTCAATCGTGTATCGGTTACTGCGGATCAGCCGAAACCAAAGTTCACTTTTGATCACGGTGAATCCGTCAAAATTAACGACGGCCCGTTCAAGGATTTTACCGGCGTCGTGGAAGATGTGAACCCGGAGCGTAATACGCTGAAAGTCATGCTTACGATTCTGGGACGGGCAACGCCCGTGGAGCTGGAAACCGAGCAGGTGGAAAAAGTTTAGGAGTGGTTATTTAGATGGCAAAGAAAATAGTAGCAAATATCAAACTGCAGGTGGCGGCGGGGAAAGCCACTCCAGCGCCTCCCGTAGGTTCGGCACTGGGGCCGCACGGCCTTAATATCATGGACTTCTGCAAGGCGTTCAACGCCAAGACCGCCAAGCAGGATGGATTGATTATTCCTGTGGTGGTAACGGTTTACAGCGACCGCTCTTATTCCTTCATAACCAAGACCCCGCCAGCGGCTATTTTGCTCAAAAAGGCGGCCAATATCGCTAAAGGTTCGGGGGAACCGAATAAAAATAAGGTCGCAAAGGTATCCATGAAGGACGTCAGGGAAATCGCGCAGCTCAAGATGCCCGACCTTAACGCGGCGGATATTGACGCAGCTATAAAAATCGTCATGGGTACGGCCCGCAGCATGGGCGTAGAGGTGGAATAAAAAAATTTTCGATTTTTAATTTCCGATTTTTAATTGACAAGTAAACCGTCATATAGGTTTCACTTCCCAAAGGCTGGAGTTTAACATTCAATCAAAAATCAAAAGTCAAAAATCGCAAGATGGGGTGATGCAATGTCGAAGGCGGGAAAAAATTACATAAAGGCCGCCGCGGAGCGTGACAGCGGCAAGTTATACAAGCTTGGCGAAGCTATATCAGTGGTTCAGAAAATCGCTTTTGCCAAATTTGATGAGACGGTTGAAGTTTCCATGAAACTTGGCGTCGATCCAAGACACGCAGATCAGATGGTTCGAGGCACTGTGGTGCTGCCGAACGGTCTTGGGAAGAGTAAGCGCGTTGCTGTAATCGCTTCCGGAGAAAAGATCAAGGAAGCGCAGGATGCCGGCGCGGAAGAAGTCGGCGGCGAAGACATAGTGGAACGGATTGCCGGCGGCTGGATGGATTTTGACGCCGTTGTGGCAACTCCCGATCTTATGCGCAGCGTCGGAAAGCTCGGCAAAGTGCTTGGCCCCAGAGGCCTGATGCCTAATCCTAAAACAGGAACGGTGACTTTCGATGTTGGCAAAGCAGTTAAGGAAATCAAGGCGGGCAAGGTTGAATTTCGCGTTGACAAAACCGGAATTATTCACGCTCCGGTAGGCAAGGTCAAGTTTGAAGAAAAGAGTCTCGTTGAAAACGCCAAGTCTTTAATCGACGCGGTAATGCGGGCGAAACCGGCCAGCAGCAAGGGAAAATACGTAAAAAGCATCTCGATTTCCTCCACTATGGGACCGGGAATCTGGGTGGATGAAACTTCAGTTGCGGCTCCTGTATAAGGAAGCACTGATTAGCTGATTATATGAAGGTTCTTTCTAATGAATAAAGAAGAAAAACAGCAGACAGTAGGTTCTCTGAACGGGCAGTTTCAGGCTATCGACAGCGCATTCCTGATTAATTACGAGGGAGTGAATGTTGTCGATATTACCGAGATAAGAAACAGGATCAGGGGAATCGATGGAAGCTACATGGTTCTGAAAAATACCCTGGCGAAACGGGCCGCGAAAGGAACCAGGCTGGAACAGCTTGATTCCTTTTTTCAGGGGCCGACCGCCGTGGCGTATCATCCCAAGGATGTTGTAGGTTTGGCCAAGCTCTTGACGGATATCGGCAAGAGCAATCCAAAATTTGAATTTAAGGCAGCGTTGGTTGAAGGCAAGGTCGCTTCCGTGAGCGAAATCAGGGAACTGGCTTCCATGCCTTCAAGAGAGGTGATGTTGAGTAAGTTGGTCTACATCCTCAAAGCGCCTTTACAGCAGCTTGCTACGGTTCTAAAAGCTCCGTTGCGGGATTTAGGCCTGGCTTTAAAACAGGTTCCGAAGGGAGATGCCGCGTAAACATATACGCAGCGCTTCCCAGTTATGGAGTCCAAACGAATTCAGCAATACATCTCTACCAATAACAGGAGTATATGATGGCGATTACAAAGAACGAAGTAATGGAATGGATTGATCAGGCTACGATGCTGGAGGTATCAGATCTGGTTAAGAGCCTGGAAGAAAAGTATGGCATTACCGCGGCAGCAGCCATGCCTATGATGGCTGTCGGCGCGGTCGCAGGCGGTGGTGAAGCCGCCGCTGCCGTCGAAGAGAAAACGGAATTCGATGTCATTCTGGCGGGAATCGGCGACAAAAAGATCAACGTGATCAAAGTTGTCCGCGAAGTAACCAGCCTGGGGTTGAAGGAAGCGAAAGACCTGGTTGAAGCCGCTCCCAAGCCGATAAAGGAAGGCGTTCCGAAAGAAGAAGCCGAGGCTATAAAGAAAAAGTTTGAAGAAGCCGGCGCGACTGTAGAGATCAAGTAGTGTTGTTCTATGAACGTTATGTTTTGCATTCAGAACCGCCCTCGGGCGGCTCTGAATGCATGACTTTTTTCCATATATAAACTAATCCGTAAGGATTAACCCCATTGAGGTCAGTGTGCACAGACCTTTCGATCCGGGGATGCTTATAAAACAATTCTTGTACTCTCAGGAGGGTAAAGGTATTTGTGTGTCTTTTATCCTTTACTCTGGAACCCATGTCTTTTCCTATTCAAAATAACTAAGCTTTTCGAGGTATTTTTTTCATGACAAATATCAGTACTTCGAATGTATACAGGGATCGGTTGGATTTTGCCAAAATCCACACAAGCATTCCTATTCCGAATTTAATCGAAGTTCAGCGGAAATCATATCACCGTTTTCTACAGATGGATGTAGCGGCTTCCGAGCGGGAAGACGCGGGGCTGCAGGCGGTTTTTAATTCAGTTTTTCCGATTAATGATTTCCGGGGTACGTCGTCGCTTGAGTTTGTGGAATATTCCATAGGCAACTGGCAGTGCAAGTGCGGCAATCTTAAAGGCCTTGATTACCTGCGCGCTACATGTACCGAATGCGGCAAGCCAATTGTCAACAGCCCGTATAATCCCGAACCGGGCATTTGCCGGCATTGCGGCGCAAAAAACGACATAGAAAACCCGCATTGCGAGTTCTGCGGCAGTACGGTTGATCTTAACGCAAAATATACCGTTGAGGAATGCCAGGAACGGGGAATGACTTTCGCGGTTCCGTTGAAAGTAACCGTGCGTCTGATTGTCTGGGAAAAGGACAACGAAACAGATGGAAAAACATTCCGCGACATGAAACAGCAGGAAGTCTATTTTGGCGACATTCCGCTCATGACGGAAAACGGCACTTTCATAATTAACGGCACTGAGCGAGTAATCGTAAGCCAGCTGCATCGCTCGCCAGGCGTTTTCTTTGAATCAAACCCCGGACGTACGTATATTTTAGCAAAAATCATTCCGTACCGCGGTTCCTGGGTTGAATTTGAGTTTGATCAGAAAAACCTGCTTTACGTGCGCATCGACAGGAAAAGAAAATTCCTGGCAACAACGTTTTTACGCGCGCTTGGGCTTAGTGACGACGCGAGTATTTTACGAACGTTCTATTCTCCGGTTACATTACGTTTTAAAGACGGCGCGCTGTATCGGACGCCGGGACGAGACCTTATAGGAACCGAAGCGACATACGAGATCAAAGATTCGAAAGGGAAGAACGTTGTTATTGCAAAAGGGCAAAAGATTTCCGAGCGGCTTTATAAATCGCTGATTAGCGCAAGCATTCAGGAAATCCGGATCGATCCGTCAGTTCTTGAAGGAGCGTTGTCCATTTCGGAAGTAATTGACCAGGAAACCGGAGAAATCCTCGTCGAATCGAATACCGAAGTGACCGCAGGTACATTCACTTCACTTGCCGCCGCCGGCATCAATTCTCTGGAGGTGTTCTTCCCCGAACGAGAGGAAACCGGAACTATTATCTCGCAGACATTGAAAAAAGACGGCATCAAATCGCAGCCTGACGCGCTTATAGAAATTTACCGAAAACAGAGACCTGGCGACCCGCCGACACATGAAACCGCGGAAGCGCTGTTTGAAGGAATGTTCTACGACCCGCGAAAATATGATTTTTCAAAGGTTGGACGTTTAAAGTTTAACATTAAACTTGGCATGGAAACTCCGCTTGAACAAAGAACTTTAACAGCGGATGATTTCTATTCTGTCATAAATTACGCGCTGAAACTTCCTAAAAATATCGGCAGCGTTGATGACATCGATCACCTCGGCAATCGCCGGGTGCGCGCCGTCGGCGAGCTTCTTGAAAATCAGTTCCGCATCGGGCTGGTGCGTATGGAGCGTGCCATTAAGGAAAAGATGTCCGTACACCAGGAAATGTTTACGGCAATGCCGCATGACCTCATTAACGCGAAGCCGGTTATGGCATCCATACGCGAATTCTTCGGCAGCAGCCAGTTATCGCAGTTTATGGATCAGACAAATCCTCTTTCTGAAATCACGCACAAACGCCGGCTGTCCGCCCTTGGACCGGGCGGCCTTAGCAGAGAACGCGCCGGATTCGAAGTCCGCGACGTGCATCCGACTCATTACGGACGCATATGTCCGATTGAAACGCCGGAAGGGCCGAATATAGGGTTGATTTCCTCGCTAAGCTGCTTCGCCCGTATTAATAAGTACGGTTTTATTGAGTCGCCTTATCGCATGGTTAAAGACGGACGGGTTCTTGAATATGTCAACGTCATTTTTCCAGGCGACACGCCATTCAAAGTCGGGGAGCAGGTGGAAAAAAAGACGGTGGATAAAGAAAACCGCCGTTGCGAGACCGCCGGTAAGCGTCTGGCCGAATATGACCCGTTTTCCTTCTACCAGACGGCCTGGGAGGCTGAAGATTATACGATCGCGCAGGCGAATGCCGATATCCACGAAGATGGAACGATCCTGCATGATCGTGTCAACGCGCGGAAATCTGGAAACTTCATTCTGGCTGAACGCAAAGGCGTGGAATATATAGACGTTTCGCCAAAACAGCTAGTCAGCGTCGCTGCCAGCCTGATTCCGTTTCTGGAACACGATGACGCAAACCGCGCCCTGATGGGTTCAAACATGCAGCGCCAGGCGGTGCCGCTCCTCTGTACCGACGCTCCGTATGTTGGAACCGGTATGGAGTATATTGCGGCGAAAGATTCCGGCGCCGTTGTCACCTGCAGGCGTTCCGGAGTTGTGGACAGCGTTGATGCCACGCGCATTATTATCCGCGTCGAAGGAGAAGTTGAAAACGGTAAATCTTCCAAGGACGCCGGCGTTGATATTTACACGCTTACCAAGTTTAAACGTTCCAACCAGAATACCTGTATCAATCAGACGCCGCTGGTGAGCAAAGGAGACGTTGTCATCAGGGGACAGGTACTGGCTGACGGGCCCTGTACGGAAAAAGGCGAACTCGCTCTTGGTCGTAACGTGCTGGTGGCTTTCATGCCGTGGCGCGGATACAACTTTGAGGACGCCATACTTGTTAGCGAAAAGCTGGTTAAAGAGGACGCATACACATCCATCCATATTGAAGAGCTTGAAATCGAAGCCCGCGACACAAAACTTGGGCCGGAAGAGATTACTCGAGACATTCCAAACGTAAGCGACGCCAGTCTCCGGGATTTGGACGAAAGCGGTATAATTCGTATAGGCGCAAAAGTACGGCCTGGCGATGTACTGATTGGAAAGGTAACGCCCAAAGGTGAAACCCAGCTTTCGCCGGAAGAAAAACTGCTGCGCGCCATATTCGGCGAAAAAGCGGGCGAAGTGCGCGACGCTTCGCTTGTCACGCCTCCGGGCATTGAAGGAACCGTCGTTGACGTGAAGATTTTCTCGCGTAAGGGGGTTCCTAAAGATGAGCGCGCCAAGCAAATCGAAAAGGAGCAGCTCGACAAGATGGAAAAGGATCTTAACGATGAGATCCGCATCATCAGAGACGAGCGCAACAAAAAACTGATAAGTATTCTTTCTGGCGAAATTCTGCCTGTTGACATACAGTCAAAGTCAGGCGAAACGCTAAAAAAAGGCGCAAAGCTTACCAAATCTTTATTGCTTGGGCTTAGTTCCACTGACCTTAACAAGGTCAAAAATGACTTTAAATCTGAAAAGGAAGGGAAAGTTTACGATAACATCAAGAAGCTTGATGATAAAACCGACAAACAGATTCAGATTCTGAAAAAGTTGCATGAAGATCAGAAGGAAAAACTTAACCGCGGCGACGAGCTTCCTCCAGGCGTCATAAAAATGGTCAAGGTTTACGTGGCAATGAAACGCAAGCTTTCCGTCGGCGACAAGATGGCCGGGCGTCATGGCAACAAGGGCGTAATTGCGCGTATTCTGCCGGAAGAAGATATGCCCTATATGCCGGACGGCACGGCGGTCGAGATTGTGCTTAATCCGCTCGGCGTTCCTTCCCGTATGAATGTCGGACAGATTCTTGAAACTCACCTCGGTTGGGCAGCCAGGTCGCTTGGGCTTCATTTTTCCACCCCTGTTTTTGACGGAGCATCTGAAGCGGAAATCAAGGAAATGCTGCGCCGCGCAGGCTTGCCTGAAAGCGGCAAGATTGATTTGTATGATGGGATGACCGGTGAAAAATTCGACCAGCAGGTAACGGTCGGCTACATTTACATCCTGAAACTGTCACACCTGGTTGACGACAAGATCCACGCCAGGAGTATCGGGCCGTACTCGCTTATTACACAGCAGCCTCTTGGCGGTAAGGCGCAGTTCGGCGGCCAGAGGTTCGGCGAAATGGAAGTCTGGGCGCTTGAAGCCTACGGCGCGGCCAATATACTGCAGGAACTCCTTACGGTAAAGTCCGACGATATTCAGGGACGCACCAAGATATATGAAGCCATAGTCAAAGGCGAGTCACACTTTTTGCCGGGTATTCCAGAATCGTTTAACGTGCTTATACGCGAACTGCAAAGCCTCGGCCTGGATGTGGAGTTAATCCAGAAACAGAGGATGCTGCGCGGAGACGATAAGGAAGACGAGCAAGTGGAAACCGCGCCAGCCATGGAATACGCTGATTAAAAAACGTGATTCGATCAATAGATGACGATAAATATCTGATGTAAAGCATTAATTAATTAAAAAACCTCCGGTTTTTTAATTATCGCTATGCAGAAGGGTTGGGGGGGGCAATTGAGAAGTTTTAAGGATGTGTCGGAAAAATCGGATTTAAACACGAATTTTAACAGTATAAGAATTAGTCTTGCATCGCCGGAAAAGATACGGGCATGGTCACGCGGGGAAGTCACCAAACCGGAAACGATTAATTATCGCACATTCAAGCCGGAAAAGGATGGACTGTTCTGCGCACGGATTTTTGGCCCAGTTGCAGATTGGGAATGCCTGTGCGGCAAATACAAGCGCATGAAATACCGCGGAGTGGTTTGCGACAAGTGCGGCGTTGAAGTTACTTTAGCCAAGGTACGGCGCGAGCGGCTCGGACATATCGAACTTGCAGCGCCATGCTCGCATGTCTGGTTTTTTAAAGGACTTCCAAGCCGTATCGGACATCTTCTTGACATCACGTTGCGCGATCTTGAGCGCGTATTATACTTTGAATCTTATGTGGTGGTTAATCCGGGGGACGCTCCGGTTAAACCGCGCGAGCTTCTGAACGAAGAAAAATTCCGCGAGATGCAGTTGAATTTTCCTGGAAAATTCCGCGCTATGATGGGCGCGGAAGCTATCAAGGAACTGTTAAAACAGGTTGACGTTGACGTAGTCGCAGACGAGATGCGTGCCGCCATGAAGACGGAAACATCTCAACTTAAAAAGCTTAAATATGCCAAACGGCTGAAGGTGCTGGACGCTTTCCGCAAGTCGGGAAACAAGCCTGAGTGGATGATTCTGGATGTAATTCCGGTGATTCCGCCGGAATTAAGGCCGCTTGTTCCGCTTGACGGCGGTCGTTTCGCAACTTCGGATCTGAATGACCTTTACCGCCGCGTCATCAACCGAAACAACCGGTTGAAAAAGCTTATAGAACTCCGCGCTCCGGAAGTAATCATCCGAAACGAAAAACGGATGCTGCAGGAGGCTGTTGACGCCATGTTCGATAATGGCAGGCGCGGGCGCGTTCTTCGCGGCGCCAACAACCGTCCACTCAAATCGCTGAGCGATACGCTTAAGGGGAAGACAGGACGTTTCCGACAAAATCTGCTTGGAAAGCGCGTTGATTATTCCGGACGCTCCGTGATAGTCGTCGGCCCGGAATTGAAACTGCACCAGTGCGGCCTCCCTAAAAAGATGGCGCTGGAATTATTTAAACCATTTATTTACAACAGATTAGAAAAAGACGGACACGCGGCGACTGTTAAAGGCGCCAAGGAAATGGTTGAGCGTCAGGAATCAGTAGTTTGGGATATTCTTGAAGAGGTAATCCAGGATCATCCGGTAATGCTCAACCGCGCTCCGACATTGCACCGGTTGGGTATTCAGGCTTTTGAACCCGTGTTAGTCGAAGGCAAGGCAATCAAGATTCCGCCTCTGGTCTGCGCCGCGTTCAACGCCGATTTCGACGGCGATCAAATGGCCGTGCATATTCCGCTTTCTCCGGAAGCCCAGATTGAAGCTTCCGTGCTGATGTTGAGCAGTCACAATATACTGTCGCCGGCGAACGGCCAGCCTATTGCCATCCCAAGCCAGGATATCGTGCTGGGCTGCTACTATCTGACCAAGGCTAAACGTGGAACCAGGGGTGAGGGACGAGCTTTCGCGACATACGATGAAGCTATGTTTGCGCTTGAAAATGAAGTTGTGGAACGCCTTACGCCTATTCGATATCGTTATACCGGAACTATAATGGACCTGACCGCGCAATACGATGATCAGGCCGTAATGCGCGCGGAAGTGCGTGACGTTGACAACGAGTTCATCGACACCACAATCGGCCGTCTGATTTTCAATTCGATTCTGCCCGAGGGAATTCCTTTTATAAACGGACTGATGAAAAAGAAGGGACTGCAGCAGCTTGTCAACTACTGCTATTTGAATTTCGGCCTTGATGTCACCGTTTCCATGCTGGACGATCTGAAAAATATCGGTTTTCTGTACGCGACTAAAGCGGGCATCTCCATCGGCATCAACGATTTGGTCGTACCCGACAATAAGGTTGGACTTGTAGACGCAGCGCGGGCGGGAGTCGTTGAGATTGAAAAGCAGTACCAGGAAGGCGCCATCACCGACGGTGAGCGTTACAACAAGATTATCGATGTCTGGTCGGATGTAACAGAAAAAGTATCGGATGAAATGTTCCTCAAGATGAAGCAACAGGATGAGGAAGGTTATGAGTTCAACCCGATTTATATAATGGCCGACTCCGGCGCCCGCGGAAGTAAACAGCAGATTCGTCAGCTTGCCGGTATGCGCGGCCTGATGGCCAAACCGTCCGGTGAAATTATTGAAACCCCGATTACGGCAAATTTCCGCGAAGGTCTTGATGTATTGCAATATTTCATCTCTACGCACGGCGCGCGTAAAGGGCTGGCTGATACGGCGCTCAAAACAGCCGATTCCGGATACCTTACGCGGCGGCTTGTCGATGTAGCGCAGGACGTTATCATTTCAATAGACGATTGTGAGACGCTAGACGGTATATATGTTACGTCTATTATTGAAGGCGGCGAAACCGTAGCGCCGCTGCGCGACCGCATCGTTGGGCGAATTTCACTTGAAACTATTAAAGATCCTCTTACAGGTGAAACCATTCTCGGCGTCAACGAGGAGATTACCGAAGATCTTGCGGCTGAAATTCAGGCCGCTGGTATTGAAAAAGTAAAGATCCGTTCGGTTTTGACATGCAAAGCCAAACGCGGAGTTTGCATTAAGTGTTACGGCCGAAACCTGGCAACCGGGAAGATGGTCGACCTGGGTGAAGCTACAGGCGTGATTGCGGCTCAGTCTATCGGCGAACCCGGCACCCAGTTGACAATGCGGACGTTCCACATAGGCGGTACGGCCAGCAGAACTGCCGAACAATCAATGGAAGAATCCAAAACGCACGGCATTGTCCGCCTGCTCAATGTTCAGCACGTCACCAACCGTGACGGCGATCTTGTCTCGATGAACCGCAACGGTATGATGATTATCGTTGACGAAGCCGGGCGGGAAAAGGAGCGGTACGCGATTGCTTCCGGAGCGGTTCTGAAGGTAAAGGAAGAGCAGAAAATAAAACCCGGCCAACTGTTGCTGGAATGGGATCCTTACACACACTCCACACTTACCGAATTCGGCGGCAAAGTGGTTTTTAGGGATATCATCGAAGGAGTCACCGTCAAGGAAGACCGTGATGAAAACACAGGTCTTGCCCGTAAAGTGATTATGGAATCGGTTGACGAAAAATATCAGCCGGAAATCGAAATCAGAAACGCTGCCGGAAAGGTAGAGAAGAGCTACAGGCTTCCCGCAAAAGCAACTCTCTGGGTTGACAACGGCGAAGAGGTTTTTCCCGGCAGCATTTTGGCCAAACGCCAGAAAGAAGCGCGTAAAACCAAGGATATCACGGGCGGTCTGCCGCGCATTGTAGAACTTTTTGAGGCGCGCAAGCCCAAAGAACCTGCCGTCATCACTGAAATCGATGGCGTATTGAAAGACGGCGGTCTTGTACGCGGTCAGCGCAAACTCGAAGTGCATCATGAAAGCGGCACAGCTGTTAAGGAATACCTGGTACCGCGCGGCGTACACGTTAACGTGCAGGAAGGCGAATTTGTTCGCGCCGGCGAGGCGCTTATCGACGGGCCGCGCAACCCGCATGACATTTTACGCGTACTGGGCGAAAAGGAATTACAGAGTTACCTCGTAAACGAAATCCAGGAAGTTTATCGGCTGCAGGGCGTCAATATTAATGACAAGCATATCGAAGTAATCGTTCGTCAGATGATGCGCTGGATTAAGGTTGAAGAAGTGGGCGATACGGAATTCCTCATGGACGAACAGGTTGATAAATTCCGCTTCTATGAGGAAAACGAGCGGGTGGAAGCCGCAGGCGGTCAGCCCGCGAAAGGCCGTCCGCTGCTTTTAGGCATTACCAAGGCGTCGCTTTCTACCGACAGCTTCATTTCGGCGGCTTCATTTCAGGAAACGACCAGGGTGTTGACCGAAGCGGCCATCAGCGGCAAAGTCGATTACCTGCGCGGACTGAAAGAGAATGTTATTATGGGCCGCCTCATTCCAGCCGGGACGGGCATGGATTTGTACCACAATATCAAGCTTACGGAACAGATCGTGCCAATGGAGATACCTGAAGAAATGGATGAGGATGCGGAAATTGATGAATCAGATGATTTTGAATCCGATCTCATGCTTTCGCTGCAGTAGTTTGTTAAGGAGTCGCCGAAAGAAATCACCATCTTTTTGATGGTGATTTTTTTTCAGCGACTCATCCTCTTTTCCAGGTCGTGAAAAGTGAATAAATGAACATCTACACATTATTCATTTCGGTTGCCGCGATGACTAAAGGCGATGTGGATACCCGCCGCATGAGTGTGACGACTCTCGACCGGTATCTCCAGCGGATTGGCCAACCGCAAGTGTTCGGATCGCAATTTAATTCATCCGATCTCACCGATCCCGCAAAATGGACATTGGAGCCATATCAAACCAACCTCGTCAGCGACGCACTACGCAAAACCTATTGCGTAGAATCCCTCGCAACACAACAGGAAATCATCCTCTCGTTACAAAACGGTGATGAATTAAAAGAACATACCCAAAGGTCATGTAGTGACTAAGGACAATAGCCTTTAACAAGGCGTGTTTTCTGATTCGTCCGATATATGCAAAAAACAAGCGTTTTGGAAAAAATACCACGGATACAATAGTACCACTTCTGATAATATCTCTTATGTCAACTAATTCAATAGATCAATTTTAATTGAATTTCAATATAATTGCAACGGTTTTGAACAGAATTTGGCGAAACGACAAAGCTAACGATTTGCCTGTTTCTTTTAAACGCATTATTGGAACAGGCGCTTTGCACTGATATCGGTACGATCCAACCGCAACGGAAATCGCTCTTAAAGTATTAACGGTTAGGATCGCATGGATTATGTATTGGTTTGCACGGATCTGGTTGGCATCCCCCGGACTCAGGATTGCAAGGGCTACAAGGGCTGCATCCAGCACTTGAAATTTTCGCTTCTTTTGGGGTTACACATTCTAAAGTTGGGCATTCGTCCATAATTACCTCCATATGCGATGTATCTTAACATATTTTTGATACAAGCACAATACACATTTATAAAATAAGTCAAAATTTACGGTTTCAACGAGCTTAAATTATGTGCTGCAGAGCATAACTCAAGCTGATTAACATTTACGGAATTATATCAATTATCGTCAATCCCTTCTTTCCATTCGCCGACATGCGGGTTATAGGTGCATCTCGGGTTTTTATCAAACAGGTCGCCACATATCCCTATTCCAAGCGGACGGCAGTCCCTACATGCGTACTTATACTCGCAATCCTTACATATCTTTATTTGATCAAAAGTTAGGAGCCAATATTTTTTTAATATTTCGGAGTCCAATATTTCCTGAATGGACTGTTTCCTTAAATCCCCAATAATTATATTCCTTTCAAAAACACAGGGAAGTATCGTTCCCGTCTCGGTTATTGCAAATTTTCCATACCAGCAGGTATTTGTTAGATATGCTTTTTTAAACGTTTCCTCATCAATATAGAATTCGGGCTTGTGGCGTTTTGAGTTGTTAAGTATAGTTTCATTTGTAGGTGAATGGTGTATCTGTTTTCCTCCGAAAATGTTCCTTATGACATCATAGCCTGTATACTTTAGTCCGAGCGATTCGATAAAAGTTTTTATTTCTTCAATACAATGCTGATTTTCACGCATAATTATAACAGCAGGACTGACTTTAATATTTTGTACTAATAGCTGTTTTATATTTGCAACAGTTCTTTCAAAACTTCCGTTTATCTGTGTAATAGCATCATGGATTTGAGCTGTATGTCCATATATTGATAATCTGATATTTATATTGTTTTTGCTAAAGCAATTTATTATTTTTTCGCTTAGTACGGTAGCGCTGGTAAATACAGTTACTAAATCAAAACCTTTTGTTCCTGCAAAATCCAGTAGCGGAATCAATTCAGGATAAATACAAGGATCTCCGCCAATGAACTGTATGTTTCTGCATCCCGCGTAAAATAATTGTTTTAAAATGTTAATCCAGTCGTCTACAGGTAAAATACTATTCGACTGTTTATGCATTTCTCCCGTGTAACAATGCAAACACTTTAAGTTGCAAGCCTGGGTGATTTCTAGCCAGGCAAAATTCAATTTGGTATCGCGTTGACGGTCGATTTTATATTCATTAACCTTATATTCGCTGTCGTACAAGCCGTTTGTTATTAGAGACTTTATGTAGTCATATTCAATTTTTGATTGAGTTGGCTCACCTTGCACTATTAAACGATTAATAATATCTTTAGCAATATGATTAATCGAATATACTTTTTTATTTTTCAGATCATAGATCGCAGCGTTTTTATAGCCTTCTGTAAATATTACATTTTCTGAAATTGAATAATTCATATTTTTATTCACAGTTTATTATTACATTTCGCAGTATTCGCTTATTACATCATTAAACATCAAATATTTAGCAGGAACATGCTCCGTCAGCCATACGCCGTTTTCAGATAAATAAAACTTATAACCTTCCGTATACATTTTTACGCTGTCAATAATCAATATCACGGGTTTTCCATGTCGTCTGCCAACTTTTATTGCGGTATTTTTGTCTGATGAAAGGTGTACGTGCAAGCGTTTTTTCGCTTTTAAACCATCTCTAATTATCGAACCGATGTAACGCCCGGCCGTTCCATGATACAATATTGTTGGCGGTTGTGATTCTTTGAGTTCAACATCGACTTTAACGCTGTGACCTTGATTAGCGCGTATTTTTGTAAGATCATCGTTAAAGCTATAACGCTTTTTATCGTTATTTTCCACAACGTATTTAATATCTTCAAACGTTAATGATACGCGCCGCGAACGGTTCAGTCCTTCAATCAACGAAGATACATCAGCCCAGCCATTTTTGTCGAGCGTTATGTAAGCGGCTTTTGGCCTGTGTCTTAATACAAGACTCATATATTTAGATATTGTTTTCGTTTCATATTCGTCCATAGCGCCAAACGGTAATTCATATTTCCTAACGTTTAATAATTCTGTAACGTCTTCGCCTATCGCTCGGCCGACGACTTCGGGAAACATACGGATTGGAAGCGCTAAACCCTGCGATGTCTCTCCACGCATATTTATTGTTTTAATAAGGAAACCGGTGCCCATAAATTTATTGTCCCGATATGTATTACGCCGCAGGAATTCATATCTCTCTTCGATTGGCAGAAAACTGCCAGCCTCGAAATAAACACAGTGATCACCGGTCTTAAATTCACCTTTCTTTGCAATGCATTGTTTTTCATTGATGCTGACAAGTTCAATGACATCGGCACCTTCAATCGACTTAATATACAATATCTTTTGTATTGTTGCTAAATTTTGCATAAACCTTTCTTAAAAGCCGGAATCATTCAATAAGCAAGCGCTCATAAATTACTTTATAGAGTATGACGGCCTGCTACAGGTATAAAAGTGGGAGCAAACTCCCGCGCTCCATAAATCAGCGTTTTCTAAGAGAACTTGGTACGTCTGATAACTGATCACCCAGTATGTCAACGATAGACGAGATTCCTTCTATATTGTTCAAATTCATGAGCATATCATACCTTATCTGCCCGATCACACTGCGAATATATTAACCATGTACGAAATCGAGTTTCAAAATTAAAAACTGGTTACTGGGTCGCTACCGGAACGGTGTGTAGATAAAGTTACGCTTACTCGGTTTCTACGTTCCGTACGCCTTGCGTTTCATATAGCGCAGACATTTTGTCAGCGTTTATCTTGCTTTTCTTGCCAGTTGTTCATCAACAATATCCGTTATATGCGCAAAGGTATCGAAACGTCCACCTGCCACATCATCCTCCGGGATCGATATGTCGAATGTGTTTTTCACATCGAAATAGACATGAAGTAATTCACGTGCAGGGATACCGTCTTTACTTAATAGCTTCATCCTCTTTATTTCCGGGTTTCGTAAAAAATCAATAGAAAATCTTCTAATAAAAATATCCGACAGTTTTCTTTCGATTTCATTTCTATGCATGAGGCGTCATTGCTCTCTATCTTTACACGGTAATCATACGAGTGTTTTTCATTTTCGCCAGGAAACGCTGAATAATTGTCAGCGAGAGATTAAGCGCGAGACGCACTGAGCGCAGAAACCTGAAAATATCAAAAAGATATTCGAGGTTACGAACACCGCGCATCGCGCAACGCAGAGATTTTCTCACCCGGGCAATTAATCAGCGTTTCCTGGCGTGCATAAACCATTATCCATTTCTTGCCATCGTCATCTCAGCAGCCATTTGGCCAATGCTAGCGGCATTTCGTAATACCTGATTACATTGAGTGACGCAATGGCTCTCACAACCAGAAGCACAAGTGTAAAAAGCATATTGCGTTCGCTTCATTTGCCGAATAGGTTTATAGAGTTCACTCTTTGTTGTGGTTTCTATTGTGTTGCTTGTCATGATATTTCTCCTTTTATTGTGTGGTTACTCTAATGTGTTAATAAACGTTCGAAATTGCTAAATAGGCAACCCATACGCACGAAAAACTCTCATGCAATTATCGAGTTAACATCCACGGATAACTTATCAACCAATCTGTCAACCGCAGTCGATATACCATCCATTTCGTTCAGATTCAATAGGTTATTATAAGCTGTTTGCTCAATCATGCCGCGAACATAAGCGTCATCTAAAGAAAGGTATGACAGTTTTTTTTCCCCAAATGGGTTATTGAAGTCCGGGGCATATGGTGATAGTGAATGAACGTCAATGCGGACGCCCAATCTTCCAAGTAAACTATCCTCAATTCCTTTAAAATAATCAATATCGTAGGGTCTGCAAAGCGATGACAATATAGCGAAATCAGGTCTAACAGCTTCAGATATTTCATATGCAATGATACCAAAATCAGTAGAGTATTGATGATTGTACGTCATAGCTGAACCAGGAACACCGATAATAATAATGTCAGGCTGATGTATCATTTCAAGATGGTAAATATAATGATTCATCGCGAGTACTTTCTCATTTTCCGTGAAAGTACCGGAAAAAATAAATCTTGGTACTGCCTGGCCCCCAAATGCGGCACATTCTTTACGCGAAGATATATACAGAACTTCATAACCACGATTACTCAACTCAGCATAAAGAGCGGTCTCAATATAAAACTGATTGCAGAATTCGTTACTTGTCATTACAAAAATGACGGGGGATCTTATTTCTCTTACTCTATGCTCGTAGCAAATTTTAGGTTTGAATGTCGAGTAATCAAAAAACTCAATTTTAATGCCAGATAAGAATGTTTTCTCCGGTGTAGTCAGGTTTCTGGAGCAAATTATGCGCTTGCCTTTCAATTTCGCAAGCTTAATTTTTGGTTCGATATAATGGTAAAAATCCAGATCATTCCACGAATCTACAATCCATACCGCTGTACAGTCATTCAATTTATCCTCATAATTGTGGACAACTTCAATCATTCCATTATGGCTCTTATAATACTCACCTTCATGCCCCCATGATTCAGGTGATATTAACCACGTCAGATGGATGTAAGGAAAATTCTCAGTACTCTTTATAACAGAGAGGCTTTCCCTATCAACCGGGTAAACAATTATTCTGTCATCGTTGCAAAATATCACTGAATCCCTTTGTACATTCTTTCTTCATCGAAGGTATATCCTAATTCCTTTAAAACACAATAATCTTTAAATTGGTTGTCGATTGTTGCGAGAACCGATGGGCACCTTTTGCAGGTTTCCGCTTCAGATACACCTTGCATATCGTCTACAGTTGCAACACAAATGAAACAATGACGATATGCCCAGCAATCCCTACACATCGCATGTGTCACAACTTCCGGATTAATAATCTGGCGGGCTTTCTCAAGCGATATACCATTCTCGATATCGCCTAGGATAACTGTCTCGGAAAGTTCACTGACTCGCTCGCACGGGAAAAATCTACCTTTAGTATCAACAAACAAACGAATTGCCCCGGGGATACATGGTCCGCTATGATGGAATTTCCGGGGAATACAGTTTTGCTCAATTTGAACATTCTGAAAACAGCGTAAAAATATCCCTGCAAACTTGCTGGCAAGCAAAGGAGATGCTTTATCCATGGAAATCACACCAAGTTTCGCGAGGAGGAACTTAAAATATTCATAGTCCCTGCCTGATGTAAATTCTTCATTAACTTCCATTTTCTGATTGGTGTAATTGTCTGTAACATAATTTACTGAAAATTTGTCTGCACCGAGTATTTCATCGCCAGTAATATAATCATTGACGCAGCTAAAATCATTTTCCGTGTCAAATACAGTGTTGAAACGTACATTAGCTTGATAATAATCCGGATAATGTCTTTTGATTCTCGCAACATTATCCATAATTATTGAATAAGTGCCATTGCCACTGTCTGCGAACCGTCTGTGCTTATCGTGGATTTCTTTTGGGCCATCTATGCTAATTAATAAATGAAATCTTTTTTCAGCCAGATATGGGATCGAATTCTCGTCAAGTAATGTTCCATTAGTAGTTATCGCATAATCAATTTTCTTTCCATAATACCTTGATTCAATGTACGAAACGCAATGTTTAATCAGGCACATATTCAATAACGGTTCGCCTCCATAGAATGAGATCGTGACAGTTTTGCTGTCTTTTGCCCGTTTAATGAAAAAGTCAATCGCTTTCTCCGCTACTTCAACTGACATTGAATCCGATGAATGAGTTCGCGTCTTATATAGCCCGGAATATGTACAGTAACTACAACGAAGATTACAGTTCTGAGTAACTTGTAGAATGAGTTGACACAACCTGTTTTTCAAATAAAATGTCAATAACGATGTCGCTGGATGTTCAGAGATTTCCACCCTGTCTGAACGCAAGAAACCATTTGCCTTCATTTCTTCAACGAAAGTAATAGTATGCTCATCTGTAATTGTGGCGCTAGTGAGACTGGAAAGATAATCGTGGACTTCTTCCGAAATCCTTAATATTTTATTCGTATTGACGTCATAAACATAGCATTGCTCAGATGTCTTGAAAGTATAGATATACGGAGCATTGTTCATGTATTCATCTCTTTATTCCCGTCTGCGTCATACTGTGATGAACGGGGTGCTACATATCGCTGCGTATCCATTTTTATCTCATGTTTGATAAGTTTACACGCCACATTTATACTCTCAACTCGGCTCGTAGATCACTTAATCTATTTTATATTTCCAGTTTCCATATGTATCATAAAAATAGTCGCCACGCATTTCACCCTGCCTAACTCCGTTCGAATCAAAAAGGTAATTGCCGCGAAACTCGCCTATGTAGTTGCCGCCGATATCGTATAGCTTATTTCCGCGAATGCCACCTGTCCAGTTGCCGTATTCGTCGCGCAAGTGTTCGCCATCGACGCGACCGACCTGATTACCGCCTGTATCACGAATAATTGACATAATATTTTCCTCTAAATATTAGTAAATCGATCAAGCGTACCGTTTGTACGGTACGTGTAACCATGCCGATACTGGATACATATACCATCTCAATTGCCATTTTGCCTTTTCACGATCAATCCTATCCTAATAACGCTACCATTCTACACATATTTATTAGTACCGGAGAACCGACTAAAAACCGCCGTAACCCTGTAAAAATTGATTTTACGACACAATTCAGGGTATTTGCAATAGTTTTCTGGAATTTATTTGATCGGATGAACAGGACTCTGTGCATGACCAGTCAATTGTGGATTTCGTGACGCGCGCCGTAAAGGTTGCAATCGTATCAATAACAATGCATGTACGAGCGTATTCTTAATATGAAAACAATACAGGGTAGGTGGACGGAAACGGATGGGAATATGCTGCATTTTCCGAATTTATACGACTCTCAATACGCAACCCGGTTTTTTTAGATCATTATAAAATAGCAATCGTAATAGTAATGCTTGACATTGAGCAGTATCTCGTTCAAAATAAAATACAATTTTATTTTGAACGGAGGCAAACTATGTACATCAATCGTCAGCTTGAAGATGTGGTTCTGCGGGCAAGCGAAATGTTTCCGGTCGTCATGGTGACGGGCCCGCGACAGGTCGGCAAGACGACCATGCTTGAAAAACTTGCTGAAAAAGATCGTAATATTGTCTCGCTGGATTCGTTAATAAATCGTGAAATGGCGATAAATGAACCCGAACTCTTCCTTCAGCGTTTTCCGCCTCCGGTTCTTATTGACGAATTCCAGTATGCGAAAGAGCTGCTCCCTTTCATAAAAATTCATGTTGATAAAACCGGGCGCTATGGCGACTATTGGCTGACAGGTTCACAGATGTTCCATATGATGAAAGGCGCAAGCGAGAGTATGGCCGGCCGGGTGGCCGTAATTCCCATGCAGGGACTTTCAATCAGTGAAACGCTGGACGTACCAGGAGGCGAGTTTATCGGAGATCCGGCTGAATGGCTTAGAAGGGCCAAAACACGTAAGCCGCAAAACCTTAAAGAAGTGTACCAGCGTATTTTCACCGGCTCTTTGCCGCGCGCTCACAGCGGCGCTTTTGACAGGGAGTTATTCTTCAGTTCTTACGTGGACACCTATTTACAAAGAGATATCAGAGACTTGACGCAGGTGGGAGACGAATTGGCCTTTTTGAGGTTTATGACAGCATGCGCCGCGAGAACCGGCGGGCAGGTAAATTACGCGGAACTGGCAAAGGACGTGGGTATAAGCGCGCCAACAGCAAAACAGTGGTTTTCTATATTGCTTACTTCCGGCATCGTTGCTCTGGTGGAGCCTTATTTCAACAACGCGCTCAAACGCATCATTAAATCGCCCAAAATGTATTTTATGGATACTGGCCTGTGCGCTTACCTGACGAGGTGGAATTCCCCGGAAACAATGGAAGTTTCCGCAATGACAGGGCAATTTTTTGAAACCTTCGTCGTAAGTGAAATTATAAAGAGCTATTACAATTGCGGAAAACGCCCGCCTGTGTTTTACTACAGGGATACCGACCAGAAAGAAATAGATCTTGTTTTAGAGGCGAATAATACGCTCTTCCCTTTTGAAATAAAAAAATCTGCGTCGCCCGACAGGAATGTAATACAACGCTTTGACATTCTGCGCGGAACCCAAAAACAAATCGGTACGGGCGGCATAATCTGCATGACCGACAGCGTATATCCGATCAATAAGGATAATTACTATGTACCGGTATGGTTAATATAATCCATTTTTTAGAGGCGCAGTACACTACGCCTCTAAAAAAGACCGAATCCGAATTGAAAAGTTATATAAACATTCTTAATATCTTTCCAATAAATGATTTCTTCACAGGCTTACTGTTATTTTCTATTTGCAATTTCTTTTCTTTTTCTTCGCGCCATTGTACCAGAACTTTCAAAACGCCGATATCTTCATGATGGTAGTGCGCAAATTCGTGAGGAATAGCAGAACCGGGTATTCCAGATTCATGCGCCGCGATAACGAATTCATCCAGTTGCTCCCGTAAAGACAAAACAACCGGTTCGTCTTTTTCATTGTATACTGTAACTCCGTCTTCGGGCAGCATGGCTAAATTAATATCATCCCAGTCGAACTCCGGGTTTGTAACCGCCACTCTGGTAAAAAAGAAATAATCATGCTTTTCCCTATCGCTCATGTCGTCAATAAAAGTTTTTTCAATGGACTTTAGCATCATAGGATGCTTTTTGAACGCTTTTTCAACAACGGCGGGAACAATGTGTGCCGTGGCGCTGCTGCCATAAAGTAAAGGGAAAGCGCGAGTGCATTTAAACGTTTCCTCAAAATCTTTTTCAACTGCTGCTTCAATAACATTTGTCAGCGCCTCTGTAAAAGCGGGATAATCTTTAACATCATCCACGTTAGGGTAATGCAATACGCCTAAGCCGTTATCCATACGCCATAGCATTTTAATGGCATGAATTCCCTCTTCTTTCAGCTGTTTGGTCAAATAGTCCATCTTTTCTTTTGTAATGTGTTTTTTTCGTTCATTCTCTTCCCTCATTTCATCTTCAAAATCCTTGCCAAAAACCACTTCACTATTCGGCAATTTACCTAATCCTCTTCGTTTATATTCGGAAACAACATAATCATAAACTTCATATTTTTTATCTCCATAAAATGTTTTGTCAGAACGCAACAATCCCAGGTATTCCCTTGCCCCTCCGCACTCAATAATTGTATTTAACAGTGTATTACGGTCGTGTTCTTTCCCTTTTGAGGTTTTAATTGTGGCGTCTAAAGGAATCATATGAATATGTACGCCATTCCGAACTGCTGCGGCCAAAACAAGTTTTCCGTTTTTTTCATTTAATTTCAATATCTTGAAATGTTTTACAATATCTTCGCTATTTCCATTCCGGCAGCGATCTCTTAAAAAGTGCATGCCTTCGCCGGTGTTCCAGTCTACAACCTTTAATGGCAATTCGTTTAACGTTTTGCCGGCACATAACTGCTCGTGAAACAATTTTAGCGTTGCTTTCATATCTTCAGCGTTCATTAAAGTATTAGTCATAACAAGCCCTCCTTAAATAATACGCATTATATAAATTTTTTTATTTTTCTCCCCTAAATGTTCGTCTCCTGCAATATCTGGTTAAAATAACAAGAAACGCTATTTATCATCATTTCTTCGCGTCTCTATAATATTTATATGTGATGCGTAATGATATTTGTCAAATATTTTAATAAAAAATAATTATTCGGGTGTAAATACGCTGCAAATATAGTAATATATTTTTATGACAGATAATGAAAAGTCACTGATTGAAAAATTACGCGCGGTTTATTCGGAAACGACCACTGAACATATTCTATGTCCACTCAACGATAGGGCGGTTCCCGAATCGGATGGATACGCATGCTTTAAAAGCGTATGCGGCGAAACTATGAAAATCTGGCTGAAACTCGACCATGACCGCGTTATTCGCCATACCGGTTTTTGGACGGACGGCTGCGCTGCTACAATCGCATGCGGCAGCATGGCGACGGAACTGGCGAAAGGAAGACTGGTTACGGAAGCACTGTCTATCGACGCGTGCGCAATCGCGGACGCGCTCAATGATCTTCCGGAAGGAAACTTTCATTGTGCGGGCTTGGCCGAACAGGCGCTTCGAGCCGCGTTAATTAACTGCCTTGAAATAAGCCGTGAACCGTGGAAAAAACTGTACCGTAAATGACGCGCGGGATACAAGAATATGGAAAAAGTTATGGATTGGAACGCTCTCTGGAAAAATCTGGTTGAAATTCGGGCAATAGATCGTCAGAAAAGGCGGGATTCCGGTGAAGGGAAAGACCCGTGGACTGATCGGGCGCATCGGTTTCATGCGGGCGTCCGCGAGCGGTGGCAGCAGAAAGATTCCAGCCGAGATTTCATTCTTTCCCGCCTCGACGCCGATTCCACTGTGCTGGACATAGGCGCAGGCACCGGAGCGTGGTCGATGCTATTGGCGCGACATGCCCGACGGGTTACGGCAGTGGATCCTTCAGAATCAATGCTTTCCGTTATGCGGGAAAATCTGGCCTCGGAAAACGCCGCCAATATTTCCATCGTGCAGGGGGCATGGCCTGATGTTGACGTGGAACCGCATGATTTTTCCCTTTGCTCTCACGCCATGTATGGATGCCCTGATCTGGCCGCGTTTATTCAAGGCATGGAAAAACACACGCGGGAAACCTGTTTTTTATTGCTTCGCGCGCCGGATCGCGGCTGTATACAGGCTGAAGCCGCGCGGCATTTATGGGGACATCCGTTTGACAGCCCCAATTTCACCATCGCTTACAACATACTTATCCAGATGGGCATTTACGCAAACGTACTGATGGAAAACACGGGTTATTGGAAGCCGCGTGTAAGCCGGGATATTGATTCGGCGCTGGAAAGGCTTAAGCGTGAGATGTGCCTTGCCGGCGTCGACGAACACGACCGGTTTCTTTTAGATCTGCTTCGCCGGAGGCTTTCTTTTCGGGATGGGGTTTATGTCTGGCCTAAAGAAGTATGTTCAGCGCTCGTTTACTGGAAAGCGAGAAATTTTTGATTTTTGATTGATGATTTTTAATTGACATGGAAACGCGCGCCTTCGGCACACTTTTTTTATTACACGCCGGCGGGGGCGCATGCGCTCCGAGGTCTTTTATCCCGTATCAGCTTGTTTAATGAAGCATCCAACAGGCGCAGGTCAATGGGTTTTGAAATAAAAGCATCAAAACCGTTTTCCAGAAACATCCCGGCATGACCTTCAGTGGTATCGGCCGTCAGCGCAATTATTGGATGCCGGTATCCAAGTTCACGAATTATTTTTACTGTCTCAATGCCGTCCATTTTCGGCATCATATGATCCATAAACACGATATCATATTCGTTTCCGGCCTTGATGTTATCGATTGCCTCAAACCCGCTTTTAACGGTAAATACTTTTAAGCCATATGGCCGGAGCAGCATTTTTGTAACATCCAAATGCGCGTCCATATCGTCCACAACCAGCACGCGTCCGTAAGGCATCGGCTCACGTACAATTTTCTTTTCATTCTCAAGTGCCATATATGATTTTTATTTTACTGAATAATTTCGTAAACTGGTATCGCTTTTTGAATTAATGTCAAAATAAGGGGAGATAATTAAATGGAAAGTAAAATTTCAAAGGCAATTCAGATGAATTATTCGCCCGTGGCGGTAGTTTTTACAAATGAAAAACCCGAAGGGGCGCTTGAATTCACGGAAGGAAGCCGGGGCTGCGTTGCCGCATTACTGAACAGCGCCGCGAAAGGCAAGACCGCGGTATTCAGCAGAAAAACCTTCGGCTGTCCCGGCGGCGGCGCCGGACTCGGTTTCGGTAATACATATAAAGATTTTCCCGGCGGTATAGAATATTTCCTTTCCATTGGAAATAAAGAATTCTGCCAGAGCGAGATCGGTAAAAACATTGTCAAAAACATGCCAATGCTTGAACACGGCGAGGGCTTTCAAAAAGACCCCGAAACTGCTAAAAAATTTTTTGATTCCCTTCCGCTTACCGACATACCGTTTGAATACGTTGTTTACAAACCGCTGGAAAAACTGTCCGCCGACGAAACGCCTGAAATAGTGGTCTTACTGGTAAATCCCGACCAGCTTTCCGCCCTGACGGTTTTGGCAAACTATTCAAGGGGAACTTCGGATAATGTCATCGTTTTATTCGGCGCGGGCTGCCAGCAGACGGGAATAATGGCGTATAAGGAATGTTTATCGGATAACCCGAAAGCCATTATCGGATTGACCGATATAAGCGTTCGGAAAATTTTTGCCAAAGACATATTGTCGTTCACCATGCCATACAAAATGTTTCTGGAGATGGAAGGCGATGTCGATGGAAGCTTCCTCCAGAAAGAAGAGTGGCTGCACGTACTGGAACGCAATAAATAGAAAAGCCATGTGTAATTGCAAAACCCTGGGAGAGCGGACATAAAAGTTCCAGCCATGGGAGCGCCGGCGTCCTCGCCGGTCGTGTAATAAATAAAATGGGGCGCAATAAATCGCGCCCCTACTTATGAAGCGCGCCATTGGCGCGCGTTTATTCTTTACACGACCGGCGATGAAGCCGGCGCTC
>Ga0082212_10002627_pt1 | contig 26011 bp, 9 predicted proteins | sample TergutNt197P3_FD_71548 | JGI IMG/M metagenome (GOLD analysis project Ga0082212, IMG submission 71548) | Neocapritermes taracua P3 segment gut microbial communities from Petit-Saut dam, French Guiana - Nt197 P3 | ecosystem: Host-associated > Arthropoda: Insects > Digestive system > Gut ...
CGGCTTTCACCAGCATCATCACTTTACGCGGACGTTTAAGCGACTTGCACAACTCTTCAATTGAATGTGTTCCGATAAAGTTCTTCCCTTTACCACGCCCATTCACGAAATTATCTACTTTGGAGACGGTACGGTTATAAACAGCAACCGTAAATCCTTTACTCTCCATGTTAAGCACTAAGTTTTCGCCCATTACGGCTAAACCGATTAGACCGATGTCTGCTAAATTTTTCATATATTGTGAATTATGAATTATGAATTAATTGTCATTGCGGGCTTGACCCGCAATCCTCTGATAATCAATTTCTGTTTTTCAGGGGATCCCGCGTCAAGTGCGGGATGACAGACTGATGACAGACTTTTGAGACAGCCTCACTTTTTTTAATCTCAAACAAACAATACAAATGGGAAAAAGAAATACCTTTATCCTGTGTTTTCTATGCCTTGTAATCACAGGGAAAGCACAATCGCCCGTCATTACTTATTCGGGTAATCAGTTGCCCACATTCACCGGCTGGCAGGAATTAAAATTCGACAGCACACTCCATGAAAACGCAGGAGATCCGGTTGTTGCCGCCGTTCAAGGCGATGTTTTACGGTTGAATGCCTCTTCTTCCGGCAAATACAATCAGTTGGGCTGGTATAAAGCCAATACGGGATTCGATGCCGGCGTGGGTTATACCGTAGAAATCCGTGCCAAAGTAACCGAATCCAACGGCGCATTTAATATTCAGGGATTCGACCCTTCCGGCACGGGATTTCGCTTGATAATCGATCCCGACAAACTGATCGAATCGACCGGCGCTTTACTCCCCAATGTATTGAATACCGACAGCAACAGCGATGACTTTCACACTTGGCGAATAGCCGTAACGCCGGGTGGCGGAGGACATGTCTATCGCGATGGTCTTTTCATCGGTTCTTTCGCTGCATCCTATTGGGCGGGCGATAACCTGATTGCCGATGGCGGTTTCGAAAGCGGCGCTTCGTTGGTCGATTTGGGATGGCGGCAAGACGTGGATGAGAAAGGCGGCAAGATGGAAATATCATCCGATCCGCAACATGTACATTCCGGTTCAAAGGGTCTTTTTGTCGATAAGGCGCGGCACCAATACCGCCCTGTTCCCTTAAAACCCGGAGCAAGCTATGCGCTGAATTTTTGGGCGAAAGCCGTTCGTTATGCTACATGGTGGAATAATCGATACCATTGGGATGGCGGCGGAGCGGCTAAAAATTATGTAACAGGATTCAATGTAAGTGAAATTCCGGGTAACGAAACTGCTTACGATGATTTCCTGTTGATGGAACGGGTAACGCCTTCCCGTATTCCGTTTGGCGCAGTCAACCTGTTTCCCAATGGTGATTTTGAAGATCCGAATTTTCATTATTTCCCGGCAGGAGATGCACGTAACGATACAATCCTCGTGTATGACCGGGAAGACAATCAAGCGCCCGACTGGCATCCGTTTTGGGGAGCGCGGGTGCGTTTGCAGTATTCCGTGCAATATCTGCCGGACAATAACCAGGAAGCCGGCCTTAACTTTGCCCGAAGCGGCAACTATTCCTTGCGTTTTTTCAACTGTTTTGGGGATAATACCCAATACGGAGTGGATATAAATAAGGAATATAACTCCGGAAGAGGTTACAACTGCAACTTGAATACCCATCTGGAATTGGAACCCAACAAAACCTATACTTTCAGTTTTTGGTATCATTTTGCCAAATGGAGCGGCGACCGCCTGCGATTGTTGATCCGGAATGGAAATACTACGCTTTTTGATCGGCAAATCGATAATTCCCTGTTTCCCGAATTCAGGAACGCCGTGCTTACTTTCACGACTACAGAAGCCAACCACGACTTGCGCATCTTAACCGAAAGATACGGCGATACGCCCGGCGTATTGTATTTGGACGACTTATTCCTCTTTGAAGGAACTCCGCTTCCGGCATTTGACAACAGCTACCTGTTTTTCGGCAAGCCCACCAATACGGAAGGTGTGGATGCAGAAATTGAATATGTTTCCTACGACAACACCGGAGCTTATACGCCCGATGGAGAATTGATTATCAATACTTATGAAAAGAAAACCGCTCCGTTGATGACGGTCTGGGGCGAAAATCTGCAAGCGGACGATCCGATTTTCAACGAATATCCCCGCCCGCAGCTGCAACGCGAACATTGGGTAAACCTGAACGGTATCTGGGATTTTACCCGCAAACAGCGAAAAGATATTGGAACTTATAATCCGGATGAAACTTACCGGCGGGAAATATTAGTGCCTTTTCCCATCGAATCGGCGCTGTCGGGAATAGCCGATACCGATTACGAGAATATAGAGAAGGCGTATATGTATAAACGCAACTTTACGGTTGATTCGAACGATGCAGGCAAACGGATTATCCTTCATTTCGGCGCGGTGGACTGGGAATGTTATGTGTTTGTCAATGGCGAGCAAGTGATTCACCATACCGGCGGCTATGATCCTTTCTCGGTCGATATCACGGATCAATTGACGGAAAATGAGGAGCAGGAGTTGGTGGTTCACATTTATGATCCTACCAAAGGCGGCAATCCGAGGGGAAAACAAGATCCGCTGCCGGGTGGTATCTGGTACACGCCTTCGAGCGGTATCTGGCAAACCGTATGGTATGAAGCGGTGAATCCTACTTATATTCAGGACCTATCCATTGTTCCCGATGTGGACAAGAGCCTTGTAAAAATCCTTTTGGATGTAAAAAATGCTTCGGGCGCTACCGCCGAAATATCCATCTTGGACGGAAATGTTGTTCTCTCCACACAAACCGTAAGCATAGGTCAGGAAGTTTCCCTGCCCGTCAGCAATCCCAAATTATGGTCGCCGGACACTCCTTTCCTCTATGGTTTGTCGATAACGGTGAAAAAAGGCGGAGAAACCGTCGATCAGGTATCCAGCTATTTCGGGATGCGTAAAATATCCAAAGAAATGTTGCGCGGAAAACCCTATATGTTCCTGAACAATGAGCCTGTTTTTCATTACGGTCCCTTGGATCAGGGATTTTGGCCCGACGGTTTGCATACGGCTCCTTCTTACGAAGCGCTTCGTTTCGATTTGGAAAAAATCAAAGAACTGGGGATGAACATGGTGCGCAAACATATCAAGGTCGAGCCTGCCCGCTGGTTCTACTATTGCGATTCGATCGGAATCATGGTGTGGCAAGATCTTCCTACTCCAGCCGGATTGCTTGCTCAAATAACCGTAGGAAACGGCACTGAAAATGCGGTAAAAGAAAACTTCCTGAACGAAACGGAGGCGATTGTAAAAAGCCTGAAAAACTATCCTTCCATCGTGGTTTGGGTGCCTTATAACGAAGGCTGGGGACAATTTGCCGGAAGCGATGATCCTTCTAAAGGCGATGCTTCCCATACCATCGCCGGAGTAAACCGGATTAAAGCCTTGGATGATACCCGTCTTATCAATGCCGCTTCGGGATGGACCAGCTATGAAGTAGGCGACATCATCGACCGGCACAATTATTCGGAACCGGAATTACACAACAATCCGTATAACGAACGCGCATCGGTTTGCGGGGAAACGGGAGGTTATGGCTTTGTGATCGACGGACATATCTGGAGTAGAGCCAATAATCCCTATACCAGTATTGGTTCGCCCGAAGAGCTTGCCAACAAATATAAGTTTTTCAACGATCGGGCGCGCTCACTGACTCCGCTGGGAATTAATGGAATTGTTTATACACAGATTACAGACGTTGAGGAAGAAGTGAACGGTTTTTTCACTTACGACCGGAAAGTAGATAAATTAGCCTTGAACGACAGTGTAGCCGGAAAAGAACTGAAAGCAGGTATTGCGTGGCTCAAAACCAATGCCTTGGAGCCAACGATACTGAAAATAGCGCCTTTGGGTGGTGAAATATGGAAATACACCACCAGTGCAAATCCCGGCAGAGGTTGGTACACTCAGGCTGATTTCGACGACAGCGCTTGGAGAGAAGGTCGTTCCGGTTTCGGACAGGGGATTGGCGTCTGCAACACCCGGTGGGAGTCGAGTACTATCTGCCTGCGCAAGATGGTCTATTTCCCCAATCTGCCTCTGGACGAAAGAGACAAACTGGAATTCAGTATCTTCCACGATGAAGACTATACATTGTATATTAATGGAGTATTAGCCTCTCGCGGTACCGGTTATCTCACCGGTTACAAAGCGATTGACATCACGCCGGAGGCGAAAGATGCTATCAACTGGGGCGGAGAAAACCTGTTTGCCATGCAAGTGGTACAAACGACCGGTGCACAATACATTGATTTGGGAATATTTTCCGAAATACCTTTGAATAAGCAGGAGCAGTTTCCCGAACCGGTATGGATAGAAGTATCGAACGCAGAACAGTTTTTGGCAATACGCAACAATCTTTCCGGATTTTATAAACTGACTGCCGACATCGACTTGTATAATGCAGTCAATTATGTGCCGATCGGTACTGTAGAAAATCCTTTCAGAGGCTATTTGGATGGAGCGGGCTTTACCGTCAGATGTCCTGAAATCAACGATCCGAACGCAAATTTCCATGGATTATTCGGATATGCCGAAGATGCTTATTTTACCGATATGCGCCTGACCGACATTCTGGTGAGAGGGAGTGATAATACCGGATCGTTACTGGGAGGCGGGAAAGGCGTTACCATTCAGCGCGTAGCTGTGGAAAAACCCTACATCGTGGGCAATTATCAAACCGGCGGCATGATGGGACGCAGCCTGCCCGGAAGAGCTACCCGTGTGGAAGATTGCTATGTGGCGGATGGCGAGATAATTTCCAAAGACGGACAAGTCGGCGGCATCATCGGACTTGCAAATGATACCCGCATCGAACGAGCGTATTTTTCCGGTACCGTAGAAGTGCAAAAAAGAGAAGAAGATAAAGAAGCCGGTGGCATTCTGTCACGCATCGAAAGCGGATTGAACAGTCTGCGCGGAGTGGTTTCGCTTGCAAGTTCTATTACGAGCGGCTCGTCCAACGAATTTGTATCCCATGGAAACTATGGCACCCGGCTGAACGAATTTATAAACTGCTATACCTATAACAGTATCACATTGAGCAGTTATGTAAACCCGGGAAGAGCCAACCAGTTGCCTCGCGCCACCGCTGCACAGAAACGTCCGTTGGCAGATTTCAGGTCGAAAGCCCTTTATGAATCCATGGCTTGGGATTTTGAAAACCTGTGGGTAATTCCTGCCGACGGCGGTTATCCCGTATTCAAGGGAAACTACACCGGCATTCCTGCTATAAATGTTCAGCAATCAAACAACCTGAAAGTTTACAAATCCGGAGATTTGTTGGTATTGGAAGTGATACAACCGGCATCCGTATGGATATACGACGCTTCAGGTGTTTTGGTAGAGCGAACAGATGTCGAAAGCACGAAACAATTTGCGCTTCCCCAAGGAATATACATTATCAAATCGGTATGCAATCGGAATGTGGAAGCGGTAAAAGTAATTAATTAATGTTATGTCAATAGTAAAATGTGTGAAATATTATTTTCATGTATTGCCGTTAAGTCCGAAGGACTGAATATGAATAATCCCCAATGAAGCGTAGCGATTGGGGGATTGAATATATAAAAATAGACGTAAAATGATAAACAAAAAATTCCTGCTGTATGGATTGCTGCTATCCTGCATTGCATCACAAGCGCAAACCTATATATCCGATGCAAAAGGATTGGAAGCCATTTCGGAAAATCTTGCCGGACATTATATATTAACCGGCGATATTACCCTTTCGGAAGAATGGACTCCCATCGGCGCCAACAATCCGTTTAAAGGAATATTGGATGGCAATGGATATGCTATTAAAAATTTACGCATTAGCAACAACAATCTATCGACTGTCGGTTTTTTTGCTAAAACCGATGGCGCACAACTGAAAAATCTCGGAATAGAAAATGCCGAAGTAACTGCAGGAAAAGAGGATGCCGAAGCCTGTGCGGGAATTTTCATCGGCGAAGCCAAATCAACCCACATTACGAATTGCTATATCCGGGAAGGTTTTGTGACCGGCAGAGGTTCCGCCGGTTCTTTTATCGGCAAAGTCATACGGGGAAGTTCTTATTCTTCCATCAAAAATTCATATTCTACCGCCGACATCTTATCCGGTTTGGCAAATGCAGGCGGTTTGATAGGATTAGCCGAAAACGCAACCGTAAAAGACGCTTATTTCGCCGGAACGGCAGAAACCCAAAGCCGGATTTGCGGAGGAATTATCGGCTCTTCTGTGGGCAACGACAGCGTATCGTCCTGCGTCGTATTGTCTTCTTATTTAAAAGGAGTGATCGTGAGCCGCATTGTCGGGGAAAACACGCAAGGCAGAATATCGCTCAGCAACAATTATGCGCGGACAGACCTCGCGACAGGAAGCCGGAATCTGGCGCCTGTGCCGGTCAATCAAACCTATCTCAAAGGCGTGCAGGGGGAAAATATTCCCTACTTAGCTCCCGAATATGTTTCGGATTTCCCCTCTTATACGGAAGCCGACCGAGATAATGCTTTGACGGCTCTGAATACGAATTATTATTCCACTTCCCGGAGAATCTATTTCGAAAGATATACAAAAACCGGAAGAGTTTCCGCAATCTGGACGCAGGCTATCTTTTGGGATATGGCGATGAACGCTTATAAACGAACCGGCAGCAGCGCCCATAAAAAATTAATGGACGACCTTTTTGAAGGCAACCGTATCGAATATGCTAATTACAATTGGGACAACGGCGTGGTCTGGTTTATCTACGACGATATCATGTGGTGGGTGGTTGCTTTGGCCCGCGCTTATGAACTGACCAACGACGCTAAATATTTGGAACTCTCCGAAAGCGGTTTTGAAAGAGTATGGTCAGGCTCGAAAGTATTGAAAGACAAAGGCAGTTACGATCCGGTGAACGGCGGCATGTATTGGGCTTGGGATCAAAAGAATCCGGAAGGAAGTCCCTTGCCGACCATGGGAAAAATGGCTTGCATCAATTATCCGACAGTGATCGGCGCCATGACTCTTTACAATACGACAAAAAAAACGACCTATTTGAATAAAGCGAAAGATATTTACCTTTGGTCGCGCAATAATCTCTTTGATAAGGAAATCGGTCGGGTGGCTGATTCTAAACACGGCTCAGGCAATCCGGCATGGGTGATGCACGTTTACAATCAGGCGACCTGCATCGGCGCGGCTGTAATGCTTTACAAAGAAACCGGCGACCGGATGTATTTGGACGATGCGGTATTGGCAGCCAATTACACCAAAAACCAAATGAGCGTCAATGGCTTTATGCACTTTGAAACAGGAGTGGAACAGGGGATTTATCATGCAATTTTTGCCCAATATATTATCCGTTTGATTGAAGACGGCGAACAATACCAATACCTGCCCTGGTTGTGGTATAACATCCAAGCCGGATGGGCAAACCGCCTGGCTTCCAACGTTTGCTATAAAGATTACAGCAAGCCGGCTCCTGCCGTTTCGTCGATAGAAAGCTACGATGCAAGCGGTATTCCGGCGTTGATGCAGGTGGTTCCTCCGGCGGAAACAATGGATAAGGCAACCCATGCCCAAAGCCGGATTTTCTACGAGAAAAACCTGAATTGGGATTTTAATACAACTTGGGATTTTTCGGAAGAGGATTTGCTTCCTAAATTAAATTTTTCTAATACATCGAGGATACAATCAATTGAAATCGACAGAAATCGAGTGGAAATATATAGTAAGGATTGCAAAATTTTTATAAATGCCCCCCATCCGGCAACAGCCGAAATTTATGATACTCTGGGAAGCCTTTATGTAAAAAAAAAGATAACACAGGGAGAAGGGATTGAACTTCCTTCCGGTGTATATATTGTGCGAACCTGTTTTGATAATTATTCAACGGTGCAAAAAATAATCAATCAATGAAAAAAATACCCCGTGTCTTCGTGTTTTTGTGTCTTTGTGTTTTTATATCTTCTCTTTGGGCAGGCAATCCGATCGACAATACTTCGGAAGGATTGAAAACCAACCTCGAAGACTTATCATACAATATTGGCGCGTGGACAGTTGATGAAAACGGTTTAAACAGTAATTTGACAGGACAGGGCGATGGTTTTGTGCTTTCGAATACTGCGGCACACAATTTTGTATTGGAAGTGGATGTTCAATTCAATAATCGAAACGAATCGGCTGCGTCATTGGTGTTTGGAAGCAACAACGACCTCGACCGCAAAAATATGTATGTGGCTAATATTCACGCTCATAACGGAGTTGCCCGTCTGTTCAAATTCCAACACAATCCGCGTGAGACCGAAGCGCTCGATTTGGTAGGACATAAAACCATTTCGCTCACACCTGATAATCAATATCATTTAAGCGTTACGGTTATCGGCAAACACATTGTTTTTTCCATCAACGGAGAAGTGGTTTCCAATACTGCCGATTATACAACTGCAAGTGTTTATGGACAAAACAATGCTTTTATCGGTAATTATCTGGGGCTGCTTTCATGGAATGCCGATTGCGTCTATCAAAACCTGTATGTGACGGAATTGGACGAAACGACGAATCCGCAATTGAGTAATATCAGCTTACAGGTGCAGGACGGAGAAGTGGAACACAATATACAATTCGATTCCGCTCAATACGTATATATCGCTTATGTAAGCAACGAAACAGAACAGGTTGATATTCTTTTCGATAAAGCAAGTCCGGCAACGCTTGTTGAAACAAAAATGGGAAATACGGATTATCCCAACAATATTTTGCCGCTTCAGGAAGGGATTAATTTTGCTACGCTGGTTTGTGAAAACGGTCAAGCGAAAGTGCTCTATCAGTTGGTGATCATCCGCAGGGAAAATCCCGATTTGTATTACAACGAATTTGACAGGGGACAATACCATTTTTCAGTCAAAGAAGGCTGGGCGAACGATCCGAACGGAATGGTATATTACAAGGGTGAATACCATTTGTTCCATCAGTTTTATTACGGAATTAATTGGGGACCAATGCACTGGGGACATTCCGTCAGTCGCGATTTGATTCATTGGGAAGAACTTCCGATTGCGTTTTATCCCGATGAATACGGTACGATGTATTCGGGCTCGGCAGTGATTGATGAAGACAATACATCCGGTTTGTTTCGGGAGGAAGATGATACGTTTTCGGAAACCGGTGGATTGGTTGCCATTATCACTGCCAACGGAAACGGTGAACGTGTTATTCTTGCATACAGCAAAGATGGCAGAAATTGGAAAAAACACGAAGGAGTGATATTAGACTGGACAGAAGATCCGCTCTTTAATCGCGATTTCAGAGATCCAAAAGTTTTCCGTTACCAAAACAAATGGTTTATGGTTATTGCCGGAGGACCACTGCGAATCTATTCATCAGATAATCTAATCGACTGGCAGGTGGAATCAACATACGCCGATTTGTATACCGAATGTCCCGATATGTTCCCCTTATCTGTTTCAAACGGAGAGCCCAACGAACAAAAATGGGTGTTAAGTCGTGGCGGACGCTATTACAAAGTAGGCGATTTCAAACAGGTAGATGGTAAATGGCAATTCGTTCCGGACGCTCAATATACGGGTGGTGGAACCGGAAGAGATGGCGTTATGAACTTTGCAAGTGATGCCTACGCTACTCAAACCTATCACATGGGAAGTTTCGATACACCTCAGCGAGTAGTTGCCATCAGTTGGATGAACTTTCATGCGCCGAATCTAAGCATAGATAATGGAAATCTGACTTATAACGGAACTTTTACGCTTCAAAACGAATTGTCGCTACTCAAAGATGATAACGGTAAATATTTGCTACAACAGACCCCGATAACCGAATACCAATCCCTGCGTGACTTGGGACACACATTTTCAGCATCGAATTGGGCATTGGATGGAGAAACCAACACATTGGATTTCAACGGAGATTCTTACGAAATTGTGGCGGAATTTACTTTGAACGGCGCAACTGAAGTTGGCTTTAATGTGCGTACAGGTGATGGATTTTTTACCAAAGTCAGTTATATGGTATCCAACAATATGTATATGATTGACAGAAGAAAAACAGGTACAGGTCCATCCTATTATCTGCAAAGATTTATGCAAACATCTCCAATATCTGTCGTTGAAGGGAAAGTGAAACTGCATATTTTTGTGGATAGAAATACGGTGGAGCTTTTTGGAGGAAACAACACGGTTGCCGGATCGGCATTCATTTATCCTCCAAGCGGTTCCGATGGTGTGGAGATATTCGCTTCCAACGGAAGCGCCGTTGCCGATGTGAAAATTTATCCCTTGAAAACGATTTGGCACAAATCCGGTTCGGGAACAGGAATCGAAGATAAAGAACATCTGTCAAAAAAAAACGACATTGATATCCGACTGAAAGGAAGAATATTATGGATAAACTCCATGTATCCGGAAAAAACCAATGTCAAGATATACGATATATTGGGAAATCTGATGGAAGATTTTGGAAGACAACAGAAAGATGAATATTTACTATCTTCTCTGTATCATGGGATTTATATCGTTTCGGTGGAAACGCCTTTTGAATCAAAAAGTCAAAAAATAATCTTAAATTAAATTAAAAGATATGAATCATTATCACAAAATACTCTGTTATTCACTTATTCACTTATTCAGTTATTCAGTCATTCATTCTCAATCCTCTTTAACGCAACTGTCTTTCGATAACGTAGAATTGACCGACCAATTCTGGAGCCAACGGATGAAAACCCAAAAAGAACGCTTGATTCCCATTGCTTTTGAGCGTACCGAGAATGCGCTGGAAGATTTACGGCGAACCGCCGCTTATTTGAAGGGCGATTCGTCTTTGTTGCCTACTTTCGGACCTGTTGCCCGATATGAGATTTCCGACTTGTTCAAAGTCATGGAAGGTGCTGCATATCTTTTAAAAACACATAAGGATGAAGCCATAGAAAACAGGATAGACCATATTGCTGCCATTATAGCCGGCGCTCAGGAAGAGGATGGTTATCTTTATCCCGCGCACACGACGGGAGTTTCCAAAAATGCCGACCACTGGAGTGGGGCAGGCATGGGTGATAAACCCTATTCGTGGGTAGTGCACAGTCATGAACTTTATAATATGGGAACTTTGTGTGAGGCGGCTGTGGCTTATTATCAGGCTACAGGAAAAAAGAACCTGCTTGACATTGCAGAGAAGTGCGCCCACCATATTAACAACGTAATTTTTCTTGGAGATCCGAAATACAATAACGGAAAACCGGTCAATCAGGCGCCCGGACACGAAGAAATCGAATTGGCGCTTGTAAAACTGTATCACACTACGCAGAACCTCCTATATTTAGAAATGGCTAAGAAATTCATTGATATCAGGGGTGTTACGTATAAACCCGATGGCACAGGCACCATGTCGCCCGAATATGCGCAGCAACACCTGCCCGTCCGGGAGCAAACGGAAGCTGTGGGTCATGCCGTTCGCGCCACTTATCTGTATGCAGGAATGGCTGATGTCAGCCTTTTGACTAACGATGAAACGCTGCAACCGGCTTTGCATGCGATATGGGATGATATTGTCAATACCCGGATGCATATTACCGGCGGACTGGGCGCTGTTCATGGAATCGAAGGTTTTGGTCCTCAATACGAGCTACCGAATGCCAACACTTACAATGAAACCTGCGCTGCTGTGGGCAGTGTATTCGCCAATTATCGCTTATTCCTCATGGAAAAAGACGGTAAATACATGGATATTGCGGAAGTGGCATTATTAAACAATGTATTGGCAGGAGTCAATATAGAAGGTGATAAGTTTTTCTATGTCAATCCATTGGAATATGACGGGGTTCGTCACATCAATGAAGGAATAAGTGGTCGTGCCCCCTGGTTCGGCACTGCTTGCTGTCCGTCGAACTTGGCGCGATTAATTCCTCAGGTGGCGGGAATGTTGTATGCATACAATGACAACGCCATTTATTGTTCTTTCTATGCCGGATCTAAAACGAATATTCCGCTGTCCGGCGGAACGGTTGCCCTAGAGCAAACCTCCGACTATCCTTTCGACGGGAATATTGCGCTGAAAATAACCCCTGCGGAAAACGGGCAGATTTTTCGACTTAATCTGAGAATCCCGACTTGGGCGGCTTCTTCCCATTTTGTTCCCGGCAATTTGTATTCATTTACCGGCGATCCAACACCTGAATGGATATTAAAAGTGAATGGCATAGAAATAAAACCTGAAATAGAAAAGGGCTTTGCCTCTATCGAACGGCAATGGCAAACGGACGACAAGGTAGAACTCCTGTTTCCGATGCCGGTGCGTTTTGTTCATGCTTCGGACAAAGTGGCTGCCGACCGTGGGCGCACGGCTGTAACGAGAGGACCTTTAGTGTATTGTGTGGAAGGAATCGACAATGCGAACGATGTTTTCTCGTATTATATGGATAATCCGCATATATCACTAACAGTTTTCACCATTTCCAACGGGATATTGAAAGGAATCCCGCTGCTGTCTTTTCCTGCAAAATCAGTTACTAAAAATGGATCGGAAACTGCTGAATTAAAGTGTATTCCTTATTATGCATGGAGTAACAGGGGTGCATCAAAAATGATGGTTTGGCTTCCGGATACAGAGACGTTGGTGCGGGATAATTTTGAATAAAGAATATATTAAACAATAAATTAAAATAGAAAAACATGAAACAGAAATTATTGATTGCTTTGGCAAGTGTACTCATTTTTGTTGCCTGTACGGTAAATAATAAACAGGACATGCTCCAAAACGATTTGCGCCCACCGGCTTATCCCTTGGTAACAATAGACCCTTATACCAGCGCATGGGCATTTGAAGATAATTTATACGACGGAACAGTTAGACACTGGACAGGAAAAGATTTTCCGCTTTTGGGAGTAATTAAAGTAGACGGTGAATGGTATCGTTTTATGGGAAAAGAATTGTCCGAAATGGAAGTAATCATTCCCGCCTCCGAACAGGAAGAGTGGGAAGGAAAATATACGACAAAAAAACCTGCCGAAAACTGGATGGAAGAAAATTTCAACGATTCGGGCTGGCGCACGGGAAAAGCCGCTTTTGGCACGATTGCACGATATACCGAAGCCATGGCTAAAACAGAATGGGATACCGAACATATATGGGTGCGCCGTACCGTAGAGTTTTCGACGGATATAACCGGCAAAAGCCTGTATCTGATATATACCAACGACGACGATGCTACTTTTTATATCAATGGGGTAAAAGTCTTTGAGGCCGGATGTTGCAATAAAAATGCCATCGTAAAACTCTCCAAAGAAAACGCACAACTCCTTCGTCAAGGTAAAAATGTACTGTCGGCTTATTGCAACAATACGGTTGCCAACGGTTTACTCGATTTTGGATTTTTGGTGGAAACTTCAGATGTTTCGCATTTTGAAAAAACAGCCATGCAAAAATCGGTTGATGTGCAGGCAACGCAAACTCGGTACTCTTTCGCTTGTGGTCCGGTGGATTTATACCTGACATTTACGGCTCCTCTGTTGATGGATAATCTGGATTTATTGTCCCGACCGGTTAATTACATTTCGTATGATGTAGCCGCTAACGATGGTCAATCTCACGAAATAGAAATCTGTTTCGAAGCCTCTTCCCATTGGGCTTTAAATACGCCTTTTCAAAAATCCACAACTGAAAGCGTAGAAAAAAATGGGCTTATTTACTTAAAAACAGGAAGTGTAGATCAACCCATACTTCAAAAAAAGGGAGATGATTTGAGAATTGACTGGGGCTATTTCTACTTGGTTTCAGAAAAGGAAAACACTTCTCATGCACTTGGAAATAAAAAACTGTCGCTAACCAAACAATTGGGTAAAACAAAAAATACTTCGGGTAAAATAATGATAGGGTATGATGATATTTATTCCATTCAGTATTTTGGCGACAATTTAAGACCTTATTGGAACAGAAAAGGGGATAAAGATATTTTTATGATGTTTGAAGCTGCAAACAGAGAATACGAATCATTAAAAACCACCTGCGATGTTTTCGACAGGGAATTGTTGTCGCATGCGATCCGGACAGGCGGAAAAGAATATGCCGAACTCTGTGCATTGGCTTACCGCCAATCCATTGCCGCCCATAAGTTGGTAGAAGCGCCGAATGGCGACCTGTTGTGGCTATCCAAGGAAAATTTCAGCAATGGATCCATCGGAACGGTAGATATTACATACCCTTCTTCCCCGTTGTATCTCTACTACAATCCGGAATTGGCAAAAGGCTTACTCAATCATATTTTCTATTACAGTGAAAGCGGTAAATGGACAAAACCGTTTCCGTCGCACGATGTGGGAACATATCCGCATGCCAACGGACAAACCTACGGCGGCGACATGCCTGTTGAAGAATCCGGTAATATGCTGATAGTGACAGCCGCTATTGCTGCTATAGAAGGAAATGCCGCCTATGCCGAAAAACATTGGGAGGTGTTGACGGTTTGGACTGATTATTTGGTAGAAAAAGGATTGGATCCGGAAGAACAACTCTGTACCGATGATTTTGCAGGACATTTTGCCCACAACACCAATTTATCGGTCAAAGCCATTATGGGAATAGCTTCTTACGGATATTTGGCAGATATGTTAAACAAAAAAGATATAGCCGAAAAATATACCCAAAAGGCTAAAGAAATGGCTCAGGAATGGATGAGAATGGCTGACGATGGCGACCACTATCGCCTGACTTTCGACAAACCGGGAACCTGGAGCCAAAAATACAACCTGATATGGAACAAGCTGATGAAGTTTAATGTTTTCCCCGATGAAGTAGCGCAAAAAGAAATCGCATATTACCTGACTAAACAAAACAAATACGGATTACCATTAGACAACAGAAAAACTTACACAAAGGCTGATTGGATTGTCTGGACTTCTACGTTGGCTGACGATAAAGAAACCTTCCAACAGTTTATTATTCCATTGCATAAGTTTATGAATGAAACAATCACAAGAGTCCCGATGACCGATTGGTATTGGACTGATAAACCGGAACAGGTTGGATTTCAAGCCCGTGCGGTAGTGGGTGGATATTGGATTAAGATGTTGGAGGAAAAATTGAAATGAAGATAAATGTAAATATGTATATTTATGGTTTAATCCTGTTTCATATTTGTTTGTTTGCTCCATTGATGGCGCATGCGGGCAATGACAATTACGTCAATAACCGGATGCCATTGACGAAAACACCCTTTATTCCACTACCGCTTGGAAGCGTAAACGCGGAAGGATGGTTACTGAAACAACTTAAATTGCAACGAGATGGATTGACAGGATATGCCGAAGTTCTCTACAATGATGCAAATGATTTAGGCCCCGGTTGCGACTGGTTGGGAGGAGCCGGAGATAGTTGGGAAAGAGCTCCCTATTATGTAAAAGGATTAGTTCCTTTGGCTTATCTATTAAATGACCAAAACCTCATTGCCAAAGCTCAGAAATGGATCGATTGGTCGTTGAACAATCAGACGCGAAACGGATTTTTCGGACCCTCCGGCAATACCGATTGGTGGGCAAGAATGCCCATGCTTTATGCTATTCGCGATTATTATGATGCAACCGGTGATGACCGTGTTATACCATTTCTGACAAACTATTTCAGGTATCAACATGCCACAATAGATTCAAAACCGTTAAGCAGTTGGGGAAAATCGCGTGCAGGAGATAATATCGAATTGGTTTTTTGGTTATATAACCGAACCGGAGACAGTTTTTTGCTGGATCTGGCGGATAAGTTAAAAAATCAGGCTTTTCCGTGGACTTATATATTTACGCACAACAAATTTATGGACTTTGGAGCGGATTTTCAACCCAAGCACAATGTGAATGTTCCCCAAGCCATGAAAATGCCAGTGATTTATTCGCAAAAGTCAAAAAATCAAGCCGATATTGATGCCTATCGAAAAGGGCGGGAACATTTGATGCGCGATCACGGTCAGCCGCAGGGAATGCAATGCGGCGATGAAATGTTGGGCGGACGATCGGCGATGAGAGGAATAGAACTGTGTTCGGTGGTTGAACAAATGCAAACTTCGGAAACCGTACAAATGATACTCGGTGATGCACGAATAGGCGATGAATTGGAACAGGTTACATTCAACGCCTTACCCGGCAGTTTATCCAAAGACATCAAATGTTTACAGTATTATGCGCAGGCAAATCAGGTACAGAGTAAATACGGCGGTGGCGGTTTCGGACAGGGATATCACAACGGACTAACGCCGAGCGCTTTTTCAGGATACGGATGTTGCCGTTTCAATATGCATTCGGGTTGGCCTTATTACGTGAAAACCTTATGGGCGGCAACCGACGACAATGGTTTGGCTGCTATGGCTTATGGTCCTTGTAAGGTAACAGCAAAAGTTGCCGATGATGTGGAAGTTACAATAGTTGAAGACACCCATTATCCCTTTGAAGAAGAATTGCGTTTTACCATAACAACATCTCAACCGGTAAATTTTCCCTTAAAATTACGTATCCCGTCCTGGTGTAAAAATCCAGTGATAAAAGTAAACGGAGCTGAGCAGATAGAAGTCAATCCGGGTGAGTTTTATACCGTCAACCGGACTTGGAATAACAACGATGTCGTAGTTTTGGAACTGCCGATGGAAATCCGGCTGAACGAAGAAGTGAATAACTCCGTCAGTGTACATCGTGGTCCCCTTGTTTTTTCTTTAAAAATCCAAGAAAGATGGGTAGCAAACGCCGATTATGGAAACGGTTTTAAGGAATATGAAGTTTTCCCCGAAACCGATTGGAACTATGGTTTGGCAATTGATCCTGCCGATTTGAAAAATGTCTTTACGGTAACTCAAAGTGCAATGCCTGAAAATCCTTTTGTTCAGTCTGATACGCCGATAACATTGAAAGTAAAAGCAAAAAAGATTCCCGAATGGGGATATTCTCATAACAATTTTGCCTGCGATCCGCCGTTTGGACCGGTGGAATCATCTCAAAATATTGAAGAAATTACCTTAGTTCCCTTTGGAGCGGAAAACATCCGCCTGACTTGTTTTCCTTTGATTGGAACACCAAAATACACAGGCACGATTTTTCAGGAAAATTTTGAAAACGATCACATAGACGGATGGGTTGAGTATAATGGCAGTTTTATGGTAAATGACGGAGAATATATTGCCACAAATACAGAAGGGTATCTCGGATCTAAATCCGTACAATCTTCTACGCTGTTTTCCGATTTGATTTACGACTTTAAAGTCAAAGTAGGAGATAGAGGCGATGGCGGTGTTATTTTCCGGGCAGACAGATTGTCATTGGGCGCTGATGAATACAATGGATATTATGTCGGTATCAGTGCAGCCGACCAAAATGTGATACTGGGAAAAGCCGATGGTAACTGGCGACTCCTGACAAGTTTCCGGATGGCAATTCAAGCAGATGAATGGTATCAAGTGCGCGTAGAAGCGATAGGAGCCCGCATAAAAGTATATGTCAACGATATGGATGCCCCGAAGATAACCTATACAGATTATTCTTTTTCTACCGGTTGTATTGGCGTGCGCTGCTACAATGCAATTACTCACTGGAGCAATTTGCATGTTGCCGATGCCTCGTATGTGAGTAATCTAAAAGATGTTTCCATGCAGAAGTTAGGGATATATCCCAATCCGGCAAAAGACAGTATCAATATACACTACAATCTGGTTTATTCCGACGAAGGCGAATTAAATATACTGAATTCAACGGGTTCTCTTATTTTGAAAAAGAAAATTACAAAAGGAGCAGCGCTTTTTCATCTCGAAACTCATACATTTTCTCCCGGTGTATATGCCTGTATTATAAAGGGAAATAAAGATGAGATTGTTTCATCAAAATTTATAGTCCAATAATATATTTAATAATAATGATTAATTAGTTCTTATTTTTAACAACAGATAATATGAAAACCGGATCTATTAAAACACGCTACTTACTGTTATTGGCGGTAGTCACATCTGCAATTATACCTTTACAAGCGCAGGATTTGACGGGTTTTCAAAAATTGAGAGGGGAAGTATTGTCATCCGAGCCCGATGATCCGTACACAAGACATGCCTATAATGCTTTTGATACCAATAGAGACACCTATTTCAGAGCAAAAGACCTCCATGGAGGCTGGATAGGACTTGATTTGAAAAATCGATATGTGATTAAAAAAATCAGGGTTTTTCCCCGCTTCGACAGAACGGAACGAATGCTTGGCTGCATTTTTCAAGGAGCAAATACCTCCGATTTTAACAATCCGACCGACTTATACACCGTTACGGAAATTCCCGAAGCAAACCGGTTTGTAACTTACGATATCTCTTCCGAATCCGCTTTCCGTTATGTACGCTGTATTTCGCCCAACGACTATTGCAATATGTCGGAACTGGAATTTTATGGCGAACAGGGTATTCAGCCACTTGACTTTCCTCAGTTAACCAATTTACCAACCATACACATAGAAACAAAAGGTAATTTTGATTTTATCAACAAAAAAAATTATGTTCCTGCGAAAATCGCGGTGTCCACAGCTTCTTCTAAAAATGTATATGATGCTCAAGTGCATGGACGTGGAAACTCGACTTGGATGTTTATGGAAAAGAAGCCATTTAAGATTAAATTCGATACGAAGCAGCATTTTCTGGGATTTCCGGCTAACTCCAAACACTGGACTCTAATTGCTTGTGCAGTTGATAAATCGTTTATCCGCAATGGACTCGCATTTGAAATGAGCCAATTTTTAGGCTTTGAATATACGCCTCCCTGTGCTTTTGTAGATGTTGTCTTAGATGGATTTTATTATGGAACCTATATGGCAAGCGACCGAATAGATGTGAATAAAGACAGGGTTGATATTACCGAAATGAATGCTTCAGATACCGGACCGATAACCATTACTGGAGGATACCATTTAGAGATAGATGCTTATGCAAATGAAGAACCTTGGCATTTTTGGACTGATAGGGGAGTGCCTTTTACTGTCCAATCGCCCGACGATGATGTGATTGTTCCCGCTCAATTTAATTGGATAAGGAATTACATCAACCAATTGGAAAATAGCTTGTTTCAGGATGCGGAATATGCTTGTGAGAAATATATTGACATCGAAAGCGCTGTGAAATATTACCTGCATTCCGAATTAACCGGCAATTGTGATTCGTACTGGGATATTCATTGTTATAAGAAAAGAGGAGAGGAGAAATTGTATTTCGGTCCGGTTTGGGATTACGACCAATCGTTTCTGACCAATTATCGAGTACCCCTTTATGTGGCAACATTAGATACCCAACATGGTTTTGCTCAGTCGTGGTTTCGTCGAATTATGCAAACAAAAGCCGCTCAAAAAGTCTTGGAGCGATTATGGAAACAAGTAAAAGAGGAGGATTTACAGCAGCGGTTGCTGGATTATGCCGATTACAATGCAGCCCTTTTGCAACAATCACAGGCATTGAATTATCAGCGATGGAATTCATTAAATAGAAAAGTGTGGTTTGAGGACGATCTTTTCGGCACCTTTAATGAATACATTGATTTTGTGAAAAAATTCATAGTCGATCGCATTGCCTGGTACGATGGTATTGTTGAAAATCTTTTACTGGAACGGCTGGTTCTTTTTCCGACTTCCGCACCCGGAAACACGCCTCAGAAATGGCAATATACTTTCATTGAACCGGCGGCAGGCTGGCATTTGAAAGACTACAATGATAAGGTTGCACCCTGGCAAACAGGTTTAGCGCCTTTCGGTAATGAACAAAACTTGCAAAACACCCTGTGGATAACGGGCGCCCCGAATAACCCGAATGATGAAATTTACATCCGCACCTATTTTGATGTCAGTGAAAATGAGCTTGAATCCATCGAAAAAGCCTACTTTACCCTTTGGCACGACGAAGACTGCCAAATTTATCTTAACGGAACATTGGCGTTGAAACGCTTCGACTACATAACTTCATATCAAACCTTTGAGTTCGACAAAACCTTATTGCAGACAGGCTCGAACACGCTGGCGGTAAAATGTATTAACACTGTAGGAGGGCAATTGATCGATGTAGGAATTTTTGGCTTGGTAAAAGAAACTACGGATATTAAAAATATTCCCCGTCCATCCGGAAAATATAATTGGTTTGTTCGCGATGGCATACTCCATATCAGTCCAACAGAAAATAAAACATCTGTCAAATTGTACAGTGTAGATGGAAGATTACTGACACAACAGGTAGCAACCGGCGACGAAATACAAATTTCGTTGCCTCATCATGGAATATATTTAGTAAATTTGTCCGGTGAAATAATAAAAGTTATGTATTGATGATCATTTGCTTAAATTCTATGAAACGAGCCTGTATCCTTTTTTGGGCAGGTTTCACAATGGCTTTATCCGTTCAAGGACAGTCTGTTCAAACATGGACAAACCCTTTAACGTTAAACGGTGAATGGTCATTGTATGGAATTGGCGACCCCTATATAATGAAGTACAGAGGTACTTATTACCTCTATTGCAGCACAAAAGACAATAATATCGGCGTCAAATGCTGGTCGACAAAAGATTTTATTACCTGGTCGGATGCTTATGATTGCGCACCCGGCGTCGCAACAACTAAAACGGCTTATGCACCAGAAGTTGTTTATTGGAACGGAACATTTTATATGTACACCTCTCCTTCGGGAAATGGACATTATGTGTTGTCGAGCGATAGCCCTACCGGTCCGTTTACCGTAGTTACCGGAAACATAGGAAAAAGTATCGATGGATCCGTATTCATCGAAGACGATGGGAAATGGTATTTCTACCATGCCGACAACAACGGTATTATGGGATGTACAATGAATAGTCCAACTTCAATAGGAGCATCTGTAAACTTGAATGCAAAAATGGGATACGGATGGACGGAAGGACCCACAGTCATAAAAAGGAACGGAGTCTATTATTTGATTTACACAGGCAACCACGTGATAAGTAAAGGCTACCGTATTGATTATGCACAAAACACCACAGGTACTATCAACGCTTACATACCTCAATCTGCTCAAAACCCCATACTGATAAAGACCGAAGGTACGTTTGTTGGTTTGGGGCATGGCTCCGCTTTCATAGGGCCGGATTTAGACTCCTATTATTATACCTATCATAATCTTGCCGGAGATTACGGTGTAGGACCCTACCGGCGATTAAACTTCGACCGGATTGCATGGAATGGAAGCAAACTGCTGTTGCTCGGCCCGACCACATGGGCGCAACAAGCGTTTAAGCAAGCAGATATGTCTGATTTCTTCGACAGAGATGAACCGGGCGTTGACTGGTTGATGCCCAACGGCGGAAAGTGGACTGTTACGGACAGAGATAGATTGGTTCAAGAACTGTCGGACAATGATGGCGAAACTTTATATAAAGCAATTTACAACCAGCCGACCGAATCGGATTATATTGCCGAATTTACGATGAAAGAAGAACGCAGCGATGCTGATGATGCCCGTTTCGGAGCGATTTTCGGCTATACCGATGAAGCAAATTATGGAATAGCTGTTTTGAACAGTCATCACAACCGCTTGGAAATCAATTTTAAACAAAACGATCAATGGGAAACTCCCCGTTATTACATGTTACCGAATGGTTACAATTTAGCGGTATGGCATACCTTACGCATGGAAAAATCAGGAACGGCTTACAAATTTTTCATCGACGGTATGCAAAAAGCTGCTATTACCAGCACCTTGGGAGGTGGTAGAATCGGCTATACGACCGGCCGGTGTCAAGCCGGTTTCGGTTATATTGCTTTCAATAACAAAGTGAACGATTCCGGAATTTTGGATATTTACAAACCTGTACCCGGAATAATGGCAGCCGTACATTACACAATAAAAAGTGAAGGCGAAACTTCTCAAAGCAGTTGCAATGAAGGTGGTTATGCAATTAATAGCCGTAGCGGAGAATGGTATGGATACAATCTGAATGTGAAGGCTGCCGGAGGATATCATCTTGGACTTCGTTATTCCTCAACTGAAGAAGCAGAAATACGCATTTGGCAGGATGATACGGATCTGACAGGGATTATTACCCTGCCGGCTACAGGTGGGAGAAACAATTGGCGCACATCGACTTTCAAAGACCTCCGTTTGCTTGCCGGATTTCAAACACTGAAAATAGAAATACTCAGTGGAAATTTCAATTTTTATGAAATGTGCTTTGAAGAAGCAGACGTTTCCTCCGTAACCTTATCGGATACTTTCGATAAAGCTTTTGTATCCGATTGGAACTATGTCGACGGAAACTGGAACATCACTTCGGGTGAAGCAGAAATAAACGGATACGGCAAACGGACAATGGGCAATACCGGTTGGACGGATTACACGGTGCAGGTAGACGTAACTTATTTCAATACTTTCAATGCCGGTCTTATTTTTCGTGTAAATAATCCGGCTTTGGGAGGCGCCGGGAATGACGCGGGTTTGGGTACGGATTATTTACAGGGCTATTTTGTAACTCTTTCTCCTAATGGAGTTGTACTCGGAAAACACAACTATAACTGGACACAATTGGCAAGTAAAACAGGAGAGAGTTACGTTACCAATAAAAAATACACCCTGAAAGTAGAAATGAAAAGTTCTAATATAAAAGTCTATGTCGATGATATGGAAACGCCCAAGATTGATTATACCGATACCCGTCCGTTTATCTGTGGAAAAGTAGGACTCCGCGTATGTAGCGCTCATGCACGTTTCGATAATTTTAGCGTAACAACTGCGAACGCCGGAAATCCGAACAAAATAGACCTGCCGGATGATGAGGGAAACATTACCTTATTTCCAAATCCGGTTTCAGAAGAATTGACAGTGCGGAATATTGCAGATTTTTCCGATTTATGTATATATAATCTTGCCGGACAGAAAATATACAACAAAGAAATATCAGGGAGGGATTGTGCCATTAACACTTCCAACTTTGACAAAGGATTATATCTGCTTCGATTATCCGGAAAAACAAGCAATTGGGTTATACGAAAATTCTTAAAAAGATAATTATAAAGTATATGAAACACAGCATTTTATTAGCGCTCCTTAGCGCCTGCCTTTGGCAAATACAAGCGCAAACGCCGGTTGATTACGTAAGTACATTAGTCGGAACGCAATCGAAACATTCCCTGTCGACCGGTAATACCTATCCTGCTATAGCCCTGCCTTGGGGAATGAATTTCTGGACGCCCCAAACCGGCAAAATGGGCGACGGTTGGGCGTATACTTACGATGCCGACAAAATACGCGGCTTCAAGCAAACGCACCAACCCAGTCCGTGGATTAACGATTATGGACAATTTTCTATCATGCCCGTAACCGGAGAACCCATGTATGACGAAGACGAACGCGCCAGCTGGTTTTCGCACAAGTCGGAAATCGCCAAGCCCTATTATTACAAAGTCTATTTAGCAGACCACGATGTAGTGACGGAAATAACGCCTACCGAACGGGCGGCCATGTTTCGCTTTACCTTTCCCGAAGAAAAAAACTCGTATGTGGTAGTGGATGCTTTCGATAAAGGTTCTTATTTAAAAATTATTTCCGAAGAAAACAAAATCGTTGGTTACACAACGAAAAACAGCGGCGGCGTTCCCGAAAATTTCAGAAATTATTTTGTTATCGTGTTTGATAAACCGTTTAATTTTAGCGCTATTAGTAACATTTCTCAAGGATTTGATGATACCGATGAATCCAAATCGAAACATTCAAGAGCAATCATTGGATTTCCCACACGCAAAGGCGAAATCGTGCACGCTCGCGTAGCTTCTTCGTTTATCAGTCACGAACAGGCCGAATTGAATCTGCGAGAACTGGGCAACCGTTCCTTCGATGAAATCAGAGAAGCCGGCAGAGACCGCTGGAACGAAGTGCTCGGAAGGGTTGAAGTAGAAGATAACGACATCGACAACCTGCGAACGTTTTATTCCTGCCTGTACCGCTCGGTACTTTTTCCACGCAGTTTTTACGAATACGATGCCAACGGACAAATTGTGCATTACAGTCCCTACAACGGACAGGTACTGCCCGGATATATGTTTACCGACACCGGATTTTGGGATACATTTCGCGCACTGTTTCCGCTGCTGAATCTGCTCTATCCCGAAATGAATCAAAAAATGCAGGAAGGATTGATTAATACTTATAAAGAAAGTGGCTTCTTTCCGGAATGGGCAAGCCCCGGACACCGCGACTGCATGGTTGGAAACAATTCCGCTTCCATTCTTGCCGATGCTTATTTGCAGGGTATCCGGGTGAAAGAATCCGATATACTGTGGGAAGGAATAACCTATACTGCCAACCATGTACATCCGAAAATACGTTCTACCGGCAGGTTGGGTTATGAGTATTACAATCGCTTGGGATATGTACCTTGCGATGTAAGAATCAATGAAAGCGCAGCCCGTACTTTGGAATACGCCTATAACGATTGGTGTATCTACCAATTGGGAAAGGCATTGGGAAAACCGGAACAGGAAATAGAAGTATATGCAAAAAGAAGCCAAAACTACAAAAACCTGTTCAATAAGCAGTACAATCTGATGAGTGGTAGAAAAGAAAACGGGGATTTTAATGAACCTTTTAATCCATTCAAGTGGGGAGGCGATTTTACCGAAGGAAATGCGCTACACTACACATGGTCGGTTTTTCATGACCAGCAGGGCTTAATCAATCTGATGGGCGGCACAGAAACATTCAATGCAATGCTTGATACGGTATTCTCTTTACCGCCGATTTTCGACGACAGTTATTACGGATTTACCATACATGAAATTCGTGAAATGCAGATAATGAACATGGGAAATTATGCCCATGGAAATCAGCCTATTCAGCACATGATTTATCTTTACAATTATTCCGGAGAACCTTGGAAAGCACAGTATTGGTTGCGGGAAACCATGGACAGGATGTACACGCCTGCTCCCGACGGCTATTGCGGAGATGAAGACAATGGACAAACTTCGGCCTGGTATGTCTTTTCTGCCTTGGGATTTTATCCAGTATGTCCGGGTAGCGGGCAGTACGTAATCGGCTCACCGCTGTTTTCCAAAGTAAAGCTGCATTTAGCCGGTGGAAAAAAAGTCGAGATTGTCGCAGAAAATAACAGCAAAGAAAATGTATACGTAAAACATTTAATGGTAAATGGAAAAGAATATACGTATAACTACTTAGACATAGCGTCTATGAAAAAAGGAATGAAACTTCATTTTCAGATGGATAATCAGCCGAATAAGAACAGAGGAATTGCCGGCAATGATGTTCCTTATTCATTTTCAAAGTAAATACGTTCTGAAAAATAAATAGGCATGAGAAAGACAGTCGTAATCATAGCTGTATTGTTCATTGTTGTTACAAATATCCGGTGCGAAGAACTTCCCGTTCGTAAAGTGTATCCATACAAAGTAACCGGTTCTTCGGAAATCCATGGAAATGAAAGCATGATACATGCATTCGATGAAAACTTGAAAACCAAATGGTGCGCCATAAATTCCGGAGACAAGTGGCTTGATATTGTATTCAAAGAACCGGTTAAACCGGTCAAAATTATCATTCATCATGCCGGCGAAGGTGAGAATGTGCCGGCTTATAACACAAGAGATTTCAAAATTCAAACATATACCGGTGGTAGTTTTCAGGATATAATAATTGTTACAGGAAACACATCTGATGTTACAACTCACTATTATACAGGAAATATCGTTTCCGACAGCATCCGATTTCTAATCACCCGAGCTGAACAAAATGGGAACAATGCAGCCCGGATATTCGAAATAGAAATATTTGCCGAGTATGATGAAATCATACCTTCCACATTAAGAAAAGATACGATTGTCAATATTTTTCCGTATGTTGGAAATAAAATTCTCTCTGTGGAAAATTCTTCTTTAACTGCTTACACGAAAATATGTACATATACCAATGCGGAAGTGAATGCTCAACGATGGAAAATCATCAAAGAAGATGATAACTAT
>Ga0082212_10002628_pt1 | contig 25998 bp, 20 predicted proteins | sample TergutNt197P3_FD_71548 | JGI IMG/M metagenome (GOLD analysis project Ga0082212, IMG submission 71548) | Neocapritermes taracua P3 segment gut microbial communities from Petit-Saut dam, French Guiana - Nt197 P3 | ecosystem: Host-associated > Arthropoda: Insects > Digestive system > Gut ...
TAAGAGCAATTTGCATGTCTAAAAAGCTAAAAGAAGAAAGCCTTGAAAGTGCTGTAGTTACAATACTTTCAAGGCTTTCTCGTTGGCACGCCTGGAGGGACTCGAACCCCCGGCCCTCTGCTTAGAAGGCAGATGCTCTGTCCTGCTGAGCTACAGGCGCATATTTAGTTAGCCCGCCTTATTCATATTTGGATCAACATATCCAGAGGTGTACCCTTTAATATGTAAACGGGCTTCATTCGGCTGCAGACGTAACCGCGCCGGAAAGCTGTCTGCAAGCCGGATTATACAATTTTGGCTCCGGCTTGTCAAGCGCCGCCTCGGCACAGGGCGTGAACGGCACAGCGCAAGGCTACACTTCAGAGGGGTATCCGGGAGATGCTTTTTTGAGGCTTCTACGAATGTTCCGGGGTATATGAGCAGTGGCTACCGCCTCCTGCTACTACATCAGCCTCAAAAAAGGCAGTCTCCCGGATACCCCTCTGAAGTGTAACAGCGCAAGCGCCGCGCGGTGTCGGACTGCACCCCTACATTCATTTTGTGGTTGACTTATGGGCAGCTTTTTTGTAGTATAACTCCACTAGAATGAAGTACGGTGAGCAAGATGGTGATGCATCGGTTACTACGGGACTGTGGGACTCGTAGCAGTAAGGATAACGTGAGAAAAGTGCTTAATCCGGGATCAGTGCGGATAATCGCGATACTACTGCGCGCGGCAATTTATGTTGTGACAGTGACTTGTCTATGTTTATCGGGAGTTACCTTATCATCTGAGTCAGGCCTGTACTGGGATCATTCGGAGACGACAGACAGTACGAATGTCATTAACGGCACATTTCTACGCGCTGCGTCAACAGTAGCTGCGTCAACAAGCGATGCAAACACTAGCGCGGCGGACAGCACTGCTGCGGGCGCCGGCGCAGCAGTAAACAGTTCAGGGGGAAAAGGCGCAACTGAAATCGTCAATATCGAGGTGGCGGAGCAGGGTAGGTATATTATTATTCCGGACAAGGCAGGCACAATTACGGTGACCGGAGCTGGCTGTGTTATTCATGTGCTTGAAGGAACCTGCGCAGGAAGAGTCGAACTGACAGAATCAGCCGGTGGAAGCCGCGTGATTGCAGACGGGTTGATCGATGAAATCGAGGTATCGTGCATAGATGCCCGCCTGATGGGCACAGGCCGCGTTGATACGGTGCGGCTATATCGGGCCGGGACAAGGATAACATGCAAATATGACAGCCTTATTGATGCTTCCGATCGCGGACTATCCGGAGCGAAAGTGAGCATCAGCGCCCCCGGCGTCCTGGCAGCCGGAGAAATGCTGGCTGCTGCATGCACAATAGAAAATGCGGTTCCCGGAAAGACATGCAACATGATATGGTATATCGACGGAACCGAAGTGATGAGCGAATCGATTGTCACCGGCGCCGTTTTTCCTTTGATGACGCATCTATATACCTACGAACGTTACATGGAGGAAAACTCTGTTTTAAAGGTAGTTATCACTTATAAGTCAGTGTTTGGTGAGTTGTTTGAGTTATCGGATGAAGTATCGATTACGCTCCGGAACTATAGCATGGAACACTGGACTCGCCGCGACGCTCCACAGGTGCTTGAAAAGGTCACCACAGGGTATAAAGGTAACTTCACGCTGGAATGGGCGCAGGAAAACGATCTGACAGATTATGAAAAGGAAGTTTGGATAAACGCAAAGGGTTACTCCAGCGACAGCGAGTATCTGATTTGGGTAAGTATAGCGTATCAAAGGGTAAACATATTCCGGGGCGCTGAAAAGGATTGGGAGCTGATACGCAGCAGCATCGTCGGTACCGGAGCGCCCGGCAGCGGCACAGCAACCGGTGTCTGTAAGACAACATATAAGCAAAAAGACGGATGGACGACAAGCAAGTACACCGTCAGGCCGGTAGTGCGCTTCAGGCAGGGTACCGGTTACGCGTTTCACTCAAGATTATACTATCCGCGGGATACCGGCAGGCTGATAGATTCAAGGATCGGGTTTCCTGTGAGCCACGGTTGTGTAAGGATGTATGATGATGATATCTGGTTTATTTACGACAATATTCCCGACGGTACAACGGTGGTGATTTTTTAAGCAGGCGCACAGGTTGTACAGATACGCGAAGACAGCAGAGAAGACGGGGAGTACAGCAGAGAAGACGCGAAGACAGCAGAGAAGACGGGGAGTACAGCAGAGAAGACGGGGAGTACAGCAAAGATGACCGGGAACACAGGTGTTGGCATATCAGTCAAAGATGCACAAGACATATAATGGCGGAATGGAGATGCAAAGGCTGAGAGGATAGCGCAAGCTGTGAAACCCAATAAAGACAGAGGTGGATAAGACAACGGACAAGCTAACAAACAGGACTACTGAGGAAACGCAGGGTAATGAAACGTCTGAGGCGCATACCACCGCTGCGCCCGCTGATACGGAACTGTTACCGGAACCACAGCCGCAGGCTGAGTCTGCGGCAAAAGCACTCAGAGCACAGCGCGTTGAGATCGCAAAAAAGCAGATTTACGATAAAGCCGTCAGGATGAAGAAGTCTGCCGACAGCAAACAAGTCGCTCAGGGCAAGAAGCAGAAAATGATATATGCGATCAGGGACATATGCGACGAGTATGTGGCTGTCGTAAATCTCCTGACATATATTGCGGGATACCGCGATACTGAGGAAATGATCATCGACTGCGATTCACGCAGGATGGAGCACACTGAAACTGCTGCTGTCCTTCAGGCGGAGCTTTCCGCTGTGAGAAGAAAGATAGCTATAACCGCGGCAATAGTTATTTCATCGTTTCTTGTTGTAGCGTTCACAACAGTTAAGCTGACGTTGCCGCTGTGGGAGTTTGAGTACAAGGATGGGGCTGTAAGCTATAAAGCGGGCGACTTTGGCATTAGCTTCCATCTTGGACGTATTGCAATACCTGACGACGTCACGGTTATAGGCAGTAACGCGTTTCGTAACACAACGCTGCTGCGATCCATTACTATACCCGGCAGCGTTGAGAGAATTGAAGACGAGGCGTTCCTTGGATGCAGCAATCTAAGGACAGTCATAATGGCAGATGGAATGAAAAGCATAGGCGCATCAGCATTTCAGGGCTGTGAGAGGCTGAATGAGGTATCGACGCCCGGCACGCTGATTTATATCGGCGACGCAGCTTTCATGGGGTGCATTGAGCTGCCTGACTTCGACCTGCCTGACGGGTTGACGCAGATTGGAGAATCAGCTTTTCTGGGATGCCTTTCACTTAGGAGCATCCATATCCCGGACAGCGTTGTAAGCGTTGGCGCTGCAGCATTTCAGGGATGTATCAGCATGTCTGCTGCGGTTTTGCCTTCAGAAATAACTTGCATTAACGAGAGTACATTTCAGGCTTGCTCAAACTTAAGAGCCATAGAGATACCGCGTAGCGTGACAGTTATCGGAGACTACGCTTTTATGGGATGCGCCAGCATTACGGAAGCGGTGGTCCCGGATGGCATCTCGGTCATACCTAACGGGCTTTTCAGGTTTTGCTCAAGGCTTACGGTGATCGATATACCGGATAGTGTGACAGTAATCGGGAACTCGGCGTTTCTTGGCTGTGTTTCTCTTCCCGGGATTACAATTCCGGAAAGCGTTACAAGCATAGGTGATTATGCGTTCTGGAATTGCAGCAAAATGCGTGAGATAATAGTCCCGTCGTCTGTAACGCAATTTGGCGTCAGGACGTTTACCAGTGACTTCAGCGCTTTGACCATTGTATGCCAAGCCGGGAGCGCCGCGGATCGGTTTGCCATGGAGAACAGCCTGGACGTCAGGTATTTCGAATAGTAAATAGCCTGGACGTAAGGTATATCACATAGTAAACAGCCTGGACGTATGGCATATCACATAGTAAATAGCCTGGACGTATGACATATCGCATAGTAAACAGTCGACAATACGACATGATATATGTAAGGAGATGGATTAATTATGGAAACGATGAAAGCGATTTGGTGGACGGGCCCGGACAAAATTGAGCTTCTTCACGATGTGCCTGTTCCTGAGATCAGGCCCGGAACTGTGAAAGTGAAAATCGCATACTCTGCAGTCTGCGCCACAGATATCCACATGGTGTCAATGGGTGCGATGGGCGCAAGCTTCAGGCCCGGCGGCCAGGGTCTGGGGCATGAGGCGTCCGGCGAGATCATTGAGATCGGCCCGGGAGCGGAAAACAGAGGGTTCAAAATCGGAGACAAGGTAGTGCTGTATCCTGGAGCGCCCTGCGGGGAGTGCGAGAACTGCAAAAACGGGTTTCCTCAGTACTGCAGGAGCGGAGGCCGGTTCTCGACATTCTGCGAGTACGCGGTCGTGCCGACAAGCGGAGTTTACAGGATCCCGGACGATGCTGATTTGAAAGCGTACTCGCTTGTTGAACCATCGGTATGTACGATGCGCGCGATGGACCTTTCACCTATCCGTCACGGGCAGAGGGTGATGGTTTCCGGCGTCGGCGGGATAGGTTCGATACTTCTGGATATGGTGATCCATTCCGGCGCTGCTAAGATAACAGTTTCGGATCCGGTTCCGCAGAAACGCGAGAATGCTATAGCGATGGGCGCTCAGTATGCTATCGACCCGGTCAATGAGAACCTGATCGAAAGAGGACTGGAGATCACCGGCGGCAAAGGATTTGACCATATTTTTGAGGTGTCAGGAGTGCCGGCGGCAGCTCCGCCGTGTATTGACCTGCTAGCCAGATGCGGAACGGTGACATACTTCGCGGTGTTTCCACCGAAGTATGAGATGCCGCTCAACCTGCACACGCTGTATATGAAAGAAGGCCGCATCCAGACAGTGTTCACGAGTCCGACGATAGTACAGCGCGCTATTGACTTGATGCCGAGACTCCAGACAGATAAGATCATTGGCAAGATCGTCGATCTCGCTAACGGCATGGAAGCAATCGAGTGGTTCCACAAATCCGTATATCCGAAGGTATTACTGAAGTGTAACTGATTACTCAGTAACTGAGACTGCAGCAAATAGGAGACAGAGCGAACAATCATACGCTCTGTCTCCTGTGTTACTTACATCCTTCAACCTGCAGACTGCAGCCGGCTTACGTGCAGCCTGCATCCAATGATCCTTCACTCTGCAGCCTGCATCCGGCTTGCGTGCAGCCTGCATCGAACGGACCCCTGAATGCGTCGTACGTGCATCCCGTCACCCTTATCCTGCTTCTTACAGATGATACGCTGCCTGGAAGGCGGGGTTTACCGCCATCGTGATGTTCCCGCCTATCTCTTTCGCATCGCCTACCACGAAGCACTCAGTCTCAGGAGCGCAATGCCGGAACGATTCCACGAGCTCGGTATCGATCTTCATGCCCATAGCGAGAAGCACAGTGTCGGCTTTCATTGCTTTGTTCTTGCCGTCTTTGCCCTTGACAACAACTCCGCTTTCCGTGACTTCAACAAGCGAAGTGTTGTACTTGACCTCGACGCCCTTTTCTTTAAGCAGATCAAGCAGTTGATTCATCATGAAAACGGGCGGGTCGATCATGTCAATTATCTCGACTTCTCTGCCGTCTTCTGCGAAGTCGATAGCAGCCTCAAGACCGACGTCACCGGCGCCGATGATGATCACTTTCTTCCCGACTTTGCTTTTGAGTTTTGTCTCAGCGTCCGCCGCCCACATTACATTCGGATTGTGTATGCCGGGGATGCTCTCCGGAATGAGCGGGCCTGCGCCTACCGCGATGAACACGGAGTCGTAGCCTTCGATCTCAATGAGCTTTGCCGTCGCTTCGGTGTTGAGCAGAACCTTCGCTTTACCGGCTTCAACAATTTTTCTTGTCTGAACTTCAAGCCATTTGAGATAGTCTCTCATATCCGCCTTAACCGGCGGCGCGGCGGCGGGAACAATCTGGCCGCCTACGCGGTCGCTTTTTTCATACAGGGTAACGTCATGACCGCGTTCGACAAGGGTGAACAGAGCTGTGAGCCCTGCCGGGCCCCCTCCGATGACGGCGACCTTTTTCTTTTTCGGAGCCGGCGGAAGGTCGGTGTCTTTTATTATTCTTGTCATCCCGAGAAGAGGGTTTATCGCGCAGTTCATTTCCTTCGGGCCGTTGTTGGCGCCGGGACGGCCGCCAAGGCGCTGCAGGCATGCGTTGCATCGCAGGCAGGGGCGGATGTCTTCGGGGCGGTTTTGTGCTGCCTTTTTAGGCATTTCCGGATCGGCCATCAACGGGCGGCACATCGCGACGAAATCGCACCAGCCTTTAGAAATGTACTCTTCCGCAAGATCGACGTTTACTATTGAGCCGACGGCGGTCAGGATGATATCACCCTGGAAATAGTCCTTTACTTTCTCCGTCCAGTGCGCGTTAAAGCCACGGGCCATCGTGTAGTGCTGCAGCCAGTACTTGAGATATGCCATCATACCCTCGCTGTGCAGCCCGGCTGAAACATTGAACATGTCGACGCCGTGATCTTTGAGGATCTTCATAAGCTTGAGGGTCTCTTCAAAATGCATGCCGTCTTCTATGATCTCGTCTGCAGAAATACGATAGTCAATGACGAAATTCTCTCCGCAGAGTTCGCGGGTCTTCTCGACGACCTCGATAGCGAAGCGCGCGCGCTTTTCAGTCGAACCGCCGTACTTATCCGTGCGTTTGTTATAGTGCGGGCTTGTGAACTGAGCCAGCAGATTACCATGGCCGCCGTGAAGGAGCGCGACGTCCATTCCTGCTCTCTGCATGTTGTGACACGCAGTCGCGTACTTCATTACAGTCTCGTCGATTTTTGCCTGATCCATCTCTATAGGCAGGCGGATTTCGCGGCCCTCGCGCATGGCCCGCATCTTTTCGGTATCGCCCGGGATCGGGCTGGAGCTGAACGGGAGGTGTCCTACTGTCTCGAACAAAGTGTCCTTACCGTTGTGGTTTACCTCCAGAGATGCGTGACAGTTGTACTCTTTGCACATTTCCGCGTACCACGAAAGCGGTAAGGTGCTGTGAGGGTTCGCCAGGTCGAGTTGGCATTCCTCGTCTTTACATTCCTTAATGTCGATCGAGGAGTTACCGACATAGAGGATCGAAGCGCCGCCGCGTGCGAAAGCTCTGAACCAGTCCACGAACTGAGCCGTCACCAACCCGTCGGGGCTTGCGAGGTTCGGAGAAGGCGGAGCGAGGATGAAGCGGTTCTTGAAGTCGACGCCCCTGATTTTGATAGGTGTAAACAGATGTTTATAGTTTGACGCCATTGTTCTTCCTGCCTTTCATTCTGGTAGTTACTGTTGCTTCTTGTATAGTTACACTCCAGAGGGGTATCCGGGAGATGCTTTTTTGAGGCCGAACTTATAGCAGGAGGCGGTAGCCACTGCACATGTACCCTGGAACATTCGTAGAAGCCTCAAAAAAGCATCTCCCGGATACCCCTCTGAACTGGAACTCTTGTATATTGCGTATAGTATATCAAGACGGCTGATGCTTTACAAGCATGATAATTCAAGTGTATAATGCAGAAAGCGTGAAGTGGTTACTAATCAGTGCCACCTTAGTTCGGCCGTTACATCACGTTCCTTTTCACGTTGCGCCGTTCCGGCGCATTGGAATGCGCATCCATGCGCATACTCGTGCGCTCCGGCATCCATGCCTCCGCTTTTCGGAACGTGATTGCAACGACCTCACCGAGGCACTGATTAGTAACGTGAAATGGTTACCATATTGTTGTGGGGAGGCGCTTTGTGACATTCAGCGAGTATCTGTGCGAAATCAAAGGGACGCAGGTCACTGTTATCGGTGCCGGCGTCAGTAACATGCCGCTTATTGGGGCGTTGCTGAACGCAGGCATTGAAACGAAAGTGTGCGACAAGCGTTCCCGTGCGGAACTTGCGGATATGATCGGCAGGTATGAACCTCTTGGGGCGGTTATTTCCTGCGGGGAAGGCTATCTTGACGACCTTGACGCCGGAGTAATTTTCCGGACTCCTGGTATCATGCCGTCTCATCCTGCAATTGCAGACGCTGTCAAGCGGGGCGCGGTCCTCACGAGCGAGATGGAGGTCTTTTTTGACGTCTGCCCGTGCAGGATTATCGCGGTTACCGGCAGCGACGGAAAGACCACAACTACTACGATCATCTCGGAGATACTGAGAAAAGAAGGGTACACAGTGCATCTTGGCGGAAACATCGGCAGGCCGCTTCTGTGCGTAGCCGACTATATGCGCCCTGATGATATCGCGGTCGTGGAGTTGTCGTCCTTTCAGCTCATGACAATGGCAAAGAGCCCTGATATTGCCGTTGTTACAAACGTGTCGCCGAACCACCTCGATATTCACTCCGGTATGGATGAGTATGTAGAAGCGAAGCGAAATATATACAGGCGCCAGAACGAGTCTTGCAGAGCCGTGTTCAACGCAGATAATGACTATACCCGGAGATTTGCGGGTGAAGCCCTAGCGGAGGTCCTGCTGTTCAGCAGCCGGGAAAGTGTAAGCGACGGGTGCTTTGCGCGCGGCGGGGCAATTTATGAGTCGTCGGGCGGCAAAATCTCGCAACTGATTCAAAGTGAAGAGATACTACTGCCCGGGGCGCATAATGTAGAGAACTATATGGCGGCTTTCTCTGCGGTCCGGGGGCTTGCAAGCCGCGGGGCAATGCTTGAGACTGCGAGGACATTCGAAGGAGTGGAGCATCGTCTCGAGTTTGTCAGGGAACTGCGCGGAGTCAAATACTTCAACGATTCAATCGCGTCGAGCCCTTCCAGAACTATTGCCGGATTAAGGGCTTTTGACAGGAAAGTGATACTCATTGCGGGCGGAAAGGATAAAGGCGTCCCGTTTGACTCCCTGGGCAGGGAGATAGTACAGCGTGTAAAGAAGCTTATCCTCACAGGGCCGACGGCGGCTGCTATCCGTGAAGCGGTGCTGAGCAGCCCGAAGAGTGCTTACGGCGCAATTGACTCGCAAGCTGCATACGACGTGCAGAGCACAGCCGGCGCGGCGGAGCTGCCGGACATCATTACTATGGAAGATTTTGAAGAAGCCGTTCTCGCCGCCTCAAATTCAGCGGTTGAAGGTGATGTTGTGCTTTTATCTCCCGCATGTACCTCATTCGACAGATTCAGGAACTTTGAGGAGCGCGGAGAGTTGTTCAGGAAAATCGTAAAGGAGTTGAAATAATGGTTGTAATCAGGGATGTGCTTACGGAGCTATGCTCGCTGCCGGGACCCGCAGGCTTTGAAGAGCCTGTAACAAGCCGTGTGAAGGCTCTGCTGGAACCGCTTGTCGATGAAACGTGGATCGACGTGATGGGAAATGTCATAGGGGTTCGCAGGTGCGGCAGGGAAAACCCGGGAAAACTGCTGCTCGACGCGCATGTCGACGAGGTCGGGTTCATAGTCACCGGTATCGAGGAAGGCTTCCTGCGCTTTTCGGCGCTGGGAGGACTGGACGCGCGGGTTTTGCCAGCTGCTGACGTAATGATTCAATCCGACCCTCCTCTGTACGGGGTGATCTGCGTACTGCCGCCCCACGTTATAAAGAAAGAGGACGAGGATAAACCTATAAAGATCGAAGACATGTACATAGACGTCGGCCTGTCTGATGAAGACGCGAAAAAAGCGGTTCCGCCGGGAACGCCCGGAGTGCTTGCGCACGGCGTACGGAGCATTGGAGAAAGCGGCTTGTGCGGAAAGGCTCTGGACGACAGGGCGGGCTTCGCTGCGATCCTGCGCGCTCTCGATATGCTGCGCGGCGAAAAGCTGGAAACTGATTTATATGTAATGGCAAGCGTTCAGGAGGAGGTTGGCTGCCGGGGCGCGGCTCCGGGCGCGTTTGCGATCGGGCCGGACAGGTGTATTGTCATCGACGTTGGATTCGCAAAAACGCCGGACACAAAGCCGACAGAGGTTTCCGAGGAACTGGGCGGCGGCGTGATCATAAGCCGCGGGCCGAACATGAACAGGAGCTTTACGGAGCTGATTGCCGGGCTTGCGAAGGAGCATGATATAAAGCATCAGATCAATGTTGAGCCCGGCGGCAACAGCGGTACGAACGCGCGTGTGATTCAAGTATCGCGTGACGGCGTCGCTACCGTGCTGCTTAGCGTTCCGCTGCGGTACATGCATGGAGCGTATGAATATGTACTACTTGAAGATATCGAGAGCACTGCGAAGTTGATTTGCGAAACCGCAAGACTGCCGCGGCCTGTCAAGGGTTGATATATGCAGACTGCAACGTTTTGTGATGAACCTGTTTGTGAGGGATTATACTATCTCTTCGGAAGGGATTTGATAAAATGATAGATACGCTAAAGACATTATGCGCGCTGAACGGAGTCTCCGGTAATGAAGATGAGGTGCGTGATTACATAATCAAGCGGCTGACCGGAGTTGCCGATGAAGTTGCGCCTGACGTCATGGGAAATGTAGTTGTTTTCAAGAAGGGTAAGGTCACGGCGTCAAAGAAGATCATGATGAGTGCGCACATGGATGAAGTCGGCGTTGTATGTACCGGGATCACAGACGACGGCTACCTGAAATTCGCCATGTCGGGGAGCGTCGACAGGCGGGTCGTTGTTGGCAAACTCGTCGAGTTCGGCGCGGAAAGGATACCGGGTGTAATCGGCTGTAAGCCTTTTCATCTGACCGACGGCAAGGATAATGTCATCGAAGTCGATGACTTATATATAGACATTGGAGCAAAGAATCGCGAGGAAGCCGGGAAACTGGTAGCGTTGGGGGACACGGGAGCGTTTGACGGCACTGTCGTAGATTTCGGAGACGGTCTAATAAAGGCAAAGGCTATAGATGACAGGTTCGGCTGTGCTGTTCTTATTTCGCTTGTTGAATCCGACCTGCCTGTGGACTGCGTGTTTTCGTTCAATGTTCAGGAAGAAGTGGGACTGAGGGGAGCCTACACCTCCGCATTTCATGTGTCGCCGGACGTCGCGCTGAACGTTGAGGGTACAACTGCCGCCGACATACCGTCTGTTCAAGGGGTAAAGAAAGTGTGCAAAGTCGGCGGCGGAGCGGTGATACCGTTCATGGATGGCGGCTCAATATATGACAGGGGCCTGTATACGATTCTGACGGAACTCGCTGATAAAAACGGCATTCCGTGGCAGACGAAAACCGTTGTAGCAGGCTCAACCGACGCTGCGGCTGTTCAACGGTCGCGTGCCGGCGTAAAGACCGCGGGCATAGCTGCTCCTATAAGGAATCTTCATTCACCGTCATGCGTCGGTAAGGTATCCGATATGGAAGCGGTAAAAAAGCTCGCGGAACTGTTCCTTGAGGATGCTGCGGAGCGGTATCGCTGATGATTGATCAAATAGTTGCAAAGGCAGGCGGTATGGAGATATCACAGAGAGTACGGGATCTGGCCGGCACTGCTCTTCGTGATTGCTCGGAACGGTTTTCGGAGATAGATGATGTTACGCAGGTCAACACGGAGAAAGTACTCTCAGCGTTCAAAGTGCACCGGGTTTCAGACGTCTGTTTCAACAGCACGACAGGGTACGGTTACAACGACAGGGGACGCGAAACACTGGACAGGATCTTCGCAGATGTTATGGGAACCGGCGAAGCGCTTGTTCGGACAGGCTTTGTCAACGGGACACATGCCATTACAGCCGCTCTTTTCGCGGCGCTGAGACCTGGACAGAGCCTGCTGTCTGTCACGGGAACTCCGTACGACACGCTTCTAGGCGTGATCGGCGTCAGCGGAAGTCAGAGAGGTTCTCTGAAGGATTACGGTGTGGGTTATGTCCAGACAGACATTACGCGTAAGGACTCAGCCGGTGTTGAGGAGAGCCGCGATATAGACTGCGCTGCTGTTACCGATGCGCTGGGAGCGAGCCGCGGCGTCAGGGCCGTCTATATCCAGCGTTCAAGAGGTTATTCGGACAGACGCGCGCTGACAGTCAGCGAGATAGGAGCGATATGCGCCGCAGTGCACGACTCTGACCCTGAAATTGCCGTCATTGTAGATAATTGCTACGGCGAGTTTACAGAGATCATTGAACCGGGAGACGCCGGCGCGGACATCATCGCAGGTTCGCTGATAAAAAATCCCGGCGGAGGGGTCGCGCCCGCGGGAGGGTATGTCGCGGGTTGCCGGGAGCTTGTCGAAGCTGCAGCAGGCAGACTGACGTCGCCCGGCATAGGCGGCGAATGCGGAGCAACGCTTGGCGTGAACAGGCTTCTGTTTCAGGGCTTGTTCCTTGCTCCGCACACAGTGGCACAGGCAATGAAAACTGCGGTTTTCTGCGCGCGGCTGTTTGAGCTGATGGGGTACAAGACGTCGCCGGGCTATCTCGATCAGCGTTCAGACATAATACAGACGATTGAACTTGGTTCTCCGGAACTACTTGAGCTTTTCTGTAAAGGGATACAGTCAGGGGCGCCGGTGGACTCATTTGTGACCCCGGAGCCATGGGATATGCCGGGATATGACTGCCCGGTCATCATGGCTGCCGGGTCGTTCATTCAGGGTTCGTCGATCGAACTTTCAGCGGACGGTCCTATGCGCGAGCCGTACAGGGCATACCTGCAGGGAGGACTTACGTTTGAGTCCGGAAAGCTTGGGATCATGCTCGCAGCGTCCATGATGGAGCAAAGAGGGGCTGAGAAATATGGGTAATGAATGTGAAAGCGGTGACGAGTGGCGCGGTAAGGAATACTCTTTTTATACTCACAGAAAATGCGAATTGTTTCCGTGCCACGATGTGAAGAACACTGATGACTTCAACTGCCTGTTCTGCTACTGCCCGCTCTATATGCTCGGCAGCGAGTGCGGCGGAGCGTTCGAAATACTGCCGAACGGAGTCAAGGATTGCACTAACTGCAGTCTGCCGCATAAACGGGAGAGTTTTGGATATATCACAGGGCGTTTCCGCGATGTTGTTCGGAAGATGAAAATGATTTGACAAACCGGTTTTCATAGTTTATATTTAGTCTACTAACCGTACTTGACGGGGGAAGCAGGTAAAGGGCTTCAAGAAAGCCTGAATCCTGCGCGGTACCGCCACCGTATGGAGCTTGCAGAAGGCTGCCGAAACTCTATACTCTCTCCCTCAGAATGTTCATGTTGAGTTAAAACCGAGACTGAGACTGAGACTGAGACTGAGACTGAAACTGGTCAGACTTCTTTCAGCTTACTCCGAGCCGGGATACCTGCTTGTATGGTGCGCGCGAGTGTTACGCAGCATAATAAACATGCAAAGCGTATGCAGCGCGCAGCGTGTATTTAGCCGTAGTGCGGATAATCCGGACGCGTACGGCGAGTGTGATACATGTAAAGAAGCGGCTTCACGATGTATGGAGTATGCGTTCTTATTGAGTACACCGGAAGAGTAAACCGGATCATTCAGTAGGCGTTCCGTCATCGGAGCGCCTGCTGTTATTTTCACCGGGCGTCCATAGGCGCAATTAGGGCTCATTTTAACGCTTCGTAAAGCGAGTCGGATACAGGGCAGAGCGGGGTTGCCCGCCGCTGCGGATGAAACGGGTTCGATTGCTCAGCAGGTATGCATGTATTTATATCCGCGTGTATGCCGGTAAGACTGCGTACCCGGTTCCCGGCGGCTAGAGCTCACTTGCATGTTTGAGTAAGTGTGAACGGTGTTGAGAGTTATGATAGCAAAGCATAGAAACACGATTATTCTTGTTGCTGTCGCAGCAGCGGTGCTTGCGGGAGCGTGGTTCTTCGGCGGCAACTATGTGAAGACGGGCAGCGAAGCAGCGCAGGCGCCATCCGATGATTCCGGCTTTATGTCAAGCGGCCCGGGTGGAAACGCGGGCATGCCGGACACAGGGTTAACTGCAGCCGATTCCGGCAACGGTGAACCAATCGGCGCTGCCGCTTCACAAGTCCCTGCGCATTCCGCAATCGGCGAAGTTCCGGAGTCGTCCGGCGACGATTCCGGTGAGCGGGATGGGGCGGGTCTGGTCATGACGGACTCTGGCGCGGAAAATCAGGGCTCCGCAGTTCAGGGCTCTGCGGTTCCGGGCATGGCAGGTTCCGGCGCAACAGACTCCGCTTCTGCAGCGGGTCAAAACACAACAAGCTCCGGTAATGCCGGGGAGAACCATGATATTGCGCAGAACGAAGCAGCGCCTTCAAGTGCAGCGCAATCTTCAGAAGGCAGCACATATCCCGGTGATCAAACCGGCGGAACATCTGCGGGAGTTTCGCACACGCCGGGCACAGATCAGCAACATGCAGATGCGGGCAGCAGTCCTGCATCCGCGACTGAAGAACTGCCGCTTCCGCTCGAATCGCAGGATTTGGTTGCGGACGACGGTTCATTCAGCGTAACACTATCTGTAAAATGTGATACGCTAGTTAATAATTTGAGTATGCTGAACAAGGAAAAGCACGAACTTGTTCCCGGGGACGGGGTAGTATTTGCCGCGACATTAGTAACGGCATATGAAGACGAGAGCGTATTTAACGTGTTTCTGCGCGAGATGAAAAAAGCCAGGATTCACATGGCGTTCAGGAACACGCCGATATATAACTCGGCATATATAGAAGCAATCAATAACATTTATGAGTTCGACGCAGGGGAGTTATCCGGATGGATGTACAGCGTAAACGGCCGGTATCCGAACTACGGCAGCTCACGATATCAGCTTTCTCCGGGCGATGTGATAGAATGGAATTTTACCTGCGACCTGGGACGTGATCTCGGGCAGTCATTTACAGGCGGTTGGCAGTTGGATGATTAATGTACAAAAAGCAGTAAGAGCGTCAGGCGCTGATATGTACGGAGATACATTCTCGGGTTATCATCCGTTTATAAACATGCTCTATTTCGTCGCAGTGATCGGGTTTGCCATGTACTTTACGCATCCGGTATGCCTGGCGGTCTCGCTGCTGTGCGCGTTCTCGTACTCAGTGTATATAAACAGGAAAAAGGCAATACGCTTCACGCTGCTGTATATACTTCCGATGATGATAGTCACAGCTCTGCTGAGCCCGGCGTTTAATCATCAGGGCGCGACAATACTTGCATATCTTCCCAACGGCAACCCGCTGACGCTGGAGTCGGTGCTGTACGGTATTGCTGCAGCTTCGATGCTGATCACTGTGGTCACATGGTTCTCGTGTTTTAACGAGGTTATGACTTCGGATAAGTTCGTGTTTCTCTTCGGACGCGTGATTCCTGCGCTTTCTCTGATTCTTTCCATGGCGCTGCGCCTTGTTCCGCGCTTCATCGCACAGGCAAAGATCATATCAAACGCTCAGAAATGCATCGGGCGCGATATGTCCAGCGGCGGTCTGCTTAGGAAAATGAAACATGGTATACGAATTCTGTCGATTCTGGTGACATGGGCGCTGGAGAACGCGATAGAGACGGCCGACAGCATGAAGTGCCGCGGTTACGGTCTGCCGGGACGTACCGCTTTCTCAATATACAAGTTTGACAGGCGCGACGGGTTTGCGCTTTTGTACATTCTTGCATGCGCGGCGGTCGTTATAACCGGGGCCGCGGCGGGTGCGTATCATTTTCGCTATTTTCCGACTGTAAAAGGCGAATGGACAGGCGCGACGATTATGGTTTTTGCGGGTTACTTCGCGTTGGGAGCATTCCCGATGCTGATCAATGCTAAAGAGGATATTATATGGCGCCGGATAATGACAACAGCTTAGCCCCGAGCAGCACACCTAATGGCAAAACGGAAACATACCGTGTCGAGGATCTGACATTTTCATACCCCGGACGCGGTATGCCCGCGTTGAGCGGTATAGACCTGATGATCGGACGCGGGGAGTTCATCACGCTTTGCGGTCCTTCCGGCTGCGGTAAAACTACGTTTCTTAGGCACCTTAAGCCTTCTGCAACGCCTCACGGCGCTAAATCAGGCTGTGTTTATTTTGAGAATACGCGAATCGATGAACTGCCCGCGCGTGACGCCGCGGCGAGAATCGGTTTTGTGCTACAGTCGCCGGAGAATCAGATCGTCACAGACAAAGTGTGGCACGAACTTGCTTTCGGGCTTGAAAGTCTGGGCGCAAAAACGCCTGAGATAAGGCTTCGCGTTGCGGAAATGGCAAGTTTCTTCGGTATTCAGACATGGTTCCACAAACCGGTGACAGAGCTTTCAGGGGGGCAGAAGCAACTGCTTGCGCTTGCGTCTGTTATGACGCTTCAGCCATCAGCGCTGATTCTCGACGAGCCAACAAGCCAGTTGGATCCGATAGCTGCAGGAGAGTTTCTCACAACTGTGGGAAAGATCAACCGCGAGCTCGGTGTCACCGTTATTCTTACAGAGCATCGTCTGGAGGAAGCGTTTCCGCTGTCTTCACGAGCTGTAGTAATGGATGAGGGCAGGATAATCGCGGACGGTTCACCGCGCGAAGTCGGGCTCCTGCTGCGCGGGAGCAGCCATAGCATGTTTCTCGCGATGCCTACGCCGATGAGGGTGTGGCATGCCGTCCAGAGCGTGGCTGAGGCGAGCGGCGGGCGCGAAGAGAGAATAGGGCCGGAAGAAGCGACGGGGACGCCGGAAGCGGCAGGAACCCCGGAAACAGCAGGAACGCCGGAAGCGGCAGTAGCAGGAGACATAAATAAAACAAGATATGACAAGAAGTTCGAGGTCCCTCTGACCGTAAGGGACGGGGCAGAGTGGCTCGCGCGCCAGAACCTTGCTGCACCTGATAATGAACACACTAAAGCCCGAATGAGCAGCGCAGCGAGTATGGCGCAGGAAGTACATGCTTCGCTTCAGACGGCAGTGGGATTGGATGGCGTGTGGTTTAAATACGCGAAGGACATGCCTGATGTAATTAAAGGATTGTCGTTTAAAGCGCGATTCGGCGAGATAACGGCGATACTTGGCGGAAACGGGACGGGCAAAACCACAACCCTGTCACTTATCGCAGGCTTACTGTCGCCTTATCGAGGAAAAGTCGAGGCATTCAAATACCACGATGAAGTCCAGATCGCGAGCAGGCGAGGGGGAGCGCTTGAGGGCGGCGAGCAGGTATATGCGCTTCCGCAAAACCCGCAGACGTTGTTTACAGCGAAAACAGTGCGCGAAGACCTGCTTGAGGTGTTATCGGAGCGGAAGCTGCCTAAAAACACAATCGCAGGCAGGTTCGATGCAATGGTGAAACTATGCAGGCTTGAAGGATTGCTTGAATCGCACCCATATGATCTGTCCGGAGGGGAACAGCAGCGTGCAGCGCTTGCGAAAGTGCTGCTGCTTCAACCCCGTATCCTGCTGCTTGACGAGCCCACGAAAGGATTGGACGCGGAGTTCAAACTCGTTTTCGCGGCGATTCTCAGGAAGTTGACTGCTGCAGGGGTGGCGGTTATAATGGCCAGCCACGACGTTGAGTTCTGCGCGGCTCATGCGGACAGATGCGCGTTGTTCTTCGACGGCGGAGTTGTAACGGAGAATCCTCCTCAGGCGTTCTTCTCAGGGAACAGTTTCTATACAACAAGCGCGAACAGGATGGCCAGGGGGATTTTACCGGAGGCGATTACAGCCGGAGATATCATCCGCGCGCTTGGAGGTCAGGCATACCAAAAGCGCGTTCCGGCAGACACAGTACTACGGGAGCGGGACCTGGAAAAACTCAGCCATGCAAGTCGGGACCACGTAGAGCAAGACCACGTAGAGCAAGACCACGTAGAGCGAGACAACTTGAGTCGGGACCACGTAGAGCTTGACCCCCTAAGTCGAGACCCCCTAAGTCGAGACCGGGGAGTGCGTGAACTACCGGAGGTAGACGAGGTTGACGCGTGGTTTTATCACGATGACACGCAATATGCTGTCAAAGACACACCGGATCAGTCACAACCGGTAACTTCCGGAAGGATTTCCGGTCCTCGCCGCTTTGTTGCCGCTTTCCTTGGGCTGTTGCTGATTGCGACAATTATAATTACTGTACTGAACTTTTCCGGTTTCAAGGCGTTCATCAGTGGAGGAAGCGAAGCCGTTGATGTCAGCGCGGAAGGCGCCCGGCTATACATCGGAATAATGGTGGCCTTTGCCGCTGAACTTGCCGGGATCACGCTTACATATACCTGGAAACGAACTGAAAACGCAGGTTTGAAGCCGACTGTTGTCAGGCAAAAACTATCAAAACGTACTATTGCTGCTGTGGTGATGATACTTCTTACCATACCTGTAACGATATATGCAGGTTCGCATTTCCTCGGAGACCGCAAGTATTACTTCATATCTCTTCTGATAATCGCAGAGACGATGCTGCCGTTTGCGCTTGTTTTTGAAAGCAGAAAACCACAGGCGCGCGAGCTTGTTATAATCGCTGTGTTGTGCGCAATAGCGGTTGCAGGGCGCGCCGCGTTCTTCATGCTCCCGCAGTTCAAGCCCGTTATTGCGGTTGTCATTATTTCCGGAGTCGCTTTCGGCGGAGAAGCCGGGTTCCTTGTCGGAGCGATGACAGGGTTCATCAGCAACTTTTACTTCGGTCAGGGGCCGTGGACGCCATGGCAGATGTTTTCATTCGGCGTGATAGGTTTCATTGCAGGCATTCTGTTCCAGAAAGGCCTGATTCGAAGGTCGCCCGCGTCACTTGCGGTTTTCGGCGCGTTAGCTACACTGATCGTTTACGGCTTGATAATGGACACGTCCATGGTCGTGCTGTATCAGTCAAGCATCAACCGGATAATGCTGACTGCGGCATTTCTTCAGGGAGTACCGTTCAACCTTGTCCATGCTGCTGCTACGATGGCGTTTCTTGCCATCATCTCGCGACCTCTGCTCGAGAAGCTTGACAGGATAAAGGTAAAGTACGGCCTAGTCGAGTAAAGGGCGGATACCCACTGAATAGCAACAGTTACTGTTCAGGACCTTGCGCTCAGAAGACGTTTTTCTGCTTCCTTTCCGCTCAGTGGCACATCCATGTGCCAATTCGCGCGCTTCGGCATCCATGCCTCCGCTTCCGGAAGCAGAATAAACGTCTTCCTCACCGGTCCTGATAGGGTATCTGAATTCTGTAACCGTCAACATCCTCAAACCGCAAACCTCAAAATAAAAGCCTTGACAAAGCATATCAATATCAATAGAATGGTCACTGCGCTTAGCGGGCTTGTGTAAAGGTAGCACGACAGACTCTGACTCTGTTTGTGAGGGTTCGAATCCTTCGCCCGCTGCCAAAATAGTGAAAACCCTGAAACCACTGCAATTACTAGGTTTCAGGGTTATTGTTTTTTTCAATAGGCCTCTGGATTTTTGCATAATAGTTTGCATATACATGCATTTGTTCCATTTTGTTCCGGCAAAAAGCGGCAAAAAGGGGGTAAGTTGTAAAGAAGCGGTAAGGAACCGGCCCGTTACAGTTCTTCCTCCAGCAGTTCATCGGCCTTGAGAGAGTACTTTCGTATCATAGAGTCCGCAACTTCTCTGTCCAGCACCCCGTTGATGCTGGGCGTCTCGAAAAAGCGGCCGGGCAGCTTGACGCTCCTTTGCTGAAATCCGAGCGCTTTCTTAATCAGAAGCTTTGTTTTGTATATACGTTTTCCTATAGCGTCAAGTTCGCTGTCTGTGAGCGACCAGCCGATGGAGTTAAGCGCTTTCAGAATCGTCTCCCTGTCGTAGATCCTCCGGGCGAACAGGCACATTATAAGCGAGTTTGTCATACAGCGTTCATACTCTTCCGTAAAAAGGCGGTTAACATACTCGTCTTCATCAAAATCTCCTGTGCCCTGATCAAGGCTGTAACCGCCATTACACAGGTGAGAGTGTCTTGCCCCGACTGCTGCGCCGACTAAAGATCCGTAGCCGGTGTGGTAACCTGCCATTTCGTTGCCGGCTATGTGCATTGCAAAATCTTCGCCGCCGTATCTGGACGACGCGTAACGGCTGCCCTTTCCGAGGCGCTGGTAGAACTTGTTCACGCCTGCGGACAGGTAACCGATTGCCTTAATGTATGCGTCGGCGTCGCCAAACTTCAGCCTGACTAATGTGTCGTCTTCCGTAATATAGCCGTTATCAAGAGCGTCCGTCGCCCAGCCGAGGCACACGCCGGTACTCATGGCGTCGAGCCCCTGCTCCTCAACCTCGTCGATAAGCGCGATGATATTATCGGTACTGCTGATGCCAAGGAATGTACCGAGAGCGAAAATCAGCTCGTAGTCATATGAGACGCTTATAGCCTCATACTCGTGGCCTTTATCAAATTCACGCCTGTACATGCCTATGTGTATGCAGCCGACGGGGCAGCCTGTGCAGGCCATCTTCCGAACGAGGTTTTTCTGTGCGAAAGCTTCTCCGCTCACCAGTTCCGCGTCTTCGAATGAGCCTGAGTGCAGGTTCCTGGTCGGTAAGCCGCCGGCTTTGTTGAGCGGCAGTATATTGATTGGAGTCCCGGCGTCGTGGTACTTTGACATATCGTCTGTTTCGGTGCACTTTTTATAGATTTCCTGATACACCTTAAAGTATTCTTTCTGGTCAAGAATCGGAATGGAACGGTTACCGTAAATAGAAATAGCTTTCAGGTTCTTGCTGCCCATGCACGCGCCGAGTCCAAGGCGGCCGAAATGCCGGTACGTATCCACGCAAACACCGGCATAGGCTACGCCGTTTTCACCTGCGGGCCCGATCCTGATGATCGAGCGCTTGCCGACGGAGCGTCCGTCGTCGTGCTCGCGGTCGCGGATGTTCCGCCCGACTTCGCCGACCGGCAGCCCCCACATAGCCCGCGCGTCGCGCAAGGCGACATTATGTGCGGATATGGCAAGATAGCTCTGTTTCGGCGCCATTCCCGTGAGTACAAGCGCATCGTAACCTGCCATCAGCATGGACATTGCCATGCGCCCGCCCGCGTAGCTTTCGCCGAGTTCTCCCGTCAGCGGAGAGATAAACATCGCGACAGTCTTTGTAAGCACAGGGAAAATGTACGTTCCTGCTCCGATGGCAAACACTATCGGCTGTCCCGGAGCTGTCGGTTCGATATTCGGTATGATGTTCTCCAGCAGAAGCTTGCTTGCGATTCCAACGCCTCCAAGGTACGCCATCAGGTCCTCGCGTTGTTCGACCCTTATCGTACCGGTGTTCAGATCAACGTATAAAACGCGGATGTATTTCTCATTAAGCATTGACCGGAACCTCCTCTGAGTCTATCATCTGCAGGCAGTCATGCGGGCAAAAGCGCGCGCATACCCCACAGTGGCGGCATATTATCGGTTTTCTTGTGTCTTCGTCGAAGTTGACCGCGCGCATGATACAGCTGGTTTCGCAGGTGCGGCAGCCTATGCATTTTTCCGGTTTCAGAATCACTCCGCCTCCCTCGCGGCGTTCGAGCGCCTGGCTCGGACACACTTCCATGCATGCGGGTTCCAGGCAGCCAAGGCATACGATGGAGACAAAGCTGCTTGTCATTCCTCCTGCCGTCCGTACTTTGATCGCACTTTTTGTAAGCGAGTGATTCTTTTGGTTGACCGCGGCGCATACATTCATGCATGTGAAACAGCCGAGGCACTTGTTCATGTCTTTTGATCTGAGTATTTTAGCCATATACTTCTCCTGTAGTGTTTGACAGACATTGCCTTATGGTGTATTCTGAGGCTATGGGTCGAGATTACGGACTATGACATTGTGAAACAGAGGATGATGGTAACTTGTGATGCTTATAACAGATGTAACAATGACATACGACGATAGGAGAGATTGCAATGGATAACGACAATCGTTCGAGTCAAAACGGGCAGCCGCGGCAGTGGGTCGAACGGAGCAGAAAACCGGACTGGGTCTTGCGCTCGGTCACAATAATAACTCTTGTCGGCTGGTTAATCGCCATGGCAGCGCTTGCGCTGTACTATTTAGGCGCTCCGAAAGATAACCCTATCGGCGACGCTCTTGACGCGATCAGGCCGAACATCGGAGCAGGTGGTTCAACGAGCGCGAAACCGGGGCTGCTCACAGGAACATTTATCGCAATCCTGGCTTCATGCTTTGCCTGCATAGTAGGCTTCATCCTTAATGTGACCCGTCATAAAAGGAAAACAGACAGATATAATAAGTTGCTTATCACGCTTTCGGGAGTGTCGCTTGTGTTTCTGGTTTTTTTCCTGATCAACTATGCAGGCACGATATTCGGATAGGCAGCGCGCGTACAGCTTTTTACCTAGGAGCTTAGCCGCCCGTTTCGGGCGGTTTCCTTTTTAGACTGCGATTTGCGAGTTTCCTCAGCCCGGCAACCAGAAACACCAGGAGTACGGAAACTATCAGTACAAAGGGCAGGTACATTACAACGTCGCCCCAGCTGAGATGGATCTGCTGATAGAACCTGTTTGTTCCGCCGGAGTTCCGGAGAAGCTGAGGCAGCTTTCTGCCGAATGAGCTACCCTTCATTTTGTAAATCAGGAAAATGTACACCGTCGCGACCGGGAAATGAATAAGGTATATCGGCAGTGAGATCCTCCCGAGTTTCTCCATGAATTTCCGGTTGAGCAGCTTTGACAGAAACGTCACATTGCAGAACGAAAGCAGGACGATAATGAGTATATACGGAATCCTGCGGAAGTTGTCGAGACTCAAAGGGGCGTTGAATGTCAGAGAGCAATAACGGTATATTGCGAGCAGCTCAAGCAGCTGAAACATGATTTTTCCGAAAATCGACCAGTCGCGATTCTTAACGTATTGGTATATCTGGAATATTGAGATTCCCATTGCCATTTCAGTAACTGCGCGTACAGTACCTGCGTTGAGAAAACCCATTTTGAGATAAAAGTCAAGATTGTGTTCAGAGTTCAGCAGAAAAAACGTAAAACCGAGAACGCTGATAACAGGCGCTGCGAACATCATAACGTCATATTTCCGGTTTACAAGAAATGTATAGAGGTAACCGACGGTAAGAAGCTGCGTCAAAAACCATAGCGGAACGATCGGCGCGGTCGTCGCGGTCACGTTATTAAAGCCCGCAGGAGTCCCGACCATCATCAGCCATTCCCATTCGCTGCTTATGAGAACCTTCAGCTGCTCGAGTAATCTGGTCCAGAAACCGGCTTTCGGCGCCGGAACGCCGAATTGGAACACAGCGCCGGAAAGAGGTATGATCACTATCGTAACAATCAGAGTAATAGCCAGCACAGGATAGATTGATACCAGCTTCTTCTTCAGGTAGTCAACAGCCCGCAAATGAGCTTCACGCGAAGTAAGCTCCCGTGAGCTGCTCCCATTGATCCGCCCGGAAGCAGATAATGCTATTGTAAAGCCTGCAAGTATGAAAAAGAACTCGACTACACTTGTGCCCGACGGCATGAGTTTTTTTTGGTAGAAGATCTCCAGATGATACAGCGCGACAAGAATAGTAAACGCGAAACGCCAGAACTCTACACTGTATACTCTCGCCTTCTTGTCATTCTCTATAGTCAAAGCAATATTTCCTTTCGTCATGGAGTACGCAGAACCGCATGTCATAATATCACACTTTTAACACACTTTTCAACGATATCCAATGTAAATAACTATTGAATTTCCTGCCGCAACTGTTGTATAATCTACTCGGAATTTCCGGTCAGTTTAATTGAAACAACATTAAGGAGGGCGCATAATGAAAATCACGGCTGCGGTAACGCGCGAAAAAGGTAATATCAGCCTGGAAACGGCGGAGCTTGCCGAACCGAAAGCCAACGAAGTGCTTGTCAAGATGGTAGCTTGCGGCATATGCCACACGGATATAGCCTGCATTGAGCAGTTCCTGCCGGTTCAATACCCATATATTGCGGGGCATGAGGGCGTCGGAATAATCGAAAAGGTTGGCGCTGCGGTAACCGAGTTCGTTCCCGGCGACCGCGTCGCAATGTCATTCCCGAGCTGCGGATGCTGCGATAACTGCAAAGACAGCCACCCATGGGCATGCGAGTCCAACTTTGAGCATCTGTTCGGAGGCAACCTGCGCGAGGGTACAAAACGCGTTAAGGGCGAGGACGGTGTGGAAATAGGGATCATGTTCGGGCAGGGGTCGTTTGCCACATATGTCGTCGCCGATCAGAGCAATACTGTCAAGATAGACGTCGACAGCGACGAGGAGCTTTCTAATCTCTGCTCACTGGGATGCGGCATCCAAACAGGCGCAGGTTCGGTCCTCAACAGGATGAAGCCGCGCCCCGGAACAAGCATTGCCATATTCGGTTGCGGTAATGTAGGCCTGGGGGCAGTTATGGCTGCGAAAATCTCCGGATGCTCCACGATAATTGCTGTTCACGGTCGCCGCGGGCGGGAGGAAGCTCTCGACGCGGGGGCGACTCACGTCATCAATGGCCGCTCAGAGGACATCGTGGCGCGCATAAAGGAAATCACGGGCGGAAAAGGCGTCAATTACGCGCTTGAGAGCGCCGGAGTCCCGGACATGGCAAGCACAATGCTCGACTGCATGGCGAGAAACGGAGTATGCGTACTTGTCAGCGTCACAGGCCCGGCGACTATCCCGGTCGAACTTGAGAGGCAGATAATGAACCCGTCCGTTACGGTAACAGGCGCGGTCGAAGGCTGCTCCAATCCGAAAGTGTTCATTCCGGAACTCGTCAGGTATTATAAAGAAGGCCGCCTGCCAATTAACAAGCTGAACAAATTCTATGACTTTAGGGATATCGGGCAAGCGCTGCATGATTGCCATGAAGGCACTGTCGTCAAGCCCATACTCAGATTCTAAGCCTGTAATGCTTTACTCCGGGAGACGAGGCTGAAAAGGTTCGTCTCCCGTATGCTGTTAGGAGAACCTGGAAATGAACAAAATCAGAACCGCGGTTGTTTTCGGAGGACGCTCGCCCGAGTACGACGTATCGCTGATGTCCTCATATTCAATAATCAACGCGATCGACCGCGAGAAATATGACGTGATACTGATCGGCGTCACAAGGCTGGGCGGATGGTACAGATATACGGGCGATGTTGAGGGCATACGTGACGATAAATGGCATCTGGATGAAACCTTCCTCAAAAGAGTTATACTGTCGCCTTCGTACGGTGAAGGGCTGCTTGAACTGGATAACGGCCGGGTTACGCAAGTCCCTGTCGACGTTGTTTTTCCTGTCCTGCACGGCAGATACGGGGAAGACGGAACGGTGCAGGGCCTGTGTGAACTCGCGGGGATCCCGGTTGTGGGAAGCGGAGCTGCGGCGTCTGCTTTATGTATGGACAAAGACAGGGCGCATAAATTGATCTCGCTGTGCGGTATCCGCGTTCCAAGGTCAATATGCTTCGAGTACAGGCCGTCGGAAAGCGAACTCGCATCCGCGGCGAAAGAGCTGAATCTGCCTGTCGTTGTGAAACCGGTAAAGGCAGGATCATCGTTCGGCATAACGGTTGCGCGTGAGCTTTCCCAGCTGAATGAAGCAGTCGGGCTTGCTTTCGGGTACGATGACGCCGTTATCATAGAAGAGAAGATCCACGGATTTGAAACAGGATGCGCGGTCGTCGGGAACACGGAACTGACTGTCGGCAGGATCGACGAAATTGAGCTGTCCGGAGAGTTCTTTGACTTTGAGGAAAAATACACACTAAAGACTTCAAAGATACATGTTCCCGCGAGAGTTAGCGCTGAAACGGAAGAACGTCTTCAAAATACTGCGAAAACGATCTACCGCGCGCTGGGATGCCGCGGCTACGCGCGAATTGATATTTTCCTCACAGATAACAATGAAATCGTTTTCAATGAGGCTAATACGATTCCGGGATTCACAGAGCACAGCCGGTTTCCGAGCATGATGAAAGCGGCCGGAGTGAGTTTTTCCATGCTTGTTGACATGCTAATCTCAATGAGCATTGATCATAGAGAATAGTATTGATCATAGAGATTAGCATTGCTCAACCAGAGTTCGCTGAGCGCACATCAATAGTATTATGAATGTTCGGCGGGAAGCACATTGCGCAAAGCCGTGAATGATATTAGTACCTTACGGACCAGAAAAGCTAATAAAAAACACGAATTTATCAGTCCGTAAGGTACTATCACCGCGCGGACGCGCGGTGCGCGCCGTAGGCGCGTGAGGGCTGTGTGTCCTTTCGCGCAG
>Ga0082212_10002629_pt1 | contig 25984 bp, 12 predicted proteins | sample TergutNt197P3_FD_71548 | JGI IMG/M metagenome (GOLD analysis project Ga0082212, IMG submission 71548) | Neocapritermes taracua P3 segment gut microbial communities from Petit-Saut dam, French Guiana - Nt197 P3 | ecosystem: Host-associated > Arthropoda: Insects > Digestive system > Gut ...
GCGCTGCTTGAAACATCGTGCGGCATCTCACTTGAACACCGGGATCGGGCACTCTCCTCGTGGGGACAGACTTTTTCCTCAAAGAGCCGAGGGGGAAGCGAATCGCCCTTCCCGGCATTAGGAAGCGTTTTCGCCCAAATTGGTCATCTGGCAGGGGCTTCCGGGATGGCATCGTTGATCAAGGCAATCCTCGCTTTGCATCATCAGGAGTCGCCTGCGATTTTCGGGACGAACGAAATACCAAAATCGAAATTCTGCCGAACGTCGAAAAAGTTGGAACCGCATGACGAGGCGGGACGATTGTTCTCTATCGTTCTCAATGCTGATGCTGTTGAAGACAAGTATGGAATATCGTATAGCGTGCTCCTCGAACGCGGAACACGAGTTGAAAGGGCGATTTCCCAACCGAAAAAGCATGCAATGCTCTCCATGACTTCGCCTCGTTTACGAGCCTTCATGTTTGCGGGACAAGGTTCACAGTACAAGGAAATGCTTCGTCCGCTTGCCGAGGCTTCCGAAGATTGTCGTGAGATTATTGCCAACCTTGGTGCAAAACTCCGCCAGTTCGGCTATCCGACATTGGCAGACGCGGCTTGGGATGAGTCCGTGGAATTGGGTAGAGACCCTTTCCCTACGCAGTTATCGCTCTTGATTGCCGATACGGTCTTTTCAGAGTTGTTAAAACGGTTCAGATGCAGTGCCGACTTGATATTAGGACACAGTTACGGCGAATATCCGGCACTGGTCGCCTCCGGTGCTTGGGACTTTGAAACAGCGGCAATGGTCACCCATGCCCGATGCGGTATTATTAACGAGGTTACTGCTGGCACAACGGGCATGTTGTCCACCGATGCGTCCATTGACCAACTCCAAAAGATATTTCCAACGATCTCGACGGGTCGGCTTTATATTTCCAATTTTAATTCACAAAAACAGGTTGTTGTATCAGGTGACAACGATGCCCTTCGTGACCTAGACCTGATTCTCAAGCAGAAAAAGCATCTCTCGTTGATTTTGCCAGTGCCGGCGGGTTTTCATTCGCCGTTGGTGGAAGCAGTCAGGGAACCGCTGAAGAAGGTGTTGGAGCAAGTTCCGATTCGGTTTCCGGCAATTCCGTTTCTCAGTAGCGTGAGCGGTCGATTTGAAGCCGAACCGGAGGCGATTCGGGAAAATCTTGTTGAACAGATGGTTCGTCCGGTCGATTTTGTCGCCATGTTGCAGAAGGCGTATAAATATGGTGTCCGGCAATTTGTCGAAGTGGGACCGAAAACGGTGTTGACCAATCTCGCCAAGACGATTTTCGCCGAGCATGATGACGTAGAATTTATTCACTGCGATCTTTTGAAAAAGACGGGGCAGGAAGCGTTGGAACATTTTCAAAAAGCGGCGGATGCTTTGGCAATAAAGCAAAACCGCAATCTGAACCGCGACAGGAAGGTCGCACAACCACAACCACAACCGTCATCTTCCGATGGTGACTCTGATCATGTTGCCCACTCGAAAGATCTGTTGGAAGGACTCACTTTCGTCGAATTTTCGGGTTCGCCTTATCAAATCGGTTACGAAAACGGAAAACAATTTCAACGAGAAATCCGGGGAATTCTCCACCGTTACGCAGACGCTGCTGGTCAGCATCGTTTGCCCCTACCGAATGTCGCCTCCGTTCTCGACGATGCCGGACGGTTCTTCGATGAAGACACCCTTCAGGAATTGCAGGGACTATCGGCGGGAGCGGGCGTTCCGCTTCGATCATTGTTGCGGCACAATTTATCCGCTTATCCGCCGACTTCTGCGGGTCCAGAGGTTGCGCGAGCGGGGCAAGCCTGCGTCTATTTCGCAGGAAATGTTCAAACCGGCGGATTTGTTGTCGGAGCCAACGTCGACGTGCCGCTTTATCGAATGTTACCCGGATCGCATCTCGAAATCCTGCAACTGCGTCGTCCAGAGGGGAAACTCCCGCATCTATTGGCATCTGGAGTCGGTTTTTTAGGCGGAGTCTTCGGGATCAATGCCTCGGGGCTTTGCGTTACCACTGCTTCGTTGAGTGAATTCCCCTGGGATTACTCGAACTCGTCGGGAACGTTACCCTTACACATTCTTGGACGTATTCTCGCAGAAGCCAAGAACATTGAAGAGACGGTGGAATTGTTGAAAACCACTCGAACAATGGGCGCATGGTCATTTGGCATTTCCGAATTGAGTACCGGCAAGATCGCTCACATCGAATACTGCAACGACTCGATGTCGATGCGAGAGGATGTGCCTTACGTTATAGCAGCGAACCATCAGTTAACCGCCGGATTCCAGATTGACGGACAGGTTCCCCCATGTCCGGTTCATTCCGTCTCCCGATATGAGCAATTGAAGACGTTGCTGAATCCCAGCGGTGATTCATTTACTTGTTCTACAGAGAGTGCCTTCAATGTGCTTCGGGACAAAACCGACCCGGTGTTGGGACGAATACCGCGTCATCGCACATTGAATACTTTATGGCGTATCGACAATATCATCAGTTTTCTGGTCGATGCAAACGAAGGCACGCTGAAATTAGCAACGACGGATATTACACGAACGGATGCCCTCGATGATCCGAAGCGGCATCTGACACTCCCTCTTGTTCAATTACTGCCGGAATTAGATGCCGTCTTTACTGCCGCCAAAAAACAGTCATCCTTTGCGGAAAATACTGTGCCCGTTGCAGTGGATAAAATTTCTGCTGTTATCTCTCGGGAAGAATACATTGAGCGCAATACTTCCAAGGACGGCAAGAATCCGAATCCTTCGCCGACGTTATTCGAACGGCATGCTCTACGGTTAATCGAAACGCCGGTGCCGAGTGCCGCCGCTTCGACGATTCACGGTGCTGCTATTATTGTGTGCGATGACAGGAATCAAGTTGCCGATGCCTTGAAAAACCGGCTTGACAAGACCGGAATGAAGGTTTTTACGTTCCCGATTGAACAGGAGCCGGAGAACATCAAGAACGTTCTCGAAAACATCTGGAACGCCGCTCCGGTTTCACATCTCGTTTTCCTGACTCCGCATGATCCATCGGCGGCGATGAATGATGATTACCTCACTCATCGTTACACTCAATCGAGTGTTGCACCGCTTGTTATTCTGCGTGAGTGGGTTCCGCTTGCCCTTTCGCACTTCGGCAATCTCGAATCGTGCAGAGTATTGGGAGCAACATCACTGGGGGGAGACTTCGGTATTGCCGACGCACCCTTTGCGGTAGAGTCGGGCGCAATTTCCGGTTTGCTCAAAGGACTGCAAAGGGAGTTTTCACGGACAACGAATCCTGTCCGTGTCAAAGTGATCGACCACAGCCGAGGTGATTCCCCGGAACGCATCGCTGGCGATCTATTCCGGGAAATGAACCACTGGGACAATGACGTGGAAGTGGGATATGCGAATGGACGACGTTTTGTGTTGCGATCTATTCCCTTGCCGCTAGAGTCTAAAATGTCGGTGAAGAGTCTGTCCAGTGCGAAACCGGTTTGGCTCATCACCGGTGGTGCACGAGGCATTACCGCCGCCGTAGCGTCGGCACTGGGAAAACGTTTTCATGCGAAACTCCATTTGGTCGGCTCGAGTCCCCTGCCAACGATTGATGACCGCTGGGCAACGTTCTCCCCAGAGGAATTGAAAGATTTACGCAAGCAGGTCTTCCAAGAAGCCGTTGCCCGAAAAGACGTGCCGGTCAAGGCGTGGGAAAAAGTCGAAAAAGCCATCGAAATCGTCCGTAACCTTCGAGAACTTCAACGCGAAGGGATCGACTTCACGTATCATTCGTGCGACATCACCGACTCCGTTGCCGTCCGCAGTTTGTTGCAAAAAATTGCCGCCGAAGATGGACGCATCACCGGTATCATTCACGGTGCAGGTTTTGAAGCAGCATGCCGATTGGAAAAGAAGAAAATCGAAAATATCCGCCGGACGATGGATGTCAAAGTGAAAGGGGCAATCACGCTGTTACGTGAATTGGAAGCGATGAAAACCGAACCGGAGTATTTCATCGGTTTCTCTTCTGTAAGTGGTCGTTTCGGCGGAGTCGGTCAAACCGATTACAGTATGGCAAACGAGATGTTGGCGAAACTGCTGGACTGGTATGCAGCGAATCATCCTCGTTGCCGATCTGCGTGCTTCCATTGGCCCGCCTGGGGAGAAATCGGGATGGCAGTGCGTCCCGAATCGAAAATTGCTCTCGAAGCCGCTGGGTTAAACTTTATGCCGCCGAGCGAAGGTATTCAACATCTTCTTGATGAAGTTGAATTCGGCGGCGGCGAACGTGAAATACTGATCGTCGATTGGAAATACTATAAACGTTTTTATCCTGATGATGTTTCCGTTCCGCCGATAGTCGAACAAAAGGTTGCTACACCACGGCGGTTTATCATTCATGGTAATAATGCCGATGCCGCAGCATTGCTCGAATCAGTGCCACCGCATGCAACACAAGGAAAAGAAACCCTCATCGTGACTGCGCCTCGTGATCCGTTGAGTGCCAATATTCTCGGAGTCAACCACTGGAAAGCACGAGTGTCCACATCGCTTCGGGCAACGTTAGACCATTGCAAGAACTGGCTGTCCACGAATCCCGACGGCAAAGAATTGATTCTGTTGACGGCAACCGATCCGGCACGTTTCACGTTCTTTCCCGAAGGGGTGATCGTTGCCGACGTTTTGCGGACATGGGTTGAAGAAATGAATGAGGGAACAACCTCAAATACGTTGCCAACGATCCGCGTGTTGGATTTTGCCGCCGATGCCCCGCCGAAAATGGTTGCAACGGAGACGTTGCACGCATTGGAAGTTCCTAATGTACCGGGAACGTTTACCATGAGCCGCTGGGAAGAACAGTGGAAAACCATCAACGTCGACGACTTGGACAATGTCCCGATATGTGACATCAACGAAATCGACACGATTCGTGCTTCCGAGAAAAAACCAGGGGAATGGATGATTGCCGTGCCGCATGCCAATTCCTATCGGGAAGTCGAGTGTATTGATGATCAACTCAAAACGTTCGTCAACGAAACCCATCGCTTGGGTATCAAAGTCCATGTCTGCGCCGATTCAACATTTGATCTCTCGGGAATGAAGGATGCTGACTGCATGGTCTATCAGCGAACCGATGACACCGAGGAAACATGGGCTGAAATGTTACAATCAATACGGGCGAACGCTTCGGCACTGACCGGCGTGGTTGTCATTGAAAGCGAGCGTCACGAAGAACTTCTTGAGAGCATTGAAACAGCAACAACTACGGCAGTGACTCTTGCTTCGTTGACCCGGAAAGACGCTCTTCAGTTTATGGCAGTGTTGCCGTGGACACATGATTCAGTCGCTCGTTCGACGGCGGCACTACTCACTGCGATGCCTTTCCAGTCGAAAAGCACGAAGATTTTTGTCATTCGCGACAAGGAGCGAAAGCCATTGGTACTGCCGAGAAAGTCCGCACAAACAGCGACGTTGCTTCTCCTTGACTCGATTGAAAAAACAGAGAATAACTCGTTTACTACCCGGGGGCAATTCCATCCCGTTTCCGACACGTTTCTTCTCGACCACCAGTTGAATGGCAACCCCATCTTGCCAATGGTCGTGACGTTGGAGTGTTTTCTCGAAGCCGTAAGGCTGGAAAAGGGAGCGTTACATCTGAACGAAATATCAGTCGAAGACTTGAAAATCCACCAGGGTTTCAGATTCAAAGTCAAAAAATCGTTTGACTATTATATCGTTGGCAACAATGAATCTGCCGATGAAAACGCCGTTTCATTAACGTTACTTGGCGATTACTACAACGCACAGGGGCATCGCATCAAAACGGATAAAGAGTATTCGACCACCCTCCTTCGATTCGATGACCAACAGAAAAGAGCGGACTTGAATTTTGTACCAGTTTCGGACGACTGGCATGATACATGGTATGCTGATGATCTTCCCATCTATCATGGACCAAGTTTTCGGTGCCTGAAACAGATACATTATATGAGCGAAAATCAGGCGATCACTGCGGTGGACGTTCCCTGTCCGACGGACTTGTTTGCCGGGAGAAAAGCCTTGACCGAACCGTTTATCCATGCAGCGGTTCTCGATGCTGCACTTTTTAGTTGTGGTATATTGCATTGGAAAACCATGCGACAGGATATATGTCTTCCTTCAAAAATACGAAAAACTGCTTTCGGACCGGGACGGCTTCGTGAAGGAGAGACCGTTTATATTCATATTGAAAAGGTTGTTTCTGATCAGGCGGAACGAAAATCCGGCGTGGACGACAAGCATGCGGAATTCAATTTTACCATTCGGAATCCCGATGGAGATGCTGTTTATGATATAACGGGTTACATGGCAACCGTTTTAAAAGCACCCCAACAAATACCAGACAATCGACTATTAGTCGTTGGAGGCATTGAAAAATAGTCATCAGATTCACGTTTAACGGTTTTTACATTGCCTTCGGCTTTCGCTCGGAAGTGAAATCCTCGTGGTCGGCACTCTGTCCTCATGTATGAAATTGTCCGGCGAAGCCTTATTCCGAAGAACACAACATTTTTTTGAAGGAGAATATCATGAGAAAAATCTATATTACGTTAGCATTATGTTTGATGCTTCTAGGATCACTTGTCGGATGCGGCAAGAACCAAAAGTTGGGGGGAACGGTAACATACAGCGATGATGGTTCTCCGGTTACAACGGGGACGGTCTGTTTTGTTGCCGATACTTTTTATGCACGCGGCACGTTGGATGACAAAGGTTATTATCAACTCGGTACGGAATCCCCCGGGAATGGTATTCCCAAAGGAACCTACCAAGTCTATATTGCCGACTCGCAAAAAGTTATGGGGAGCAACCCGGTGCCGGGCGGCGGGACGATGCCGGTTTTTGTGGAAACAATTGCGGGGAAGTTCCATTCTGCGATGACATCAGACATCACCTACAAAGTCGATGGCAGTACCAAAAAATTCGATTTTCAAGTAGAACGACCGTAGCATTTCTGGCTACGGTTTGGAAGTGTTCCCAACTGGGTCAATTCCCTTTTTGACGGCTTCCAAAATCATCGTTCCGCCCTGTTTGGTGGGAGTCATATATCCCCCTTCGCCGTTTTCGTTCCAAGCGTAAATCATGGCAAACGGCTGTCCAAAATGTTTGTGCGAGTGTGCCCGAACCCAATCGATAAGGGTGGTTACGCCCTTCGTGATTGCCTCCGGTGTTTGATCAACAAAATAGATCGTTTTCGGTTCAGACCCTATCGGTTCCCATGCCCGCATGTCCCAGCCAACCGTCAAAGTGGGCGCGTAGGGCAACTTCGAGTTGTCCCTGATATAGTTCCAGCAATACACGTCGCTGATGATCATGTCCGAATAGGGATGTTTCCAATAACTCCGGTCAAGATCGAATCCATAACAGGGGTAATTGTATCCCGTCAACAGATCAAAACCGCATTCATCAATTTCCTTGATGGGTTCATTTGGCAAAACGCCTCCCGCTATGGCAACTCCGCCCAGTCCGGCAACCTCGGCTTGCTTGCGCAGTCGATCCAATCCTTGTTTCACCGCTTCTGCGGAGCCAAAAGACTTATAAAGTTCATTAGCGGAGTAGAAAATCAGGAGCGGCTTTCCATTAAGCCGTTCGTAGTTCGTATCTTGAAAGTAACGAATCCAAATTTTTGAGACTTCGTCCCATTCACCGGGACCAATCCGAAATCCGGCATGGTTGGCAACAAGAAACGCATGTTGGAGACGTTTCCTGTTGGGTGCCTTCAAAAACAGTTCGATTGCATTGTTGCTCGAAACTTCTTTGTTAGGTGCCTCGGGATAGTACCAGCAGAAGGCGAAGAAGGAAATACCAAAATCGGCAGCATAGTCGATCTGTTTCGTCATGATTTCAGTGGTGTCGGCACGCCATCCCCAAACGGGCTCCCGTTCGGGAAATTCGTTCACCAGTCGTTTGGTGATATGATAAGTGTATCCTTCTGCGTCGGGAACTGCGCTCCAACCGTCGAAATAGTAGGCACCGATACGAACCTGCTCCTGATTTTTCCCCTCATCGGCAGGCACACTCACCGCACCAAAGAAAATGTACAGTACAACAAGCATCATTCTTTTTTTCATGGTCTCTCCTTTCAGGTTTTGAATAATAGGTTTGAAATTATATCATTGAGTCATGGATTCTTTTGCCAATCGGCTGATCCCTTTGAATTGCGGATGTTCCGCTGATCGGCACCATTCAAACAACAGAGATTCAGTGGTGGTGCAAATCATCCCGGTAGTTTCAAAGCGGCGCAGTGCCGTCTCTCGGTCACTGGCAAAACGGCTGCCGATGGCATCCACGACAATACACACCTCTTGTCCTCCGGCACGGAAAATGTCGAACGCCGATTGCAGAACGCAAACGTGCGATTCAATTCCGCAAAGAATGATTTGAGATTTCTTCCGCGAGTCGATTTCCGTCCGAATAGATTCGTCATCATAGATGCTGAACGATTTTTTGGACAACACCGTCGTCCCCGCCGGGATATATGGAGTGAGTTCTTTTACCGTGCTGCCCAGCCCTTGGGGGTATTGTTCAGAAACGACTACAGGAACGCTGAGAAGTCGTGATCCTTCGAGGAGGCGGCGTGCATTGAAAAGGATCTGTTGCTGATTCTGAATAGCCGGTAAAAGCCGTTCTTGAATGTCAATGACTACGAGTAAACTACTTTCAGGGGACAATCGTTGGTGCATTGCCGAATTTTAACCGAAACGCAACGAAAGGCAAGGCAAGTCCACTGAGCCCGTAGTCACTCGATCTCTCGATCTGGGTGCGCTCAAATTTAGTTGCACTTGCTCTGCGTTTATCGTGATTCGGCGGATACACTCATACATTTTACCACGTTTTGAGTGATTGTGTGGTCGGCGGAGGCGTTTGCATAACGCAATGCAAAAGAACCGGGGACGGAGCGCAGTCCCCGGATTGACAGCGTGAACATCCGGGGACTACGGTGAGTGCGTCCCCGGCTCTTGGGGCATATCGACTTCGACCGTTCCTAAGTCCAGCGTCTCGCCTGATGCAAGGTCGAGTGCCCTTGAGATTCTATATGGTTGATGAATCGGCATGCCGCCCGATGTTTGACCCGTCGGAACATATCGGTCAGGCAACTGAATCGCCGCCGTAATGTTCCTGCCCGGCACCACACGCAACACCGCCTTGCCCTCCGCATCGGTAACTGCCGAATCGGTACGCCTTGGATACGTTGTATTACCTTGGTGGAATAGTAACACCATCTCCACCTTTTCCTCCGCCATTGGTTTGCCGTCAGTATCGACAAGCGTTACGGCAACACTAGCGGGGGCTTTGAGTTTGAACCGAACCGTTTGTCCCGCCATCTCCGGCGTGATCGTTTCAATCGTGCCGTATTTCTTGTTTTCGCCGGGCACTCCACAGTCGTCAAACAGATAAAGAAGTCCTGTCCCAGACGTTATTGGATCAAGATTGAAAGAACCTTTGGTCTCTTTCGCCGGGAGTCGGTCATACACATCGCCGCTCCCGTGAGTTCTGCCCTGATGGAGGAACAAGTACGAAACCTGCTCCATTGGCGAACCGTCTTCGTTTTCCACTTCGACGAAGATCGGCGTAGGCAACGTTATATCATATTGCTTGTCCTTGTCGGTTTTTGCAATCGAGAACGCTTGATTCCAATTCCGGCGGTCATGTTGCTGCTGTTCCGCAGGAGTTGATTCGACCGAATACTCGCCTGGCAAGAGGTAAATTTCGTACTCCCCCTCGTCGTTGGTGAAGTAGTATCGAGTGACAAAAATGGAGGCACCCACCTGCTCATATTCATCCAATCTTGCATTGAGTTCTGGTGGAACATTTGCAGGACGCTCAAACGGTATCGTAAGAGCAGGCGGACGCTTGATCCGTTGCGTGAGCGAAAATGGGTGCTTGGCAATGGGCATTCCATTTTTGTACATAACCTTGCCGCGGAGGGGAACACCCTCTTCCAACGTGATGTTCACAGGTTCCATGTTTTCACTTGCAATGAACGTCACCGGCTTCGAGACAAACCGACGGTTTATTTTTTCCGGCTCATCCCGATACCAGCCGCCCAAAGGACAAACCATGACCATCACGTTTGCACCGGGAATGGTCGCATTCTGGAGTCGAAATGTTCCCTTCTCTATTTCGTGACCACCTTTGCTCACAGCGAATGGATGCCCCTTCGTTGTTGCGTTATTTTTTATCGTGTCATAATGGATGCCGCAGTAACGAAAGTCGGCGGGAGAACCATCCGGCATAAATACATTGACGTGAATATCGAGAAGCGGTGTTTCCTGGGGAAGATTATAAATGTCTTTTTGAATGTCCACCGTTGGTCGGTCGTTTCCGTCTGCATCGACGACCGGAATGCCATACATGGCGGCTTCAATCCGTCGAAATGATGCATCTGCCTTCTCCATTGCATCTTTGTGTAGTTTTGCCTGTTCTTCTTCGGAAAGAGCCGGGCTAATGATTGCCCCCTCTCCCGCTGGGAGAGGGCTGGGGTGAGGGCTATTTGCGTCCTCACTGATTTCCCCCCACCCTAACCCTCCCCCAAAGGGGGAGGGGACATTATTATCCGTCCCCGGCTCTTTGAAAACCTTCGTTAATGTTACCGTTCCCAAGTCAAGGGTTGAACCCGGTGTCAGGTCGAGACGGTGTTCGAGTTTGTTCAAAATTTCCTTACCCCCTGTCGGAACTGGTCGCTCGAAACTGCCCGGCAAACGAAGCGAAACTGAAACCTGACCAGCCGGAACTCGCAACACTGCTTTCCCCGCCGCATCAGTAACGGCATCGCTTGCCCCCATAGAAACCGTTCCGCCACCCTCCGAGCGGGTTACAATCAACAGCGAAACCCGCTCTCCCACCACCGGGTTGCCCGACGCATCGACAAGCATTACCGTTACCTTTCCGACTGGTTGGAGCGTCAGTTTTTGCTTGGTGCCTGCCATCGCCGGTGTGAGTGCGGCGATCATGCCGTAGTCGCCATTCCTGTCTTGCTGGTCATTTTGGGCGGTCACATAAAGTGTACTGTCTTTGGATACCGGATCAAAAACGAGGGAAGATTTCTCCCGGCTTGTGCTCACACCGGTATCGGTCGAAAAGTACCAAATGTTTTTTGCCGGTGTGCCGTCGGGCATTTCCACTTCGACAAAAATCGGAGTCGGCATCGTCAAGTCCAGCCGCTTTTCCTTGTCAGTATTCGCAATCGTAAATGTTTCCTTCAACGATCTTTCGTCTATCGTGTAATCTCCCGGCGGCAGGAAAATTTCAAATTCCCCCGTCTCGTTCACAGGACACCATCGGAGAGACCGAGACAATTTTTGCATTTCTAGGATGTTTTCCCCTACAGCAGGCACAATCTGTTGTACAAGTGTAAAACCACGATCAGCGGCAGGCGTACCGTTGTCGTACATGACCTTGCCACGTAGTGGAATTCCCTCTTCCAACGTGATTTTCAGTGGTGCCATATCTTCGCGGGCAACAAATACGATTGGCTTTGTAGCGAATCGTTTGTTTGGATTCGTTGCCACCTTCGCATCGAAATGAGCAGCGGAAATTGTCAGTACAACGTTTGTGCCGGGTCGGGCTTCGATTTGGAATGTTCCCTCCGTTCTGTGAACACTATGTGTATCGCCGCCCTGGGAAGTATAGCAGGATATTCCCTCTGCGTGGAGAGAATCTTGCAACACAAAGGCAACCGTTTCGGTACGAGCGTAACAATAATCGGCAGGTGAACCATCCGGCAAGAAAACGCTACCGCTAATAGTAACAAGCGGAGCGTCCTGCATCACGGCAATCGCCAGTTTCTTCGCGTTTTCATCGGGGTCTGCGTTTTGCTCTGTCTGTGCAAAGGGGGACAGCGTCGCCGTCAGGACAATAGCAACGACCGCCACGCAAAGGAATACGGCAGTGCCCGTGCGACCCAGCGGAAGACGACGGAGATTCGGATTCAATATCGCCAATATCCGCTGGCGGACGTTGTTCTTGCGAGTCATCGCCACCGTACAACCGAGCAGACCGAGTCGTTGCTTCCGCAAAGTGTTCGCCAATTCGAGAAGCAGATCAGCATACACCGACGGCTTTTCCCCACGCAACACAACGGTATCATCGCATGCCGACTCCCGCTCGATCCAAATGCGATAAGCGGCGAACCAAACGAGTGGATGGAACCAATAGAGGGCACAGACGATTTGCGTGAGGAGTTGCCAAAAGAGATCGTTGCGAACGACGTGAGCGAGTTCGTGCGTGAGTACCGCCCGCCTTTCCGGGATGCTCCAATGCTCTGACTGCGGCGGCAACACAATCGTCGGTCGAAAAATGCCCGTGATGAAGGGCACGGAACCGGTGGTGTTTCGCACCAATCGCACTGGTCGTTTGATGCCGAATTCCCGAAGAAGTTCGTCGAGAATCGAGTCGGTGGCGTTTTCCAATGAGGATAACATCTTTCGGACATTGTGGATGGAGAGAATCAAGTGGATGAGCAGGATAGATGTGCCGAGGAGCCAGAAAACAATCAGAGCCGCAATCTTTAGATTGCGCTGGGCGGGTTCTGCGTTGTCGGTGATGGGCGGCAAATGATCATGAAAGCCGGGAACGAAGGCGATAGCCGGAGTGACCGGATATTCGGCGGTGATGCCAAGTTCATCCGGTCGCTCCACTGCGTTGCGCTCCCGGCTTGCAAGATTGCTGTATTCTTCCGCAATCTGAAGATTGCGGCTCTGTTCTACCGCCGGAATACCCGCTAAATACATCGTCGGCAACACCGGCGACAACATGGGCAGTGCCAACAACCCGAGCAGAGTGCACGTCCAAACACGATGCCGCAACGAAGCCGCCGCTTTGCACAGCAGTGCATTGACGACAAGGGCAACCAGGAGCAACAGCGTCGCTCCGAACAGGATTTGAATGAGATACGTTGTCATGTTATCGGTTCTCCTTTCTTGCTTTTTCGACGAGTTTTTTCAGGGTGGAATAGTCGGCATCGCTCATATTGCTGCCAGCAACATCGAGCAGAGCGGCAACCGCTTTGGTGGGACTGCCCGCAAAGAAATTGTCGAGCAGATTTTTCAGCATCGACTTTTGCGCCGAGTCTTTCGGCACAACGGGTCGGTACAGATACTTGTTTTTCACGTTCCGGTATTCGATGACACCTTTTTGCACGAGGGTGGCGAGGATTGCCCGAACGGCACTGTACGAGGGAGCGTCGTCGATGGCGTTTTGCACTTCTCCGGCGGTGGCTTCTTCGAGTCGATAGACTGCCTCGACGATTTGCCGTTCGCGGGCGGCAAGTTTTTCGATGGATTGCGTCATAGATTGTTCCTTTTTTAGCAAGTGCATTTTTTCTAGCACTTGTGGGTATTCTAGCAGATGTAGGAAAGGATGTCAAGAGGGGGACGGAGTGCGTTCAACCCCTGTTGTGCGATTGGGAAGGATAGGTAAAATGAGTTGATATAGTTGCAGGAGCGGCAAAAGCGGCATGCACATCTTCCGGTAAATACATAACCCTTTGTTCCTTTCCTCCTTTCACGATGAGTTGCCCCGCCTTGCCGGATGCAAAATTTTTGGTAGAATGGTCTCGGTTTTGTCAGGACCGCGTTAGCATGTTGGGAGAATAATCTATGCCGTCAAAAGAGGATGTTTTCACAGGAGTCAAAGAACAACTAATCGAGGCACTTGCCGTCGATGACGACCAAGTAACCCCCGAAGCAACGCTTATGGGAGACCTGGGTGCCGAATCCATAGACCTTCTGGACATCGTTTTTCGCATGGAAAAACATTTTTCCATCAAAATTGAGCGAGGCGAGCTCGTTCCCGATGACATTGTTAATGACACCCAAGGCAAGTATGTTGTCGATGGTAAATTGACCGCACTGGGATTGGAAGAAATCAAAGAGCGGATTCCGTTTGCTGACATTGCCTCTCTGGAGAAAAATCCGGTAGTTCAGAACCTTGCGACAGTTCTGACCGTTAAGGATATGTGTTATCTCGTCGAACAAAAGTTGGGCATCTAACCCGATGCCCTTTGTGAGCATTTCTATGAGCCCATGCACTGGTATTGGATTGATCGTATAACGGTTTTTGAAAGTCAGCGGCGAGCCGAGTCCATCAAGACGGTAACGCTCGCCGAGGATCATTTGCACGATCATTTCAAGTATGCCCCGATGATGCCTGGCTCGTTGGTTATTGAGGGTATCGCTCAGACTGCTGGGCTGTTGCTCCATGAAGCGAAGGGATACAAGGAGAAAGTCGTTTTGGCAAAGATACCGAAATTTATCTTTCATCAGGTTGATCTTCGTCCTGGCGATGTTTTGCATTACAAGGTTCAGTTGGAAGCCATTCGTGAGGACGGCGGCGTTGCGTCGGCTTGGGCTTACCGTAATGGCGAACTGTTTGCCGAGGGAGAGTTGATGTTTGCTCACTTGGGAAACGAGTTTTCCGGTCAATCTCTTTTTGCAGATGGTGATATGCTGCAAATGATGCGGCTCTTGCGGGCATTTGAAGTTGCGGTCGCTTCGGACGGCTCCAAAATATCTGATCCTGAACAATGAAGGTGTGAATGCCGTCGTTCTCATGATGTCCGTTTTTGATATGCTCCAGCAATTTTCGTGCCAATTGTGCCCCCGCTTGTTTTTGTCCCGATTTGTGTTAAAATGCGCAACATGTGGGGACGTAGCCTTTTTGCCCTTCCGAGCGGGAGGGGGGACTTGCGCTTTTTCTGTAAAGTTCACCCCATTGACCTTCACACCAAATAGGGTTTTTCTGTGAGCAACGAATTTACTTACGACCGTATCAATGATTACTCTGCCGTCAAAATCAGCCTAGCCAAGCCGAGCGACATTCGCGGCTGGTCTTACGGTGAAGTCAGAAAACCAGAAACCATCAACTATCGAACCTACCGACCCGAACGAGACGGACTATTTTGTGAAAAAATATTCGGTCCCGAAAAGGACTGGGAATGCGCCTGCGGAAAGTATCGAGGAATGAAATACAAAGGCATGACCTGCGACCGATGCGGCGTGAAAATTACGCACAGCCGAGTCCGGCGCAAACGGATGGGACACATTGACCTTGCCGCCCCCGTCGTTCATATTTGGTTTTTCAAAGCCGCTTCCAGCCGATTGGCAACGCTCCTTTCCATGAAAGCGAGTAGTCTTGAAAAAGTCATCTATTTTCAAGATTACGTCGTTGTTACGCCCGGTGAAACAAAGACGAAAGTCGGTGAACTTTTGAACGAAGAGGATTACCGGAAGTGCCGCTCCGAAGATACGTCGGGAAAATTTCACGCCGACATGGGAGCGGAAGCAATTCGAAAACTGCTCCAAAATCTTGATCTCGTCCAACTTTCCGAAGAACTTCGGAAAGAACTCACCGAAACGAAGTCGAAGCAGCGCAAAAAGGACATCATCAATCGCCTGAAACTCGTGGAAGCCCTCCGGGACAGCGATAACAAGCCGGAGTGGATGGTCTTGGATGTGATTCCGGTCATTCCGCCGGATTTGCGTCCTCTCGTGTTGTTGGAATCAGGCACGTTTGCCACCAGTGACTTGAACGATCTGTACCGGCGAATCATCAACAGGAACTCCCGACTCAAAAAACTCGTCGATCTCAATGCCCCGGAAGTTATTATCCGCAACGAAAAACGGATGTTACAGCAATCGGTGGACGCTCTCTTCGACAACAATCGGTGCAAACGTCCCGTGTTGGGTTCGAGTAATCGACCGCTTAAATCGCTTACCGACATGATTAAAGGAAAACAGGGACGATTCCGTGAAAACCTGCTCGGAAAACGAGTGGACTACTCTGCCCGAAGTGTGATTGTGGTGGGTCCCCACCTCCGGTTGAACCAGTGCGGATTGCCGAAAAAAATCGCCTTGGAACTCTTTCAACCATTCATCATTCGCCGCTTGAAGGAGTTGCAGCATGCAGACACGATCAAGAGTGCAAAAAAGATGCTTGAACGTAAAGATGAAGAGGTTTGGGATATTTTGGAAGAAGTGATTCAGAATCACCCGGTGCTTCTGAACCGTGCCCCGACGCTCCACCGGATGGGTATTCAGGCGTTTGAACCGGTCTTGGTTGAAGGAAATGCTATCAAACTGCATCCTCTCGTTTGCCGAGGATTCAATGCGGATTTTGACGGCGACCAGATGGCGGTGCATCTTCCTCTTTCGCTCGAAGCCCAAGTCGAAGCCCACTCCCTGATGCTTTCGACAAACAACATTTTCAGTCCGGCAAATGGTTCGCCCATTATTTCACCGTCGCAGGATGTCGTGATGGGATGTTACTACACCACCCTGGAACGTCCCGGCGTTAAGGGAGAAGGTATGGCTTTTGCCAACCGCGAAGAAGTTTTACTCGCCTACTCACACGGAAAGGTAGATTTGCACGCCAAAATCAAAGTCCGTATGCCTCATGGGCGTTGGTTAAAAACGGATCCCAAAGTCATTGCGGACAAGATATTCCAGACGACACCGGGACGCATTATTTTCAATAGCATTCTTCCAGAAGGGATGCCATATTACAATGATACTCTGCGGTCTGCGGGATTGCAGGCGGTCATCAGCGATTGCCACGAACACATTGGACGACGAGGAACGATTGACCTGCTGGATCGGTTGATGCGTGTCGGATTTGAATCGGCGACCCGAAGCGGCTTGTCCTTTGCGACGGACGACCTCATTACTCCGAAAACGAAAGCAAAAATCATCGAAGATTCGGAAAAAGAAGTCGAAAAAGTCCGGCAACGTTATGAAGACGGGGTCATTGCCGAAGTGGAACGGTACAACAAGGTGCTTGACACTTGGACTCATGCCCGTGAAGAAATCACCAAGCAAATGATGGATGCACTTGCGATAGACGACCGAAAGGAACGCGGCTGGGAACAGTGGTATGTCAACCCGATTTACCTGATGGCAATTTCTGGTGCGAGAGGCGGTCAAGAACAGATTCGCCAACTTGCCGGTATGCGGGGATTGATGGCAAAACCGAGCGGTAAAATTATCGAAGAGCCTATTAAAGCAAACTTTCGCGAAGGTTTGAACGTTTTGGAATACTTCAGTTCTACGCACGGAGCACGAAAAGGGCTGGCGGACACCGCCTTGAAAACGGCGGACTCCGGTTACATGACCCGAAAACTTGCCGACGTTGCCCAAAATGTTGTCGTTACGATAGACGATTGCGGCACCACACAGGGAATCACCAAGGGAGTTATCTATCGAGGTGAAAAAGTCGAAGTCAGTTTGGCAGACTCCATTCGTGGTCGGGTTTCGAGAACAAATATCGTGAATCCGATTACAGACGAAGTGATCGTTCGGGAAAACGAGTTAATCACGTCGGAAATTGCCCGAAAAATCGAGGAACTCGGTCTGGAGAAGATACAGATTCGCAGTCCGATGACTTGTGAAGCCGAACTCGGTGTTTGTATGAAATGTTATGGGATGGATTTGTCCACGAGTCGGATGGTCGAACAGGGACTCGCCGTTGGAATTATTGCCGCTCAAAGTATCGGCGAACCCGGTACGCAGTTAACGATGCGGACGTTCCACATCGGAGGGGTCGCCTCGCGTGATGTTGAAGAAAGCGATATTAGGTCGAAGCATCCCGGTTTTGCCAAGTTCGTGCAACTCGAGGTGATCGAGAACCAGTCGAAGCAAAATATTTCTCTTTCCCGAAATGGAGCGGTTGCTATCGTTGACCAACGAGGGCGTGAGCGGGAACGATACAGCGTTCCGGTCGGAGCAACGATTAACGTCCAAGATGGTTCGGAAGTCAAAGTCGGCGATGTGATCTGCACTTGGGATCCGCATAATGTCCCGATTCTGGCGAAGGTTGCTGGTATGGTTCACTTCCTTGAAATCGTTGATGGCGAAACTGTCCGGCTTGAGAAAGATTTTAATACCGGCAAAAATATCCGAACGGTGATGGACTTGAAGGGAGATCGAGTTCCGCAAATTGACATCAAGAGTCCTGATGGAAAGGACATTCTCGACTTCCACTATATTCCTGCCCGCGCAATCATCGAAGTCGAAGATGGGGCAAAGGTCAAACGTGGAGCATTGCTTGCCAAAACGCCGCGTGATGTCGGCAAAACACAGGATATTACCGGAGGTCTTCCACGAGTTACAGAGATTTTTGAAGCCAGAAAGCCGAAAGACCCGGCGGTCATCGCAGAAATTGACGGAGTGGTCGAACTTGGTCCGAAGCGACACGGCAAGCGAACAATCATCGTCAAGGATGAAGAAACCGGTATTGAACGCGTCCATGATATTTCACACGGAAAGCATCTCCGGGTACAATCCGGCGACTTCGTGAAGTCCGGTGATGCCATTACCGATGGTCCGCTCGTTCCGCATGATATTCTCCGCATTTCCGGCGAAGAAGAAGTCCAAGAGTATCTCGTTCGAGAGGTGCAGAATGTCTATCGTAGCCAACGAGTGAAGATTAACGATAAACACATTGAAGTTATCATTTCGCAGATGCTCCGTAAGGTTCGCATTGAGTCTGCCGGCGACACGAAATTGCTTGAAGGTGTTCAGGTGGACCGTTTCCACTTCCGCAGGGCAAACAAGGAGATAGCCGCATGCGTAAAGGTGTTTGATCCGGGCGACACTCAGTTGGAATCGGGCGCAATTATTCGGCGTGAGGTGTTCGAGCAATTCAATGATGCGACCGAAGCAGAAGGGGGTAAACCTGCCACGTGTAAGAATACGGAATTGGCTCACGCCTCCACGCAACTTCTGGGGATCACGAAGGCGGCAGTTCAGAGTTCGAGTTTCATTTCGGCGGCAAGTTTCCAGGAAACAACAAAGGTGTTGACAGAGGCGGCATTGGCAAGCCGAACGGATAACCTGATTGGATTGAAAGAGAACGTGATATTGGGACACCTAATCCCGGCAGGAACAGGGTTCAGTACATATCAAAATGCACAGTGGAAGTTAAAAGACGAAACGGCGGCGGCGTTAGAAGCAATGCAGGTACCGGTTGCCCGACCCGAATATGCGTTGTTGAACGACTTGCCGGAGTCTTCAGGGCAATCCGTCGATGGCACGGAATATAACTTTGCAACGCAATTCCCCAATGATGCCGCGTTGGAAGACGACAACGAAGCCTACGATGACGACATTGCCGGTAGTTACGTTGATTGATATGCAAGGTTTTAGGCTTTCGCCGAAAAGTAATATACCGTCATTTAATATACTGTCATTCCCGCGAAAGCGGGAATCCAGAGAGTTGATATGAAAGTCTTCTGCCTGGATTCCTGCCTACGCAGGAATGACGAAAACGGTATGACATTTTCGGGCGGAAGCCTTACCGTAATAGGACTGTTTGGGAGAGCGGAAGCCAACCTTCCTGACCGTCGGGAAAGTGGAGCGAATACCAGCCGTTGCGTTCGTCCAAAACGACCGCCGGTGTGCCAAACGGAATCGGGGAAATGAACGCCGGTTCGTATTCATCTGAATTACCTTTTCGCGGCAGGGCATTTGTTGTTACCACAACCTGCCTGACTTCCTCGAAGCGATACCAGTCATACCCAACGGAGGCAAGAGCGATGACAGAGAGAATTGCCGCTCCGATCAGGCACCGTTTGAGCCGCCGGGATTCCCGGAATAGCGAGAACACGCCGACCAACACGGTCAGAGCGGCAAGTACGAAGGAACTCCAAATTTTGGTGTGAAATCCGATCCAGTTTTGCCAAAAAACGAGTGAACAAAAGAGAGAACTATCGGATGGCGACAGGGTTCCGCCATTGTTTTTCAAAACGGCACGCAAGTTGGAGTTCAAGTGCGGGTCGCTGGGGATATACCGTCGTGCGAGATAATAAGCGGCAACGGCACGGACAGGTTCATCAGCCTTTGCCGACGCATTACCGAGATTGTAGTAGAGTGCTCCCGACCGAACGCCTTGGTCGAGCAACTGCTCGTACAGGGCAACCGATTGTCGGTAATTTCCTGCATCAAACGCAGATTGAGCTTCCTGAAATGTATGCAAATGTTCCGGCTGCATAGTATTACAACCGATACAAATCAACGAAACATAAAGAATAAACCATCGGACAAACATTTTCTTTGGCTTTGTCTATTCTAGCCCCTCCTGCAACTGATTGATCTGTCTCATTGCTTCTGCCCATTCATAGAGCGTGACACATTGTACAATTTTTTCCAAACGTTCTCCTACGTCCTTTGTCCATTGTTTTTCGAGTAAACCGTCCATAATCAAATCAATCTGCTGTATTCTTTTTTCGGCAATCGCGGACTTCAACAGTATCAATTCCGTGTTGAGCCAATTTTTATTCTCGGCGGAGATGTCGGCGGCGTTCTTTTTTTTGTCCAAGGCACCCACTACTGTCGCCACGGAAATTGCGATTTCTTGAAGATCACGAACAAAACTACTGTGATGGGCATCAATCGTTGTCCAATCTTTTTTTTGGGCGGCAGTTTCCAACATTGCTGCCGTTACCGAAAGAGGCATTACACCAATGGTTGCCAGAAAACTTTTATAACTGTGTACATAGATTTTATACGTTGCCAAATCATCGTCTTCCAATGCCTTTTCCATGGCACATACCTTTGTTTCCAACTCATTGCATAAGGTTCGAATCACACGAATGTACCCTTCTACCGTTCCCCCTGTTTGAACGATGCCGACATGAGTGTTCACACCGGGTATCTGGATAGTTCCCCCCACATCCGATTTTTCTCTCATGATTTGAGTGTCCGTCCGTAATTGCTTTTCTTTGGAGATCCAAGTAATTAATACTTCATGTAAGCGTGCTGGATTAATCGGTTTCGACAAGAAATCGTTCATTCCGTTTTGGAGAAACATTTCTTTCATTCCGAGCACAGCATTCGCCGTCAGAGCGACAATCGGCACCGTCTCAAAATGTTGGTTTCGAGTACTTTTTGCCAATTCCCGAATCTGAAGGGTCGTTTCAACTCCGTCCATGTCTGGCATCATGTGATCCATAAAGATCAAATCATATCTGTATAATTGTACTTGTTTTAACGCATCCAGTCCGCTTGAAACGAAATCAATCTGACACTCGAACGACGAGAGCAATCCTTCAACCACTAAAAAGTTGGAACTGTTATCGTCCACGACGAGTATCCGTGCGTTGGGCATCTTGAGAGTTTCTATGATATCAGACCCTTCTTCTCCATTACCCTTGGAGTCGTTCAGGAGTTCTGCAATATGTAGTGCATTGATTGGTAAAATTGCCGGTGTGGCATGGGCGTGGGAAAGTTGGAATTGATCGTGGTGTTCACAGAGTAAAATGACTCGTATTCTGGAAAAAGCGGGTGGTTCCAATAATTTTTCAATTTCATCATAAATGAATGAAGCAACAAATACGAACGAGATATTCCGGTTATTTTGCAGTACATCATTAAAAGCGGAAACGCTATGAGACCGTACATAAGGAACGCCGAGATGATCAAGTGTGCGTGTCAGTGATTTTTCATAAATCACTCTAGGTTCGTAGATGAGAATGTTATGGTCTGCGGCATTTCGAACTGCTGCATAAGGTTGATGACCATTAAATATAATAGGTAAAGTGATAGTGAATGTCGAACCTTGCCTATATTGACTAACCACCGAAATGGACCCATCAAGTTTTTCGGTGAGTTCTTTGCAGATCGACAAACCGAGTCCTGTACCTTCGATACTCCAGTTACTTTCCATACTGATCTTCGAAAAATCTTCGAAGAGTTTCGTCTGATCTTCATGTTTGATACCAATGCCCGTATCACGAATGATAAACGAAATCATGAGTGTTCTTTCATCAATTTTTGATCCGAGAACATCAAAGGCTACATATCCTTCGCGGGTATATTTGGCAGCATTCCCTAAAAAGTTCAGCAATATCTGCCGAATGTGAACAACGTCACCGAAAAGATTGTTGGGTAACTGGTCGTTGACGAACGATATGAACTGTATTCCTTTCTCAAAAATCCGGGTACTAATAATACTGATAACATCTTCAAGAAGCGAGGATAATGTGAAGTGAACCTTGATGATCTCCAACTTGCCAGACTCTATTTTTGAGAGATCAAGTACGTCGTTGACAATTGCAAGAAGATTATTTGCAGCGTGATGGATTTCAGTGGAGTACTTAGCCACTTTCGGAGAGAGTTGATTTTTTTCTCGCGAAATAAGACGGGAAAGACCGACAATAACATTCATAGGAGTCCGTATTTCGTGACTCATCTTGGCAAGAAACATCGACTTGCTTTGATTTTGTTGATTGGCTTGTTCTTTTTCACGGTAGAGTCTCACGGGAATAAAACTGATTGCCAACGCCATGACTATACCGAGGATGGTAAAGAGTACGCCCATGAACCGGACTTGATTGTTGTAATTTTTAACAGGGACTATCACACACACAATCCAGTCATTTTGGAGCAAACCGCAGTAACAATCGCACGTGACACCATCGATATTAGTTTGATGGATACGAGTGGGAGAAGCTGGATCACATGAAATCTTGTTAGCATTTTTGTTTCTGATAACCTGTTCCCCGCCCAGACTTACCGTGGAGAGTGATATTCCATACAAATTGGGGTTGGAATGTGTAATGATTTTTCCATGCGGATTCACCAGTACATTATACCCTTCCGATGAATGCTGCATTGGTTCCATAAGGTTTTCCAAGCTGGCGACAATAACATCAATAGCGAGTACTCCGACAAGTTGCCGTTCGACACCATTGTCTTGATAAAGTGCCTTACAAAGTTTGATGATTTGGGTGTCTGTATGCCTGTCTTCAGGAATATCGGGATAAACAAATCCATCTTTACTATTTTCAACCTCACTGTACCACGAAGGAATGGGAACGTCGATGTCCGGCAAGGGGTCCCACTCGGCAGCGTCAATCAGTTCATCGAGAAACAAACAATAGGGACCAATGAATTCGATGTTGTGGTAAAACCGTCCGATTGGGTGGATACGGCGGTTTGTCGAATGGATCTCCGTTTCCAGTGAATCGAACGTTTCATTAACGCTCTCCATGTGCTTTTGGACGTTTTTTATAGGAACATTATTAGCCAAAGCAACTTCTATTTCCGCCGCATAACTGATGGCTATCGTCTCCATCTTATCGAAAATTCCGCTGGCACGGTGATAGGCAACAGAAAAAACGGCACGGTTCTGGAGATCAATTCGTTTCGTAACGATTTGGCTCGCAAACCAATAACAGATCAAGATCGTTATGGCGAAAGTACCGAATACGAAGCATAACAGTTTGACCAAATTTATGTTACTCGAAACAGGTACTCTTAATAATGACCATTGACGCTGTAAAAGTCGCCGCATCTTCTGAAAGAGACTGTCATGTTGATGTTCACTGCCGTTTCTGTGTTCTGACATGGTATATTTTATTGAAGAGTCCGACCTTCTTCGCACCCTCTATTTCTCCACTCAACAACCGTCCGCATTATACCATACGGAGAACTGCGGTGCAACTAAATCAGAGCCGCAACAGGCGGTTGACGCAATCCGCTAACAAGTTTACGGACCGTTGTTCGCATAAGAAAGCGATGCCGGTTGCCTTGATCGATGAAATCGGTTACAATTATTCTTGTGTGCTTCGCATTTCAATGTCGTCTGCTCCTTTCCTCATTCTAACCCAACCACGTTTTTCATGAAAAATATGTTTTTTGCAATCCTGTTCGTTGCGCTCGTTCTCATTGGATGCAACAAAAATCAACCGCAACAATCCGGCACAACGACCACAGAACCCAATGCTGCCGCTCCAACGCTTGATGTGCCGATGCCGACCGCCGAAATTCTTTCGGCGGTCGGACCCGAAAACAACATTTCTATCCAATATCTTTTGCCAAATCCGTTCTTCGTTGCTTATGGAAAACCGAAGCAATTCATGGATTCACCGATAGGTGTAGGAAATGAGTGGATTGCCTCCATGGTTCTCGTACAAAGTTTGCAACTCTACAACATTGTCCCAGACAACATTGAATTTTTCGTTCAGACCATCGGTCTTCCACAAGAGGTTCCCATAGTGGTTCCACATCAAGACCCCAACATGCCTCCGCAACAACGAATCTTCCTTGTTGCACGTCGGGCAACGATGATTACTTTCGGTACACCTGTCGATCCATCGGCTTTTTTAGCATCAATATTGGGACCCGGTGAAATTCCTGGTGATCGCAAACGCGCCGAAGGAAAAACGGAATACTACGACATCACTCCGACGGATGCGATGGTTCCGCAACAGCGGTTAGCCCTCGGTCTGATCGATGAACGTACTGTCGTTCTTGCCGAAGGAATCGAGGATGATATCAAGGCAATTTTTTCCGATACCATCCCCAAAGGTGCGGCTCTTGATCGTCTGAAACATACGCCTATTGATGAGAGCGAGTTAGGAATGATTACATCGCTTGAAGGACTTCCCATAAGTCCCGGGGCGTGGGACAGATTGGTGGAACAGATTGGAAACACAGGAAGTATTCCCCCCAATTTTGTGCCTTTGATTCATCGGCATCTTCGAGCGATGACGCTTTCACTGAATGTTTCAGCGGTAAGTGGACAGCCGATTGTTTCAGTCTGTGTGGAAGGTCGGGATGCAAAAGGTGCCGAAGCCATTGGTGAAGCGATTCAAGGTTTGAAAATCGTTCTCCAGACGACGCTGGCTGCGATGAGCGAAGAGGCAAAAAAAACGATGCCCCTCCCCGCAGATTTTGCTATGTCCTTGTTGAACGCTGTGACGGTCGAAGTAGAAGGAGTGCGAGTCCATGTTGCTCTCAATAGTTTTGAAACGTTGATTCCGACAGTTGCTGAAGGAATCCACAATTACCAAATGTCAACGCAACAAGCCGCACTCCATCAGCGGCAACTTCAAGCATTGAGAAGACTTGGAGGATTCTGCGTAAGATATTACGACGAACATGGAAATTTTCCGGCGGACATCGTGGATGCAACAGGGAAACCGCTATTGAGTTGGCGGGTTGCCTTGTTACCGCTTGTTGGAAAATTGTTCCCGCAGACGGGATTAGACGACTTGTACAATAAATTCAAACTGGATGAACCCTGGGATAGCGAAAACAACATAGCACTGTTGGATTCGCCGCCGATTATATTTCATTCCTTGTCCGCAGAAGTTGCACCGTCCAAGACGGTTTTTCGATTTTTTGATTCTCCCGGGACCCCCTTCTCGGCTCGAAACTTAAACATTGGAGATGTGAAGAATCCGCTGAGTACGTTTATGTTTGTGATCGTGAGTCCACAATATGCGGTGGAGTGGACAAAGCCGGAGCCGCTGGAATTCAACTTCGACACCCTTGGTGACGTAGTGGGCAACGTACTCTTGGGGGTTACATTTTCGGGAGAAATGCGCGGAATGCAGGTATTACCGAAGACGGACCCGCGGTATGAAGAGTGGAAACGGGAGATTGAAATGTTGATCAAAGATACTCCGCCACCACAATCGCCGGAAGTACAAGAATAACATGACGGCGATGGGAAGGGTAGGCTTTCGCTCGAAAATGTCATGCCGCTTTCGTCATCCTGCGTAGGCAGGAATCCAGCCAGAAGACTTTCATATCAACTCTCTGGATTCTGCTTTCGCCGGTATGACGGGAAAAAGGACTTTGCAGTTCTATTGTCCCAGTCCGTCGACAAGTTTGCCAAAACACCGTTATTCCCGCGAAGGCGGGAATCCAGATGAGAAACATGAACCGAATGTCACTGTAAAATATCTAGGTTCTTATTTTACGATAGTTTCCGCATTTCGATTTGTTTGAGTTTTTGTCTTGGTATTTTCATCAAAGGATTGTTTCTGGAATCGTTGCCTACATTTCTTTGCTCATCCACTTCGGACGCTGTGGTCGCTGCCACGTCTCCAGACAATCATTCTTGCCGAGCCGTTTGCCACAACGAAAATCTGTTGAACGATGAACATGGATTCTTGTACAAACATGTACACTACGTTGTCTGAACAACGCAAGCATCA
>Ga0082212_10002630_pt1 | contig 25979 bp, 23 predicted proteins | sample TergutNt197P3_FD_71548 | JGI IMG/M metagenome (GOLD analysis project Ga0082212, IMG submission 71548) | Neocapritermes taracua P3 segment gut microbial communities from Petit-Saut dam, French Guiana - Nt197 P3 | ecosystem: Host-associated > Arthropoda: Insects > Digestive system > Gut ...
GAAGCAGGTCCCAAGGGTACGGCTGTTCGCCGTTTAAAGTGGTACGCGAGCTGGGTTTAAAACGTCGTGAGACAGTTTGGTCCCTATCTTCTGTGGGCGTAGGAATATTGAGAGGGCCTGTCCCTAGTACGAGAGGACCGGGATGGACGCACCCCTGGTGATTCTGTTGTCCTGCCAAGGGCACAGCAGGGTAGCTATGTGCGGAAGGGATAACCGCTGAAAGCATCTAAGCGGGAAGCCTGCCTCAAGATAAGTATTCCCTGAAGGGCCGGGGTAGACTACCCCGTTGATAGGCCGGAAGTGCAAGCACGGCGACGTGTTCAGCTGACCGGTACTAATAGCCCGTTCGGCTTGTTTATCAAGATTTGCTCTTCTCTCCCTGTGTAATTACTATTACCCGAATTGCCTTGGCGCCCATGGAGGACGGGGTACACCCAAACCCATTCCGAACTTGGCAGTTAAGCCGTCCATCGCCGATGATACTGCATACTTATATGTGGGAAAGTAGGTCGGCGCCAAGACTTCTTACACAAACCCCCGTTTCCTATCCGGAAACGGGGGTTTTGACGTATGTAAACCGGTGCAAACAGGGAGCAATCAGCGCAGTTCGGTCATGACCGCATCCAGTTCTTGCGCCATACGGGAAACTTCCAGCACGGCTGCGGAGGACTGGGTCATGCCGTCAGTGGTTTCCGCGACGATTCTGCTGATTTCCTCAATGGCATGGTTGATTTCTTCAGAGGTAGCGCTCTGTTCTTCCGCTGCTGTGGCAATGGACGTCACCACCTGTGAATTGGCCGTGGCCAGGTTTACGATCTCCGCCAGGGCCTGGCCGGAAGTATTGGCCAATTCCGTGGCCTGGGTGATGGCCGTGACCGCTTCGTTCACTTCGTCGATATTGGTGTGGGCGGAATGCTGGATGGCCGTGATACTCGTGCCGACTTCCTGCGTGGCGGACATGGTTTTTTCCGCCAGCTTGCGCACTTCATCCGCCACCACGGCGAAACCGCGCCCGGCTTCGCCGGCGCGGGCAGCCTCAATGGCCGCGTTGAGCGCCAACAGGTTGGTCTGATCGGCGATGTCGGAGATGACGTTCATCACTCCGCCGATGCTTTCCGCCTGGGCGCCGAGTTCGCGCATGCTCGCCTGGAGTACGGTGGCGACCTTGTTCACCTGGTTGATGGAATGCACCACCTTGTCCACAAGAGTGGCTCCGTCACCTGCCTTGTTTTTGGTCAGTTCGGACTGTTCCGAGGCCTGGCTGGCGCTGCGGGCCACCTCCAGCACGGTGGAAGTCATTTGCGCCATGGCTGTGGCCGTGCTTTCCACACGGTTGCGCTGGTGTTCCGCCCCACGGGAGACTTCTTCCACCTGGGCCGAAAGTTCGTGAGAGGCAGCGGCCAACCGGTTGGAAATGGAGGCCGCCTGGTCAGCCACATGGCGGATAGTGCGCTGAGTCTCCTTGATGGCGGTAAGATCCGTGACCAATTGGAGCATGGCGGTGAGTTTGCCCTCCCGATTCAGCATGGGAATGTTCGTATAGCTGATGTCCATGTTGCGGCCTTGCGGGTGGGCGCGGGTTTCGGCCGAAGCGGGCCGCAAGGTTTCCGCGGCCTTTTTCAAGGCATCGGCGTTGGTGCCGGTATCCTCGCGATGCGAAATCTGGGCGTCTGTCTTGCCCTTATAGTCGGCGCCCAGGAGTTTTCTGCCGATGTCGTTCATGAAGGCAAACTTGAGATTCTTGTCGTACAGCACCACAGGAGAGGGGATAGCATCCAGAATCACGAGGAAGCGATTCAGAATGGCGTTGGTGTCCGTGGCCAGCTTGGCAAAGCCGCCCTTGTACGCGCCGGGATCGGACGTGGCGTCCAAATCGCCGTTCTCGATGCGATTTTCCAGAGTCTGGTACTCGGTGAGAATGGCCTGCAGAGCAGCGGGAATTTCCCGCATGGCCGTCAGCGTGTCGCCAACTTCTCCCGGTTCGCTCTTTTCCATAGAGGGCTGGAAGTCTCCCGCGGCGATGGCGCCGGCAAGGCGACGCATGCTGCCCAGCGCCCGAATGAGACCGAGGATGATGATAAAAGCCATAGCCAGACCCACCGCCAAACCGATGGCGCTGCCGACAAACAGCATCTGCTGGCTTTCCACGGTTTCCTCGGTGAGCGCCCGACTCAGGGCGATCGTATTCTCGTCGAGGCTGTCGCTCAATGTGCTGAGGTCTTTGGTCATGTCCATGCGGATGTTGCGGATTCCGGTGATGGTAGTATTGGCGTTACGGGCCGCTTTACCCATTTCCAGAGCGGCGGCAAACATGTTTTTGGCCGCGTCCATTATCTTGGCATGGGCTTGGCGGCCTTCTGCCGTGGTCAAGGTGGCTCCCATTCTTTCCAGGTCGGGTTGCAGACGCCCGATAGCTTCCCTGCCCAGCTTGGCATCCGCATCGTCGCGCGTATAGATAAAGCGCCCGAGAGCGAAGAGCATTGAGGCATAATCTTCAGCTATCGCGGTGAGCGCGGCCTGCGCAGGTCCGTTGTCGATCCGCTCTGCGGCTTCCCTCAGGAAAGCGATCGCCTCCATCATGATCGTGTTGCTCGGGAGCACCCTGGTCCGGTATTGATCCAGCATGGCGTTGACCGCGATCATGGCTTTGTTCAGGCCTTCCTTATAGAGGGCAGCATTTTTGCGGATGTTCCCCGCAGTCTCCATGTTGGCCGGAATTTTCAGATGCTCCCTGGCGGTCGCGACTTCGCGATCCAGTTTGTCCACAGAAGCCATGGCCGCTTTCATGAAATCATCGTTGTAATACGCCAGAAAAGCCATTGCTCCGATGCCCGCTTCGTTCATATACGTTATGGCGTTGCTGATCCGCACGTTTGCCAAAGCGAACCTGTCGTAGTTAGAGATCCCCTCCAGGGTATGCGACAGGTTGCGGTAGGCCAGAGAGGAGCCTACGATGATAATGCCTATCATGCCGAGAAAACCGAGGATAATCTTGTGTTTTGTACTCATGGCTGACATCTTTCCCCAGTGATTGTGAGATACAGAATTATCCCTGCCTGTCCATGTGGGTGGCGATCATTTTCTTCGTGCTTCGCTGTTTTTTACAGTTCGAACACTTGTTGCCGCAATTTCGCCCATTTTTTCCGCGCCACCCCTGCCACTTCCTCAAAACCCGGCGACCACCTCTTTCTCTTCAGGCACCTCCTGTGCTGCAAAGCGATCCGCACAATCAAGGGCGGCCGGCTTTGTTGCAAGATTAGTAAAAACGGTACCCGAAAACTCCGGAATAGTACACGGCATATTGCCGCTTTCTGCCGTTTTTTCGTGGTTTCGCGCAATAGCTCATTTCACGATGGGCATTGACGGAACCGTGGATGCGGCCTTGATCCTGACCCGGCGTATTCTCTGCCGCTCCATGGTCGCAACGGTCAAAAGCATGCCGCACAGCGCAATGGAATCCCCGACCTTGGGAATGTTGTCCAGACAATCAATAATATGCACGGCGATCATCTTGTACGGATCGATATCCCGTCCGCAATCCAGATTCATATGCCGGCTCAGATCATCCAGAGACAAATCCGCTGAAACCAGATAACTGCCGTCGGCCTGCGGCACAACATCCGGCTCCTCGTTGTCGAATTCGTCCTGAATGTCTCCAACAATGGCTTCCACCATGTCCTCCATGGTCAGAATGCCCTGCCAGACGCCGTATTCGTCCACCACCATGCAAAATTGCTTCCGCTCGCTCTGCATGAGCGCAAGAAGTTTGTCCAAGTGCGCGGTTTCATGGGTGTAAAGAGGGATGCGCAACATGGCGCGCAGATTGGGACAATCGTCATGGTGCAGTACGTCCTTGATATGGATGAAGCCGATGATGTTGTCCCGATTGTTTTCATATACGGGAAAACGCGTGTGACCACTCTTTTCCGCAATGTTCATGGCTGTTTCCGGCGAACTTTCAATATTGAGAGCCACAGCGTCAATGCGGTGCAGCATGACGTCCTTGGCCGTTTTCCTGTAAAAGCTGAAAATATTGCCCAGCATGCGGCCTTCACTCTCGTCCAGGCGTCCTTCACGGCTGGAATCAAGAATCAGCAGGCGCAATTCCTCGGGCGAGTGGGAGTGTTCCAATTCCGAAGTCCGACGGATGCCTGCAAGATGCAGGACGGCATTGGAAATGCCGTTCATCACCGTGACCACGGGCAGCCAGAGAATATGGAACACGCGCATGGGGCGGGCCAGAAAAAGCGCGGCGGTTTCCGCTCTCTGGATGGAAACGGATTTGGGGATCAGTTCTCCGAATACCACATGCAGCAAAGTGATGATGGTGAAGCCGATGGCAATGGAAAGCGAACTTACCGCAGCGGGATTTGTAATGGCGAACAACCCCAGCACTGGGCGGAGCAGGGCGGCCACAGCCGGTTCGCCGATCCAGCCCAAGCCCAGACTGGCCAGGGTAATGCCTAACTGGCAGACAGACAAATAGGCGTCGAGATTCTCCACGCCGAACAGCGCGATCCGGGCGCGGCGGTTGCCCTCGGAGGCCAAAATTTCCAACTGTGTCCGACGCACTTTGACAAATGCAAATTCCGCAGCCACAAACAGGGCATTCAGCGCGATAAGCAGCACTGCCAGCACAATCAGCAACAGCGTGTACACACAAACTCCGGCGTAGGGCCACATGGATCATTTCATGCATGCCACCCTTATGCGCAGTATATGTGATCCGGATAACAAATAAAAGAGGTATCGCAAGGCGGTTGACGAGGAATCGTCTTTCCAGCTATGCAAACCGCCATGTGCTCGGAATACGACAGCCGCCTTCGCTATGCAGCCTATGTCGGGCTTGGTTCGAACATGGGAGATGCGCGATCCTGCCTGCGTGCCGCAATACAGGCCCTGCGCGGCTTATCTTGTGTCCGGCTTGCCGTTTCACCAATGTACCTGACAGAACCCCAAGGCGATCCGGATCAGCCCTGGTTTGTCAACCAGGTTGCCGGGCTTGTCTGTGCGCCGGGGATTACCCCCATTTCCTTGCTGCGAGATCTGCAAACCATTGAGCAGCAACTGGGGCGCAAGCGCGATTCCGGACGCCGGTACGGACCCCGGATTATTGATCTTGATCTGCTGGTGTTCGGCGAGATAGAATATGTCCATGCGGAATTGATCATTCCGCATCCGCGCCTGCATGAGCGCGCCTTTGTCCTGGCGCCCTTGTGTGATCTTGCCGCTGATCTGCGATTGCCGGGCGGGCATACGCCGCGTGAACTGCTCCGTGCCGTGCCGCATATCGTGCAAGGGCGACGTATTTTTCAATCCACGACTCCGGAGACTTCCCGATGCTCAAATGGATTCTGCTCGCAGCCGTGCTCTATGCGCTCTACCGCATGATTGAGAGCGAACGCCGCAAAAAGGCCGCAAAAAACGATCAGGACACCCAGCATCTGGTGGCAACGGGTGAATTGGTCAAAGATCCGATCTGCGGTGCCTACGTGGAAAGGGAAAGCGCGATCCGCGTGCGTGAGGGAGATGCTGTCCACCATTTCTGCAGCTATGACTGCCGGGATGCGTTTCTCAAACAACATGACATAACGCCCAAGGTGGACGACTGATGACACATACGCGTACGGCAAGAAATAGGGGCATGCGGACAGGACTGCTGGCGGCGCTTGCCGTGCTGACGAGCTGCGTCTTTCTGACCGGCTTGAGTATGCCGGACACGCCGCGCCCGCAACGGCACACCAAGTCTCAACTGCAGACTTTTGTTGAAGATCAGGCCGTCCAGAACAAACAGCAGGCGAAATCTTCCGCGCGAGTGAAACAAACGCGGGACGCAAGTCAAAAGGCGAAAGACAGCGCCCCATCACTCGAAGATATCGAAACGCGAGCCAAACACAAACAAATTGACCGTTCGGGCAGAACAGTGCTCCCGTCAAAAAAGCTGCACTGAAACTTATTTTTTGATCAACCGGCCCGTTATGTTGTTTTTGATCCAGTTGCTGTCGAACCAATCCAACGGCTGTACCTGAATCCCGTTGACCAGGATGCCGAAATGCAGATGGTCGCCGCCGGCCAACCCGGTTGTGCCTGTGGCCCCGAGCGTGTCGCCGCGCTTGACGTCCATGCCGACGCTGACCTCAATGTTGCTCATATGCGCATACAGACTCATGAGACCCAGCCCGTGATCAATAATGACCAACTTGCCGAAAATGCCCAGATCGCCGGTAAACACAACCGTGCCGGAATTGGCCGCCGGAATGGACGCGTGCCGGACAGAGGCCAGATCCTGGCCCATGTGGGTTTGGTAATCAATGACTTGATCGCCATACTTGTACGTTCGATAATCGCCGAAGGCGGCTTTGGGGGTGGACCCGGGCAGGCGCATGAACGTGCCGCGCCACAAGACAACCGACGCGGTTTGTTTGGCGATTTCGCGCAGTACCGCCTCGTTGGCCAAGCGCACTTCGTTGTTGACGCGCACGTAACGTTCGAGTTGATTGGGCGCGTCAGGCACCAGCTCCATAAAGGTGGGCATGGTATTTGCCAAAAACGCGTCGTCGATTTTCAGCGTATCGTTACGGTACTTGCGATCTTGAGCGGGCAGAAGCAGACGGCTGCGCGCCTCGTTGCCGGCCAGATCTCTGGCCACGATTTCCGGCACAAACTGCTGCGGCGTCATGCCGATGGGAAAGGCCAGCAAACAGAAATATTCCCCGTCGGGCTGCTGGTAAGCAGGAAAAAACTCGTCTCCAACCTGCACGCCGGTCTTGCTTACCTTTTTTGAAAGCGTATAGGACACGGCTGCGGCGCTGCCTTTCCGGCCCGAGACCCCGGGAGGCGACACTATCGTAATGCGAGGGGGGGTGCCGTCCACATTCACGCTGTAAGCGCGCACTGCGGTATTCCCCCATCCGAAACCCGCCATGGCGCCGTCTGTGGTCCGGACTTCCAGTTCGATCTGTCCGTCGTGAACGCCGCTTTTTTTCAAATTGAAGCGCACGGAAGCCTTGGGCGGAAGAGCCGGGAAAACTTGTTCGAAGATAACGACCGATTGCGCGCCCTTACGGATGGTAACAGACACTGAACGCACGCCGCTCACAAGATCTTCAAGGTGCAGGGTAATGTCCTGCGTGGGCGAAACGCTTCCCGTGTCCGGCTCCATGACTACGGTCGGCGGGTCCATGTCTTTAAGAAACATGTAGCCGCCGGCAGCGATTCCGCCAAAAATAATTAAAAAAATCAATGAAACAAACAATTTTTTCATACTGCAGGCAATCCAATGCGAACAAAAACAGTTGCAGTCCGGTGGTCCGATACGCCTTGGCGATGTCAGTGCGCGCCGAGTAAGGCAATGGCCAGACGCAGAAAATCTGACTCCGTGATGATGCCAATCAGCTTCCCGTCCTCCACGACGGGAAGGCAGCCGTATTTTTTGCGGTACAAAATGCCGGCGGCTTCGGACAACAGGGTATCCGGAGCCACAGTGTCAACATTTGTCTGCATGATATCGCCGACCATGATGGAGGACTCGATCTCCGTCCGCAGATCCGCTTCGACTTCCGCCAGCTTGGAAATGGCGTAACTGAGCAGATCACGGTGCGTGACCAGGCCGAGAAAATATCCTTGTTCGTCGAGTACGGGAATATGGCGGATTTTAACCAGATCCATCAGGGAGCGCACATCGCGTAACGTATCAATGCGCCGTAGTGTAAAAACTTTTTTTGTCATCAGATCGGCAACGTGGATCATGGTGTTCTCCTCGGTCATACCAAGTTGCAGGCAAAACGGCAGGACACGGATGAATCTTCGCATACCGCTCCGGCTAAGGCAAGATGGAATAAGGATCGGTAGTCCCTCCCGACATTGTTCAATTGAGGCACTACCTAAGGAGTGAGTATGTTGCTGCCCGATAATCCCCCCCGTTTTTTGGGATCCGAATTGCCGCTGACGGCGCCAGATGATGCCTTGTTTCACGTTATTCCCGTCCCTTACGAAGCCGGTGTTTCTTACGGTCGCGGCACAGCCAAAGGGCCGGCGGCCATTCTGGAAGCCTCGGGCCAGCTTGAAGTGTGGGACGGGGAGAGCGTGCCGGCCGATCTGGGCATCTATACCACGCCGGCGGTGGACTGTACGGGGCAGGCGCAGGTTGTGCTGCGCAACATTGCACACAGCGTCAGAAACAGCCTGGATCAGGGCGGGCTTCCGATCCTGCTCGGCGGGGAACATACCGTGACCTACGGCGCTTTGCTGGCGCTCAAGGAACGCTACGGGACTTTCGGCCTGATTCAGATCGATGCCCATGCTGATTTGCGCGACGTGTATGACAACACGCCTTGGAGCCATGCCTGTGTCATGCGCCGGGCCGTGCAGGATCTCGGTTTGCCGCTTGTCCAGTTCGGCGTGCGGGCCATGTGTCTGGAGGAAGTGAAGGCCAGGTGTGACCTGAATGTTATTGCTTATGACGCAATCGCCCTTATGCGGCAAAAACAAACAAAACAGCCCCTGCCCGCTGATTTTCCGGACAGGCTGTATATTACTTTTGACGTGGACGGGCTGGATCCCGGCATCATGCCGGCCACCGGCACGCCGGTACCGGGCGGGCTGGATTGGTACAGCGCTCTGGAGTTGATCGAAGCATCCGCGCGCGGCCGACGGATCATCGGTCTGGATGTCGTGGAACTCGCGCCCATCCCCGGCCTGCATGCCCCGGACTTTGTCGCCGCCCGATTGGTATACGCCCTGATGGGCATACTCCAGCGCGGCCTGAAAGGTGCTATCGGCGATCCGCTTCTTCCCATTCCGCCAAAGAGGATTGGATGAAAGCGATGATCCGGTGGTGTTCCTCCTTGCCGTTGCCCGTGATTCTGAACGGTGCGCCGAAGCGGAAATATACCGTGCGCTCGGGTCGGATACGGCCCACCTCCTTGAGGATGCTGCCGTTACGCCAAAAATCCGTGCGCAAAGCCAGAGGAATGACCGGCACCCCCGCCCTGCGGGCCAGCTTGATGCCGATGGTATTGAACTGTCCCGGATCAAAGCGTTCCATACGCGTGCTCTGCGGAAACACGACGATGGAAATACCCCGCTGCAGGCGCTCCAAGCCGCCTCGCAGCACGGCCTCAAAATCTTCGCGCGGATTACGGCGATCCACCACAACGGGATCACGCGCGCGCATAATCGGCCCGAAAAACGGATAGGTCAGCAGGCTGCGCTTGACAACAAACGTCACCGGTTTCCAGGGTTGGATCATGCAGGGCAGAACGAACGTCTCCAGCGTACTCATGTGATTGCCCACAAACAGGCAAGGTTCCTTGAGCGCGCGAATAAAGTCCAAACCTTCGGCTTCCAGTCGACCACCCACATGTTCAATGGAGTACACTTCTCCCCGGCTGTCGTTACACCAGTCTTCATCGGTGTACAGACCCTGTTCGGCCGGTTTCAGCGAACGGTACACAATGCCGAAGGCGTTGACGTAAAACGTAAGAGTGGGAAACCAGCGGGCAAAACCCGCGGCATGCCGTGGGGGAGAGCGGTATGCATCTTCGGAAAACAGGACAGGCAAGGATGCCGCCTGGCTGGACAAAAAATCAGACATCGGGTTCGTACTTTTTCAGGCGTCGCCACCAACTGCTCAAACGGGGTTCTTCCCCCTGATCCTTGGCTTGGTAAAAGCGGCGGTTTTTCAGGTTGGGCGGCAGATAATCCTGCTCAATCCAAGCACCGGGAAAATTGTGCGGGTACTTGTAATCTTTGCCGTAACCCCATTCCTTCTGCATGGCGGTTGTCGCGTTGCGCAGATGCAAAGGCACGGGTTGAGCGCCGTTCATTTTGACCTCGCGCGCCGCATTGCCGTAGGCCGCATAACTGGCGTTGCTTTTCCGGGCCAGGGCCAAATACACCACGGTTTCCGCCAGAGGAATAAAGCCCTCCGGCATGCCCACAAATTCAACAGCCTGCTGGCAAGCCACGGCCAAAGGCAAGGCCTGGGGATCAGCCAGACCGACATCTTCCGAAGCGGAAAGGATCAGCCGACGGGTAATAAAACGGGGATCCTCACCGCCTTCCAGCAAGCAGGCCAGATAATACAAAGCCGCATCCGGGTCGCTGCCCCGGACGGATTTGATCAGGGCCGAGGCCAATTCGTAGTGGCTGTCGCCGTCCTTGTCATGCCTTGCCACAATTTCGGGCATCATGGCTTTGACGCCGGCCAGTGTGTGGTGTTCCGGTTCGATCGTGGCTGTATGTTCGATCAGGTTGAGCAGGGTACGGGCATCACCTTGCGCAGCCGCGCATAGAAATTCCAGAATTTCCTCGTCAAAGGGAACGGACAGAGTGTGCGCGCCCCGGCGGGCCAGTTCCATAAGTTCCGTCTGACCAAGTGGGCGCAGGCGCAGCACATGCAGGCGCGACAGCAATTGGCGGGTCACGCTGAAGGACGGATTCTCCGTGGTGGTCGCGAGCAGGGTGATTTCGCCCGACTCCAGCAAGGGCAGAAAAAAATCCTGCTGCGCCTTGGAAAAACGGTGCAATTCGTCTAGAATCAGAATATCGACGCCGGCCAGTTGCTTGCGCAACTGCTGCAGGCTCGCCTCAGGGGCGCTCAGGCGCAGCCAGTTGCCGCCTTGAGAGCGGGCCAGCAACATGGCCAAAGTCGATTTGCCGCAGCCAGGCGGGCCGAACAACAGCAGACTGGGTAATCTTTCAACTTTATGTAAAGCTTCAAGCCGTTGAATAAGATGCGTCTGCCCCACAAAAGACGCCAATTCCTCCGGGCGCAACTGCTCGGGCAACGGCTTGTGTACGCTCACGGTTATCGTGCCTCGCCGGCATCCTGGCGCACGAGCACCACTTCATCTCGGCCATCACGTTCTTTAAGGAAAACATTAACATGGTCGGAGTCCGTGGTTTCCACTTTCCGGCCGGCATAATCAGCATGGATGGGCAGTTCGCGCAATCCCCGGTCAATCAGCACCAGCAGTTCAACCCGGCGAGGCCGGCCGTAATCAAGCACTGCTTCCAGCGCGGCGCGGATTGTGCGGCCGGTGAACAGCACATCATCGACCAAAATGATATTTTTGCCTTCCAGGGGCATGGGGATGGACGATGTGCCGATGGTCGGAGAACCTTGCAGGCTGGTCCAATCGTCCCGGTACAGGTTGATATCCAGCGTCCCGAAGGGAAGGCGGACGCTCAGGCGCTCGTTCAGAATTTCGTCCAATCGCCTGGCGATATCCACGCCACGCCTCTGGATGCCGAGAAGCATCAAATCCGAGCAGGAGGCGTGCCGCTCCAGGATTTCAAAAGCCAGACGTTCGATAACGCGGGTCACTTCCTCGCAGTTGAGCAGAATAGTGTTCATGTCGAGCCTCATGGATAAAATGTCAGCCCATACGGCGCCTGTGTCCAGCCTACGCTACTTCGCCTGAAGAGAAAAGACAGGAGTGTCTCTGTTTTGCCGTGATGCTTCGTCAGGCATCGCCGAGGCGGATGACGCCTTTGCCGCATTTTTGAAAAGACGGCGTACTTGTCAGTACTGTCGATTTCAGGTATATTTAAAAAAATAAACGGGAAGGGGCGCGTCCGTTTCTTTCCATTTTTTGCCGTCCGTTTGACCTTGTGGTTGAGGCCAATCCCCCCGGACGGTTTTTTTTGCCGTCGGGAGGACACATGGACAAAGAGCATAGGGAAGTCATTCAGGTGACCAAGGAAATTGTCATCAAATTCATTGAGACTCAACGCATTTCTCCGGCGAATTTTCCGGAAATATTCCCCGCCATCTACACGGTCGTCCAGCGCACCATCGCCGAATCCGCAGGCGAGATGCTCGAAAAGGCTGCGGCCGGACGTTCGTGAGAGTGGGGCAGAGGTCAGTTACCTTTCACCAGGGCCGAATCAGGCACGACCGTTGGGCCGGGAACGACCGCGGTATCCGGATACATGGCGGCCCAGGCGAACCAGAACGCATACACGCCGAACACGGCATCCAGCGACGCGCCTTTCAGATTGCCCGCAACAGCCAGTCCGTCCATATTCCATTTGCTGCCGGTTTCAATATCCACCAGTTGTTTGTTTTCCATCCGGAACAGGGCGACTTCGCCCCATACGTTGCGCTTGAACACGCGCACGCTGCCCACGGCGTCATCATACACGGCCAGCAAGGCGAGAGGTCCGAGAAAAAAATTGACGCTACGGGCTTTTTTGACATAGCCGATGTCCACAGCAAAAAACAAATTTTCCACTTCCAGCCCGACAACCGGCGTTTTCGGCGGCAGACGCCGGTCAAGCAAACGACTCAGAGGGTAATAAATGATATCGCTCTGGTAATAACTGTCTTTCGCGTGGTACGAGCCGTAGGGGTCTTTGCCGTATTGACGGGACGTTCCACGCGGGCGACTCACAACTTGAGCCTTGGGAAAGGCTTTGCGGGCGTGCGCCCAATCCGTCCAGAGCACAGGCAGTTGTTTGAGACCTTTGCCGGCCAAAGGGCCGTCAAAGGCGATTCCGGGCAATTGCAGCCACAAACTGCCGGTATTGCGGTCGATCAAAACAGAATTGTTATTGTATAAGCGGCCCTCAGAGTCAAAAATGAGGTCCACATTGTCCACACTTGACTCATAGGCCGCAAAGCTGCCCGAAATCGGCGAATAGGTGACGCAATACGGGCGGCTGCGCAGGTATTCGTTGACCACTTCGTGCCAGACCAGGGTGGACTGTGGATACATCCTGATACCGATGCCGTCGGGAAAGGCGACCAGCAACATGGGTTCCTCGTCTTCGTAAACGTTGCTGGCATCGTTGACGGTTATGGTGGGCGGATTGAACAGTGCGGGGATGTCGCCGTGCTTGATGCTGGTTTTGGTCAGTCCGTCAAAAATTTCCCTGAGTTCCGCCTGGGTTTTAGGCAGAGCATGCGCCGGCCTTTCTCCCATGTATACAAGACAGGCCAGCAGGCATGCGCACAAAGACATAACGCGGCAACAAACCATCATGGCTCATCTCCTTGTAATTACCGTATAGAGCCATCATAAAAAAAGCCTCTCACTTGAGCAAGCATTTATATAACACGTTGATATTCAAACATGAATTTACAAGGGGGCAGAAATGGCCCTTGTATAAAAGTTAACATAATTTACATTATGGGACAAATACGTCACGACCATCTTGCTTCCTGCCCTCACGTGGCGTAAGCTTTGCTGTCGGGTTTTCACTCGGCGTATCCGCAAAACAAAGGAAAAACTCCATGGGCTTTCTTGGCGCGAGTTGCACATTCACCCGTTTCCGGATCATTGACCCCGTTCCGGCCGACTTGTGGCCGAACATCCCGGACAAGCTCAAACAATTCTGCTTCAAAGATATTGACGCCATTCCCGAAGAACGCTCCTGGGGCTGGACCTGTTTTGACGATATGTTGGATACGGCCTGGCGCTCTGCTCCGCCAGAAAAAGGCGCTTGCCTTGCTTTCGCTTTTCGCCTGGACACCCGACGCATTCCCCCCGGAGTACTCAAAAAACACGTCTTGCTCGCCCTGCGCGAAGAAGAAAACCGCAACCGCGAACAAGGCAAAAAATTTATCATGCGCGCCCGCAAGATCGAACTGCGGGATCAGGTGCGCCAACAGCTCATGCAACGCGTCCTGCCCATACCGGCCACGTTTGAAGTGATCTGGGCAACGGATTCCGGCCGGGTCTACCTGGCTTCAAATACCACCAAACTTATTGATTTGTTCCTGGAACATTTCACCTTGAGCTTTAATGTGCACCTGGAAGCGCTGACACCCTATTGCCTGGCCGCAGCCATGCTGGATGAGACGGCCATGCGCCGCGCGGACAACCTGGAACCCACAAAATTTGCTTGATGCACACAATCATCCACAGGATGATTGTTCACAAGGATGGCATATGACGGACACACCCTATCTCGGCCAAGGTACGGACGCCATGCTGGGCCAGGAATTTCTGACCTGGCTGTGGTATCGATGCGAGGAACAGCCCGACGGCTTTCACGATGCCAAGGGCCAGGCATTCCGTATGGCTATGGAACAACGTGTGGTGGTGCAGGGTGGAGAAGGCGATGCGCTTGAAACCGCCACGGTTGCCGGCGCTCATTCCCAACTACGCGAAGCCCGCCTGGGTTTGCGCATGGGCAAGAAGGTAACGCGCGCCCAAGTGCATATTGAAGCTGACGGCCTGGCCTGGCAGGTCAATCTGAAAGCCGAAGATCTGTCTTTGTCGGGATTCCGTACGCCCCCGATCGACAAAAACGGCGACGATCCGGATGCCGTCTTTCTGGAAAAAATGTACTTGCTGGAAAACGGATTGGACAAACTGGATGCGGCCTATGCCCAATTTCTAACCCTGAGATTGTCGGCTTCCTGGCCTCAGGAAGTGCAGGCCGTAGCCCGTTGGATGCTCAATTCGGATTGAGCGTATTCCAGATCTCTCTGCCGGAAACAGTGTGCCGGACTGTGTCTTCAACCTGATTGATCCGGTACGGCACAATCCAGTCGCTCCTCGATAATGTTTCCGGCATCACTTTATATTATTTCAATTTATGCAATATTATCACAGGAATAAACCCTCAATGCACGGCGCATCTCAAGTCCTGGCCGCACGTTTTGCCCGCAAGCTGGTCTGGATGCTGGTGGTTCTGTGGGGCATCACTGTGGTCAGTTTTGTGGTCATTCACCTGGCCCCCGGTTCGCCAACCGACATGCAGACCACGCTCAACCCGCTGGCCGGCGAATCAGTCCGGCAGCGCCTGGATGCCATTTACGGACTGGATAGACCGCTGCATGAGCAGTACATCTCCTGGATCGGCAAGATCGTCCGGCTCGATTTCGGCGTCTCCCTGTCCAGCGACGCCCGCCCGGTGATCGAAAAAATTGTGGAACGCCTGCCCCTGACCGTGGGCATGAACGTGGCCTCCCTAGTGCTGACTTTGCTCATTGCCGTGCCCATCGGCGTATTTTCAGCTTGGCGGCAAGGCAGCCTGTTCGACCGGGGCATGACCATCCTGGTATTTCTGGGCTTTGCCATGCCCAGTTTTTGGCTGGCCTTGCTGCTCATGCTCGAATTTGGCCTGGCCAGGCAATGGTTGCCCATTTCCGGTCTGATGTCGCTCGATTTCGCCAGCTTGTCGCTTGCCGGAAAAGCCGCTGATCTGGCCAAACATCTGCTCATGCCCATTGTGGTGGGAACCGTGGGCAGCATTGCGGGCATGTCGCGCTTCATGCGCTCGTCCATGCTGGAAGTATTGCGCCAAGACTATATCCTGACCGCCAGGGCCAAGGGATTGCCCAATCGCCTCATCCTGTTCCGGCATGCCCTGCGCAACGCCCTCTTGCCCGTGATCACCATCCTCGGCTTGTCCGTTCCCGGATTGATCGGAGGCAGCGTGATCATCGAAACAATCTTCGCCCTGCCCGGCCTGGGCCAGCTTTTTTATGCCGCCGTGCTGGCCCGTGATTATCCATTGATCATGGGGAATTTGGTGCTCGGCGCCGTACTCACCCTGTTCGGCAACTTGTTGGCGGATTTGGGATATGGTTTGGCTGACCCGCGTATCCGCGCAAGGAGTGAGGCGTGAATTGGCTGCGTTTTCTGCGGCGGCACAGCCTGCTGGCGCTCGGTTTGGTCATTGTCGGCCTGATCGCCGTGATCGCCCTGGCCGCATCCTGGCTGGCTCCGTATGATCCGGCGGCATTCAACCTTGATCCGAAGGCCATACTTGCGCCCCCTTCAGCCGCTCATCCCCTGGGTACGGATGCGCTCGGCCGGGATGTCCTGTCCCGGCTGCTTTACGGGGCCAGGGTTTCATTATGGGTCGGCTTCGTCTCCGTGGGCATCGCCGTGGCCATCGGCCTGACCCTCGGCCTGACCGCCGGTTACTTTCGCGGACTGGTGGATGAAATCATCATGCGCGGCGTGGACGTTATGCTGTGCTTTCCGTCATTCTTTCTGATCCTGGCCGTGGTGGGTTTTCTTGAGCCAAGCCTTGTGCTGATCATGGTGACCATCGGTCTGACCTCGTGGATGGGTGTGGCCCGGCTTGTGCGCGCCGAAACCCTGAGCCTGCGTGAACGGGATTTTGTCGCGGCGGCCAAATTGACCGGGGTCAGGCCGATCGTCATCATCTTGCTCCACATTCTGCCCAATGCCTTGGCTCCGGTGCTTGTTTCCGCCACCTTGGGCGTGGCCGGGGCCATTCTGGTGGAATCTTCGCTCAGCTTTCTGGGACTTGGAGTACAACCGCCCGACGCCAGTTGGGGCAACATGCTGATGGACGGCAAGGATGTTCTGGAAATCGCCCCCTGGTTGTCGCTCTATCCGGGTTTGGCCATCCTGATCACGGTCCTCGGCTACAATCTGCTGGGAGAAAGCCTGCGCGACTGGCTTGATCCCAGGTTGCGTCGGCGATGAACATCCTGTGCCTGAACTTGAAAACGCCAGCCCTGGCCCTGCGCGCCCAAGGCCATGCCGTTCTGGAACTGTCCCTGGACCGGGGAATGCACAGGCTGGAACCGATCCTGCGTCAGCAGGATTTTACACCGGATCTGTTCGTTCAGCGGGAATTGCTCGGCGAACGTGTTCTGTGCGTCGATCTGCCCACCCTGCCTTGTGTCCGCGCCTTCTGGTCCGTGGACACGCACCTGAATCTGTTTTGGCAATGGCAGTATGCCCAACTGTTTGACGTGCTGCTGACTCCGCACCCCTCTTTTGTTCACGCGTTGCCGGAGCGCATGCGGCCGCCTGCGCTCCGGCATCTGCCCTGGTGGGGCGAAGCCCTTCCGTGGGTACCCCATGCCGCCCGTCAACACGACATCAGCTTCGTAGGGCGGCAAAATCCCTCCGCGCGGCCCCTGCGCGCCTATCTCGGCACACTGCTGCGCGGACTGTACGGAGTCCCTCTGCAAGACGGGCTGTCGCGCCAGGACATGCTGAACCTATACACCCAAACACGCCTGTTGCCGAATGAATCCATTGCCTTTGAAGCCAACTTTCGCCTGCTGGAAGGCGCCTCCGCCGGTTGTTGCCTTTTGACTCCGGATATCGGCGAGGATCAGAACACCCAATTGGACCCCGGCACGGAATGCCTGATCTACCATGACGGCCTGGAATTGCTGGAACTACTGGAACTGTGCCGCCACAGGCCGAACATGGCCGAGCGCATCGGTTTGGCTGCGTACCGCCGCGTGCAGGCCTGCCACCTTCCCGCACATCGCGCGGCTGCTCTATCAGAATTAGCCGGACTCGCACGTTCCGGAGCGAACGGCGAGGCGGCAAGCCTGCACCTGTGGCTCACATTGGCGCATATCGGCCGTGATCAACAGGATGCGCACTTGTGCGGCCAGGCGATGGACATGCTGGAATGCCTGCCGCCAAGCCCGGAAAATCTGGCCATGCGTCTGCAACTGGCCTGGGAAACCGGCCGGACTGAAACAGCAACCGCCTTGCTGCATACAGCCCTGGCCCGACAAGATGCCTTGTGCCTGGATCTGGCCGGATTCGGCGTGGCCGCCTTGCAACGCGATCTCGAATCGGCCAGATTGTTCGCCCGTCGCCTTCCCAAAACGCAGACGGACAGTCTGGAGGGCATGTGCCTGGATTGGGCGCGGCATCTGGCAACCGAAGGGTACGACTGGCAGCCCGGTTTCCACATTGCGGTCGGTCGGCACTGCCCCGGTTCCGCCCTGGAAATGATCATGCTCGCCCGTTTGCTGGGCGCGCCGGATGCGCTCTGCGCCGAATTGACATCTGCGCTCCCGGCTGTACAACGACACATGGGCTTCGTCTTGATGGGCAGCCTGGCCCGCCTGGTATTGGAAGCAGGCGACGATTGGCGGATACGCACGGATTTGGGACTGGCCTACCTGCGTTGCTATCGAGTTCAGGAAGGGCTGGACGAACTGACTCTGGCCCGGGATCACGCTTGCAGGCTGGATCAGGATGGAGCTTTTACGGAATTGCTGCACGCCAGAGGCGCGTCTCACGCCGTAAAAGCATTGTCCGGCCAAGGCAACTGACGAGAGAGAGTATGTTGGAATATCTGCGCATCCGTGATCTGGCGCTGATCGCGGATATGGAATTGGAATTCGCCGCAGGCATGAACGTCCTGACCGGAGAAACCGGGGCCGGAAAAAGTTTTATTCTCAAGGCCATTGATTTTCTCATGGGTGAACGCTTGACCGTTGCGTTGGTGCGCCCCGGCAGCGAACGCGCTCAAGTTGAAGCGCTGTTTTCTCTGCCGGAAGGCGATGCGGTGTTGCGCCGCGAACTGTTGGCCGAAACCGGCCGAAGCCGCTTTTTCATTAACGACAGCCTGAGTTCTCAAGATACCGTGCGGGCTTTGCGCTCCAAACTCATTACGCACGCCAGCCAGCACGGCCAGCAGCGTCTGCTGCAACCGGCCTTCCAGATCCGCCTTGTGGACGACTGGATGCGACGCGATGATCTGCTTGAACAACGTGACGCCCTGCTCCGTCAATGGCGCGACGTGGAAAACCGCCTGCAGGGCGTGCGCGCGAAAATGCGGGAACTTGGCGATCGCCGTGAACTCTTGGAACTGCACCGGCAAGCTATCGATAAGGTCAAACCCCGGCCGGGTGAAGAAGAGCACTTGGAAGAACTGCGCCAGGAACTGCGCAGCCGCGAGGCGGCCCGCAAACAGTACGATCGGGCCTTAGCCGCTTTGCATGACCACAATGCTCCAGGTTTGTTGACACATCTTGCAACTCTTGAACAATCACTTAAGATTTTATCCCAAACAGACCCGGATCTGGAAGCAGACTGTGAGGCAGTCGCCCAATTCCGCCTGCTGGCGCAAGAATTGGAACGCCGTCTTCGGCATCCTCCCCTGCCTGCGGCCGTATACGATGCCGAAGAACTGGAAGCCAGGCTGTATGCATTGGCCCAACTCAAGCGCAAGCTGCACCGTACCCTGCCGGAAATTTTATCCCTGCGCGAAGAGATAGATGAAAACCTGTCTTTCCTTGATATCTGCGGCCTGGACATCAAACAATTGGAAAAAACAGGAGCCGAACTGCACGCACAACTCATGGCGCTTATACAAATTTTGAATGACGCTCGCCGTCAGGCGGGCGAAACTTTCGCCCGCTCTCTGGAAAAAGAACTGATGGGACTCGGTTTTTCCGAACACGCGCAGGTCATTCCCGAGTATGAAGCCGGAGAACTTGTCCCCGGCTGCCTGGAAGTGCGTACTCGTCTTTTGTGGGCGCCCAATCCGGGGCAAAACCCGCAGCCTCTGGATCGGATTGCCTCCGGCGGCGAATTGTCGCGCTTTTTGCTGGGTGTGGCTTCGCTCAATGCCCGCCACGACGACGCCACTCTGATTTTTGACGAAGTGGATGCCGGGGTCGGCGGGATCACGCTCAACCGGGTTGCAGACCGCCTGAGCCAACTCGCCGGGCAACGGCAGATGCTGTTGATCACGCACTGGCCGCAACTGGCAGCCCGGGCGGAACGGCATTTTCAGGTCAGCAAGACGATTCAGAACGGAGAAACGTTTACCCGGTGCATACGCCTGGACGACCCGGCCCGCAAGGAAGAGCTGGACCGCATGGCGGGCATTGAAACATAAAACAGCGACTCAGTGTATTGAGTCGCTGAGGCTGTCGCCAAAGGCGGTCTTTCCGCCTTTGGCGACAGCCGTCTCAAAATCACATTTTGCGACACGTTCCGGCCTGATCAATACACCACGCTGTATGACATGATGTCCGGCCTGTGGAAATAAAACTCCACCCGTCGGTTTCTGGCGATTCCTTCCGGACTGGTGCTGGGTTCCAAAGGCCGGGTATCGGCGTAAGCCACGGCCCGCAGCCGGGTCGGTTTGATGCCGCCGTCCGAAACAAAACGCACAGCCGCGGCGGCACGCGCTCCCGAAAGTTCCCACTTGGTGGGATAGGCCGAATCGGCCGTGATTTCCTGTTCGTCGGCATGGCCGCGCACGACCAGGTACAGATTATATTCTTTCAGCAAGCTGACTACTTGATTCAAAATTTTCTCCGCAGCCGGCGCCAGTTGGGCGGTTCCCGGAGCAAACAAGGCGTCGGAGTTCACCCGCAGCAGTACCCCCACATCGTCCGCGCTGATGCCCTCGGCGCTCTGCTTGGGGGCATCGGCCATAAGCATCTGCTTCAGTTTGCGGGCAATGGCGTAATTGGCGCGTTCCGTCTCAGTAATTTTTATATCCCGCGTATCAAGCTTTTCCGTATCCTGAATGAAAGGATTGTTGGACACAGGCGAGACATTGCTCGATTCGTATGTGCCTTCGCCCGTAAAATAGGCGGCCAGTCCTTTCTTGGTCTCCGGCGGCACCATGTTCAAAATCCACATCAACAAAAAGAACGCCATCATAGCTGTCACGAAGTCAGCATAGGCAACTTTCCATGCGCTGGACATAAGCAACTCCGGCAAACTCGCTGGTATGGTAAAAAGCACGGCTGTCCGCGAACGGTTCAGGACGCCATCAAGAGCGTTATGGCGGAGCCAGGCCTAACCGCTCTTGAGCCGTTCTTCCATCTCCGTAAAGGTGGGGCGGTAGGCATGCGGAATAGCCCTGCGCCCGTACTCCACCGCAATGATGGGCGTTGAGCCGCGAATGGCGGCGGCCACGGCTTCTTTGACACTGTTGTAATACAAATGCGTTTCCACGGCGGAAGTTTCGAGTTTCGCGCCCATGGGGCCAAAAAATCCGTAACAGAACAGAATCCCGATAAAGGTTCCGATCAGCGCCGCGCCGATATGATGGCCAAGCACTTCCGGAGGTTCGTTGATCTGCCCCATGGTCAGCACCACGCCGAGCACGGCGGCCACAATGCCCATGCCGGGCAGCGATTCGGCCATGTGCGAGATGGCATGGGCCGGAAGCAGTTCTTCCTCGTGCATGGACTCCATGTCTTCCTTCATCAGGCTGTCAATGTCATCGGCGGAACCGGTGGTCAGATACACGCGCAAGGTGTCGGCCACAAAATTGACCAGCACATGGTTCTTGGCAATGGCAGGATACTTGCCGAAAATCCCGCTCGATTCGGGGCGGTCGATCTCCGCTTCAATGCTGATCACGCCTTCGCGCTGCATCTTGACGAACAAAGTATACAACAGCGCCAGAGTCTCCAGATAGCGGGTTTTGCTCATGGCCGGATCGCCGAAAATGTGTTTGATGCTTTTCAGGATCAGACCGAAAGAATACTTGGTCTGGGAGGCGAAAAACGATCCCAGAACCGCACCAAGGATGATGATATATTCGCCAGGCTGGATAAGGACGCCAAGGTGTCCGCCGGAAACCATGAAGCCCCCGAGGACGGATCCCACAACGACAATATATCCAACAATGATCATCATAACTGGTTACAATTTGTTGAGTTTTTTTGAATCGGCACAATTTGCTCCGACATACAGTAACGCATGTGCCAAAAAGCCGCAAGAGCCTGTAAGCCTTATCGAACATATTTGTGCAAAGTTCTCTTCTGCAAAATGTTTCATAATCGACCTTGTCTATCGAAGAACAATCGCATCGGCACAGCTTCAGGATCTGCCCCATTAAAAATCGCCCGCAGACTGATTTTGAGGCATGTCGCTTCGCCGAATTTCTCCATAATGTCCGCCTTCACTTTGCTCAGGGCGGGTTTGGCGGTTTCCGGCTTACTCCAAAAGCCCTCTATCTGGACAAAATGCCAAACGTCTGCAACTATATCATCCAAGCTGGCATGGTCCGCACGATGCGGGGCAAGACCCCGAATCGTATTTGCAATATTCAGACCACTTTGGGAGGAGTCATGAGTGCCGATGCGGAAAAAGTCATTTATTCCATGAACCGGGTCACCAAGCGCCACGGTCAGCGCGAGGTGCTCAAAGATATTTCCCTCGGATATTTTTACGGTGCCAAAATCGGCGTGCTCGGCCTGAACGGAGCCGGAAAATCTTCCCTGCTCAAAATCCTGGCCGGGGTTGATCCGCATTACGACGGCACGACAGTGCTCGCGCCCGGCTATACTATCGGCTACCTGGAACAGGAGCCTCTGGTTAACGAAAGCCGCACGGTGCGCGAGATTATCGAAGAAGGAGTTCAAGAACTCGTTGATATTGTCAAAGAATACAATGCAATCAACGAACAATTCTCTCAACCTATGGAACCCGAGGCCATGGATGCTCTCATCGAGCGCCAGGGTAAAGTTCAGGAACTTATGGACGCCAAGGGCGGCTGGGATCTTGATGCCCGCCTGGAAATGGCCATGGACGCCCTGCGCTGCCCTGCCGGCGACACGCCGACAGCCGTCATTTCCGGCGGAGAACGGCGGAGGGTGGCCCTGTGCCGTCTGTTGCTCAGCAATCCCGACATCCTGCTGCTGGACGAACCAACCAATCATCTGGATGCGGAATCCGTGGCTTGGCTCGAACGCTATCTCTCCTCTTTTCCCGGTACGGTCATCGCCGTGACCCACGATCGCTACTTTCTTGACAATGTGGCCGGATGGATTTTGGAACTCGACCGGGGCCGGGGCATTCCCTGGAAAGGAAACTACTCCTCCTGGCTGGAGCAAAAAGAAAAACGCCTGGCCCAGGAAGAACGCGCCGAAACCGAACGCCGCAAAACCCTGGAACACGAACTCGAATGGATCCGCATGTCGCCCAAGGGGCGACACGCCAAGGGCAAAGCGCGCATCAACGCCTATGAGGCCATGCTCTCGCACGAAAGCGAAAAACGCGCCCCGGATCTGGAAATCTACATCCCGCCCGGGCCACGCCTCGGCAAATCCGTGATCGAGGCTAACGCTCTCTGCAAATCCATGGGCGACAAACTGCTTCTGGATAACGCCAGTTTCATCATCCCGGCCGGCGCCATTGTCGGCATCATCGGCCCCAACGGCGCCGGCAAGACTACACTGTTCAAAATGCTGACAGGCGGAGAAAAACCCGATGCCGGCACGTTGTGCGTTGGAGAAACCGTAAAATTCGCCTATGTGGACCAGGAACGCGCTTCGCTTGCTCCCGGCAAGACCGTCTACGACATCATCAGTGAAGGCCAGGAAACCGTCCGGCTCGGCACGCGCGAAATCAACGCCCGCGCCTACTGCTCGCGTTTCAACTTTACGGGCCAGGATCAACAGAAAAAGGCGGCAATCCTGTCCGGCGGCGAACGCAACCGCCTGCATCTGGCCGCCATGCTCAAGTCCGGCGGCAACGTCATTCTGCTCGACGAACCTACCAACGATCTGGATGTCAACACCATGCGCGCCTTGGAAGAAGGTCTGGAAAATTTTGCCGGCTGCGTGCTGGCCATCAGCCACGACCGCTGGTTTCTGGACCGCATCGCCACGCACATTCTGGCATTTGAGGGCGATTCTTCCGTAATCTGCCACGAGGGCAACTACAGCGAATACGAGACGGATCGCAAAAAACGTCTGGGCAAGGAAGCCGATCAACCTCACCGCATCAAATTCCGCAAGCTGACGCGCTGATGCCGAAGCCGTTTTTATGGAAACAGTTGCCAAACGCCGGCCAACCACACAGACTAAGGGCACAAAACCGCACACCATGCATGGCTGCCAACCGGAGCCAAAAAAATGACAAGCCTGCGGGGTGAAGCAATTTTTTCATAACCCGATCGCATCCAGCCTGATCCCGCGTCCGAGTTTCGATCCCGAAAGAAGCAACGACTCGCGGTATATTTTCTTTTTTAACCTATTGTAATGAGTGATAGTATCCGATATGCACAAAAGCACTGTGTTGCTGTCTCATGCAAATCGGCACGAATTTTGCTTAATGTTTTTGGCTTGATAGGGGACATCATCAATATCCTTGACAATTTTTTCTTGACATGTTGCGAATAAAACATAAACTGTGTTGTGACGGGGGTGATATGGGCAAACAACATTTTGCGGCAATGCTCCTGAGCGGAGCCTTTCTGCTGTGTCCGGCAGTTGTCGGCGCGGCCGAAATGGGAAAGGCCGTTACTATGCAGGACACGGTCAACGCGACGATCCTCAGTCATCGTACAATCAAGTCCATGCAGGAAAACAGGGACGTGATCATCCATGAACTGCGGCAAGCCAAAGCTGGATGGGGGCCGAGGGTGGATGCGACCACCCGGGGCGGCTTCAGCAATCTCAGCAACAGCACCTCACGCGCAATCGATCGCCGCACCGACAACGGCTTTTACGGCGCCTGGAGCGCCGGCGTAACCCTGGTGCAACCCCTGTGGGACGGCTTTGCGACCCGCAGCCGGGTGCGCAACGCCGAAGCCACCTTGGACTCCATGACCGAACGGGTTTTTGACAACGCGACATCGTTTGGTCTGGACGGCATCATTGCCCATATTGACGTGCTCCGCCGCCGGGAGATTCTTCGCCTGGCTGCGCAAAACGTCCAACGGCACCGCGATATTCTTGCTTCCTCTCAAGAACGTATGGCGGTAGGCGCGGACACGCAAGCTGACGTCACGCAGACCCAGGGCCGTCTGGCTCGGGCTTTGTCCCAGCTTTCCGAAGCCAAATCCGCCCTGCGGGACGGCGAAGAAACATACCGCCGTGTCACCAACATGCCGGCCCCGGACAACATGGCTCCCATTGAATTGCCGGAACGACTGTTTACGGGCACGGAGCCGATTCTGGAAGAAGCCAAGCGCTCCAATCCCAAATTGTCCGCCTATATAAATGATATCAAGGCCTCTCGCGCCAATCGGGAATTGACCACGGCGGCTTTCCATCCGATCGTCAATTTGGAAGCCGGTCCCAACTACAGCGATCGGAGCGGCCGCGGCAGCAACTGGGTCAAGGGCTTTGAAGTCATGGCGACCATGCGCTGGAACCTGTTCAACAGCGGCGCCGATGTGGCCGCATATGACGCGGCTTCTTCCCGTGTACGCCTTTCACGCCAAGTCATGTATAACTTTTTGGACGATCTGACGCAGGAAGTGGAAAATACCTGGACGGTATATATTTCCGCCCAAGAACAGTATCAGCACTATATGGATGCCATCGGCTACAACACGCTCACCCGGGACTCCTACCTCGAACAATTCATGACCGGCCAACGCAGTCTGCTCGATGTGCTGGATTCGGAAAGCGAACTGTTCAATTCTTCAACCCAGGCCGTTACATCCCGCGGCAACATCCTGGTTGCGACCTACCGCATGTTGGCGCTGTCCGGCGTGCTGCTGCCGGACCTGAATATCGATACCACAAATTTGTATGACGCGCCCAAGGAGCCTGTCGTGCCCGAAGGCCCATCACCCTTTAAAACGAGACTCGCCCGTAAACAATGAGCTCATCAGAATCCGATCCGCGCGCCACTCCAGTGCAGGCCGTACCGGGCAACACCGTACAGGCGAGTGCTTCATTGTCTCAGGTGGAGCACTCGCAGACTTCTTTACATACTGAAAAACCATCCGAACCGATGCGGCCAAATCCCGATGCACGGCCTCCTGGGGCTGATGTTCCACGCCCTGCCCAGCCCGTTGCCGGGGGTTTTGCGTCTGCGAAACCGGACCAGACGCAGTACCCGCAGACCTCCATAAACGCCGAACAGCCATCCGTACTGAATCGGCCCGGTTTCGGCATCCGGCCGCCCGCGACGGATATGCCGCACCCAGTTCAATCCGTAGTCCAATCCGCTGGACAGCCTGTCACCCGGCCTGTCGTCCCGCCTGGTGCCCAACCGGTTGCCGGCAGCGCCCCGCCCACTTCGTCCGCTCCGAAACCGGAACAGGCGCAACCTCCGCAGGCCTCCGCGAGCGCCCCAAAACCACCCGGAGCAACCGTGCCGGATCCCGGCATCCGGCCGCCCGCGACAGATATGCCGCGCCCAGCCCAACCCGTTGGACAATCCGCTGGACAGCCTGTCGTCCCGCCTGGTGCCCAACCGACTGCCGGCAGCGCCCCGTCCACTTCGTCCGCTCCGAAACCGGAACAGGCGCCACCTCCGCAGGCCTCCGCGAGCGCCCCAAAACCACCCGGCGCAACC
>Ga0082212_10002631_pt1 | contig 25967 bp, 25 predicted proteins | sample TergutNt197P3_FD_71548 | JGI IMG/M metagenome (GOLD analysis project Ga0082212, IMG submission 71548) | Neocapritermes taracua P3 segment gut microbial communities from Petit-Saut dam, French Guiana - Nt197 P3 | ecosystem: Host-associated > Arthropoda: Insects > Digestive system > Gut ...
AGAGCCGTAGTTGACCACTGCGGTAAGGGATGAAAAATTATTAACCTGTAACCATCATTAAGGCTGAAAGCCTTTTAGCATGAGCATCGGACAACGCCCGATGGAACGGGTATATACGCGAATTCAATCTCTGAAAGGGCGTAAACCTCTGGTTATCTGTATCACACGCCTTCGGCGTTGCGTCAGCGCGTCATTGCGGGCTTGACCCCCGTCATTGCGGGTTTGACCCGCAATCTCCTGAAAAGAAGGGGATCCTGAAACAAGTTCAGGATGACGCGGAAAACAATTTTTATGTGGGTTATTGCGGTGCATCAAAAAATGATTGAAACGCAAAGATGCGAAAATGTTTTTTATTGTGTACAAAAGAAATGTTGGTAATTTGTCGCAAAATCTTTTTATTTTTGTCGCATCCCACTTGGGATATAACAATCAAAAAATGATCAAGTGAAGAAATACATTTTAATATGGGGATGCATGATGGCAATGGTTGGTTGCAACACAAAAGAACAGGTTGATCTGTTGGTATATCACGCGCGGATTTACACCGTTGATGAACATTTTTCAAAGGCTGAAGCCTTTGCGGTAAAGGACGGTCGTTTCGTTGCGGCAGGCAGTACGGTTGATATACGTGCGCGGTATACATCCGTTCAGGAAGTAGATATGGAGGGAGCGCCGGTCTACCCCGGTTTCCACGATGCACACTGTCACTTTGCCTCGTTAGGTAAGAGCTTATCCTTTGCCAATCTCAGAGGGGCGGCCTCTTATGATGAAGTATTGGAACGTGTTGCCGTCCATCATGCCGCTTATCCTTCGGAATGGATTGTAGGCGCCGGGTGGGATCAAAATTTGTGGCAGGATGCACGCTTTCCCACCAATCAGGAGTTAAACCGGTTGTATCCCAATACGCCTGTGATTCTCAAACGTATTGACGGACACGCCATTGTTGCCAATGAAGAAGCCATCCGGCGGGCGGGAATCCGGGCAGGTGACGCTGCTATTCTTCCCGATGAAGCCCCTGTCAAAAACGGGGTTTTTACCGGAATATTCATGGAAAATACAGCCGACCGTTTTATGAATCTCGTTCCGGAAGCAACCACAGAGGAGCAAATTGGGTTTATTTTACGTGCAGCGACCCTGTGTTATCAATATGGACTCACTTCGGTAAGCGACGCCGGTTTGCCCCTGTCGTCCGTTCAACTGTTGGATACCTTGCAACAGACAGGTCGTCTGAAATTAAGGGTTGACGCATGGATAGAGCCTTCGGAAGCTAATTTTGAACGTTTTAAGGAGCCGTATCGTACCGACAGGCTAACGGTAAGCTGTCTCAAGCTATACATGGACGGGGCCCTGGGATCCCGCGGCGCATGGATGTTGTCGCCTTATTCAGACGATCCGGCTACGTCGGGAATCCGTGTAATTACCGACGATCAGTTTTCGGATTATTGCCAAAGGGCATACAACGCCGGATTACAGGTTGCTACCCATTGCATTGGCGATGCTGCCAACCAGAACACTTTGAGGCTCTATGCCCAAATTTTGAAAGGTGAAAATGATTTACGCTGGCGTATCGAGCATGCTCAGATTGTCGCTCCGGAAGATTTTGAAAACTTTAAAAAATATTCCATCGTTCCCTCGGTACAACCTACACATGCCACTTCCGATATGTTTTGGGCAATTGACAGAGTAGGCGACAGATTACAGAAAGGTTATGCGTTTCGGGAACTGAAAGACCAATTAGGATGGCTTCCTTTTGGCACCGATTTTCCTGTGGAAGAGGTTAATCCTATCTACACGTTTTTTGCAGCGGTATGCAGAAAGAATTTGGATTTTTTACCCGAAGGCGGATTTCAGATGGAGAATGCCCTCTCACGCGAAGACGCATTACGCGCCATGACCATCTGGGCGGCTAAAGCCTCTTTTGACGAAGAAGAGAAAGGTTCCGTCGAACCGGGTAAATGGGCTGATTTCATCGTACTCGACAGAGATATCATGACAGCAGCGGAACAGGATATTCCCGAAACCCGTGTGCTTTCCGTATATATTGCCGGAGAAAAAATGGATTTTTAACGTTTGCATGATTTTTCCGGAAAAAAAATCATTTCCGACGCAACGTTTTGTACATTTGTGCATCTATATTGTATAACCAAAAACATCATGAAAAAGTCACTTGTATTAATGGCAATGATTGTGACCCTTAATCAATCGTTATCGGCTCAGGAAACGACAATTCCTAAATTAAGATTAGGTATTGAAACCGGAGCAGATGTTTTTTTCGGAAAAACAGATAAACCGGCCATGATCAGAGAAACCCGGTCTTCCTCGTATTATTACAATAATCACGATTATTACAGCTCTGTTTACGATTTTCAAGACGTCAGTTTCTTTCATTTCGGAATAAAACCTGAATATACTTTCAGTAAACGATTCACTGTTGCGGCGGGGCTGCGTTTTTCTTTCAGCGCATCTACTCTCGAATCCGATAGAGACTATTTTTTTTGGAAAGTAAACGAAACAGAAACAACCACCAACTATCTAAGAATAAACGAAATAAATCAGACAAACTATTATTTGGGAATACCGATGGAAATCAGATATTTTCTGCACAGAAAAAAATATTTTGGTTTCATTTTGGGGACGTCGTATAATTTTTTGCTGGCATCAACCGACGACGTGAGGTTCGTAAATGCCGATATGAAAAAATATGCATCCAATGTGAAAGAAAATTTAGAAAAACCGGATTTTTTTCAAGGATGCGTATATGCGGGTTTTGGAGTGAACGCAGGAAGAGCACATCATCCTCATGTAAGTTTTGAATTTTATTTTCCTACAATTATGTACGGAAGAAAAGGTAAAACGAATTCATTTACAAAGACAGAAGGTGGCGTATCTGCCGGTTTTGGAATGCGAGTAGCATTGCAAATACCGTTTTTTTTCAAAGAACAATCAGTAATCAATTAATACATACAGAGATGAAAAAATATTGTTTCATATTATTGACGGGCATATTGCTTTCCTCATGCAGTAGAGATCCATTAGATAAAACCATTTTTATTCAGGATGAAGACGACCCCAATTTACCTGCATATACAGAGTGGGGGTACAACTCTTTCGGAGCAGAATACGAAAGGGATTATTTTCTTTCATCAAATTTTATTGTACCTTGTAAAATATTGTACAATAACGGTTTATTGCATTTTTCATTAAGCGGGAATAATCGCAATAAAAATGACATGACCTTGTTGTTTATTTTTCCTTCGCCGCAAATAGTTGATTACAAAGATTTAGTACAACTTAACGATGTGGAAATAGACCTTTCCGCCGATAATTGTGCGGTAAAAATCCTGCAAAACGACAACGAAACCATTCTTGACGTCATTGAAGGAAAACTGCATTTCAAACGCTCTCAATTGCTTAGCGTTGATGATGTGGTGAATCGTGTTATTCTTTCCGGCTTTTTTGATTTGCGTTTTTTGCAAAATATCTTTCCTTTGTCCATCTCTAACGGACGTTTTGACCTGGGAATAACCCAACATGTTTTTTATCTCAATTGATCTGATCATGGCAATCTTTTCAAAAACATACGGTAAAATATTAGCGGCTTTACTTGCTTGTTTGGGCTTTACGTGTACTGAATGTGCAAAAGACGAATACGGAACGCCGACGGCAACATTCAAAGCCAAAGGTACGGTAGTTTCCCAAGAGGACGATGCTCCCATTGAAGGAATACGCGCCGTATTGAAAGCTCGTCACACAACCGACCAACCTTTTTTCGGAATGGACACTGTTTACACAGACAGTAAGGGCGTTTTTAACTTAAAAAGCAGAAAAGGAGAAATGGATTTCAGAAAATTGTACGTGGAGCTGAGCGATGTGGATGGCGATGAAAATGGCGCCTTTACCGACAAAGACATTGAGGCGGATTATTCAAATGCAAAATTTAAAGGAGGTAACGGGCATTGGTATCGCGGCGAGGCTGAAAAGGATTTGGGAGTTATCAAAATGGAACCGAAAGAATGAACACAATAAAATTTATCATGAAAAAATCACTTTTAATATTGGTAGTGATTGTGACCCTTAATCAATCGTTATCGGCTCAGGAAGACAGGATTACCAACAAGTTGTTTTATACTGAATTGGGCGGTCCCGGCGTTATTATGTCTGCGAATTTCGACGCACGTTTTACATCCAACGAGCGGTTAGGTTTGGGGTTTAGGTTGGGCGCCGGTTTCGGTGTTGGAGATTTTGAAGATGAAATTAATCAAGGGGGGAATCATGATTACGTTACGCGAACGTATTATTCTATTCCCACAGGCTTGAATTATGTTTTCGGAAAACCGAATTCCGCAAAAACTTTTGAAGTTGGCGGAGGCGTTTCATTTCTGACACGCAAAGTGTCTCTGTATCATTACGATGTGAAAAAAGAGGGACATATAATTGGTTTTTTTACTTTTATGTATCGTGTCATGCCTGTAAATGGCGGTTTTTCGTTCCGCATTGGTCTCACTCCCATCATTGGAACGGCAGGCGACTTGTATCCAATGGGCGCAGTTGGTTTCGGATATGCTTTTTAAATCTTTGCAATTATGACAATCATTTCAAAAATATACAGTAGATTATTAGCATTATCCCTTTCATTTCTGGGATTTTCGGCGATTCTTTCATCCTGTGTCAAATATGGTACTCCCGGCTATACGACAACCTATAAAGCCAAAGGTACCGTAATTTCTCACGAAAACGATGCTCCCATTGAAGGAATACGCGCCGTACTGAAAGCACCGCTGGAATACGAGGATAAATTTCGCGGAATGGATACTGTTTTCACAAACAGCAAGGGCGTTTTTAACTTAACAAGTCATCAATATGAAACGTATTTCGACAAATTGTATGTGGAATTAACCGATATAGACGGCGAAAAAAACGGTTTGTTTATCGACAGGGATGTTGAAGTAGATTTTTCGCACGTCAAATTTAAAGGCAAAGAATTGTATCGCGGCGAAGTTGAAAAGGATTTGGGAATCATAAAAATGGAACTGAAAAAATGAAAAAATCACTTTCATTGTTGATAGCAATTGCGAGTTTGTCACTAAACTTCAACCAACCGTTGGCAGCTCAGGAAGACAGAATTGCCAACAAGTTGGTTTATACTGAATTGGGTGGACCAGGCGTTATTATGTCAGCAAATTTTGACTCGCGTTTTAAATCCAACGAGCGACTGGGATTTGGATACAGATTAGGCGTCGGTTTCGGCGTCGGAAAAGTTAAAACTAAATGGGTTGACAATCAGTGGGGGTATACTTATATTGAAAACATTAAGCGATCGTATTATTCTATTCCCGCAGGCTTGAATTATGTTTTCGGAAAATCGAATTCTGCAAAAACGTTTGAAGTTGGCGGAGGTGTTACATTTTTGACGCATAAAGTGTCGCTTTATTTTCGTCAAGTGGAAAAACAGGGACATGTGATTGGTTTTCTAACTTTTATGTACCGTATTATGCCTGAAAACGGTGGTTTTTCGTTCCGTATTGGTTGCACACCCATCATCGGAACATCTGGCGATTTAATAGCAATGGGCGCTGTCGGTTTTGGATATGCTTTTTAACTCTTTTATCATGTGAGATAATGAACGTAACACCAATTCCTTTGAAAAAGCGTATCGGTCTGGAATTATTCAGCCGGTGGCGGGACAATGTTGCACGACAGCATCCTTTGCGGTATTTGTTTTGGGAATGTACTCTGCGTTGCAATCTTTCCTGTGCGCATTGCGGAAGCGATTGCCGGACAATACCGCAAACGTCCGACATGCCATTGGCAGATTTTCTGAAAACCATCGACAGCATTGCGCCGCACGTGAACCCGAATCAAACCATGCTCGTGCTTACCGGCGGCGAACCGCTGATGCGGAAAGATTTGGAACAATGCGGACAGGCATTGTACGATCGCGGTTTTCCGTGGGGAATCGTTTCCAATGGTATGCTGCTCAACGAAAAACGTTTTGCCCGTTTGGAACAGGCCGGATTACGCGCCATAACCGTAAGTCTGGACGGTTTTGAGAAATCGCATAATTTGATGCGCGGTCATCCCGAAAGTTATGCAAATGCTCTGAACGCGATCCGCATGATTGCACAATCGAAATCCGATTTGGCGTTCGATGTGGTAACTTGCGTCAATCGCTGGAATTTTGGCGAACTGCCTGCATTGAAGGAATTGCTGATAGAAACCGGCGTAAAAGCATGGCGTGTGTTTACCATTTGTCCGATTGGCAGGGCAGCCGACAATAAAGACCTGCAATTAGATCCGCCACAATTCAGACAGGTGTTCGATTTTATATCCGACACACGCAAGGAAGGACGCATCAAAGCGGATTACGGTTGCGAAGGCTTTTTGGGAAATTACGAAAATGAAGTGCGCGATGGTTTTTTCTTTTGCAGGGCGGGCGTCACCGTAGGGTCAATATTGGTTGACGGCTCCATTTCGGCTTGTCCCAATCTGCGCTCGCATTTTGTGCAGGGTAACATCTACCGCGACGATTTTATGGATGTGTGGAACCATCGTTATCAGGTTTTCCGCAATCGCTCGTGGACAAAACAGGGAGTATGCGCCTCGTGCAAATATTTTAGATATTGCCAGGGCAGCGGGATGCACCTGCGCGACGAAAACGGAGGTTTACTGTTATGCCACTTCAACCGACTGAAAGAAGCAGTTTTATAAAAAATCACATAAATTTAAAAATGAAACAGTTAGTTATTTTTCTCATTTCAGGGATGGTTTTTACACCCCGACTGAATGCACAAATCAGGTATCTGCCCGAAGATACCGTAGTTTTTAACCGTTTTCTGCAATACGCGCGGCAAGGCGACTACAGCATGATACACACGGCGCGTTTTTTCATAGATACGCCCTACGTAGGCGGCACGCTTGACGGCGACAGCGAAGAGCAGTTACGGGTGAACCTGCGCGAACTGGATTGCGTTACTTTCGTGGAAAACACGATTGCTCTCTACCTGATGCTACAAAGCAACCGTCACACATTCGACAATTTTTGCAGTATCCTGCAACGTATCCGTTACCGCGACGGGATCATCAACGGGTATCTGTCGCGCCTGCACTATTTCACCGAGTGGCTCGGCAACAACCGTCAAAAGGAAATCATCAACCTGCCTGCGGTGCCGGGTTGTCACAGTTTCACTCCCGAAGTGTCGTACATGTCAACGCACTGCGATGCCTACCCCGCACTGAAAACCCATCCCGACTGGTGCAGTCAGATGAGCGCCATCGAAAAAAGCATTAATGAACTGAATTTTTGCTACATCCCGAAAGAACAATTGAAGGATTCGGAAACCCACTTCAATACCGGCGACATCATTGCCATCACCACTCATACCGCCGGTCTGGACGTTGCCCACACCGGACTTGCTCTGGTACAAAACGGGCGCGTATATCTCTTCCATGCTTCTTCCGAAGCTAAAAAGGTCGTCATCAGCGAAGAAACGCTGCATGATTATTTAGCCCGTATAAAAAACCATTCGGGGATTTTAACGGGTCGTTTGGTGAGGTAATCGTAACGGTTTTTGCCGTTATTTGTTTTCAGTCAACTATTTCCTGTGAAATATTGTATTCCTTTACAATATTCATAATGTCTTTTGCCGTATAACCTTCTTCTCTGCTTTCTATTTTTTTCTCAATATCAGGCGCATTGGCAAAATAATCGCCCGATTCCATTCTATAGATAAGGAAACCGTTTTTGGATCGTACATATGCGATTTCTGTAGCGAACTCTTCATTCTCTCTTTTCACAAAGTAATGATAAGTAATGGTTTTACGCTGTCCACTCCTTGAAGCTTCCTGAATAACGTAAAGCATCATAGGCCCGCGCACCAATACCTCTATCCATTCGGCGGCAGAAACATTTTGCATCGTGTTGTTCATTTCTAAAAAACTGATATATCGAAGATATTCAATTTCCACAATTTTTTCGCCTCTATGAAAATAACAAACCGTCTTTATATCTTTGCTTTGCATTTTTTGAGTTTTGCTGTTATGATCAGTTTTGAATCTTACGGTTTTTTCATACAACACCGGCAGTCTTGCCATGCAATCCACATGAGTACCGTCATGCTGGTAAATAACAGCATCAAAAAATGTTTGCGCCTGAACGCTTACACCCCAAAAAAGTAGAATGAAAACTATGCGATGAACCATCTACAATTCCCTGATTCGTGTCGGGCGCAACTTCTAAAAATAATTCGTATTATATTCATCCGACAAAGATAATCAATTTTTTGCACTTTTTTTCATTTTTTCCTGACATTTTTGGCAATATCCTTCTTTTGTGACAATATTGCATACTTTTCGACTATTTGTAACAAACAAAACTAAAGCGTTCAACATGAATCACTATCCACTGTCAGTTTGGCAATTTGCTGGTCGGCAGGTATCTTTCTCAGCTTTCTGGCTACTTTTGTATAGAAACGATGATTGGAGAGGCGATTGATCTGACTGTGAAACCACTCGGTCTTGTTCAGAGGAACATGATGCTCCTCCTGTTCTCTGAAAAGGCTCATCATTCGCGTGAAATAATCCGACCGCCCAAAATACATCTGGTTGGCGTCGTGCATGATCTCCTCCAAAATCTCACTTGGAACTGATTCGCAATGCGTCGCTTTCATCAACTGGCAAACCCGGTCGATCTGTTGCGGTTGATATTGAAAGAGGGGTAAGGTTTCGCGTGCGATATCTTCGCATAATGTATTCATGTCATTATCATACGAAATGGCATAACCAATATCGTGCAGTAAAGCGGCTGTTTTCATCAGTAAAAGATCCTCGTCTTTCACATTTTCTGAATGTGCCAGCACTTCTACCTGTTGATATACATCCATCGTATGTTTGAAATTGTGGAAAAACAGGTTTGAAGAAGTATCTGTCATCATGCTTTCCACATAATCTTCGAGATCGCCAAGCCGTAATAATTGCATTTGAATATAAAAAGCATGGTTAAGAACGGGTTGTCCGTTGATGTTTTTTTCAATAAATTCAGGTTTCACTCCATTCACGCAATACGAAATATCATTGGCATTGGGCACTATTCCCTGATATTCGCAATCGAAATACCGTTTAATGATTTCGTAGGTTGTTTCGGAAATACTGATCTTACCGGCCTTGCACGACGCCTCCAATCGGGCGGCCACATTTACCGTGTGCCCCCAAATATCAAACGACAGTTTCTTGTATCCAAGCATTCCGGCGACAACCTGTCCCGTATGTATACCTATCCGCACCGACCACACATTCGGGTTTTGTTCGCTCAACCGGTTGAGATGATTCTGCACATCCAATGCCGCCAAAACAACATCTACGGGATTGGTATGGTTTTTCTGCGGTATCCCTCCTGCGCACATGTACGCATCACCCATGGTTTTGATTTTCTCAATGCGGTAACGATCAATTATGGTATCGAAATAAAAGAAAAAACTGTTCAACTCGTCCAAAAGAGTTTCCGGATCAAGATTGTCGGTGATCTTTGAAAAACCTTCAATATCGGCAAAAAGCACGGTAACCATATCATATTTTTGTATGAATGGTTTTTCCTTTCCGGCAAGATCCTCATACTTGTCTTTGGGGGTAAGTTTAACAGGCGCAGGTACAGAAGCCGGATATTCTTCTGTCGCTGCCATTTGCCTGCCTTTTCTCTTCCCGTAAAAATATCCCGCTAAGGAAGCCAGAATGAGAGCCGGAAACAACGTCCACAAAAAAAAATCATATATTTCCAAATCTTTTTTTCTTTAAAAATTGATTTTGTGCAAAATTTGTCAAAAATTGTTTATCTTTGTGCAAATTCTTAAAAAATCATATTTCGATTAAAAATCGCTCAAAGATATTATTTTTATTGTATCAATATTCATGCAAATTTCATTTTCATGGAAAATCAATCAAAACCAATCCTAATTGCGACAGATTTTACTGTCGTAGCTCAATATGCCATTGAAGCAGCTGTACCGTTTGCCAAATCGCTCAACGTTGGTGTAGTGCTGGTGCATATTGTGAAAGAAGCCGCCGAAATCCAGGAAGCGATGACAAAGGTGGAACAGGAAGCCGAAAAAGCCTCCAAAGATTATGGTATTCATGTGACAGGCATTGTTCGCGAGGGTTCAATCTTTTCAACCATCGGCGAAACAGCGACCGAACTTGATGCAAGTCTGGTGCTGATGGGTACGCACGGTATCAAGGGTATGCAGAAACTCACAGGTAGCTGGGCCTTGAAGGTAATCGTCACTTCAAGGGTGCCTATTATTGTTGTGCAGACTATGCCCAAAAAGATGTCCATCGACAAGATCGCTTTTCCGATTGACTTTAAACGGGAAAACCGTGAAAAAATCGGTTGGGCTTATTATGTGGCTAAACTGTTCAATTCAACGGTATACGTTTTTAGGGCAGGAACAGCGAAAGACAAAAAAATCGAACAGGGTGTGCGGACGAATCTGTCATTCACAGAAAAATTCCTTAAATCGAAGAATGTTAAGTATGAAGTTGCTGTAGCCGCCGGTAAAGATTCTTTTGCAAAAGAATCTTTACAATTTGCCGAAGATATTGAAGCCGACTTGATACTGATCACCACAACCAAAGGAATCTCAATTTTCGATTATGTTTTGGGAGCGGCCGAAGAGGGCATTATTACCAACAATGCCAGCATACCGGTAATGTGCGTCAATCCGAGAAAGGCGAAAACTGGCGGATTCAGCGCTACGGGAGGTTAAAATCTCGAACCCTTTGGCCAAAAAAGCGATAAGTTTTATCATCAACCCCATATCGGGTACGCGGAAGAAAGATTCGTGGCCGGAAATTATTCACCGTGCCATTGATTTGTCGCGATTTGACGTCCGCATTTTTTTCACAGAACGTGCAGGACATGCTTCTGAATTGGCCTATCGGCAAATTGGGGAAGGCGTACCCTATATCGTAGCAGTAGGCGGCGACGGTACGGTAAACGAAGTAGCTATGGCTGTTCGCGATACACCGGCGGTGATGGGTATTGTGCCGTGCGGCTCAGGCAACGGATTAGCGCGGCATCTGCATATCCCGCTAAATCTCGCCGATGCGCTGGAACTGCTCAACCATGCCTCAGTACTCAGTATTGATTACGGATTAGTCAACGACAAACCATTTTTTTGTACTTTCGGTTCCGGATTCGACGCTCATATCAGTCACGCCTTCGCTATGAGCAAAAAACGAGGTTTTATGACCTATCTGTCGATCATCATCAAAGAATTTTTCGGCTACCGTTCCCGTAAATACGAATTGAAAATTGACGAAAAAAAATTCAAAACGAGAGCGATGGTGATTACTGTTGCCAATTCGGCGCAATATGGCAATAACGGGTACATATCGCCTCATGCCGACATTACCGACGGTAAATTGGATGTATGCATCGTGCGTCCGTTTCCCAAATTTCTGGCGGGGCTCTTTGCCATCCGGCTTATGAACAAACACATACACAAAAGCCACTATTACCGGATGATCAAAGGGAAAAAAATAATCCTCAAAAGAAAACATGAAGGGAAAGTACACTTAGACGGAGAACCGTACACCATGGGAAAAAAGCTAAAAATAAAGATTGTTCCGCATGGATTGAAGGTTTTGGTATAAGATAGTCATAATTATTTGTTTTTAACGTTTTTACACTAAATAAGCACATCCTGTAAATTGAAATGCCGGTAATGAAAATACGTACCGGAATGGCGGAACTTTGATCTTTGTTAATGAAAGGGAAGGAAATAGAAAAATATTTTTTACTCACCGAATTGCTGATACCTCTATCCTTATTTTCATTTTTTATCCGATTTGTTTACTTTTGTACTTTCTTATTTAGAAAATCAAAATGATAATCATCAATTCCATATACCATTAAGAATCAATGAAACAATTCAAAAGACACTTAGTAACCACCGCTTTACCGTATGCCAACGGACCGGTTCACATCGGTCATTTGGCAGGCGTATATGTTCCTGCCGATATTTACGTCCGTTATCTGCGTTTGCGCGGGCGCGACGTGGTTTTTATCGGCGGCAGCGACGAGCACGGGGTTCCCATCACCATTAAGGCGCGGCAGGAAGGTATTTCACCGCAGGACGTGGTTGATAGATATCATGACCTGATCAAGGATTCTTTTGAACGTTTCGGAATATCGTTCGACATCTATTCGCGTACCACATCAAAGATACACCATCAAACGGCGTCGGAATTTTTCAGAAAACTGTATGATGACGGCAAGTTTGTCGAAAAGGAAACCGAGCAATATTTCGATGAAGAAGCCCGTCAGTTCCTTGCTGACCGCTACATCACCGGCACCTGTCCGCATTGCGGCAACGAAGGCGCTTACGGCGACCAGTGCGAAAAGTGCGGCACGTCGCTCAACGCTACCGATTTGATCAACCCGCGTTCGACGCTCAGCGGTTCGACGCCTGTGATGAAACCTACCAAACACTGGTACTTACCTTTGAATGAATACGAGCCGTTTCTGAAAGACTGGATTTTGGAAGGGCACAAGGAATGGAAAAGCAATGTTTATGGGCAGTGCAAATCGTGGATTGACCTGGGATTACAGCCGCGCGCCGTTACCCGCGACCTCGACTGGGGCGTTCCCGTTCCCATCGAAGGAACCGACGGTAAAGTGCTGTACGTGTGGTTCGACGCCCCTATCGGATACATTTCCAACACTAAGGAATTGTTGCCCAACACATGGACGGATTACTGGAAATCGGACGATTGTAAAATGGTGCATTTTATTGGGAAGGACAACATTGTGTTCCACTGCATCATCTTTCCGGCGATGCTCAAAGCCGAAGGCTCATTCATTCTGCCCGAAAACGTGCCAGCCAACGAGTTTCTGAACTTAGAAAACGATAAAATATCCACCTCGCGCAATTGGGCGGTGTGGCTTCACGAGTATTTAGACGATTTTCCCGGCAAGGAAGACGTATTGCGCTATACACTGACAGCCAATGCTCCCGAAACGAAAGACAACAATTTCACATGGAAGGATTTTCAGGATCGCAACAACAACGAATTAGTGGCTATTTATGGAAATTTTGTGAACCGTGCATTAGTACTCACACAGAAATTTTTTGGCGGCGTTGTGCCCGAAGTTACAGGATTGACGGATTACGACAGGGAAACGTTGGCAGAAATTTCGCATATTCGCGCCAATGTGGAAAGTTCGCTGGAAAATTTCCGTTTCCGCGAAGGGTTAAAAGAAGCCATGAACCTTGCCCGCCTCGGCAACAAATATTTAGCCGATACCGAACCCTGGAAATTGATTAAAACCGATGAAACGCGCGTAAAAACGATATTGAATATCGCGTTGCAGTTAGCCGCAAACATGGCGTTGCTGTCCGAACCTTTCCTGCCGTTCAGCTCCGAGCGGCTAAAAGCGATGCTTCTGTTGCCTCCGACAGCATGGGATAAAATCGGTAACAGCGATTTGCTGGCTGCCGGTCATCCATTGGGCGAGCCATCTCTGCTGTTTGAAAAAATTGAAGATGAAGCCATCGAAAAACAGTTGAAGCGCTTGGCGGATACGAAAATAGCCAACGAGAAAAACAGTTATCAAGCATTACCACAAAAAACCGACATCAGTTACGATGAGTTTTCGACGATGGATATTCGCGTGGGAACCATCCTCGAAGCATCGCGCGTACCTAAAACCGACAAACTGATGAAGTTGCTGATAGACACGGGTATCGACAAACGCACCATTGTATCGGGTATTGCGGCATATTTTACTCCCGAAGAACTGCCCGGAAAACAAGTGTGCGTATTAGTGAATCTTGCACCGCGAAAACTGAAAGGTATTGATTCGCAAGGAATGATCCTGCTGGCTGAGGACGCCGACGGGAAATTGGTATTTGTAACGCCCGAAAATGCAGTAACAAACGGGGTAGTAGTGAAGTAAATAATTGAATAACTGAATAACCGAGCAATAAAAATCATAATAATCATGAATAAATCAAATGTAATTAGTCTTTTGGCAGCCTTGGTACTTACAGCCTGCACTTCAACGCCTAAATCATATATTATCGAAGGCATTGTACCCGATGAGTCATACAATAACCAAATGGTGTACATGGGTGACTATGAAACCCGTAAAAATACGGACAGCGCTTTAGTTGTCGACGGAAAATTTACGTTTAAAGGATCGGTGGATACTGCTGTTGTTCGACGACTTAACTTAAACCGGCTCTATGCCAATATTGTCCTAGAAAACGGTATAATATCCGTAGATTTGGATGATTGGAATAGTGCAAAAGGTACGCCGTTGAATGATGAATTGTCAAAATATTTGACTGAATCGTCAGCTATTAATGAGGAGGATCAAAAAAACTACATAAATATCAGACAAAACCAGGATATTGACGAGGAAACACGCAGAAGACTATTTGACGAAAGCATGACGCAATGGCGGGCAAATGTAGAGGCATTGAATCTGAAATTCTTTAATGAAAACAAAAACAACGCATTAGGTTCATTTGTTTTATCGCAATGGTCACATATGTTGGAACCCGACCGCTTTGATTCGCTATATGCGCAAGCCGGTGATGTTGTACGTAATTTCAAGCCATTTCAAAAAACAATCGAAACCAATGCAAGGCTACGCCAAACGGCAGAAGGTATGCCTTTTATCAATTTCACCATCGAAAACGGGAATAAGGATGGCAGCAAGGTATCATTTTCGGATTACGTGGGCAAAGGTAAATACGTGCTGGTTGACTTCTGGGCATCGTGGTGCGGACCGTGTATTGCCGAGATACCTGTACTTTTGGATGTGTACAACAAATATAAAGGCAATAAATTCGAGCTACTTGGAGTTGCCGTTTGGGATAAACTGGATGAAACCCTGAAATCCATTGAAACTCACAATACTCCATGGCCGCAAATACTTGATGCCGGCGATATACCAACTACGCTGTACGGTATCAGCGGTATTCCTCACATTATTTTATTTGGCCCCGACGGTACAATCGTTGCCCGCGATTTGCGAGGCGACCATTTGAAGGCAAAAGTTGCAGAAGTAATGCAATAATTAAAAATCATCAATTAAAACTCAAAAATGGTACTAAGTCGTCGTTGGAATAAATTTTGGATAGGATTGGCGCTGGGCGCTGTGTTGCCATTAGCAACTTTTCTTTTGGTATATCTTTTTGGCTATTCGAAAACGCCTTTCGGCGAGTTTCTGAAATATGCCTTTATGATACGGGCATTACCCAAGATACTGAGTCTTTGCGCCATCCCTAATCTGGCTGTTTTTTACTTTTTTCTTAACAAAGAATACTGGTACGCCACGCGGGGCATTATTTTCGCTACGTTGTTATGTACGCTGGCGGTTGTTCTTATTAAATTTCTTGCTTAATAATCCGTGTCATCTGCGTTCCATTGAATCAAAAATTAAAAATCAAAAATCGAAATGAAACATTTTACATCGGTACATGATGTTACCAATCTGAAAAACCTTATCGAAGAGGCCTTTACCATCAAAGAAAACCCGTTTCAATACGAAACTCTGGGTAAACACCGCACTATGGGTTTGCTGTTTTTCAACTCAAGCCTGCGTACGCGCCTCAGCACGCAAAAAGCCGCCGAAAATCTGGGAATGAATACAATGATACTCAACATCAATGAGGACGGTTGGAAAATTGAAACCCAATTCGGTGTAGTTATGAACGGCGACAAAGCCGAACACATTAAGGAAGCGGCAGCGGTCATTGGCCGTTATTGCGATATCATCGGCATCCGTTCGTTCCCTGCGCTAAAAGACCGCGAGGCCGACTATTCCGAGAGCGTCATCAACCAGTTCATCGAGTATGCAGGCGTTCCCATCGTGAGCATGGAATCGGCAACGCGCCACCCGTTGCAGTCGTTTGCCGACGTCATCACCATTGAGCAGTACAAAAAGACGGAGCGTCCGAAGGTGTTGCTGGCCTGGGCGCCGCATTGCCGCGCGTTGCCGCAGTCGGTTCCCAACTCGTTTGCCGAATGGGCGGTTGCCACCGGATACGAAGTGGTCATCACCCATCCCAAAGGTTACGAACTCGATCCGATGTTCACACAAGGCGCAACCATTGAATACGATCGCGAAAAAGCATACCGGAACGCCGATTTCGTGTACGTCAAAAACTGGTCGTCGTACAACGATTACGGCAAAATCCTGTGTGAAGACCTTGCCTGGACATGCAACGCCAAAAATATGGCGCTGACCAACAACGCCAAATTCATGCACTGCCTGCCGGTACGCCGCAACCTGGTAGTATCGGACGAAGTGATCGACAGCCCTAATTCTGTGGTCATCGAAGAAGCGGCCAACCGGGTGGTTTCGGCGCAAACAGTGCTTCGGGAAATTTTGAGGTCGATGTAAACACATTACCGGCATACCAAGATGATAAATTCATTTGTATAATCAAAAATCATGGACGTACCCATCAAGAAAAAACACCCGCTTATCCGGTATAAGTATTACATTGCAGGCGGAGTTATTTTTACGGCTTTCCTCATTTATGTGATTATAGCGTCAGCAGGACCGCGGCAATTGCGCTACGAGGCCGACAAGCTGACCATTACCGAAGTGCAGCAGGGAAAATTTTTAGAATATTTAGATGTGGAAGGTACAGTTCAACCGATCCTGACCGTGAAACTGAACGCTCTTGAAGCCGGTACCGTAGCGCGCATCGTAGCTGAAGACGGCGATATGCTGGCTCCGGGCGACACCATCCTCGTCCTGCAAAATCCGGAACTGACGCGCATCATCGAGGACGAACGCGATGAATTAGAAAAGCAGCGCATCACTTTCAGAGAGCGCGAGATACAAATGCAGCGCAGAACGTCGGAGCTTAGACGGCAAACCATCGAAACGGAATATAAATTGCGGCGTATCAGCAAAGAATACGAAGTGAGCAAAGCCGAATTTGAGATGGGCGCCAGCAGCAAAGCACAATTGGAATTGGCGGAAGAAGCATTTAATTTCAGCACGATGGACACCGAAATACTCATGGAGCAACTGCATCACGACTCGCTGATGAACGCTATACAGACAAGCCTGATGCAAAACGACTTCAACCGCGAAGAACGCCGCTTCGAACGTAGCCGCCAACGGTTGGACAACCTTGTGGTACGCTCTCCTATCGCCGGACAGTTGAGTTTTGTGAGCGTCATCGCAGGCGAGCGCGTAGCGGCGGGAAGCAGTATCGGCGAATTGAAAGTTATTGACCAGTTCAAAATCAACACGCACATCAGCGAACATTACATAGACCGTATCACCATCGGATTGCCGGCTACCATTGTTCAGAATCAGAAGTTTCCGCTGCGTATCAGTAAAATCAATCCCGAAGTGAGAGACCGGCAATTTGCCATAGACCTCGTGCTGATCGGCGAAATTCCTGAAAACACGCGCATCGGCAAGACTTACCGCATACAGATTGAAATGGGACAGCCGGAAGACGCATTAGTCATCCCCAAAGGCAATTTCTTTCAGGTGACAGGCGGGCAATGGATTTTCAAATTGAATGAAGCAGGCGATAAGGCAACCAAAGTCAATATTTCCATCGGACGGCAAAACCCGCAGCAGTACGAAATCGTGGACGGGTTGAAACCTGGCGACCGCGTGATTGTTTCGGGATATGATAACTTTGGCGATGCGGAGGAAATCGTGCTGAAAAGACCGTGAAAACAACAATTCATTTGTTGCTTATTTTTTAGTGAATTTTCAAGCAAATATGCTATTTTTGCAACCAAAATTTATATACCCATGAAAAGATTATTTTTATTTTTTGTACATGTTACGGGATTTGTTTCTTTGTTGGCACAGCCGCTGCCAACGGGAAATCCCAAAGATTTCAAAGTCAAAACCTGTTTGCACTCCATTGGTTATTCGGGTCTTTGGCGCGGTCAGGCCGTACTTACGGTTGATGAGTTTCTTGTCAAAGCCAAGGATTTGGGCTACGACGGAGTAGTGCTGATGGCAAAAAGGCCGCACCTTTCGCCGCTCGATTACGACAAGGAAGCCCGGGCAAAGCTGAAAAAACGGATTGCCGACCTCGGTCTTACTTTAGTCGGTTTGGCCGGTTATTCCGATTTTACGACAGGGCTTGATAAAATCGGTATTCCCCATACGGAAATTCAGGCGGCATATATCGGGCAGATGGCTGAATTAGCAGCCGATTTAGGGACAAATATCGTGCGAATTTTTACCGGTTACGAACGTACCGGCGTTCCCGTTCCCTACGACCGGCAATATGCCATTGTGGTGGAAGGTATTAAAATGGCAGCACTGGAAGCGCAAAAATACGGGGTGACCATCGTTGTTCAGAACCATCACGATATTGCGCTGCATCACGAGGCCATGTACTGGTTGATGCAAGATGTCGACATGCCCAATGTCAAAGTAGGATGGGATGCCTGGTCGCCAAATCTGGAAGGACTGTCGCAGGAAGAAATTAAGGCTTCCATCCGCAAGTTGCAACCCTATATTGCCATGACCATTGCTGCGGATTATGTGTCGATGCCGCGTTACCGTTATGATAACCATCTGACCAATTACATTGCAGAAACGCCTGTGATGCGCGCCACGCAGATGGGGAAAGGAATCATTGATTATGATACCTTTTTCGGGACATTGAAGGAAATCGGGTATCAGGGTTATCTGGTATACGAGATGTGCGAAGTATTGGAGGGAGGAGGCTCCATACCAAACCTTGACTATACGGCTAAGGAATTTTTAAAATACGTGGAGAAATTCAGGTAAGCCTAAGGCAGCCTGTAGGCTTGCCGTGCCAGAAGTTTCCACTGTCCGTTTTGCAACTGCCATGTTTGCATCACGCCGATTCGCAGGGTTCCCGACTCTCCGTCGGTATTCTTAGTTTCCGATGTAAAAATGTGCCGTACAACAGCCGCATCTCCGGCCATCTGAATCGTTTGATCTAAAAGTTCTACGCTGTTATACTTCAACGGTTCGCCGCTGAGTATTTCAGCAATAAATTCGGATTGATTCTGCACTTTACCGCTTGAATGTCCGTAAACCAATTCATCGGCTGTAAGCGATTTTAATACGCTTTCATCGACATTCACAAACCCTTTCATCAAACGGTTGACAGCCGCTGCAACATCGGCTTCCGACGATACTGCCGGTTGTTGCGGCTGATTACCGCAACAACCCATCAATACCGGAAATAATAACAAAATGATGATTTTCTTCATGGTTTCTATCATTGAAGTTTATTTAGATTTTTCTTCTGCTTGTGTTTCCTTTGTGAAAGATAAACGTTTTGCGTTGAACTAAACTTCGGCAATCAATTTTCGCATCAGGTCAAGGTATCTTTTACAGGTGGTTTTCATATCTCCCGGATGTTCGTCCTGTTCAAGCGAAATATAACCTTTGAAGCCTATTTTTTTGAGCTCTCTGATAATTCCGGCAAAATCCATCACGCCTTCTCCGATATGAATAAATTCACGCATGGCGCCGTCAATATCTCTCATGTGAAGATTGTAAAGTCTGTCCTTAACCTTATTAATGGCGACAGGAGGGTATTCACGCTGAATTTGTGTCCAGCCTACATCCATATTATAACCCAATGCTTTGTCCGGGATATCCTGACACAGCAAAAGAAATGAATTTGCATCAGATACAATACAATTGGTATGATGTTCGATGGTGAACAACATATCATGTTTTTTCGCTCTTTCCAAACATTCTTTGGTAGTGGCAACATACTGGTTCCATATCCTGTCCCAGTCAAAAGCCGGCTCCATTCTGATCGCGTACTTTTCATTTTCCTTAGGATTGATGACGTCATAATAACGAGGTAAATATCCGCCGACCGGATCAGACAACTCACGCGCCCAAGGTGCGACAATATTGATGTATTTGGCTCCTAACTTCTTGGCAATAACGGTGCCGGCTTCAAATTTATCCAGTGCGATCTTTCGTCTGCCATTGTCTAAACTGGAAAGGTCTTCTACAACAGGTTGAAATATTGCCATTTGCGATACCTCCATCTTATATTTGTCTAAAAGATGGCGAACTTCGCTTATGAACTGATCTGTCCATAAAGAGGTCAAATCCCGGGAAGCGCTGATGATCAGCTCAACTCCGTCAAATCCCATTTCACCCAGTATTTCAATCGAACGTACCGGTGACTGATTTGCGCTTAAATCATGAAAGACCCAACTGGTACAGCCAACTTTAATATCTGCCTGAGCAGATATTGAGACCGTGTCCAACTGTGTTTCGGTTTGATTTGCAAATAATGTGCGGTTCTTTACCGCTGCAACGGTTGCAGCAGAACAAAAAACCATTTTTTGAAGAAAATTGCGACGATTGGATGTGTTCATGGTAATCAAAATTAAGATGTGAAAAAATATATAGATTTACTCATCAAGTTACTGTTTCGTTTGATTTTTCTTCTGGTTGTGTCCCTTTTGGTGGCTTGCCTCTCCACCAACTGGCTAAGACAGACCCCGTAATGTTCATCAGCGGGCCAAAGACGGCAGGCGCCAGACCAACGGTTGCCACTTTTCCCATCTGCATGGCTAAACCTGAGGCCAAACCTCCGTTTTGCATACCACATTCGAAAGCAATCGTCCTTCGGTCTTGTTCCGGCATTCTGAACAGCCATGCGGCGCCGTAACCTACGGCATATCCGGTGAAGTTATGCAACAGGCTCGTGATGAGAAGAAGAGCGCCCACAGTCAGCAGACTTTCGCGTCCGGCAGCCGTGATGATCACAATGATGACGGCAATACCCACGGTTGAAAATGATGAAAGAATGGTTTTAATCAATGTCCGGTCGCCTTTCAGAATGTGACGCAATATCATTGCGCCTACCATCGGCAGGATGAAAAACCAGCACATGGATTTCGTGATACCCCAGACAAAAGCGCCAAAACCGATACCTTGTGAGAACAAAGGTATCAAATTAGTCAGCACAATGATCGCGAAATAAGAGCATGACTGAACGGCGATGGCTTTCTTTGTCTCTTTGGCATTGTAAAACATATTGAAAATGAATCCGGCCACAATCGGCAGGATGATCATATTCATAATATCCTGCATCATGCTCCAGACGCTGACTTCGATAAATTGCCCCGCAATCAGCTTCATCAGCAATGGCGTCACAAAAGGAGCCAAGAGCGTGGAACAGGCGCCGATGGTAACAGCCAGTGGAAGATTGGCGCGTCCAATGTACGACATCACGTTTGAAGCCAGTCCGCTGGGAACGCATCCGATAAGGATGATACCTGCCGCTACTTCGTTCGGGAAATTAAAGATATGCGATATGGCAAGCGCCGTAAGCGGCATGACCATATAATGGATGACAACCCCGATAATCACGCCTTTGGGCATTTTAATGACCCCCTTGAAATCGTCCAAACTCATCTGCGAACCCATGCCAAACATAATGATTTGAAGCAGAGGGACAATAAGAAGGCTCAACTTGAAACCGCCCCACGAACCGAAAAATTGCGGATAAAACATGGAAGCGGCAACAGCCGTAAAAATCCAGATGGTGTATGAAAATGATTTCGTGCTCTTAAAGCCCCTTACGCCAATGGCTACACACATCAGGAGACCGACGATCAGCGGACCTGTTCCGGAAATATTTCCATTCAGAATCATTACTATTGAAATAACGAACAACAGTAACGAGCAGACTAAAAGTATTTTATGAAATTTCATGTTTTTCATATGTTATAAATTAATAGATCATGAATTGGATTTATTGTTCTCTCTTAAGAATCGTTTCGCTGCAAAAATAATCAAAAATTAATGCACTCATACAGTTTTAGTAAAATTTTTGTTTCGACACAATGAATGATACAACAAAATGTATTACTTTTGCATTTGGAAATAATCAGATAATTGTTTTTTATATCCCCTTAAACCGGCATAAATGGTTATTGAGCTTGTCGAAATATTGATTTTTCCGGTACATAATTATATGTCAAATTCATCAAACCAATCATAGCAGTTGACTTCTGAATATCAAAAAATGATGCGATTATAAATTTTTCATAGCATGACGCTACGCCGACTGTTCATCAATATTGCCCCATATGTCCGACCTTACAAATGGTTGGTGGCATTGGCGTTGACGCTGACTTTTATCGGTTCGTTCACCGCGCAGGTCAATGCGTGGGTGTTGCGCTATACGGTCGACAGTATCAGCAGTTTACTGGAACTGGGTAAAACTCTTCAGGACGGCTGGACGTTGCTGATGACCATTTCGGCAATTTTACTCGGAAAGGAGATTATCAATGTTTTCATTCAATTCGGCCAAAAATTTTTCGGTGAGAAAATCCGTATCTATATCGCCAAAGATTTGGCGCAAGCCATTATCGAACGGGTGCTGACCTACAAAATGGCGTTTTTTACGGCAAGCGAAAACGAATCGGGAAAAATTCAGGCGCGTATTGATCGCGGCGTTGAAAGTCTGACACGCACAGTGCAAAATTTTTTTATTGACATCCTGCCGCTTTTTGCATCATCGGCAGTCGCTTTGGCGATGATGTTTCAAGCCAATTTCTATGTCGGGCTGACCAGTTTGTGTATCGTACCGATATATTTTTACATCACTTATGCGCAAGCAAAAAAACTGAGCGGAAAACGCAGAGAAATACGCAAATACCGCGAAAACAAAAGTCATGGCATCCTCAATATACTGGAATCCATCACGGTTATCAAGTCGTTTAACCGCGAAAGTGTTGAAGCCGCCAAACAACTTAATCTTCAAAACCAACTCACCGACGCGCAAATGATTACCCGCAAAACCAATTTCCTGTTTGACGGATTGAAAAGATTTACGGAGCAAATCGGCGTCGTAGTTATTATCATTCTGACGGCTTTTCTCGTGCTTTCCGGACAAATGACCATTGGCGCGATTATGTTTCACATTTTGCTGTTCAATAACGTTTCCGCTCCCATCCGCCAGTTGCACCGCATTTATGATGATATGAACGACGCGCTGATTTACGCCGAAGGTTTTTTCGATATCCTTAATGCCAACCATCAAAAGGAGCATTCGGGCAACTATCGCCCCGAAAAAATTTTCGGAAATTTTGAACTGTGTGGCGTCGATTTTACCTATCCGAATGGTACACAGGCGCTGCATGACGTCAATATGATCATTCAGCCCAACAAGATAACGGCGCTGGTGGGACTTTCGGGTGCGGGCAAAAGTACGGTCATCAACCTGCTCGACAAGTTTTACGAACCCGATAAAGGAGAAATTCTACTCGACGGCGTTCCTCTGTATGAATATGATACGCAATTTCTACGGGAAAACATCGGATTGGTGCTGCAAAAAAATCATATTTTCAGCGGTACGATCGCCGAAAACATTCTCTACGGCAATCCTCAAGCCACGTATGACGAAATGGTTGAGGCTGCCCGGCAAGCCTGTATTCACGACCAAATTACCGCGGTGCCCGACGGCTACGAATCGTCGGCATTGCTTCTTTCTGGCGGTCAGCAACAACGGATCGCAATTGCGCGTATGTTCCTGAAAAAACCGCCGGTCATTTTCCTCGACGAACCTACGGCAAGCCTCGATGCTATTGCAACCGAACAGATTAAGAACAGCCTCGACGCCATCAAAAAGAACCGTACGGTCATCATTATTTCACACAGTATTTCGCAATTTATTGATTCCGAAATGATTTATGTGATGAAAAACGGACGGGTGGCGGAACATGGCACGCACGAAGACGTTTACCGTAAGGACGGAGCCTACAAAGAGATATTCGATGCTGCCGCCCGCAGTCTGAATGTAGAAAAAATCAGCGGTACCATGGATGGAAATTAAATATACATGAATATGACGATGATACTAAAAAAACGTTTGATTTTCCTGATGATAACCCCCATTGTTCTGGCGGGCGCTTTTGTCAACTGCAAAGCGGATGAAAAAAATCCGGATATACCCGACGAAATAACCTCAGGTGAACAGCAAAAAATAGAGGTTATCAAAGAGAGATATTTGCGTATCCCAACAAGTTTTGCAGGCGGTTATTTTGTAAAAGTTCCAACCGTCAGTCCGTACAGCGCCGGCGAAGTAAAGAACGAAGTGCTGCAAGCCGGCATTGACGCCATCAACCTGATGCGTTACATAGCCGGCGTCCCCGATGATGTTGAACTAAGCGCCGAATATGTAGATTTGAACCAGCACGGGGCGGTTTTATTGAGCGCACTCAACCAACTGACGCATAGCCCGTCGAAACCGGAAGATATGAGTGATGAATTTTATCAAAAAGGTAGAAGAGGCGCTTCGAGTTCCAATATATCCACCAGTAACTTGCCATCCGCAACCATATTCAGTTATATGGATGACAGCGATCCAGGCAATATCGACAGAGTGGGACACAGGCGCTGGATATTGAACCCGCCCATGAAGAAAACAGGATTTGGCGTGGGCGCAAATAGGTTTGGGCTGATGTATGCTTTCGACACATCACGCGGAAGTGTGGATTATGATTATGTTGCGTGGCCGTCGCCGGGAGTGTTTCCAACAGAACTCACCAATAACAACTGTGCATGGAGTATATCCGTAAATGCCCAAAAATATGGAAAACCGGACATCAATCAAGTAAAAGTTACGTTGCAACATATCAATAACGGGAAAGTCTGGACTTTTTCAAACAGTACGCCTCGATCAACTGCCCGACAAAGCGCCTATTTCAATGTTGATACGGGCGGATATGGCGTCAGCAACTGTATCATATTTCGCCCCGCGCTGGATAATTCATTCAAATATCAGGAAGGCGATGAATTTCAGGTAACCATTTCAGGGCTTGAAAAAGGAATAAGTTATACGGTGAAACTGTTCCGTATAAAATAATACCATATGTTATGTATAGTAGATTATCATTAATGAAACAAATTAAAATGAAAAATATAGCGAAAATACTTTTGTTACTGACGGTAGTTTTTGTGGCGTCCTGCCATAAAAACAGGGACATTTTACCGGATGTCTACAATCTTGACGTTGCGATGATGCTCCGTCTGATCAATGAACAACGGGTGGCCGGATGTCAATGCGGCGGCGTTGATATGCCTCCCGTTCCGCCGCTGCAATGGAATCATCAGTTGGCTAAAGCCGCTCTTCTTCACAGCATTGATATGAATACCCACCGCACGCTCAATCATACTTCTTCCGACGGACGCTCGCCCGGCGATCGTATCAGAGCGGCTGGATACAACGCTTCAACCTGGGGCGAAAATATCGCTGTCGGCTATGCTGATGAGAAAGCCGTGATGAACGGCTGGATGCAAAGTTCGGGACATTGCGCCAACATCATGAATAAAAACTTTACGGAAGTCGGCGCAGGACGCAAAGAAAGATACTGGACGATGACGCTCGCCCGCCCCCGCTGAAGATAGATTGGAATGATGGCAAAATATTATTTTTAGGCGTTGAGAGTGACTGTTTGTTTTTATAACTTTTTTATTTTGCATCCATTACATCATTCCCTCTTTTTTACAGCCCATCCCACGCCACTTTCCAACAAAAAAAACCTCTATCCTGTGGATGGAGGTTTTTTTGTTTACTTACCGCTTATGATTACTGCGGCATCAGTTCATACACCTTGGTACCATGAGGTGGAAATTTTTTTACAAGACTTCCAGCAGGAGAGTAGAGCTCAATGTCATGAACGACACTCTGTCCACTATACAGCTTTTCGTTGTAAATAGTTACGTCCGTATAAGTCTTCTCCACATCGGTCATTTTCAGTATTCCGCCGAGATGAATAGAAACTTCTTGTCCCCGAATCGATACCGAAACAATGCTGCTGGCAATGGAATATCGCAAGAAGAATTGTTTGTTGGCGAAGTAAAACCAGCCAGTCTCTGTACCTGTTATGGTTGTCTTCTCGCTCGTCCACTCCCGTGGAGTTCTCTCTACAGAAGCGTCTACAAATATCATGCCAGA
>Ga0082212_10002632_pt1 | contig 25960 bp, 18 predicted proteins | sample TergutNt197P3_FD_71548 | JGI IMG/M metagenome (GOLD analysis project Ga0082212, IMG submission 71548) | Neocapritermes taracua P3 segment gut microbial communities from Petit-Saut dam, French Guiana - Nt197 P3 | ecosystem: Host-associated > Arthropoda: Insects > Digestive system > Gut ...
ATATCTACTTGCGGATAATGACGGTTGAGTATGTTGACCACTTCACGAACAGGGGTTCGGTAAAAATAAAGTGTACCATCCGTCCATGACAGATATTTACCGGCGTCAATGGTCATTGTTTCAATGTCTTTTGTGGTTTTGTTCATGATCGCCTGCTGGTTTTGCTCCAGCATTACCTTTTCGCCTGCCAAAGCGACTTCCACTTTCCCCGAAGCCACCGCAACCGACGACGACAAATCGTCAGTATATTCTTTAACATTAAAAACCGTACCCACCACTCTGATGTTCATGTTTTCCGTTTTTACGGTGAACGGTCGCGCGGGGTTGGAAGTAACATCAAATAATGCCTCGCCGTATAATTCCACCGAACGTTCGTCGCCGGTAAAATTAGCGGGAAATTTGATGCGGCTTCCGGCATTCAGCGTGACTTCCGTCAGGTCGGGAAGAAAAACGGTCTTGATTTCTCCGCGTTGGGTGCTCTCTTCGACGTATTGAACTGCGATTTGTTCCGTTTTTGGTTTCACAAACATATATACGGCAGGCATTAACAAGCCAAGCAATACTACCGCTGCCGCTGCATACCATATTTTGCGGAAACGACTGCCAATGTTGCCCCGTGAAGGAGCCATGAAAGGCTCTCCGCAGGCAACCGGTATGGTCTGCGCTTTTTGGTTACTTTCGTATTCAGCAAGTAATTGAGCGGCTTTCTTTCTGTATATCTCTTTCTCTTCAGGCGTAGGCGGCAGGTCGTTCATCGCCCTGTTCCATACCACTTTGTTGAATACCTCGCTAAACTCCTGAGTATAATCATCATCCCTGATTGAATCAAGGATGAGCGCAACATCATCGTAAGTACAGGAATCGTTCACATAGCGTTCCCACGCCTCAATGATGTTTTTTCTTATATGTTGACTGTCCATAACAATAAAAATATGTTTACTTCCTATTATATGATCTCAGGCAGTAAAATGTGAACTCTCAAGTAAAAAAAAGTTCAAAAAATAACTTTCAGCAGTATGAAAATGAGTATAACTGTTTGGAAATTAATATCAGTATGTTCTGTAACCTGTTTTTTTATTTTTTTCAAAGCTAAAGAAGCGTTTTTTCGTACATTGTCAATTGGCATTTGCAACAGTTCTGATATTTCTTTGTACGTAAGTTCTTCTATATGATTGAGCCGGAATATTTCTTTTTGTCTGGGTGGTAAACTCTCTATCAGTTCATCCAGCAATTTTACATGATCATTCCCGATAACGGCATCTTCCGTTTCGTTGGTTAAATTTCCCGCGCTCATAAGAGCATGTTGGATAAAACGCGAATGGATATCAGATTGCCGAAACTTATACATAATACTGTTATGCACTAATATTTGCACATATCCCGCAAAAGACCGTTCCGGATTCAGAGAATGGCGTGTTTCCCAAAGCCGCAGGAAAACGTCATGCACAATGTCTTCCGATTCTGTTTCGTTTTTCATGTATTTTTTGCATGAATACATCAACGGTTTTCTGAAACGGGCGTACAATTCTCCGAATGCCTCCTGCGAACCTCCGATGAAGAGCTCGACTAATTCCCTGTCCTGCTTTTTCGATATTTCGTTGATATTTGGCATATCAGAGCTTGTATTAACAATTACGACTGCATTACAAGTGCAAAAGTAGAGAATGTTATGGAAATGTACAAAATATTGTTTACTAGAGGATTTTTTTTATAAATTTTTTACGTGAAGACATCATAAACCTGAAACTGATTACTACAATGATCAAACGGCTTTGATCTTTGCAGCGTTATTGTGGATTTTGTCCACGGCATTGACGATGTCGTCCATGTCGGATTTCGATCCGAGCATGAGCGCCGGATTCCATATCCAAAGCGCTGTGTCGAACGTCTTGATCAACGCCGGACAGTGATTTCTCTGCTTGTATTTTTCGAAATCGAGTTCGTCCGCCGGATAAAACTTTTTATAGACGTCGGATTTGAACACCTCGTGAAGGAACGGCTGCGTGTAGATCGGATCGTTCGGATAACCGGAACTTACCGGAACTCCTTCGGCATTTAGCGCCTCCATGAACCGTTCGCGCGAGAGACCGCCGAGACCCTCCGCGTTATAAATCATGGAGTAAATGTAATAGGACGCCTGCGTACCGCCTTTGTGAAACCTGACCGGAGTAACGCCGGGATACACGGAGAGTTTTTCACTGAGATACGATGCATTTTCATTCCGTAATTTGTGATGCGCTTCGAGATTTTCGAGTTGGCACAATCCGATCACGGCCTGATATTCGGCCATCCGAATCTTGTTCGCCAGAATGAGGGCTGTGATCGAACTGATCTGACCGGCTACGGAACCCGACGCATATCCGAAATTATGATAGGAATAAAGCCGGTGATAATAGTCGGTATCGTCAGTTAGAATCCCGCCCCCTTCGCCGATAGGAAGAGTTTTTGACCCTTGAAAACTGAAACAGCCGGCATTACCGAAAGTACCGACTTTTTTTCCGTCGATTTCCGCTAAGTGTGCCTGGCAAGCGTCTTCTACGACGAACAAATTGTATTCCCCGGCAATCTTCATGATTGCCGGCATGTCCGACGGATAACCGCAGATGTGGACAGGTAAAATTCCCTTAGTGCGTGGAGTGATTTTTTCCCTGATTTTCTCCGGATCAATCTGGAACGTCATCGGATCAATGTCCGCCCAAACGGGCATAGCGCCTTTGTAAAGGACGCCAAAGACCGAAGCGCTGAACGTGTATGGGGAGCAGATCACTTCATCGCCGGGACGGATGTCCAACTGCATCCAGGCGGCGCTCAGTGCGTTGGTTCCGTTAACGGTCGTGAGACAATGCTTTTTCCCGTGCATTTCAGCCCATCTCTTTTCAAATTCGTTGACCTTACCGCTGCGCGACCATGTGCGGCTTTGCATGACTTCGTTCATGCGCGGATTGAATTTATCCGCATCCCATTGCGGCCAGGGTTGCCATCCCGTTTTGTGCGCCTTACTACCGCCGAGAATTGCCGGAACAGTTTCGGAACTCAGACCCGGCCGGGCTGTCACTGACGAAGCATGTACCGCCGTATCTCTTGAACTTCCGGACGCGGGCGTAAATCCCGATGTCGCTACGCCTGCGGTAGCCGCTGCTATTGTGCCGATAAAACGGCGTCGATTAATTTCTTTACTTTTCATCTGAATCTAAATTTAAGTGTATAATTTCAATGAGCGGTATGTTGCTCATCGGGTGTTATTTCATCATTTTTGAAACATTGCGACCTGTTTTCTCAATTCCTCGATTTCTTTGTCTTTTTCTTCGATTTCTCTGTTTTTTTCTCCGATTTCTTTTTTCTGCAAGGCTACAGCTTCGCCACGGTCAGTTACACTGCCCTTTCAACGCTACAAAATTACGTTTAATTTTTCGATTTTCATCACATACTCTCAAAAAAAATTCTCACTGCTTTTTCGGGCTATAGTACCTTGTCGAAACGGTTGTCAATTCATTTTTACTTGCTTTCCGGGACGTTGGTTGCTGTCGGGTGGGATGTAAAAAATGCGGGAATAATGTAATAAAATATTCGTTCCTTTTTTCGTGAACTTAGCGAAGCGATCTCACCGAAGGTAATGTCCTAACGGACAAGAGAGCATTACGTTGTGTTACATTTTCTATTGACATGAATGTCCTGACGGACAAATGCGGTTTACGGAGGTTTCCCGTCAGGGAACAAAATATTGGTAAAAACAAATCCGACACCGCCTCGGATGTCCCGTTAGGGAGATGATATACAAAATGTTGCGTACCTGACGGCACGCCTAACCCAACTTGCCTTTTTTGTCCTATAAAAAGCCACAATTTGGCTGAAATTGAGCACGGCGAAAAATGTATATATCACGTAATCTGTCTATTATAAAATTAAGGATTTAAAAAGGTCGTTTGTAGTCCCAGAATCGTCTTTTTGGTTAATCTTTGGCATGGTTTTTGTTGTACTTTTGCGGTGTTAAAATTTTATAGTGATGTTTATAAAGAGAATAGACAAAAGTAGCCATAAAACAGGTAAAGGTTATTTTACTTACCGGCTTTGTGAATCGTATCGCATTGATAATAAGGTGCGTCACCGTAGCATACTGAATGTGGGGAAATTGGAAAATATACGGAAGGAAGATTTCAAACTGTTGTGCGACAGGATAGAGCAGAAAGTGAAAGGCGTGAATCCGCTATTTTTAAGTATTCCTGAAAATGTAGAAAAGGAGGCGGAATTCATTTATCGCAGGATTTTGAATGAGCGATTGTTAGACTGTCAGGTCAATACTGTTTCGCCAGCTATGGACGAAACTCCGGAAGATGTTGAAAATACCGACATCCGGCAAGTGGACGTCAATTCCATCATCCACGATGACAGCCGCACCTTTGGCGGAGAATGGCTGTGCGGACAGATGCTTGACAGTAGCGGACTGTCCGGTTTTCTGTCACAAACTGTCGGCAATGCAACGATTGAAAAACGGATAAAGGCTGAAATTATATCTCGTATGATTCATCCATCTTCGGAATTAGAGACAAGCCGCTGGATGTCAGGCGAGAGTACTCTGTGTGAGCTATTGTCACTGCAAAAAGCGCCCGACCATCGTCAGTTGTACAAAGCCGCCCGCGCGTTATACGGACAGAAAGAAAATGTTGAAGACTTTCTCTATCAGCACTTTTCCTCGAAACATCCCGACCGTATGCGTCTTTGCTTATACGACCTGACCAATTTTTATTTTGAAGGTCGCAAGGAACATTCCACGCTCGCCCAGTTCGGACGCAGCAAGGAAAAGCGCAGCGACGCCAAGCTGATTTCATTGGCTCTGTTGACTAATGGTCAGGGTTTTGTCCGTCGCTCCAAATTATACAGAGGCAATATATCCGAACCATCCACCCTTCGGGAGGTGATTTCATCTTTAGAGGCGGACAGTAAAAAAGACGCCGGATTATTTGACGCCAAGCCGGTGGCGGTCATGGATGCAGGAATAGCAACGGAAGAAAATCTGGCATATTTACGCGGTATAAATTTTGATTATATATGCGTATCACGCAGCAGTTTGCAGGATTATTCCCTTGCGGAAAGCGGATGTAAAACCATATTGGACAACAGGAGACATCCGATAGAAATAAGCATGGTAAGGCCTCAGGGAGACGACGGCGACCTGTATCTGTATGTGAAAAGCGCGATGAAACAGCAAAAGGAACAGTCGATGAGCGATAAACTGACCAAACGTTTTGTCGGGGAACTTGAAAACATCAAGTCGTCGCTGTCAAAGAAAAGAGGCGTAAAACAGGAAGGGGCGGTGAATCAGCGGATAGGCAGGCTGAGGCAAAAATACCCTTCTATCAGCAAGTTATACACCATAGAATTGAAAGTGGATGAACACAAAACCGTGACCGACATCCTTTATCAGCAGACGAAACCCGACAAAGAAGCAGGCGTTTATTTCATCAGATGTTCTCAAAAGCAACTTACCGAAGAACTGATATGGGAGATTTACAATATCTTACGCGAAATAGAGAGCACTTTTCGCTGTCTGAAAACAGACTTAGATATCCGTCCGATTCATCATCAATTTGACGAAAATACAGTAGCTCATATTTTTTTAGGAATTGTTGCATATCAATTAGTACATGCCATTGGTCAAACGCTCAAAAACGAGGGTATCAATCACAGTTGGAGTCGAATCCGCAATATCATGTCATCACAAACGTGCGTTACCACCCGCATGAAACTTGAAAACGGGGATAGCCTGATTTTACGCAATATGACACGTCCTAATATGGAACAGACCAAAATATACCGTGCACTAAATTATAAACAAACCAACCCGAAGATGAGAAAAAAAACCGTAGTCCCCCATAAATGAATCTGTAGAAATGCTACTTTATGTATATGAGATACTTATGCAGAGCAAGCGGCAAGTTGGGTTAACATAGTTAAATGCTCCTATCTGATGTATTCTCCACGTGATGCGTCTAATCGTAACATGATGAACAACAGGATAGTAAACGACCACAGCGACGATCCTCCGTAACTGAAAAACGGCAGAGGAATGCCTATAACCGGCAACAGACCGATAGTCATACCGATGTTGATAGTTACATGCAGGAAGAAAATGCTCACCACACAATAGGAAAACACACGGCTGAATACCGATCGCTGTCGTTCGGCAAGATAAAGCAATCGCAACAGCAATACCATAAACAGGACGACCACCGTTGCGGTTCCCGCAAACCCCCATTCTTCGCCTACCGTGCAGAAAATAAAGTCGGTACTTTGCTCTGGAACAAAATTATATTTGGTTTGTGTGCCTTGCAGGAATCCCTTTCCTGTCATTCCCCCCGAACCAATGGCGATTTTCGACTGATTGACGTTATATTCAACGCCTAACGGGTCGGATTCCAGGCCGAGCAACACCATGATACGCTGCTGCTGGTGAGCGCTCAATACTTCGTCGTACACAAAATCGACCGAAAAAGTAAACAACAGGGCGCCGACGATAAAAAGGGTTAATGTCCTCACAACGGGCAAGCGGCGGATGAACGACGTCACGAGGTATACCGGCGCCGACGTCAGGGCTGCTCCCAATAACACCTCGTGTATTTCAAACCGGTTTTTCATCAGAAGATTGATCAACCACAACAAACCAAATAAACCGCCCAACAAGCCAAGTCCTTTTAAAAAATACATTCCCTTGCGGGTTTTGATTAAAAATGCGACGAAACCGGTCATGATCAGCCCTGCCACCAAATATATCTGTGCATTCTGCATCAACAATGAAAGGACAAAAAGTAGTATGGCCAACATGCCGAATAACAGAACGCCTGGCGGCAAACCTTCGCGATAAAGTACAATAAAAAAAGCAAGATACACCAAACAGGAACCGAGATCGGGTTGCAAAATAACGAACAATGGCGGCAGGAAAATAATAATACATGTGATCATGAAGTTCATAAACGTCATCAGCCGTCCGTTGTAGCTACCTATGAATTTCGCCAACGCGAGGCTAACGGCAATTTTAGCAAATTCGGAAGGCTGAATCTGCACCGCACCGATCATAAACCACGAGCGGGCGCCGTTTACTTCGTGCCCGACTACCAATACCGCCGCCAATGAAACGACACAACATATATAGATAGGGTATGCAAACGACGTGTAAAACCGGATGTCGAGCAAACAGACAAGTAACGCAAGCGCCGCCGCCGCAATGATCCATGTCAGCTGCTTGCCATACCGCTGCGAAAACGAGAAAATACTGGCGTGTTGGTCATCATAAATGGCTGCATATATGTTGAACCATCCCATCAATACAAAAACAGCGTACAGAAAAATGGTCAGCCAGTCGATATCCCTGATGATATTAGTCGGACTCCTCATAACGATTGTATGTATGGATTACTTTTTCATCAGCCACAGTTCAGGATTCAATTTATTATTGAGGCCTTCCCAGATTAGAAATTTGAGCACTGCCGTTTTTGCGCCTTTTTCGGTGTACACTTTTCCGATCTTTTCCTTGATCTTGATTTTGTTGCCCATTTTCACCGTCACATCCACCAGATTCGTGTATACTGTAATATAATTGCCATGTCGTACACAGACAGTCAAGTTTTCACCCGGTACCGGGAAAATAGCCGTTACTTCTCCATCGAAAACCGCCCGAACTTCCGATCCTCCTACTGTGGTAATATCAATGCCTTCATTGATTAGTTTGACGTCTTTGACAGGCGATGCGTTCATTCCAAAAAAACCGGTGATGATACCCTTTTCGGTAGGCCAGGGCAAACGTCCCATATTGCCTTTAAAACTGTCGGAAATCAGACGTTCTTCCGGGGTTAATTTTTCGTAAAGATTGGCGGGCGTCGTATTTCTTTTTTTGGCTTCGGCGGTAATCATTTTTTCGATTTCCTTCTGAAGTTTTTGCGCTTTTTGCTGTTGTGCAATTAATTGATTTCTCAACTTCCGCTCCTGCGATTTCAGACTGTTCACTTCCTTGTTTTGTTCGGTTTTAACTGTTTCCAGCCTTGCGTTTTCCTTGCGTTGTTCGGCAAGTAACTTTTCTTTTTCTGTTTTTTGTGTGGTCAATTGTCCGATGACCACTTGCAGTTCCGTCTGTTTTGCCGTAATTTCGGTTACCTGTTTTTTACGATGTTCGCTGTATTGCTGAAAATACTTCATTCGTCGGTATGCTTCGTTGAAATCCTTTGCCGAAAGCACATACACCAACTGATTGTATTTTCCCCTGTTCTTGTATGTCTGAAAAACCAATTGTGCATATTCCGTTTTCATTTTCTCAATTTCGGCGGTCATTTGTGTCACTTTAACCGATGTCTCGCCAATTTGCCGGTCGATGTAACCAATCTCGACGTCGATACTGCTGATAAGTTTTTTATATTGTATCACTTGAAGATTCAGCAGATTGAGTTTTCTGAGCGATTCCTTTTGACTTTGCTGTGTTTCTTCCAGGTAACGGCTTGTTTCTTCGATTTCCAGCAATGTACGCTTGCGCTGTTCCTCCAATGTCTGACGCGATTGTGCAGCCGTGTCGAAAGTCGGAAGGAACAGAATGACAGACAAGCCGAAGTACGCCACTCGCATCGTAAAGTTCCGCAAAGATCTTATCACAATTTTTATTAAATTGGCTTTAGTCATTTTGAATTACAGAATATTGAATCTTAATACACTTAATAAAGATTGATATGTTGATACGCACTACTTCCTTCCCGTATAAATACTCGCAATCCCAAAACTTAACGGGCGTACCCTGACGTCCGAAAAACCGCAGTTTTCCATTCTATTCCTGAACTCCGCCCCATGAGGAAACGACTGCACCGAAGCAGGTAAATAGTTGTATGCCTGAGTGTCTTTTGACGCCAATCGTCCCACAAACGGTAAAATGCGGAAGAAATAGAAATGGAAAACATTGCGGAAAATACGGTTCTGCGGATTTGAAAATTCAAGAATAACGACTTTGCCACCGGGTTTCAACACACGCAACATTTCGCAAAGCCCGCGTTCAAAGCGTTCAAAATTACGCACGCCAAAAGCCGCAGTAACGGCGTCAAATTGATGGTCGTCGAACGGAATGTCTTCCGAGTCGCCCCATATCAGACTGATTTGCGATTCCAAACCTTTCTTTTTGATTTTTTGCCGGCCAACAGCCAGCATCCCTTCCGAAATATCAATGCCTGTGATGTGTTTCGGACAAAGTCGCTGATGGAGAGTCAATGCAAGGTCGGCCGTTCCGGCAGCCACATCAAGTACTTCGCCGATCGTTTGCCCGCGCAGTTCGTCTACCGCTTTGCGCCGCCATATTTTATCAATATGGAAGGAAAAAAAATGATTCAGAAAATCGTAACGCCACGCTATCCTGTCGAACATGCCCGCGATGGCGACCCTATCCTTATTTTGGACGAAGCGCTCCACAAGATATTATTGACGGAAATACTTTTTTCGGTAGTCGCTGATGAAACCATACGAGTTGTCGTCGATACGGATTTCTTCGCGGGTGACGTGTCCCAGCGTTATGAAGGGCACTTCGGTTTCCATCATAAAATCAATAAAATCCGCTTCGCGCGCGTTGGCGACGCTCACCACTACACGCGACGGCGATTCGCCAAACAGAAAGGCGTCTTTGCGGATTTCATCGTCTACCGTAATGTCGAACCCGAAACTGCGCACCATCGCCGATTCGAGCAGCGCCATGAACAGTCCGCCCTTCGACACGCTATGCGCCGATTTGACTAACTTGCGTGCAATGATCCTTTGTGAAACGCGCAACAGTTTTGCTTCAACATCCAGATCAATGTGTTGCGGCGGCGTATTCTTAATATGGTGATAATTACGGATGTATTCCGACGAGTTGAGATTGTCGGTGGATTTACCGAGCATATAAATCATATCGCCTTTCCCTTTGAACGACATGGTCATGTGCTGGTGCGTATCGTTCAGGAAAGCGATGGAGCCAACGGATAAATTGTTGACAGTCGGCTTACCTGTTTCGGAAGTCCGGTTCATAGTGATTCCCGACGAGGTGATTTCCATCTTTTTGCAGAACAGCGCAAATTGCTCATTGACGTCGTGCAGATATTTTTCAGTTTTGTCATTGACGGCGCCGCTAAAGTTGAGACAACCCGTTAAAACGTATGGTATACCGCCCGAACAGACTATTTTCCGCATGGATTCGGCCATCACTAAGTGAACCGATTCGGGATTTTTCCCGACGTCGGAAGCATTTTGGCAAAACGCCACTGCAAGGGCATGTCGCGCACCCTTGATCCGGAATACGGCCGCGTCGGAAATAAAGTTGGTGGAAAGATTATTGACGCCTACCGTACTGTCGAACTGCTCAAATATCCATTGCTGCGACAGAAGGTTGGGGCAAGTCATCAGGAATTGCGCTACATCCCTGTGTTCTTCGGGACGCGGCGCTTCCGCAGACGGCGGTTTGGCAACGGACGACGCCTGTGTGTTCTTTTCGGACGGGAGGTCATAAAACATCGACAGGATGGACGCCGGCAAATCGGCGATTGTGTTTTGACCGTCGGTCACCGTCAGTTTGTGCCCGCTGATTACCGTTCCCACCTGCATACACCGCATATTCCACTTGTGACACGCTTTTTCCAATTTTTTGCCGTATTCCCCCCTGAGAATCATGATGACCTTGTCGGGAATAAACTCCGTCAGTTTTTGTTCATCCAGCGCTTCCGTATTCAGTTCGATACCGTTGGTTCCGTTGGCAATCATACCGGCACATGCGCCGGCAATCCCGCAGCGGCCGACGTTTTGAATGGCAAGGATAGCGCTGTCGTCGTGCAAATCGCATATCAATTCGTACAGCGACCTTGTGATGAATGCGCCTGACGGCGTCTGCCTGTCCGAATCGGGCGCTCCAACCAAATAAACGGGACTGCCCGCGCCGTGGCAGGACATATTGAGGCGCGAGTCCTTATCAATCAATCCGATGGTCAACAAGTTGGCTGCCGTTCCTTCCGAGTCGTTAAAGTGCACATCGCCGCCAACGACGGGTATGCCATAAGTGTTGCCGTAGGAAGCGACGTCGGTAATAACGCGTTGCATGTCAGCCTGTGCCGGCGTTCCGACGGACAACGACAGGAATGTTGCTAAAGGCTGCGACCCGCATACCGACATTTCGCGGTATATCTTTCCGCCGGCGGCAGCCATCTGTCCGGCAATATCCTTTACCGAAAGGGCATATATCGGCTCCGTCTTGAAGGCGCACGCATAATCCTCCGTTAGTTCAACAATTCCTGCCTGCCCGTTCGTTTCGGCGGCAAGCAGATTATGATCTTCATCAATTGTAAACCGATGACTCAAACGATCCGCATAATCATCATACAACAGGCTGATGATCAATTCCTCAAGTCGTTCCGGTTTTCTGCCCATCTGCTGGGTTATGTAATCCAATGTTTGCATTTGTCATTAAATAAATATCTTTGCAAAAGTAATCATAATTCGATAAACAAAACATTAATTCATCATTATTTTGTATCAACAGGAATGGCTCGGCAGAACCGAAATGCTGACAGGCGTTGAAAATCTGGAAAAATTACGTTCAGCGCATGTGCTGGTGGCAGGCTTGGGAGGCGTGGGCGCTTATGCTGCCGAAATGCTTTGCCGCGCCGGCGTCGGTCGTTTGACCATCATCGACGGCGACGAGGTGCAGTGCAGTAACCGCAACCGGCAACTGCTGGCGCTGTGCAGCAACGAAGGCCGTCCGAAAACGGAAGTGATGGCCGAACGCCTCCGCGATATTCATCCGGAAATACAATTGGAAACCGTCAACGAATTCATCCGCGACGAACGGCTGATAGAAATCGTCAGCCGCCCTTACGACTACGTGGTAGACGCTATCGATACGCTTTCGCCAAAACTGTTCCTGCTGTATCACGGTCTGAACAACCGTCAGCGTATCGTCAGTTCGATGGGCGCAGGCGGAAAACTCGATCCGTTGCAGATTCGCGTCGACGACATCTCGAAAACATTCAACTGCCGCTTAGCCCACATCCTGCGGAAACGTCTGCGCAGATTAGGCGTAACAACCGGCATCAAAGCCGTTTTCTCAACCGAACTGATCGACAGGAAATTGGTGGAACCCTGCGACGAACCGAACAAAAAATCAGTAACAGGCACAATCTCGTATCTTCCGGCGATGTTTGGCTGCGTATGCGCTTCGGTGGTTATCAGGGATTTGATACAATTTTAATATCTTTGCAAAAATTAATAACAAACTAAATATCATGAAATCAGGATTACTCCCCAGAATCATCATCGCCATTGTGTCGGGATTGTTGCTCGGAATGGTGACGCCGGCCGAAGCGGTGCGTGTTTTTGTAACGTTCAACGGTATTTTCGCCTCATTCCTCTTTTTTTGCATCCCTTTGATCATTGTGGGATTGGTTGCGCCCGGCATTGCCGATCTCGGAAAAAACGCCGGACGTTTGCTGGCAATCACCGCATTAATTGCATATAGTTCAACCCTTTTTTCGGGTTTCTTTACTTATTTTTCGTGTCGGGCAGTTTTTCCGGATTTGCTTGAACCCGCCGGTTCTGTCCTGACAATAGTTGATAACCCTGAAAGTTCCTTATTATTGCCTTTTTTCTCCATTGACATGCCTCCGGTTTTCAGTGTGATGACGGCGCTGGTCGTGGCGTTTATTCTGGGAACAGGCATTGCCGCAAGCAACGGGGAAACACTGAAGGCGGTTACGACAGAGTTTAAAAGTATCGTCGAACGGATTATATCCGTCATCATCATTCCGCTGCTTCCCGTATATATTTTTGGTATCTTTCTCAATATGTCCCGCTCCGGAACAGCATTTGCCATCATTGCCATTTTTGGAAAAATCATCGGAGTAATTTTTGTTCTGCATATTTTACTGTTACTGTTTCAATACGGCATTGCGGGCGCTATTACAGGTCGTAATCCTTTCCGGATGTTGTACAACATGTTGCCTGCCTACATGACCGCATTGGGGACTTCATCGTCGGCTGCCACCATTCCCGTTACACGGGCGCAGGTGAAGAAAAACGGTATCAGAGAAGATATTGCCGACTTTTGCGTTCCCTTATGCGCTACCATTCATTTGGCCGGAAGCATCATGAAAATCACGGCTATGGCTTTGGCTATCTGTATTTTGACAGGTCATCCGTTCGGCGTCGGGCTTTTTTCGGGCTTTATCATGATGTTGGGCGTGATGATGGTAGCAGCCCCGGGCGTTCCAGGAGGCGCCATCATGGCGGCAATAGGGGTATTGCAGAGCATGTTGGGATTCGACGAAGTAGCCGTTGGACTGATTACCGCCCTGTACATTGCCATCGACAGTTTCGGCACGGCCTGTAATGTTACCGGCGACGGGGCTATCGCCGTGATAGTACAGAAGATTGCGAACAAAAACTAAAAATCCGTCTTGATTTTTATTTACACGCTTGGAAAAAACAATTATTAATATACTTTTGCATTTCCAAAAAGACCGATCCTGCACTTTGTGGGGCGTATCTTTTTGAAAAAAGAATAATTAATTTAAAATCAACACAAAAAATGGTAGAACCCCAAAAAAGATAAAAATGAAAAAAATTATTATTTCCCTTTTCGCGCTTTTGTTGCTGGTTTCATCCTGCAAAAAAGATAAACTCCAAACACTTGTGTTGCACACGCCACAACAGGTTGAAAATACAATAGTTTTAAACTGGGAACAGGCAAATATTTCCGATTTCAAATACTATTTGATTTGGCGCTCTTCCGACGGGTTTAGTTATACTGTTATAAACGACATTACGCCGACTTCAGACGCATATCACAGGGGAATAACCACTTTTGTAGATAATACCTATCCGCCTGGTAAAAACAATTTTTGTTACAAAATAAATGCTGTCGGCGAGGTAAACAAGTTGGAGAGTCAGTTCACATGTTATCAAATTGAACATTTGATACCACTTTTAAAAGGAACTTTGCAAGATGCACATTATATAGATGAAACCAACAAAGTCAGTGTCATTGTAAATGATTATGGGTATAAACTTAAAGCCTTTGATTTGGAAACGGAACAATATTCATTAAAGGAAACACAGATTAGCCTTCATTCTTCCAGTTCGTGGTGTCTTTGGGGAAAATACAACGGAAAAACCGAACTCTATAACTACGATAGCGACTGGACTATATATGTCTATGAAGCCTCGACACTTCAACAAATCGCATCAATACAATTGGCACATTTTGGACCCGATCCATTTGCGATTAATAACACTGGGATGATATATAGGCATAGTTCCTCCGACTTGCATTTGATTAGCAGAATAACCCACGAATGTACTCTGTACCAACCGACAAATATTTTTTTTGCTAATCGCTTATATTACAATTCAAAAGACAATCTCCTTTATGCTATTAATGTTTACAAAATCTTCTATGATGATTTCAAAATTCAAACTTTCATTCTTGACGACAACGGGAATGTGACAGGGGAAGAGATGTATTCCATAGACTTAGACTTAGACAATTATCCATTGTATATTGAGAAATCTTCGTTGTTTGCAGTTTCAACAAGTTCAGGCATTAAGATTCTGGATATGAATACGAAAACATACCACAATACAAATTTGACACGAATACCAAATCTTATATTGCTGGATAATAGTTATTTGTACACGTATGACCAATCTTCGAGAAGTATCAATCAGTTGTCTGCCGAAAATTACTCGTTAATAAAATCAATCCCTTTAAGGCTTGTTCCTGTAAAGTTTTTTGTCAATAATGGGTATTTATTTTACTTTGGTCAACATGATAAAGATTATCATATATTTGAAAAAATCAAGTTATAGAGTTTTTAAATCATCAATACATCAATGAGTTTCATATTTTTGTAAAAACTCAAAAAAATGTTTTTCGTCTTGCTGAACCTTTAATTCGGCAAAGCCAATAATCTACCTGGGTGCAATTCAAATTGTCTCTGCGACAATTTAAAATCGTGTAAAATCGCCCTTTCATCGGGAAAATGATTATCTTTGCAGAATAACTGTTCTGTGCTGCAAAGGGTCATTTACCTTTGCATCGTCAAATTTATTTTTTAACCAATTAAATCTTTTTCAAAATGAGACAGAATAGAATAAAAGTTAGTTCGGTAATCTGCGGATTACTTTTTCTGGCGGCAGGAGTGTTGATGATGGCCTTTAATACAGAGCCTCCTTTGCTGGATGCAAATTACAAGAGCGTCGTGTTCTCGTGGCCGATGTTGCTGGCTGCGATTGGTTTTGTTTTCCTCTTTTCGAGGGACAAATGGTTGGCAGGCGTTGTCCTGATGTTGATCGGCGGTTTTTTTCTACTGCCGAAGTTGGAAATCGAGCGTCTTCAATTTGTGACGCAAAACGGTTGGGCGATCGTCCTGATCATCGTCGGCGTGCTGGTGATTATCAGAACCGTTTTCGGTAAACATTTTCTCTTTCGCACGGAATGTCACTGGGAGAATAAGAAACACTCTCATGGCTGTCATTCGCACAGGGGAAAATACCATAGGGACGAAGCGGGATTCATTGACCGCAACTGTGTTTTCGGCGGCAGCAAAGAGAAATGCGACGTCAAAAACTTCCGTGGCGGCGACGTCAACAGTGTATTCGGAGGTATTGAACTCGATTTGTCGGACGCGCAACTTGCCGAAGGCACCAACTATCTGGAGCTTAATTCGGTATTTGGAGGCGTCGTTCTCTACGTTCCCATCGAGTGGAACATTGAGATACGGCAAACACAAGTGTTTGGAAGTTTCGTTGACAACCGTCCCAAGCCGGGTTTCGAGGTGGACGAAAAAAGAACGCTGATCATCGAGGCAAACGTTGTTTTCGGCGGCGGCGAAATCAAATGTAAATAGTTTCGAGTTCAGTTATTCATTTATTTGAATGAAGTACGGAAATCCAATATTCGGTAATTATCGTTCGCGGAGGCTTTACTCCGGCATTTGGGCGATGGTTGCCGCAGGGCAGACGGTAGTGGCGCATTTAGCCACCCGTCTGCCTTTCGGCTTTGCGCTTGCCGACTCGGTCGTATTCAGCGTTCTCATGGCGTGTTTCATCATCCCGCTGTGGTATCCTGTGCGCTTCAACCGGTGGGAATACCGGTCGGGGCGGTTCAACATCGCGGCGCACGTAGTCATGGCCGGCGTGTTTGTCGTTGCGTGGCTGCTCGCCGCCTACGCTCTGTGCCTCCCGATTGCCGCCGCAAACCCCGAATACCGCCGCTTCCTGACACTCTCCCTCTGGTGGAAAACGCTCGAAGGGATATTGTTCTACATCCTCGCCGTGTTGGTCTATTATATATATGTATATATGGAGCGGTTGAACGAAAAGGCTGAAAACGAGATACGTCTGAATCATCTGATTAAGGATAGCGAACTGAATATGTTGAAATCGCAAATCAATCCGCATTTTCTGTTCAACGGTCTAAATTCAGTTAATTCTTTGATAATTAGCAATTCGGAACAAGCGCAAAAAATGCTGGTCGCCTTATCGGATTATTTGCGTTACGCCGTATTATCGACCAATAACATGTATTCAAATGTAGCGGATGAAATGGAAAACATTGAACGTTATCTGGCTGTCGAAAAACTGCGGTTTGGCGAAAAGTTGGCATATAAATACGAAATCGATCCCGAATGTTTGTCTGCTGAAATACCGTCCATGTTGTTGCAGCCGCTGTTTGAAAACGCCGTCAAACACGGCGTATACGAAAGTCTGGAAACCGTTCGTATCATGGCGAAAGTCACAAGAGGCAACCGGTATTTAGATATAGAAATAAGCAACAATTTCGACGAAGAAGGCGTTTCGCAAAAAAAGGGTTCGGGAACGGGATTGCACAATATCCGCGAGCGATTGCGGTTATTGTACGGTAACGCAGCGGCCATGCACACAAAGGCTGAGCAGGGCATATTTACAGTAATATTAAAAATACCAACGGGCAAGTATATTTAAGGAAAATTTGACTGCGCCGAATCCTGTTTCGTATTCTATTGATATGTAAGTCTTAACGGGTTATTTTTACTCTTGATCAGCATTAATAAGATTTTTTCATTACAAATTATATACAACGAAGGTAACCATTCCACTGCATTTTTGTATCGACAAATCAAAATTTTGTCGTAATTTTGTGCCCAAACAGAACCATCTTGAAAAAATTATTCATTTATTTGTTTGTTTTGGCGGCATTTGCCATGTTGTTCGGGCATTGCGCCCGGATACCGGGGAGTATAACGGGCGGACCCAAAGACGAGACTCCGCCAAAGTTTGTGCTGAGCGTTCCGCCTAACTATTCCACCAATTTTGAGGCAAAACGCATTTCTATCACTTTCGATGAATTTTTGCAGTTGAAAGACGCTAATAATCAGTTCTATTCGTCGCCTCCCATCATGAAAAAACCCGAAATACTCCTCTACAGCAAAACCGTGCGCGTCAATCTCAAGGAATCGTTGCTGAAAGAGCCATTGTTGCCCGACATCACCTATTTATTCGACTTTGGCAATTCCATCACCGACCTCAACGAAGGAAATGTGCTGACCGGATTTGAGTACGTATTCTCTACCGGCGATCACATTGATTCGTTAACATTCACCGGTCGGGTGCTGAACGCTTTCGACCTGAAACCCAACGGCAAGGAAGACAAGACGCCCACGTGGGTCATGCTTTACGACGACGTGAGCGACTCGGTGGTTTACAAAAAGCCGCCAACCTATATATCCCGTATCGATAATCAGGGATTCTTTACTTTCTCGCATATCCGTCCGGACACCTTTCTTATTTTCGCTTTACGCGACCAGGGCGGAAATCTGATATTCGACATGCCCGCCGAACGAATCGCCTTTTCCGACACGCTGATTGTGATGGATCAACGCTATTACCGCGATCCCGAAACGCCGCTTGCCACCTCGCGAAATACGCCCGATTCCATCAAGGAAAAAAATCCGGAATTGCTGAGCGTCGATATTCTGCTTTACCAGTTTGAAGAAACGCCTGTCAAGCAATACCGGAAGGCTTACGAACGCAAGGAACCGAACAAACTTCGTTTTGTGTACAGCATACCGGTGGATTCCATCGGAATTGATATTGTGGAATATGAGCCTGCGGGAAAATGGTACGAATTGGAAACATCCATCAACAACGATACGCTCGACTACTGGCTGACCGACACTACTTTGGTGAGTATGAAAACGTTGCAGGTACACTTACATTCGCCGCGTACCGATTCGTTGAATCAATTGATTTACACGGACGATACGTTGAAAATGACATTTGAAGCGCCCAAACAGCCTCCAAAATCGCGTCGCGACAAAAAAGAAGAAGAGAATATTCCGCCGCCGCGTACACCTCTGCAAATGATGACCATCGAAACCAACGTCAAAAACAACGGAACAATGGATTTGACCGACCGGATGCGGTTCACCTCATCGCAACCTATATCTGACGCCGACCCGTCGAAAATCATCTTGCTGGAACAGGTCGATACATTAAAAAAACCTGTCCCATTCACTTTTACAAGGGATTCGGTGAATGTCAGAAAAGCGTATCTCGACTGGAAACTGAAAGAGGATACCAAATATTTCCTGACCATCGACACCATGTCGTTCAGGAGCATCTACAATGTGGATAACGATTCTACCGGATTTAGTTTCAGTTCGCAGAAAGAGGAATATTACAGTATTCTGGAGATTACCTTCGACAGCATTCCGTGTCCGCTAATCGTACAGGCGCTCAAAAGCGACAAGGAAAATGTTGTGAAACAGATAACGCTGGAAAAAGGCAATGTAGCGCTCTTTGACTATCTGAAGCCCGACAAGTATAAATTTAAAGTGATTTTCGACCGGAATGGTAACGGAAAGTGGGATACAGGCAATTATCTGGAAAAAATACAGCCTGAAAAAGTAGCATATTTCCGTGAACCGGAAGATGATTCTAATATTACAGAAGTAGAAACTCATTCCAACGTTAAAACAGAATTACAGTGGGCTTTGATAAGTAAGAAAGAAGAAGTAAAAGACGAAGAAGTGAACGAAGAAATAAAGGATGAAGAAACAGTTGAAGAAGTAAAAGATGAAGAAGACATATAGAAAATTAACCGAATCTGAGATAAAAACACTGACCGATCAGGTTTGCCGTTGCGACGACTGGAGCCGCATTGAAGTTGCCGAAGGCTTTAATCCCGAATACATTCGCAACAGCAATTTTTCTGGAGATGTGCGTATCGGCGTTTTTGAAAAAGATGTAACGTTTTTCGGAGGCGTCAGGAAGCATACCGGAATTTTTAACGCTACCATACACAATTGTCGCATAGGAGATAATGTATACATTGGTCAAATACGCAACTACATTGCCAATTATGTCATTGAAGACAACGTAGTGATAGAAAATGTTGATATGCTGGCTGTTGATGGCACGAGCAGTTTTGGTAACGGAACTGTGGTGAGCGTACTCAGCGAAACAGGCGGGCGCGAGGTGCTCATTTATGACCATCTGTCGGCGCATCTGGCGTATATCATGGCTTTGTACCGGCACAAACCGTCGGTCATCGACAAGATAACTGCCATGATCAAAGATTATGCGCGGTCGGTGTCGTCTGACATGGGCACAATATCCGAACATGCGCGGCTGACCAACTGCCGCACGCTGCTCAATCTCCGTATAGGAAGTCATGCACAATTAGACGGTATTTACCGTTTGACCGAAGGCACCATCAACAGTAATGCTGACGCTCCCACGCTTTTCGGGCCGGGCGTGATAGCCGAAAACTTCATTACCGGTACCGGATCGGTGGTCACCGAAGGAACTGTATTACTCAAATCCTTTGTGGGACAAGGCTGCGTGCTGGGAAAGCAGTATTCGGCTGAAAATTCGCTGTTCTTCGCCAACTGTCAGGGTTTTCATGGCGAAGCATGCGCTATTTTTGCGGGGCCGTACACGGTCACCCATCACAAATCGACGCTGCTCATCGCCGGTTTTTTCTCGTTCCTGAATGCAGGCAGCGGCTCAAACCAGAGCAATCACATGTACAAACTCGGCCCGATACATCAGGGTATTGTGGAACGCGGCTCGAAAACCACCAGCGACTCTTACATCCTGTGGCCGGCCAAGATAGGCCCGTTCACCCTCGTGATGGGACGTCACTACAAACATTCCGACACGTCCGACCTGCCTTTCTCATACCTGATCGAAAGCGGCGACGACAGTGTTCTGGTTCCCGGCGCCAACCTCCGGAGCGTGGGAACCATCCGCGACGCACAAAAATGGCCTAAACGCGACAAACGCACCGATCCCGACAAAATTGACTGTATCAACTTCAACCTGCTCAGTCCGTTCACTATACACCGTATGATGAAAGCCTTGGGAATACTTCAGATGTTGCAGAAAATTTCGGGCGAAACGTCGGAGTTTTATTCATACCAAAGCGCCAAAATCAAACCAAGTTCGTTACAGAACGGTTTGAAACTGTACGAAACAGGCATCATCAAGTTTTTGGGCAACTCGCTCATCAAACGTCTCGAAACTACTCAATTTGAAAATGATGCAGCCATACAGGCGCGTTTGCGTCCCGATACGCCCACCGGTACCGGCGAATGGCTCGATCTGTCGGGGCTCATCGCTCCAAAAAGCGAAGTAGAACAACTGCTTTCCGACATCGACAGCGGACGTATCAGCACGCTCGGCGGCATCGCCATGGCCTTTCGCAACATGCACCGCAATTATTACACCTACGAATGGACATGGGCTATTGAAAATATACAGGAACGTTTCGGTAAAAAGATTGAAAACTTCACTGCCCGCGATGTGATTCATATTGTGGAAAAGTGGAAAGAGAGCGTCGTTGCGCTCGACCGTATGCTCTACGCCGATGCAAAAAAGGAATTTGCCCTCAGCGCACGCATCGGCTTCGGCGTCGATGGCAGCGAATACGACCGTAACCTTGATTTCGAGCAGGTACGCGGCGAATTTGAAAAAAATTCTTTCGTGCAGGAAGCGCTCGATCACATCCGTCGCAAGACAGAATTAGGCGACGAACTGATAGGGCGGATGAAGGCAATATGCTAAGGGACTGAACTTTGTGTTCCTTGTGAACCGCAATCCTTCGTTCCACCGTTCAAATTGTGTCAGATAATAAAATTTTCATTACTTTTGTCAAAGTTTTTTCCAAAAATGAACCGCTTTTTTTTATCAATACTTCTTATATGGATTCTTTTCCCGTCCTTTTTGTCTGCCAGAGTTTGGATTAATGAACTAATGCAGAGTAATATAAATCTTGTTCGGGACGACTTGCAGGAATTTCCCGACAGTTGGATTGAATTATACAACGATTCGGATCAGGCAGTAAATATCCAGAATTGGACGGTTTCGGATAATTCCGACTATCGAAAAGGTTGGAAAATCAGCGGTTCGACTATTATTCCGCCCAAATCCTATCTGTTGATTTATGCCGATAAAGCCGCTAAGGGGTTACACACGGATTTTCGTTTGGACAGCGGAAGCGGCGGCTCTGTTTACCTGTTCGACGCGAGCGGAACACAAATTGATGCGGTAAGAAATATTCCCAAGCAGCCTGCGCCCAACATTGCATGGGGAAGAATCACCGATGGCAGCGCTTCGTTTGCATATTTTGTAACAGCAACGCCCGGAGCGACAAACACCGGAAATATCTCAAATACGCTTTTACCTTCTCCGGTTTTCAGTCAAAAAGGCGGAATTTTCAAAAACAGCATATCATTAAGGTTGTCTTTGCCGGCAGGAACGCCAAGCGGCGTCGTTTTATCGGATATTCGCTATACATTGGACAATACGGAGCCAACTGCGGGTTCGCCGAAATACACAGGGGAACTGACGATTTCCAAAACAACGGTTGTGCGGGCAAAACTGATTCATCCCAATTATTTGACCAATTGGTCAACCGTACATACATATATTATATCTGCAAAAGATCTTGCCTTGCCGGTAATTTCAATCAGTACGGATCCTTCTTATCTGTGGGATGAGGAATTTGGCATATATTGCAAGGGTAACGGCAAATACGGTCAGGTCGGGAAAGGCTTGGATTATCCGGTGAACTGGAACAACGACTGGCGGCGTCCGGTCAATTTTGAATACTTTCCGTTACAAAGCAATTCGAGCATCATCAACCAATTGTGCGAATTTCGGATTGCCGGAGGGTGGACTCGCGCCAATCCGCAAAAATCATTTATCGTATATGCCAATAAACGCTTCGGCGTCAAGCGGTTTGAATACGATTTATTCAAAGTAAAACCCAATCAGGAAATCAAATCGTTTATGCTTCGCAATTCTGGCAACGATTTTTGGTGGACGCACTTTCGCGATGCTGCCATTCAATTGTTCCTAGGCGGAAAGGTTGATGTTGATTATCAGGCTTATCAACCTGCAATATTTTATTTGAACGGGAATTATTGGGGTATTCAAAACCTGCGCGAACGGTCGGAGGAGGATTTTGTTCTGGCGAATTATGCTACGGAAGATGTTGATGTAATCGCAGATTGGTGGGGTACTGTGAGTAACGGCGATCGTACCGCGTGGAATCAATTGATGACCGAACTGCGAAAATCTTCTTCGCAAAGGAATTATCAATGGATTATGAATCAGGTTGATATGGATGAGTTTATCAATTACATGATTTTGCAAATCTACGTTTGCAATACCGATTTTCCGCATAATAATATGGTCATGTGGCGTCCGCGAAAACCCGACGGTAAATGGCGGTTCATCTTGAAAGACCTGGATTTCGGTTTGGGAATCTGGGATAATCATGCGCCATCGTATAACGCATTGAGATACAATACGGAAAATAATAATGACGAACGAAAATTGTTCAATGCTTTGCTCACGCAAGACGCTTTCAAGAAAAAATTTTACGGCTGTTTTGCCCTTTATATGGGCGATGTGCTTCATTACAAATCCACTTTGCAGGTGATTGACAGTATTCAAAAAATACTGGAACCTTCCATGCAGGATCATTTAACCCGCTGGATGCCGGAAATGGGATGGGGAGGAGATATGAACAGATGGCGCAGTGAAGTTTCCAAAATGAAATCATGGTGCAACCAGAGAAATACGGAAGTTTACAAACATTTGCGGGATTTTTTCCAATTGGGAACGATCATGAAACTAACCTTTGAGAAAGCGGGCAATTTAACCGGAAAGCCTGCCGTATTCATCAATGGCGTTCGTATGAGGGATGCCGGATTGGACGCTTCCTATTTTCAAAAGGAAGTCATTGATTTACATTACGAAGGAAATAATTCGCATTACGGTTGGGAAATTACGAAAACCGTGAATGGAACAAAAACTGCGGAAACCTGTTATCAACAGGATTTATCCTATCAAATTGTTTCCGGCTGTACGTCATTGAATATTAAACTTGTGAATGAAACGACCACTTCGTTCGCAAGTGAAATAAAACCGGAATCCGGCATTTTGGTTGTCGGTAATCAACTGCAAATTAATGATATGCAACCACCGTTCGACATATCCGTTTTTGATATGAGCGGGAAGTTGATCTCGAAAACATCTGCAACCGGCAATTCGGTGGCGATTCCTTTCCAGCAACAGGGGGTATTTGTAGTAAAAGTTCAGAATAAGACAAAAACGATAACACAAAAAGTAATATATTAAAAATGAAATTATTAGAAGGAAAAACCGCCATCGTAACCGGTGCGGCGCGAGGCATCGGCAAAGCCATCGCTTTGAAACTCGCTTCCGAAGGCGCCAATATAGCCTTTACCGATTTGGCGTACAACGAGGCGGCGCAAGCCGTAGAAAGCGAATTGAAAGCGCTGGGCGTCAAAGCAAAGGCTTTTGCTTCCAATGCCGCCGATCATGCCGACACGCAGAAAGTAGTGGAAGAAATCGCGAAAGAATTTGGGCGGATTGACATTTTAGTTAATAATGCAGGAATTACCAAAGACGGCGCACTGAAGCGCATGACCGAAGAACAGTGGGACGCTGTGATTTCCGTCAATCTCAAATCGGTGTTCAACTTCACGAAGGCTGTGCAGCCCGTTATGTGGAAACAAGCCGCCGGAAGCATGATTAATATGAGTTCGGTGGTAGGCGTAGCGGGCAATGCCAATCAATGTAACTATTCCGCATCGAAGGCAGGCATCATTGGATTCACCAAGTCGGCAGCTAAGGAATTGGGCGTGCGCGGTATTCGCTGTAATGCCATTGCGCCCGGTTTCATCGAAACCGAGATGACCGCCGCACTGCCCGAAGAAGTCCGTAAAAGTTGGAATGAAAGGATACCGCTTCGACGCGGAGGAACCCCCGATGATGTTGCCAACGTAACCCTGTTTCTGGCGTCCGATCTCTCGGCGTATGTTAACGGACAGGTAATCAACGTTTGCGGCGGGATGAATACCTGAACAGCCAGCGCTATGATACAAAAGAAATTTTCATCTTTAGCAGCGTGAACCAATACGGTTATTTCTTCGTCGGCTGCGCCACAAGCGGGAATGACACAATGTTTCCGAATTGGCAAACAGTGACCCGTTCGCCCGCTAATATGTTTTTGTCTACACCAGCCGAAACTTCCACTATTTGCGGGATACGGTAATAAATGATATTATTTGCCTGTTGGTTGGGAGTGATGGATGGAGGCACCACCACTTTCCCGATTTCATACCATACTTCTTTGGCGCCGGCCGTATTTTTGTTTACAATACCCTCTTTATCCGAAAAATAGAACAACGCATTTGAAGTCTCAGGCTTTGCGGGTAATGCCGTGTATGTAACAATTTGCCGGCTTTCGGTTTTGACGCCGCTGAAAAGCGATAATAACTGCGCTTCCTGCATATCAAGAGATTGAATTGCATACTTCAACGCCGCCCCGTCGCCCTTGTAATCAATAACGCCAATCAGCGATTCGTAACGGTTTTTGCGAATATCGAAAATTTGGTCAGCGGCTTCGCGTGCCTGTTCTTCAACGGATTTACCTGTCACTTTGAGCTGCAACGCAGGGATTCGGATAAAAGCAGTATCCGTAAGGATGGCGCTGTACGCCGTATCCACCTTTTCGATGACGGTATTTCCGGCGGATGTGTTCGCAAACTGAAAATCATCGCCGCCTTTCCCATGATTCCGGTTGTTAATCAGAACGTTGCTGACGGATAAATCCAGAAGCAACCCTGCTTTCGTGAAACGGAGCAACCTGTCTAAATTTTGCGGGTAATCGGTGAACGATACCGTATATAACTGTTTGCTGTCCACCTCCTGCCTGTCGTTGATGCGGACAGATTTAACCCGCCACGATTCCGAATCTTTCATCGGGACATTTTGCAAACCGATCATCCGGTTCGCATATTCGGAATATGGCCCTTTCCTGATCATGGTTTTCACCAGTTCAACCTCGAAATACAGTCTTGTTTGAGGCAAACCGTAAACCAAAGCGCTCTGTCCGGCAGGAGGTTGCGATGCGTTGTAAGGTGAAATGACTGTCTCGTTTTTCGTTGAGGCGCATGAGACCATCCAAGCGGCCAAAACCATTCCGGATAAAATATTCTTCTTCATGATGAATCTAATTTCATGCAAACGTAGTTATATTAGGAATAAAAAACAAATTTTTCAAAAATTTTCTAATAGGAAGTTTCAAAAGACACAAGAATAAGTGTAAATGCTCGCTGCTTGCGGGCTATTGCCGTTCGTGTTCGCACGACACTGTCAGCGGGGGGTACTGCCGCCGTTGCGCCAACTTAGCGTAAGCGATCTCACCGCAGGTAAACCGCACGTTGTGCGTCAGCGCCGAAAGCGTTGTCGAAAAAGTATCGCATCCTGAAAAGGAATTGCAAATTGAAAGCGTAGTAAAAAGAAAAGTGAAAATAAATTTGTTTCCTAAATAAGAAACCTTTACCTTTGTACCCAAAATAATTTATATGAACAATTATAAATTTCGGGTAGAATTCTT
>Ga0082212_10002633_pt1 | contig 25957 bp, 13 predicted proteins | sample TergutNt197P3_FD_71548 | JGI IMG/M metagenome (GOLD analysis project Ga0082212, IMG submission 71548) | Neocapritermes taracua P3 segment gut microbial communities from Petit-Saut dam, French Guiana - Nt197 P3 | ecosystem: Host-associated > Arthropoda: Insects > Digestive system > Gut ...
CGCGATAAAATACGCAACCGGGTCATACAGTTGGATTCCGAGCGCGCAATGATCGTCACCGAAGCAATGAAAGAATGCGCCAACCTTGTTCCTACTATCCGACAGCCGACGCTCCTTAAAGCGATAGCATCCAAAGTTACGATCCGCGTCGAGGATTTCGACGTCCTTGTCGGCAACCGGGGACGTTTTTTCAGCAGCAGCGTCAGCCATCCCGAGAGCCACGAAGGCGCGGGTCTGGCAGTGAGGGCCGTTCGTTCAGGCGAATGGACCCTTGAGAGCGACGGTCTTTACCACAGTCAGGAGACTGACAACATAAGGCTTTCCGCGGCTATCGGGGACATCGAAGCGCTGGAAAGCATTCAGGAATTCTGGAAAGGCAAAACATTCGACACCATCAGCGACGGGTGGGCGCCGGCGGGGCTGGACGAACTCTGCCGTCTGGGCGCAACCAAGCATACTACCATGATGCGGCATCTGATCGGCAGCAAACCCGGTCACCTGATCCCGGGCTTCGACAAAATAATCAACGTCGGCTACGGGGCGATAAGAAATCAGGCGCAGAGCTGGCTGGACGAACATTTCGGCAATATCATGGGCGACGACGTCAAGAAGTGCCTGTTCTACTCCGCCGCCGTTATTGCCTGCGACGCGGCGACCATCTACATCCGCAGATACGGCGACGCCTGCATTGAAAAAGCCGCCGCTGAGAAAGACCAGAAAAGAAAAGCCGAACTTGAAAAAATGGCCGACGGGCTCTACTGGATATCCGAGAACCCGGCCCGTACATTCTGGGAAGCTGTCCAGGCGGCCGTCATGTATGACATTCTTCTGGGCCAGAACGGGAGCGGCCCCTGGTCGATCGGCAGATTTGACCAGTTTACCTATAAGCAGTTCAAGGACGATATCGAAAACGGAACGCTTACGCTCGACGAGGCTCAGGAGATCGTCGACGCGTTTTTCCTGAAGATCAACAACGCGTACGGCGGCGGCAATAAGTTCATTATCCACATGATCGGCGCTAACACCTACCGACACACGACCATCGGAGGCGTCGGCAGAGACGGCGGCGACGCTACGAACCCTATCAGTTACATGGTGCTGGAGTCGATCGCCCGCCTTAAGCTGCATGATCCCACGATTTCGCTTCGTATCGCGAAAAGCACGCCGGCCGAAATCTGGGAGCTTGCAATCGAGACTACTAAAATCGTCGGGGGACTTCCGCTGTTCCAGAACGACGAGGTCATTATCGCGGGGCTGATGCGTGAGAACGGGTTCTCGCTGGAAGACGCGCGGGACTTTGCCATCATGGGCTGTCAGGAGATCGTCGGGCCGGGTACAGAGTATTCCTGCGCCAACGGCAATACGGCGCCCTATTCCAGCCTTCATTACGGGGTCGTTTTCTCAATGGCTATCAACGACGGTAAGAACCCGTTCAACGGAGAGCAATGCTCCGTACACACGGGCTACCTCTACGAAATGGAGTCATTTGACGAGGTGCTCGAGGCATATCGGAAACAGACCGAATTCTTTGTGAAATGGTATGCGAACCTAACGAATTCCTACGAATACGTCGCGCGGCAGGACATGCCCCTGCCGGTCGTTTCCGCCACGATGGACGGCTGCATGGAAAACGGCATGGATGTGACATGGGGCGGAGCCACGAACAACTCCACCGGCGTGGCCGGAGTGGGGATAGGCAATGTGGCCGACAGCCTTTACATGATCAAGCATCTTTGCTTTGACACAAAAAAATGCACCACGCGAGAACTGTATGATGCACTCGTTGCCGACTGGGAAGGCTATGAGGACCTGCACAGCTACATAGTGAATGAGGCGCCGCACTATGGGAACGGGGACGAGGAGGCCGATCAGTTCGCCTGTTGGGCGTCGGACGTATTCGTAAATGCGGTAAACAAATGCACAGGCCCCCGCGGGCGGTACTCCGCCGGGCTGTACCCCGTGACGGTCCACGTGATTTTCGGGGAACACACCATGGCGACGCCGGACGGGCGGAAAAAAGGCGAACCCCTGGCCGATGGCATTTCCCCGGTCCAGCAAATGGACAAGAACGGCCCGGTGTCGGTGCTGCTTTCCGTAAGCAGGATAGACCAGCGCAAGTATTCAAACGGCACTCTCCTCAACATGAGGTTCCACCCATCCGCCTTGAACAGCGCGGAAGGTGTGGCGAAAATGCAGCAGCTTATCCGGACATACTTCGACATGGGCGGCATGCAGATACAGATCAACATCGTGAGCACGCAAACGCTTCGGGACGCACAGGAAGAGCCTGACAAGCACAGGGACCTCGTTGTCAGGGTGGCAGGGTTTTCGGCATATTTTGTAGAGCTGTACCCGACGGGGCAGGACGACCTCATCAAGCGGACGGAACTTGCAATGTAAGCCCGTTTTGAGTAACGCCTGCAAACGTCAACTGCGTCAGGTCATGCTCGGCCACGATCACCGTGCGGCCTTGCCGGAGCTGCCCTTCTATCGCCTTGCGTACCATCTCGCGCCCATCTTCATCCAGGCCGCTCATCGGCTCGTCCATAACCAGGACCGGCGGGGCGGGCGCCAGCACCGCAGCAATGGTAAGCAGCTTCTTCTGCCCCCCTGATAACCGGGACGGGTTTTCGCAGCGCAGCCCGGCAAGGCCGAACTCCTCCAGCAGCACATCGACCCGCGCCCGTATTTCTTCCGGCGGGAAACAAAGGTTCTCCAAACCAAAAGCCAGCTCGTCCTCCACTGTCGTGCAGACGATCTGGCTGTCAGCATCCTGGAACACCATCCCGGCGCTCCGTGCGGTCTGCGGCAGGCCGGCGACAGTCGGGTCTATGCCCATGACAGAAACATCGCCGCTGATTTCGCCCTTGACTGCATGCGGGATAATGCCGCATAAAATCCGGCAGAGCGTAGATTTCCCGCTCCCGGAAAGCCCGGCGATCACGAGAATTTCGCCCGCTGAAACGGAGAAACTGACATCGCGAAGCACGGTTCTTCCGTTGCTGTATGAAAAAATCAGATTCCTTACCTCCACAGCAGGCATTGATCAACTCTCCCCTCCGACGCCTATATCAAACCTTCGCAGGGCCTTCATCAAGTGCCATGTGAGCACGCCGCCCGCCCCGCCGGAAAAGGCGGCGGCCGCCAGGCTGAGCAGCAGCGGTATTGCCGGCAGCCGGAAAAACACCATGTTCACCGCTGCTGTCCCGGCGATGTTGGCTAGTGTGCAGGATATGAATGTACACGGCAGGCAGCACGCGCGATGCCGGGAGATCAGCAGCCATAAATCGATAATAAGTCCGGGCAAAGTGTAGCTGACAAGGCTGAAAGCGCCGTGCGAACCGCCCAGGCCGGTAATGATAACTATTATAGCCTGTACCAGTCCCGCAAGCGTCGCGGCTCCGCGCCGGCCGGTTATCCCGGCCGCTGTTACGAGCCACATCATGTACAGCCCGCCCGCCAGGGCTCCCCCGGGTATGAAAAGAGGCGCGCTGGCAAGATGAATGATCGGCGTGACCACAGCTTTGACAGCAAGCCCAAGCGCCGCCATAGCCGCGATGATGACGAGGTCTTTGATGCTGAAGCGCCGCAGCGCTTTCTGAAGCCGGGTCATAGAAGCAAACACACCCTTTTAAGAGTTGAGTGTCTCTATTATAATTGAGCTCATAGGTTTTTGCAATATATGTGTTGCAGGTCAGGGGCAGGTGGGATTTAATGCGCGAACTACTTGACAAAAGCGAATTAAGTTTAGTAAAATGCAATTTAGGGCAACCGGAATGGGCAGACGAACCCGGTACCGGCTGCCGCGGAGCATAATATCCGGTTTTCATCAAACCACGGGACAGGTGGACGAGCCTTTCTCCGGAATCCATGCTTATTTCAACAGGGTGTACATACCCCCTGCGAATATAAGCGTAGATAATGGTGGAAGGTTTTTTATGCGAAAAAATAAATTAAAACTTGGAGGGCAATATCATGTCAGGAAAAACCGCAACGAAAAAAAGAACCGCTAAAAGCATTATTTGCATATTGCTGTGCCTGCTTGTGGCGGCTTCTATGCTGCCGATGGCGGCGGCGGTCGTGGGGGTCGACCTCATTGTTATCAGCGCGCCGCATACGAGGGCCGAGATAGCGGCGATGCCAAGCGCCGAAGGATCATATACCTACACGACGAGCGGAGGCGAGAGGACAGATACGGTGCGCGGCGTCCTTATAAAAGATTTGCTGGCGGAAGTGGACGACGCCGCGGTTATAGACTTCAAATCAGTCGATAACTGGGATGGTATGTCGGCGTACAGCAAGGCAAAGAGCGAGCTGGTCGCTTTGAACGCTATGATCGCGTACGAGATCAAGGACGGGGACGAATGGAAAGAATACCTGAGGGAGACCGACGACGGCCCGGGTCATTTCGCGCTTTATGTCGATGGGATGAGAGTCGCGCATGCTGTGAACGTCATCTCGCTTGCGGAGGGCAACGCCACGCCGGCGGGCGCGGTTTTGCCGGAAACATGGATAGGCGACGCGACGCCGGACGAGTACGATTTCAGGATCGTCGGCATGGTTGAGCAGCCGGGATACTTCACTGTCGCGGGGCTTGTCGAAGAAGCCGGCGATATGGCAAAAACCACAGAGTACAGTTGGATGAACAGCTCGGGTTCTACCGATATCGACACTTTCACAGGCATATACATCGAGGATCTGCTTAAAAAAATTATGAACGTCGCCGATGGAGCCACGGGAATAATAGTGACCGCGAGCGACGATTACAGCAGCGCGTTTAATCTGAGTGCCGAACCGGGCGGCGCGTACTGGGTCGATGGCGAGGGCAATCAAATGATGCTGGCGTGGAACGGGACCGACAGCAGGACGAACCGCGACGTCATAGATTTTGATTTACCGAGGATTGCCGTCGGCCAAAAGACCCCCGACGAGTTCAACCGCTCCAACTGGGCGTCAAAAATCGTCGAGATAAGGGTAACGGCGTTCACAGACCTCAAAGGTTTCGGCTGGGCCGCGACGGCTATCGACGCTCTGTTTGCTATGGAAATAGTCAACGGTATGGGCGACGATAAATTCGCGCCGCAGGAGAGCCTGAACAGGGCAATGTTCGTGACAATGCTGGGGCGCGGTTTAAATCCCGACGCCGGGGCGCCGGCTGATGAAGACAAGAAATTCCCCGACGTCGACTATGCCTCCTGGTATGGCATGCACGTGGAATGGGCCGTAGACAATGAGATCGTCCGGGGCTACGAAGACGGTACGTTCAAACCAACCAACAACCTGACGGTGGAACATATGCTTCTGATGGCGGAGCGCGCAGGCCTCAAGGACATTCCCGAAGGGATAGACGCGGAGGCACAAAGATTCGCGACACGCGCTGAAGCGGCCGTCATCGTTTACGCGCTGATGACGCAGGGATAAAGCGAATTTCAGAAAGACACGTTTTTAGAGGGACTTGATTGTGTATCCATTGTTGGTCATGGAGGGCGCGAAATGTTTAGAAAAATCGGTGGGATAATAAGATCATGGCGGCGGGTGCTTGGGATTCTGCTGTGTCTTGTCATGCTGGCTGCATTTTTCCCGTCGGCGGCACTGGGGTTTTCCGATCTGGCGGGCTATGAATGGGCGGCGCAGGCTGTTGAGGCGCTTGCAGATGATGGGATCATAGAAGGCGTCGGCGGCGACAAGTTTGACCCTGCGGGCAGCCTGACACGTGCGGCGTTCATTACAATGCTCGGGCGGGCGTTTGGCGATGAAGCCGGTCCGCCGCCTGTTGGAGACAGAGCGTTTTCCGACGTCGACTACGACGGATGGTACGGAAAGTATGTCGGATGGGCTGTCGGATACGGGCTGATTCAGGGTTATGGCGACGGCCGGTTCGGGCCGGACGATTTGCTGACGGTCGGTCACATGCTGATAATCGCTGACAGGATAGGATTCTCCGACATACCGGACAACATAGCTCCCGGCGCCGAAAGGGCGGCGAAACGCGCGGAAGCGGCGGTTCTTGTATACGAGATGATCTTAGCCGGTATTACCCTTGGGCCAAAAAGCACTATGACCCCGTATAAACACATCTCATATGAAGGCGCGCCGTATAATTTGGACGCCATCACCGGTGCGACCATGACCGTCGAAGGGCCGGGGGTCGAGGCTTCGGTCCCGATAACCGTGCGCCAGTTCCAGGAAACCACAGACGATAACGTTTATCGAGGCTCATATACCGACGGCCGGGGGGAACGCGTCTATGAAGGCATACGGCTTCTGCCACTGCTCGACGGGAGTATTAATGAAAATGTCGCGAGGCTTGACGATGATGTTGAAGTGGTTTTTAAGAACCGCTGGCGCCAGGACGTAGGGCGCCTGACATACGGGCAGATCAGGGAGGCTGACGCCGGCGATAACCCCGTCATAATTGCGTACGGCGTCGCCAACGCCGACGAGACAAACATCCGCCCGCTGGTGTTTATCGGCGGTACGGGCGAAAACTCCGCCCTCGGCAACGGGGACGGGCCGATTAAGCTCGTATATGACATGGGCATGGAAGGCGGGCTTCCTGACGGCGGCAACTACTTGAGCATAGCATACCTTTATATCGAGGAAAGCGACGGAAGCCCCGGGTTCAAGCATATCACAGCCGGCAACCCGGCATATAACAATGCGGCGAACACGGAATACCTTATCACGCTGACCGGGGAAGGGCTGGGCCGTGAAATCACTTTCACGCTGCGCGAGCTGCAGGAAATGGTGGAATATGACGAGGAAAACAACCGCCCTGCTGAGGGCGGCATGGGCCACCGCGACGAGTACAGCTTGTCGAATACGACCTATTGGTATGTCAACGAGTATGAAGGCGTCAAGCTTTGGGACCTGCTTTTGCGGGCAGGCCTTCCCGCAAGCAGAGCGGACGACGATAAAACTTTAGTCAGTTTTTCCTCGTGGGATAATTACAAGATCAGCACGCAGTTCTCATTAAAGCAGCTTGCCGACCCCGACATGTTTTACTTTTACGAAAAATCACCGCTTGATATGGGGACTGACAGGCCGGACATGAAGCAATTGTCGACGCCGGAATACCAGCCGGACAATCAGGGCGATGATTGGACTTTGGACTCGAACGGCTATCCGGTCAAGAGAGGCTACCCGGTCATGCTCGCATACGGGCTTAACGGATACCCGTATGTGCGTGATTCCGAACTGCCGGGGTTCAGGAGCGGGCTCGGGAACGACGGCGGTCCGATGCGCCTTATCTACGGTAAGACGAACGGTTTGAACCGGGCAAACCCGGATGCGCTGGAAAACTACGCGTATTTCTTCAATAACGGTTCGCAGCAGCTTCAGCGTGTACAGGAAATCTATGTCGGAAAAGAGATACGCTATTCGACCCACCTGGAAAATCCGGATCAGGAATATCAGGTGATGAAAAACAGGCGCGCCCTTACTGTAGAAGTCGTCGTCGACGGGGTCACAGCGTCATACGACTTTACTTTGGCGGAGCTCGAGGAAATAATCTACGGCGTAGAAAAGAGAGTACGCGACGGGGAAGGGCGTCAGGAGAAGGGGTATTATTTCTACGATATCTCCGGTACGGGAGATAAGCAGCAAGCCCTTTTTGAAGGAGTCAACCTTGAATACCTGCTTGCCGGGCATATAGGCCTTCAGGGGACGCTGGGCACGGTTGAGTTTTACAGCGGCGACGGGACGCAGCCTGCCGCTGTCCACGACTTATCGACTATAAGCGCCGGAGGCTGCAACTCACTGCGCGACACCGAAGGGCTCGGGATGATGATCGCTTATTCGAAAAACGGCTACCCGCTGGTATCCGGCAGCAACTCGCCGGGTTACATCAGCAACGATCCGTATATCCCGGGAAGGACAGTCATGAACAGCGGGGGCCCGTTGATGTTCGTTCGCGGTCAGACGGTGCAGGAGCGCGACGCCGGCAATATTGAAAAAACCGGTGACGGCAAAACCATGGTCGCAAACCTGACTAAAATCGTCATTAAGCTTGAACCGGATAAGTTTGCCCATACAGGAGCCGCCAACTCCTCATACAGCGAACAGGAGATACTTTTCAGCGGGGCTGTCGCAAGGGAATCCGGAGCACGCCTTACAGTCGCCGCGCTTGAAACTCTGCAAAGATATATGGTTACGGATACATACGCTGTCGGAGGCGTAACGGGGACTTACCGGGGTTTGGATCTGCTCCGGCTGCTGAACGACAAAGCCATCGGAGCAAGCGGGCTGATGAACGAGGTGGTGGTAAAAGACGCCGGCGGAAACTCTTTCACGCTTACCCTTGAGCGCCTTTACGCGGAGAGCGCCGCAGGAAAACCGGTGATTCTCGCTTATGGATCAGCCACCGGCGGCCCTCCCGATTACAATGGCGCATCTTCGCTGAAGCCGCCGGAAGGCCCTGTGCGCCTCATCATCGACGGCGCCGCCGCTGCGGATTGTGTCATGGACGTCAAAGAGGTCGCGGTTTCGGCAGCGGCTCTGGAAGGATGGAAACACAACTCAGGGGTGTACGCGCAGCACGCGGACTATACTCTGGAGATTTCAGGCAGGAACATAGCGCGAAATGTGTCTTTCACTGTCGCGGAACTCGAAGCGATGGATAATATCTTTGTGTTCGACACTTACTCTGTGGGAAGCAACACTTTCTGGTCACAGGGCGTCGACTTGTTTAAGCTGCTTCAGAACATCGGCTTTTCCGGGAACCTTGCGACTTCGGAGTTCACGGCAACCGCGGCCGACGGGTACAGTATACAGTTTACAGGCGCCCAACTGAGCGGCGGGATCAACGGTAAACCTGTATTGATCGCTTTCGGCCAGGGGACGACTGAGATGAACGGTTTGCCGCTGGTTGCGAATGATTCGAGCGCAGGCTATTCCAACGTCGCGTGTAATGACGGCGGCCCTCTGCGCTTGATGGTACATGACAACTCCGGCTGGAGTGTGAAATATCTGAAAAGCATCGTTGTCGGAGCAGCAGGCGGGGCGAACCCGGCGTCGTCAGCAGGGACTGAGAATATATTCGCGCCGTTGTCGGCGGCAGGGGCTGCGGAAACATTCACGCCGTTGTCGGCGGCAGGGGCCGCGGACACATTCACGCCTGTTTCAGTGATAGGGGCCCGGAATGCATCCGGGCCTGTGACCGGCGGCGCGGATGTATCCTTTGAGTTGTCGGGAGCAGTGACCGCATCGGCGCCGGCGCGGCAGGAGTATGACTTCACATTTTATCACGGCGGGCTGGATGGGAATTTTCCGGAGGCCGGGGTGCGAAGTATAAGCGTTGACAACGGCGGCGGGTTGTGGGTCGGTACATACGGAGGCGGTATTGCCCATCTGCCGGGCGGAACAGCGGGATCGGCGGGGGCGGCGGCTTCCGCGCGTGATTTCACGGTTTACGACACAAAAAGCGACCCGGCGCTGCGATCCCTCTTCACCTCGGGGGTCGCGGCGGATGGTAAGGGCGGCGTATGGTTCACGCAAAATACGAGTTATACGGAGTTGAGCCAAAACCACGGGGTCGGGTACATGGCGGCAAACGGCGCAATCACATACTATACCACTGCGGCGAATCCGGGTACGATACCGGATGATTATGTGCAGGCGATCGAAATCGACTCCAAAGGCAATGTCTGGTTCGGGTCTGTCGGCGGGTTGACAAGGTTCGACGGCGCCGTGTGGAAGACGTGGACTACAGCGGACGGTCTGCCCGCCGCGTCCGTGAACACAATTGTTTTTGATGACAAAGGCGGCGTTTGGGCGGGGTGCTACCCTGATACGGTGGGGACTGTCGATATCCCGGGGTATGGCGAAGCGGAAGCGTTCAGGGGCGGGTATGCGTATCTTGACGCTTCCGGCGCGATATCTTACTCGCGGGTATACGACTACCGGGATGAAACCGGCGCGGGATTGACGCCTTGGCTTATGGCCGACTTCTGGGTACGCGGCATGGCTGTGGACAAGGACGGCGGGGTCTGGGCCGTGCGCTCGTCTTCGTTCATGCCTCATGTCGGCGGGCGCGTGGACTACGTCAGCCCGGACAAAAAAACCGTCACCACCTGGACGGGCCATGAGCTGTTGGGAGCGGCTGTACTGACAGGGACGCAGGAGATTCGCGATGTAGCCGTTGATAAAAACGGCGAGCTGTGGTTCGGGACTTCAGGGGCCGGGGTATTTCATTGCAGCGTACCCGGAACAGTCGAGCGTGTCTATAGCGAAGCCACCGGCGCGTGGGGCGGCGAGACGCCGATGGATAACATATTTGTTTTGAAATTCGATGGCGATACCCTTTATGTCGGCAGCGCAGGCGGCTTCGCGTGGGCAGATTTTGAGACGGCGTCGGGCTTGTCTGTAAACGATTTGCATAAGCAAATAGTAAGGGAAATAGCCACTCAGGTGATAAGGTTCATTATCGACTTTTTACTGGTAAAATAGTACTATTCATATCTCAAGTTTTTCTGTCGTCCCGGTCAGAAAACATTCCAAATGACCCTGTTTCAATGACTCGTAAGCTTTTTTCGCGGCGTTTTCATTATCAAAAATACCAAAAACAGCGGAGCCGGAGCCTGTCATAACAGCGCCGAGCGCTCCGCTGTCGAGCAGCGCGTATTTAACGTCCGCTATATCGCGCGCGCCGCGCGGCAGCACGTCTTCAAATACGTTATACATCCTTCGGGCGATACTGTTCAAGTCTCCTTTGCCAAGCGCCGCGATGATTCCGTCCGTATCGGGCCGAGCGTGGATTTTATCACAGTTGACCCTCCCGAACAGCTCCGGTGTGGAAAAGGAAAAAGGCGGTTTGCAGATAACGATATGGCATCGCGGTATACACGGAAGATCGGTCAGGATCTCGCCTCTGCCCTCCGCGAGTCTGGTTCCGCCCGCAACGCAGAAAGGAACGTCCGACCCGACGCTCCTTCCGAGCTTTTCAAGCTCGGAAGCGCTTATGTTTGATCCGAACATTTTGTTGAGGATACGCAGGACGCATGCTCCATCGGCGCTGCCCCCACCAAGCCCGGCGCAAACCGGGATCCTTTTTATTATCCGGATATGCGTGCGGCAGCCGCCGATGCCTGTGTGCCGATAGAACGCCATAGCCGCTTTCACCGCGATGTTCCGCTCATCCCCCGGCAGATACGGCGCTCCTGCATCAACTTTTATACCTTCGCCCGGGCTGCAGTCGATCGTGATTTCGTCGCTGAGATCGACGCTTTGCATAACCATTTTCATGAAATGGTATCCGTCGTCCATTTTCGATACGATGTCGAGTGAAATATTTATCTTTGCGAACGCAAGGCCTGTTTCAACCATTTTGATCCTCGAACAGTATTCCCATAAGCTCAACCCCGGCGGCCGTATATCTGCCGCGCCCGGCGTCTTCTTCGCAATATGTCAGCCCGGTTTTTCTGTCATAACGGCTGTCATAGATGATATACGGCACCGGAGAGCCGTCGTGCCCGCGCGTGGACAGCAGTGTCCTATGGTCGGATATGATCAGCATCCGGTGATCTTCTCCTGCCTTGGAAAGCCTTTCGGTCAGCGGCTTAACGACACGGCTGTCCAGCCACTCTATGGCTTGTAGTTTGCCATCCGTATCGCCATCGTGCGTACATTCATCGGGAGCCTCGATATGAACGGCGGCGAAATCGTGTGTTTCCAACGCTTCGAGCATCGCGTCGACTTTACCTTCATAATTCGTATTCAGCTCGCCGGTCGCCCCTTCGACTATTATTCTATCAAGCCCGATAAGCGCTCCTATTCCGCGGCAAAGCGGTACCGCCGAGATCACACAACCTGTTTTACCGTATTTTTCCGTGAAACATGGCAGTTCCACCGCAGTTCCCTCCGCCCAGAACCATATTCCGTTTGCCGGCAGTTTTCCCTCCGCGCGGCGCCCGGCGTTATACGGATGGCCGTCCAGGATATCATGGGCGAGCCTCATCAACCCGTTGAGCGTAGCGGCGTTTTCACAGCCGCGCGGCAAATGCCGGCCCAGCCGCTCCCCGAGATGGTCGTGCGGCGGCGTCAGCTCGATACCTGATATATCGGGAGCCCTTTGCACGGCAATGTGCCGGAACGATGTCCCGGGATAAACTGTTATCCGCGCGCTTGAAGCGGCCTGCTTGAAAGAGGGCGTCTCAAAGAGTTCCAGAATCAGCTTGTTTGATAACTCTCCGTCGATCGAACCTGCCGAATGGGAAACTATTTTCTTTTCTTCGTACGGAGCGTCGGTATCTTCAAGCGTGACCATATTACATCTGTACGCGACGTCGCCGGGATCCAGTTTTATGCCGGACGCAGCCGCTTCAAGAGGAGCGCGTCCTGAGTAGAATAAACGGGGATCACAGCCGAAGATCGATAAAATCGCCGTGTCGCTCCCCGCAGGCAACCCCGCTGGAATTGTCAAAACGCTGCCCAACTCCCCGGCGGACGCGAGGGCGTCCATCGCCGGGGTTTTCGCGTATTGAAGCGGCGTCTTTCCGCCCAGTTCCGGCACAGGGTCATCCGCCATCCCGTCGCCAATCACTAAAATGTATTTCAATTTAGTTATCCACTCTCCATTGTCAATTGTCAGCTATAGCGGCTTCAGTATAACGTTTATCACCGCAGCCGTACCGTTTTTGACAGCTTCCATGCCTTCGGTCAAAGCCTTGGGCAGTTCCGCCGGGTCAGAAACCGTCGCTGCGAACGCCCCTCCCGCCGCCTGAGCCACCAGGTCGAGCCGCGCGGACGGCGAAAAGCTTGTCCGGAAGTTGCTCGTTTTAACGGCAAACCCGTCCGGGTACTGCCCCGCAGTGATCATAGTCGGGGCGTTCCAGCCCTGATTATTGTATATGACCGTCAGGAACGGCGTTTTGTATTTTGCCGCCATCCAATGCACTGCCGTCGGGCAGGAAAAAATGTAAGTCCCGTCGCCGGTCAGCGCGACGATATCTTTGCCCGGGCGCGCCAGTTTCATTCCGACAGCCGCCCCTCCGTGCCATCCCAAAGAACTGCCCCCGCTTCCGAAAATAGTCCCCGGCTTATTACGCGGGAGAAGCCTGTTGACTGCCGGTGTCGAGGTGATCGTTTCGTTGAGTATGACCGTGTCGTCGTCGATGACGTCCCGTACGCACGTCGTCAAGTACTCTGCTGTAATGAACTCTCCTTCGCCGCTTGCCTGATTCCAGCCTTCCCTCATTTTCTTATGTATCCCGTGGACTTTCGCGCGGCGGGATTCTATGAGGGCCTGATCCAGTATCGACGGGTTTTGCTCAAATTCTTTATTTAGCTGGCGAAGCGCCGTATACGAGTCAGCCCGCATAAAACGTTCAGCCTTGACGCACCATAGCGGTATGTGTTCTTTCAGCGGGTCGGAGTCGATGCAGAATACATGGCAGTTTGCTTTTGGCTTGGTATGGACGGGGACCCAAGGCAAGTCGCAGTCTATAACAAGCGCCGCGTCCGCGAACTCGATGAAGCCGCGCGCTTCAAACCCCACGTGCAGAGGGTTGTCGCCGGGGAAATTCATCGACGTCTGCTCATTTACTTCGATAACAGGTATGGCAAGCCGCTCCGCGAGCCCGACAAGCTCGCCGACGCATTTCATGTTTCTCCCCGAGTTTGTGGTTATGATCAACGGTTTTTTTGCTTTGCTTAAAGCCAGCGATACTGCTTCGACCGACTCGCTATCCAGCGCTGCCGGAGAAATGGCGCCCCAGCGGCGCATATCAGCGCCAATATCGACGCCTTCTTCTTCGAGGACCTCGCGCGTCGCGGTCATATAGACCGGCCCTCCCGGCTGGCTGTGCGCTATCTGCAGGGCCCGGTACGTCATCTGCTGGATGTTTTTTCCGCTCCTGTAGTCATAGTTGAACTTTGTGTACCCGCGCACGATCCCCGCTTGATCCGCCGCGTTTTGCAGAAACTGGATATGCGCGTTGCGCCCGCCGTGATACTCTCCCTCCATCGTATACGGCGACAGGCCGGCGAAAACAAAGACAGGCGCCCTGCAACGAAACGCGTTGTGCATGGCGCCGCCGATATTCTGTGTGCCGACGTCGACGTGTACGAACACAGCCTGCGCGCGGCCGGTGATTTGCGCGTAACCCTGCGCCGCGCACATCGCTGCGTATTCGTGCGGGCTGATTATGACGCGCGGTATTTTCCGGCCTTCAGCTTCATACTTTGCCCAGCTTTCTATTATCGGCGGATAATCCGTGCCTGAGTTCAAAAATACGCAATCGACGCCCGCCGTTATAAGCGCGTCGTTCAGCGCATCCGCTGCCGTATAAACCTGTTGCTTGTCTTTATCCTGCATGTATAGCTCCTCCTGAACAAACTGTTGCATTGGAATCACTGTGGAACTCCGGAAAAGAGTCACCATTTATTCCCATATTCGGCGGGGCGCATGGGGTCAAAAACGTCCGCTGCGTCGTAAAACCGCAGAAACCGCTCGCGCGAGTTTCGAAGCGTTATGCCGTCGGAGTTCATCCTGTCGAGTATAACAGCCGCGATATCGGGTTTTATCTTTGTGAACGGTTCGTAGCCTACGGAAGCGAAAATCCGGAAGCCGAGATCGTGGTAGAACAGAAAAGCGGGGCCGGTGTTGGAGACGTCTCCGCCGTCGAGCCTTGTACCGAACGGGTATATGAATATCTTAGTCTCGCCTACAAGGGAACCGACCTCTTCCATCCAGCGAAGCGCATCGGTTTTTACCCTGTCGAGCGACGCGCGTTCCAGATCTATATGGCCGTAGCTGTGAGTCGCAAAGTACCAACCTGTCTCCTTCAGCCTTTGCACGACCGGGCGGACGCGGGCTATCTCCTGCATCCGGTTGAGCCTGAACTCATCAGTATACTCAACAGTTTTATCCATTTGAGTACGATACCCGAGAATGCCTTCGTAACCAGTAAGGGCTATACAGCCTTTGACGCCGCCAAGTGAAAAATCGGGATGTTCCCTGACGAATTTGTCGAGTATGGTAACTACGGTGAAGTCTTGTGATATAACAGGTTTGCCGTCCGGGTCGAAACCGCTCGCCCAGATCTCGCCGTCGTCGCCTATGATCAGTTTTTCCATGAACCCGCAGCCGCGCATATAATTGTAGAAACTGATATCGTCGAATGACAGTACGAGCGGGAGTTTGCCCTTTGGCAGCATCAAAGTATTCTTTTTCATTCTGACTACGCCGTTTTCATTGATATACTCCGACCAGACGTCGTTGAGATCGACGAGGATATAGTTGTTTTTATAAAGGCTTTCCAATATTCTATTGTATTCGCCGACGGTGACCATGTTATCGTCGAAGCCCTTTTGCATGCTGTTACCGTTGAACGCCTGCTGCGGATAAGCGATGACCTCGTGGAAAAACAAGTGCTCGACGACTCCGTCATACTCCACAAGTTCGACGGGTGGGAGGGCGGGCGCAGGCGGGGCTTCGGGCGTCGCTTTTGGCGTTGCGTCCGTAGTGGGTTCCGCAGATGCTTCAGCCGGAGAGCCGGAGGTTTGTGGAAACTCTGTCTCCACAGCAGACGGCGACGGTCCGTCTTCGCTCTTGTCACGGCTGCCGGTGTTGCATGAGGATACGTTAATGACAACTAGCAAACACATGATAACGGTGATCAGGACTATTGGTTTTTTTTGTATTTCCATAGCGTGGTTCTCCAATCACATAATGCTATTATACATCGGTTCCGCGGCGATTTCAATCATTTTGCAAGGCGTAAGATGACTGGTCAGGGGGTATCCGGTAAACTGATTTTTTGAAGCGATTCTTTGTAGCGGAGCGGTGGCGACAGTAAATATAACTATACACGGCTTTTTGAGCTTTAAAAAAGCAGTTTACCGGATACCCCCTGATCAGTCATCCGTATGCGATTGCCCTGCGCAAGACGCCGGCAGCTGCTTGCTTTAGGCGCGGAAATATGGTATCCTCGCGTTAACGACCGCTGCTATGACGCTGCCCCGGGTGTTTGCCTGCGCCGATAAGCCTTGTGCGGGTGAAGCGCTGAAGCCGCGTGGTTTTTTCATTTGAGTGCCTCTATTTACCAACCAAGACAGTAAAGGAGCGTCCCCTTGCTAAATATCATGATCGGCCGCGCCGGAACAGGAAAAACAACATATGTGATGAACGAGATCCGCCGGAGGATGGAGACGGGCGAACAAGGGCTTCTCCTTATCGTACCCGAACAATACTCGCACGACGCGGAAAGGCAGCTTTGCGCCGTATGCGGCGATGCTTTGTCCCTGCACGGCGAAACGCTTAGTTTTTCACGCCTGTGCGGGCGCGTTGCCGTGAATGCCGGCGGTTTGCGGGTAAATACACTCGACGGCGGCGGGCAGATCCTCGCTATGTTCCGCGCGTTTGATTCTGTCGCGCCGGGATTGAAAGCGTTCAACACAGGCGGAAACCGCGCGGAAATGCTTGAGAGGCTGCTTGACATGGTCAAAGAGTTCAAGAGTTTCAACATCAGCGCGGAAGCGCTTGAGCAATTGGCGGGGCGGGTATCGGCCGCGCTTGCCGCCAAACTCCGCGACCTCTCGATCATACTCGGAGCGTATGACGCTGTCCTGCAGGCTTACGGAGGCGATTCAGCCGACAGAATGACCCTGTTGGCGGACAGAATATATGACAGCGAGATCGGAAATGAAGGCCACATTTTTTTTGACGGGTTCAACGATTTTACGGCGCAGGAATACCGCGTCATCGGAGAACTCCTGCGGAAAGGCGCCGGGCTGACCGTTTGCCTGACATGCCCTCCGCCCGGTGACGACGACGGCGCCGTGGAAGTGTTCGAGCTTCCCCGACGGGCTTTCGGCATGCTGCTGCGCCTTGCGGCGGAAAACGGGGCCGCGGCGGAGGTATTTGCACAGACTGCGCAGGTGACGCAGGCAGTGCAAGTGAAGCAGACGGCGCAATCAGCACAGATGACGCAGGCAGAGCAGACGGCGTGTCAGGGTATGAAAGCCGGAGAGCTTGCATTTCTTGAAAAGAACCTCTTCGCCCATACCCCGGTAGAATACCCCGGCGAATGTGAAGCTGTCACTGTGTACTCGGCGCAATCGCGGTACGCGGAATGCGAATACGCGGCGTATAAGGTTTGGCAGCTTGTACGCGGAGGCTGCAGATGGCGGGACGTCGGCGTTATGGCGCGCGATTGGGACACATATGGGCGGCTGTGCGAAAACGTGTTCGAGAAATACGGCGTACCGTTCTTTTCGGGCGGAAGAAACGACATACTCGACATGCCTCCGGCGGCGCTCATCGAAGCCGCGCTCGAAATAGCTGCGTCCGGATGGGAGTATAAAGCGGTTTTCAGATATTTGAAAACAGGGCTTTTGGATATTTCACAAAATGATTGCGCCGAGCTTGAAAACTATGTGCTTAAATGGAATATCCGCGGTTCCGCGTGGGCGCGGAAATGGTCATTGCCGCCCACCGGCTATGGCGACGGCAATGAAGGCGGGCACGGGCATTCCGAAGCATTGACGCGGCTGAACGAACTTCGGCGCAGGATAACGGGACCGCTGTTCAAGCTGAGAGAAGGTATAAAGGGGAACACCGGAGCGGAGGAGAAACTTCGGGCGCTTTACGTTTTTTTTGACGACATAGAGCTGCCGGAGAGGCTTCAGGCAAAGGCGCTGGCGCTTGTGCAACGCGGGGAAACGAGGCTTGCGGATGAGTATTCGCAAGTCTGGGGCATAATCCGCGGTTCCGCGGAGCAGATGTCCGTTATACTTGGGGATTCGGTGATAGGGGCGTCCGGGTTCAGGAGGCTGTTTTCAATAACACTTTCGCAGTACGACGTGGGCGCAATACCTGCTGCGCTTGACAGGACGGCGCTTGGCGGGATACTTATGAGCCGCCGCCGCGACCTCAAGCATCTGATAATCCTTGGCGCTTCGGACGACAGCCTGCCTATGATAGTCAAAGGCGGCGGTTTATTGTCCGACAGCGAGAGGGATGAACTTGCCGGTATAGACGCGGGGATCCGGTCCGGGCCGGAAGAGCGGCTGTACCGTGAGATGAACGCGATATACTCGACAGTCACGCTGCCGTCGCAAAGTTTGACCGTCTCTTACCCGGGGGGCGCCGGAGAACGCCCTTCCTTTGTGATAAAGCGGCTGAAAGCGATTTTTGACATAGCGGAGATTTCACCGGACGAGGATGAGTATATGACAGCGGCAAAGGCGCCCTGCTTTGAACTGGCGGGGATGGCGGGGAACCTCGGAAACGGGCCGGTGGCTGCCGCCGCGCGCGAATACTTTTTCGAGGAGGCGGGAGTTGAAGCCGCTATACTTGCCGACGCCTTTTCGGTACATGGGGCAGGGCGGGGGAGCCTGTCAAGCCGGGCTGCCAGGCAGTTGTACGGCGAGAGGCCGGCGATTTCCGCTTCGCGCGTTGAAAAGTATTTTGCGTGCCCGTTTGCACATTTCCTGAGGAACGGGCTGAGGCTGGACCGGCGGGTTAGAGCTGAGTTTGACGCGCCGGAAGCAGGAACGTTCATGCATTATGTGATAGAAGGCGTAACGCGCGAAATAAAGGCGGGCACAGGCTTTTCAATGGCAGACGAAGAGCGCTGCAGGGAATTGACGGGTAAATATATCGAAAAATACTCGCATGAGGCGCTTTACGACCTCGAGGGCGCGGACGCAAGGTTTGCGTATCTTTTTCGCCGCCTCGAGGATGATGTGCAGCGCATAGTGCTCGACATGCTGGAAGAGATGAAACGTTCCGATTTCGAACCTCTCGATTTCGAGCTTGACTTGAAAGAACTGCCTGAAGCGGAGGATGGCGGCAGCGGCGGGATCATCCTGACCGGCGTGGTGGACAGGGTGGACGGGTTTTCGTACGGCGGCAAAAAATACCTGCGCGTTGTCGACTACAAAACAGGCAAAAAGACGTTCAGCCTTTCTGACGTAGTTTACGGCAGGGACATGCAGATGCTCATATATCTGTTCTTTTTGCAGAAATCCGGCGGCGGGCGGTACGGAGACGACATTATTCCCGCGGGCGTGCTGTATGTCCCGGCCCGGGACGTTGTCCTGAGAGCGCCGCGTAATATCACGGAAGAAGAGCTCGCCAAAATGCGCGGGCAGGCGCTTCGCCGCAGCGGGCTCGTATTGGGGGATCCGGCGGTGGTAGAAGCGATGGAAAACGGCGAAGAAAAAAAATACCTGCCGGTCAAAAAGTCGAAGGATGGCGTTTTTACAGGGGAAAGCCTTGTCAGCGCCGGGCAGCTCGCACAGTTATCGGAGTATGTCGGCGGCATGCTCCGCAGCGCGGCGGACGAGATAATGAACGGGAGCATAGGGTGCAGCCCATATTACAAGAACACAAGGGATAACGCGTGCCTTTACTGCGAATACGGCGATGTGTGCGGGTTTGACGAGGCGCTGGGCGGCAAACGCAGGTTTTTACGGAAGCTCGGCGCCGGCGAGGTTTGGGACGCTTTGGGAAGAGCGGAGAGCGGAGAGTGAAGAGTGGAGAATAAAGTAGTTTTCACTCCGGAGCAGGAGGCGGTCATAAAGCACAGGGGCGGAGCGCTGCTTGTATCGGCGGCGGCGGGCTCCGGCAAGACTAAAACGCTCGTCGAACGGCTGCTGGACCGCGTCGCGGACGGGGACAGCATCGACGAGTTCCTCGTTATAACGTACACGCGCGCCGCCGCTTCGGAGCTGCGCGAGAGGATCGCCGACGAGATACATGAGCGCCTTTCAAACGACCCCGGCAACAGGAGCCTGAGGCGCCAGTCCTTGATGTGCCGGTATGCTTCGATCGACACGATACACGGGTTTTGCGCGGATATTTTAAGGGAAAACGCGCATCTGGCAGGTTTGCCGCCGGACTTTCGCGTCGCCGACGAGAGCGAGAGCGCCATGATAAGGGCTGAAGTACTGAAAGATGTCCTGGACAAAGCCTATGAGTCGATCGATGAGTCCGGCGGTTTCCGCGAGCTTATCGACATGATGGCCGGGGGGCGGGACGACAGGCGCGTTGCCGAGACTATTCTCGACACGCATGCGAAGCTGCGAAGCGACCCTGACCCGCGGGAGTGGTCTTTGACGCAGATATCGCGGTTGTCGGCGGACGGCGCCGCAGATATGTCGGAAACCGTATGGGGCGAGTACCTTATTGACAGGGCGAGAAAGGCGGTGCGGTATTGGCTCGGCGAGATGGAACGACTCAGAGAGGAAACGAGGGAGACGCCGCAATTCGACGAAGCTTACGGCGCGAGCCTTGATACTTCTGTTGCCGGCATAGCCGCTTTTTCAGCCGCTCTTAACAAGGGGTGGGATGAGGCGCACCGCTGCAGGGCGATCGATTTTCCACGCCCGAAACCGATATCCGGGTATGACAGTATGAAAGACTCGCGCAAGCGCTGCAAAGCCGCGATGGAGAAATGCACGGCGGTATTTGAGTGCGGCTCTGACGATCACATCGCGGATATGAGGGCGGCCGCTCCGGCGACGTCGGCATTGCTTGGCCTCGTGACGGAATTTGACCGCGCTTACACGGAGGAAAAACGCCGCCGCGGCGCAGTCGATTTTTCGGATTTGGAGCATTTGGCGTTATCGCTGCTTATCGACGTCAAAACGCGTGAAAAAACAGAACTCGCGAGGTCGGTCTCGCGCCGTTTCAAAGAGATAATGGTAGACGAGTATCAGGACGTGAACGCCGTCCAGGAGTATATATTCAATGCCGTATCGCGCGAAGGCGGGAATATATTTATGGTCGGCGACGTAAAACAGTCGATTTACCGGTTCCGTCTCGCGGATCCGTCGATATTCCTTGAGAGATTAAGCGGACAGGCCGATACGAAGATATTCTTATTGAAAAACTTCCGCTCGCGAGCCGGGATCCTTGAGGCTGTGAATCTGGTTTTCGGCGGCATTATGTCGGAAGAATTCGGCGAGATGGACTATACGCAACGGGAGCGGCTCATACCCGGCAGAGAAGACAGCCCGGGAGAAGGAGAAACGGAAGAAAGAGGCAACAGCCCGGAGGGAGACGGCAGCCCATACACGGAACCCGCCGTCGAGTTTGATATTATCGACATGAGCGGGGCGGAGCATGACGAGGATGAGGAAAGCCCCGGAAAGAGGCAGGCGGAGGCAAGGTTCATTGCCGGGCGTATCACAGAACTGGTCGAAAGCGGGTATATGATCCCGGACAGCCGGGGGGGAAGCCGCCGCGCCGGGTACTCGGATATAGTGATACTTTTACGGTCGCTCCGTGACAAAGCCTGGCAGTACGCTTCAGCGCTTACGGAACGCGGGATACCTGTCGACATGCCGGGCGGCGAGGGGTTTTTCGAAACATTCGAGGTGTCCGCTGCGCTGTCGATTTTGTCGGTGATCGACAACCCGATGCAGGATATCCCGCTGGCGGCGGCGCTCGGCGGACCTGTCTACGCGTTTACAGCCGACGAGCTTGCGGAAATACGCGCCGGGTCGCGCGGGACTGACTTCTATACCGCGCTGGTCAAGGCGGCGGGATCAAACGGAAAATGCGCTTCGTTCCTTGAAGAAATCGAAGCTATGCGCGCCGTTGCTCCCGATATGCCGGCCGACAGGTTTATATGGCATATGTATAACACTACAGGCTTGCCCGGGCGGGTGGGGGCAATGCAAGGCGGAATCAGGCGGCGGAACAATCTGATCGCGCTGGCTGAATACGCGCGCGGATATGATCAAAACGGATACAAGGGGCTGTTCGGTTTCCTGACCTATGTAAACGGGCTGCGCGAAAGGGGCGCGGAACCCGCGCAGGCGACTATCGATACGCCGCTGAACTGCGTGCGGATAATGAGCATACATAAATCAAAAGGCCTGGAGTTCCCGGTAGTCTTCCTTGCGGATACTTCCAAACGCTTCAATTACATGGACATTCAGCGGCCGCTTTTGATACACTCCAAACTCGGCGTCGGGGCGATGCGCAGGGATACGCGGCGCCGGATAGAGTACCCGACGCTGGCCAGAATAGCAATCGCGGGCAAACTTACGTCGGAGATGCTGGCGGAGGAAATGCGCGTACTTTACGTCGCGATGACGCGGGCAAGGGAGAAGCTGATCATTACCGCCGCGTTCCCCGACGCGGGGAAAGAGCTCGATAAATATTCGTCATTTCCCGGCGGCAGGATCGCTCCGCAGGCGCTTGAAGAGATAAAGAGCGCGGCGGGCTGGATACTGGCGCCGTTATTGGGGGCGCAGGGAAATGGACAGTGGACAATGGACAGCGGACAATTGAGAATAGGGGATGGGCATCCTGCAATTGACAATGGACAGCGGACAATTGACATTGGGTTGCAAAGAGCAGGTGAAGAGCAGCTTATTGATCTGCGCGTCTATAAAAGTGAATGGCCTGACGCTTTACCGCAGGTTGCTGACTCCGATTCACCGTTGAGAATCCCTGAAGACCTCCGGTTTTGTCATCCTGAGCTTGCGAAGGATCTCGATGCATTGCAGTACAGGCGCTTGGAGATTCTTCGCAAGCTCAGAACGACACTTCATGCGGCTAATAGAGACGCCCAATTGTCAGACCTCAATTCAACCGGCAGCGCTGCGGACCCCGCCGATGTGGAGATGCTCCGCGAGCGCTTCAATTTCATATACCCGTTTGTACCCGCGCCTGATTTACCGTCGAAAATGACTGTGACGGGGCTGAAGGGGCGTGTTATTGATAATGAAGCGGCGGAAGAAGCCGCCTTTTATGCTGATGGTCAGACGACAGTGACAGGAGTTCACGGAAAATACTCCGAAGTCGGCGGGCAATCGCGTCGCTATACTTTTGAGAGACCCGGATTTGTGGTAAAAAAGGCAGGTTTGACCGCCGCAGAGCGGGGCACGGCGCTTCATCTGGCGATGCAGTATATAGATTTCCAGGAATGCCGCGACGCAGGCGGCGTCAGAGAGGAGTTGGAACGGCTTACCAATATAGGGCTACTTTCGAAAGAGCAGGGCGCGGCTGTCAAGGCGCAAAAAATAGCGCGCTTCTTCGAGTCGGAAACTGGAAGGCGCGTGCTGCAAAGTGATAATGTCCGGCGTGAATTCAAGTTCTCGCTTTTGCATCCGCCGGGGAAGCTGTATCCGCCGGAGGAGTTGTACCCGCCAGAGGAGCTGTACCCACCGGAGAAGCTGTACCCGTCGGAGTGGCCGGAACGGGGAGGAGCGGATGACCGGATATTGTTCCAGGGCGTGGTAGACTGCTTTTTTGAGGAAGGCGGAGAACTCACGGTCATTGATTTTAAGACCGATCGCGTCACGAAAGATACTCTCGATAATAAAGCAAAGGAGTACACGCCTCAGCTTTATGCATATTCCGACGCGCTTGAGCGCATAACCGGTAAGCGTGTAAAAGAGCGGATCATTTACTTCTTTGCGCTGGATATGCCTGTTTTTGTTTAGACCTTAAAGGCAAGTTGACACAGTGAAAAACACGAAAATTCCGTAACTCACGTCTATATTCTGGATTCCGGCTTCTGACTCATTTGCGCAAAGCGCCGCACGCGGCGCTCCGCAGAGCGCTTTAGTATTCGATTGTCAGCTTTACCCGCCCATTACGACGCGGCAGAGATGCAGCGTACCGTCCCCGGAGAGCGGTTTGTCAAGAGCGACCGGCTTCCCGTTGAAAAGCGGGTACATGAGTTTATAGTTCTTTTCCGGTATCACCGCGCCGCATTGATTTTCACACGCGGCCAGCAAATCGAGGACGGTAGAACCGTCCTCGATTTTATACTCGCCATTGACGAGCCCGGGTACAAGCTCGCTTGCTACGAATTTTGCGTTGATAGTCAGCATTTTTATTACCCGTAAAGATCCGCGATCACATTCTCCAAACCGCCCAGTTCCTCAAGCGCGGCTTTGGACGGTATCATCGTTGTGCCGTCCCAGTCGACCGCTTTGAAGAAAAGGTCGGCAAGCTTCTCGGCGTCTATGGTGACTCCGGTGTGCGGACCTTCGGTCATTGCGGGGTTTCCGACCAGTTTGTCAGAAATCGTTGCGTCTTCACGCTTGATCCCTTCGCGCAGATTGAACGCGTGGCGGATCGTGTAGGACCTCAAGCCCAGTTTGCGCGACTCGTCCTCATTATAGTCCACTCCGGTCAGCGCAGTCAGGAACCTCGGTTTGATCCCCGGCGGCATCGCGACGTCGGAAAACAGGCAGAAGCCGGCCAGGTTCGTGATCTCGGCGTCTATGACGCCGGCCACGTCGCGGACGGCGTTTTCAGGGTCGTCAAAATTGTATTTGATTTCCGGCGGGAGGTGCGAAGCCATTGTAAAGCCCTGCCCGCCCTTGACATGGCGTCCGGGGGTCGGGTCGTATTTGTATGTCCGTGAAAGTCCGGGGCTGAGGCGCGGGTCGTGCTGCGGCGACTCGATACCGCCCGCGTGCGCCAGGTACTCGAATCCGCGGTTATAATGCTTCGCGGCCGCCAGCGAACCCATATTCAGGACGCGGCCCATTTCAGTCGTCTCTTTACACATGGCTTCGGCCATCTTCACAATAGCGTCGGTGTTGCCCCATTTGAGGTCTATCCCGCCTGTTTCTTCGAGTGTGAACAAGCCGTTTACATAGCATTCCATAGCCCAGGCTATCGTCCCGCCGAACGAGATCGTATCGAAGCCGTAGTCGTTGCACAGATAGTTGCACCAGTTGACTACCTCCGGGTCGCCGGCGCCGAGAGTGGAACCGAACATACCGTTTGTCTCGTACTCCGGGCGGCCGGAATGTTTGATCGGGTATTTGCCGCCTTTGATTTCATATATAGCGCTGCAGCCGAGCGAGCAGGCGTTGCAGGCATAGCCTTTCGTTCTGTAGAGCTTATCCATCTCCTGAGAGGTGCAGGCGTTTACTTCGTCCTCGGTGAGGTCGGCGGGGGTGCCGCCCCAGTTTTTGACGCTGGCGTCGCCGCTGAACACGGAGCCGGCGTATATGCCTCCTGTACCGTAATTGCTGAACAGAGGCACCATTGAATCGGATACCGGGCCGTTTTTGCACCAGTCGGCGATTTCTTTATTAAGCGCGACGACGTCGTCTTTGCTGTGGACTTCAACTTTTGTATTGCCGCGGCATACGATCGATTTCAGGTTTTTACTGCCCATGACGGCGCCGGAGCCGCCGCGGCCTGCTGCGCGGTGCGTGTCGTTCATTACAGCCGCCATATTTGATCTGCGTTCTCCGGCGGGGCCGATCGACGCCATACTGAGTTTTTCGTCGCCGAGTTCGCTTTTAATGGCGTCTTCGGTCTGCTCGACCGTTTTGCCCCACAGGCTTGAGGCGTCGTGGAACGTGATTTTTCCGTCGTCGATGAAAATGTAGACGGGTTTTTCAGATATCCCTTTTACGAATACCGCGTCGTATCCTGATTTGCGGAGCGCCGGCCCGAAAAATCCGCCGCTGTTCGCGTCGTTCCACATGCCTGTGACCGGGGATTTGCTGACTACTGTGTAACGCGCCGCGAGCAGGGGGCCTGTGCCGTTTGCGGGGCCGGAGAGGAACCCGATGATGCTTTCCGGCGCGTCCCATGGCGTGTTTGCGGGCATTTCGTCATAGAGAACTTTTGCGCCGAGCGCGGGGCCGCCGACGAAATTCTTTAAAACTTCCTCGTCGAACTCGCGTACGTCGTACTTTTGCGCCGTAAGGTCGATAAATGCGTACTTACCAAGAAAACCACTAATCTTCAATGTTTTTATACCTCCGTCAAAGTATTTTTCGTTTTGATATTATTTTCGCACAAGACATCGCGCATCGAGGCCCCGTCAGGCAGTGCCGCAGGTTTTGCGCAATCCGTATTTTACCATAACCGCGCCTGTTTAGTAAAGGGGTTTTTCTTATATAATGTTACAATTCACGGTCACCGGAGGCAAGGGTAACAGCGCATCGGTTTCCATGCTTACTAGTCGCTTACGCGACGCTTGCAATCAAACGCCAACAATAGCGCATGTTTCGCGCCGCTGCGCCC
>Ga0082212_10002634_pt1 | contig 25952 bp, 23 predicted proteins | sample TergutNt197P3_FD_71548 | JGI IMG/M metagenome (GOLD analysis project Ga0082212, IMG submission 71548) | Neocapritermes taracua P3 segment gut microbial communities from Petit-Saut dam, French Guiana - Nt197 P3 | ecosystem: Host-associated > Arthropoda: Insects > Digestive system > Gut ...
GGAGTAATGAAGCAAAAGGCAAGGCCGCAGTTCATTGTGTGATTATTGGATTTAGTAATGTGAAAGGCATAGAGAAAGTTATTTATGATGATGTTTCTGCAAAAACATCGGCAATGAATATCAACCCGTATCTTGTGGATGCGCCTAGTGTTTTTGTGGAGAGTCGAGCGACTGCCTTGTGCGCGTCCCCGGAGTTGGTATGGGGCAACAAGCCTGTAGACGGAGGCTATTTGGTAATAGAAGATGGAGAACTGGCTGAGCTACTAGCCAGCGAGCCTTTGGCAAAGAAATATATCCGCCAATTTATAGGTTCTGAAGAGTTCATCAACAACAAACAACGACACTGTCTTTGGCTGACGGATGCCTCTCCTGGTGATTTACGCAGAATGCCACTGGTGATGGAGCGCATCGACAAAGTTCGCAAGATGAGGGTGTCCAGTCCAAAAGCCGCAACTAGGAAAAGTGCTGAAACGCCTTCCCTGTTTCAGGAAATCAGGCAACCTAACGCCGACTATGCCGTAATCCCTTCAGTTTCATCCGAGAAAAGGAATTACATACCTATAGGGTTCGTAAACAAAGACGTTATCGTCAATAATGCAGTTCACATTATCCCCAACGCCACTCTCTATCACTTCGGCATACTCACATCCAGCGTCCACATGGTATGGACTAGGGCAGTTTGCGGGAGATTGAAAAGTGATTACCGCTACTCAAAAGATATTGTCTACAACAACTTCCCTTGGCCTAAGGCTACTGACAAACAAAAAACAGAAATAGAAAGACTGGCACAGAGCGTTTTGGACGCAAGGGCAAAATTCCCAGATAGCTCCCTCGCTGACCTCTATGATCCGCTAATTATGCCGAAGGAGTTGCTGAAAGCACATCGCGCTCTAGACCGTGCTGTGATGAAGCTCTATGGCTTTGCAAAGGACATGTCAGAGCCGGATATTGTGGCAGAGTTGATGGAAATGTATAAGAAGCTGTCAGTGAGAATGTAACACTTTTTGGGAACTATATACTTGGCTTGTAGAACACCAGAAAAACCTTGAAGCCATTGACTACAGCACCGAAACTGCCAATCAAGGCAAGTTGGTATAACTAATGCTCGTCAAAAATCTTCCATTTTTTGATACTATATATGGTGGACTATGTGCTTGGAGTTAGAATGGATATCATTACAATTGAACTATTTGATTTAACTGTTTCTCAGGCCGTGTTTGAAGTACAGAGGGTCATCGATACACATCCTGGGAGTGCAATTCGCATTGTTTTAGATGAAGAAATGCACAAAGTTAATGTGATAAAGCTATTAGAAAAACAAGGAAGGCAGACGAGTATTAATATTCAGGGTCAGGTTGTTACTATTGATGTAAAATCTGAAAAGCGACCTACATTTTTGCCTCCCGCTGTTGTTATTCCAGCCGAACCTAAATCTTTGCCAATTCCTCCAGTTATGATTCTTAGTAGTTCAATTGGTACTAGCGATTACATGCAGGGACAAAGACTACTTATAGAAATACTAAGGAGAGCAGACAAGCAAATTCCTTGGATTGGCCTTGCGCATGATGGTATTGCAATTCTCCGCGACCCTAACGGGCAAAAAGTGCTAAAGGATTTAGTAGGCGCGGGTGTTTCTATTCGCATATCTAGGGAGAGTGCGATGTTTTATCCAGAGGAGACAAGTGGATTTGAAGTAATCGAGGATTCGGAATGGCAGACATTATTGCTGAAAGGAAATGTGACTAGGTTTTAACGCTTTGTTTTTGATGTAGTCTATATGTAGTATGAATCTTCCAAATACCCTGACAGCTATTCGAATATTGATGGTGCCAGCCTTGGTCGTAGTGCTGATGACAAGGGTTCCATACCACAACATCATAGGTTCGGTTGTTTTTTGGGTTGCCTGTATTACTGATTTTTATGATGGATATTTTGCCAGAAAGCTACGCCAAGTAACTGTTTTAGGGAAGCTCCTTGACCCATTGGCAGATAAATTATTGATTTCAGGTGCCTTACTGAGCTTAGTAGAATTAAATCTAACCCCGGCTTGGATGGCATTTATTATTCTAGCCAGGGAAATGGCCATTACAGGCTTGAGGGGGCTTGCAAGCGAAGAAGGTGTCACCATTGCCGCAGATCGATTAGGCAAGTGGAAATTGGGTGCCCAGATTGCCGCCATTTCCTGTTTACTTTTTGGTCCGGTATTAGACGGGTGGCTATATTTGCTGACAAAAATTGAACTGTTTAATAGTTGGAGCCTAGGGTATTTTTTCCAAGGGAAACTCTCGCCTGACCAGAATTGGGGTTTTTTCTCAAGCATGGGGCTTGTGTTGATGTGGGTTGCTATGATTCTGGCCATTTGGAGTGCTGTTAGCTATTTCAAGGTGTTTTGGCAGAATTTGGGAACCAAACTTATGGATGGACGAGGCAGACTTACAGGGAAAGACGAAGAGGAATAATTTTGATTCGTAAACGATTAATAGCAGGTTTTTTTACCATATTGCCCCTAGGGGTGACAGTTTGGTTTCTCAAGACAATTTTTCAAATTCTCGTCGAAATATTTCACAAACCACTCCTATGGGTTGCAAGTGTTCTCGGCCTTCCGCCTCCAAACATTTGGCAACAGGCAGTTTTTTCTGTATTGGCGTTGGGTCTCCTTCTGTTCCTCATAGGTATTCTGATTCAAAACTTTATTGGGCGACAGCTATTAACATGGCTTGACACAGCAATGATGAATATACCCGGTATCAAAAGTGTTTATGGAGCTACTAAGCAGGTAATGAATGCAATTCAAAACGGTAAAGGGGGGAGTTTTAAGGAAGTTGTAATTGTTCCATGGCCAAATCCTGATTCAAGGACTATTGGGTTTATTGCTCAAAGAGGCTGTTCATGGGCATTGGATGATGGAAAACAACGTGTTGCAGTATATATTCCTACTGCTCCAATACCAACATCTGGATATGTGGTAATGTTGGAAGAATCTGTAATACAGAAACTGGATGTTACGCCCGAGCAAGCCCTCACTTGGGTTGTGTCAGGTGGTGTAGCAACACCAACAATGATGCAAAAAAACAGTAAAATAGTTTAGCAAAGAGTACAAAAATGTCCCCGCGTCTTGCCAGAAATGATTTTATAGGCGCATCATAAACAAACGGCTACTGCCGAAAAGGTGAGGTGAAACATGAATGATGTTCATGAAGTGCTACGAAAAAGCACTTTGCTTTCTGGGCTTTCCGATACTGACATAGAAGTTGTGGGCACTGCCGCCACAGTTAAGGATTTGCCATCGGGAGCGTGGTTATTTAAGCAGAATGAGCCAAGGCGGGCATGCTTTATTGTTGCCCAGGGAAGTGTTGAAATTTCCAGAAATTCCGGAGAAGGATTCGAGCAAGTTATGGCACTGCATCAAGGTGGTGTCGCTGGAGAAGCCTCATTGCTCAATGCGTCCTCTCATACTGCGTCGGCAAAAACGATAACTCCCACAACAATAATTGAAATCGAAAGGGAGAAGCTTCACAAAGCACTAGCAACCAACGGCAGTGCTTCTGTTAGGGTATTAACCAAGATTGCAGAAGTGGTTACTCGCCATCTAGGCGCAAGACGCCCTGGACAAGGCCAGTCATTTGACATGGGGACAGTTCGCTCAGAGTCTGACCTTATTAGTTCAGCAAACGTCCCCGATGAGGCTCTATATGGTGTCCAAACTCTCAGAGCCATCGAAAATTTTCCAATTTCAGGAATATTGCTTTCACACTTCCCAGCCTTTATTCGCGCTCTTGCAATGGTCAAACAGGCTTCCGCACGTGCGAATGCTAAGTTGGGTCTTTTGAATGAGGCTATCGCAAAAGCAATAGATCAGGCTTGCCAAGAGATAATTGAAGGCTGTTGGCATGATCATTTCCCGATCGACATGATTCAAGGTGGTGCGGGTACTTCCACAAACATGAATGCAAATGAAGTAATTGCAAATCGGGCACTTGAAATTCTTGGTAAGAAGCGGGGCGATTACGCCGAATGCCATCCCAATGACCATGTAAATATGGGGCAGAGTACAAATGACGTATACCCCACTGCAATAAAAGTGGCTACAGTTTTTATGTTGAGAGCACTAGTAGAAGCTTTGGAAAAATGCAAAGTAGCTCTACAGGAGAAAGGAAAAGAGTTTAGTTCAATTATCAAAATGGGTCGTACCCAACTCCAAGATGCTGTTCCAATGACCTTGGGGCAAGAATTTGATGCGTTTGCCGTAACTACAGGGGAAGATATTGATAGATTAAAAGAAACTGTCCAATTGTTTATGGCTGTCAATATGGGTGGAACAGCCATTGGGACTGGTATCTGTGCCGACCCTCGCTATTCCAGACTCTGTGTTGAAGAAATGCGACAAACTACTGGTTTGGAGATACAATTAGCTGACAATTTGGTAGAAGCCACCTGCGACACAGGAGATTTTGTTTTGTTCTCAGGTGTGGTTAAACGCACAGCCATAAAGTTGAGTAAGTTGTGTAATGATTTGCGACTGCTTTCCAGTGGCCCCCGTTGTGGTCTGCAAGAAATAAACCTTCCAGCCAGACAGCCTGGGAGTAGCATCATGCCTGGCAAGGTTAATCCAGTCATTCCCGAAGTTGTAAACCAAGTGGCTTTTAGGGTTATTGGTAATGACATGACAATTACAATGGCCGCTGAGGCTGGCCAGTTACAGCTCAACGTGATGGAACCTATTCTTGCCTTGAGCTTGTTTGATAGCCTACGCGCATTAGCCGCCGCAGTTAATACGCTTACAACCCGATGTATTGTAGGAATTACAGCCAATGAAGAACATTGTCGAGAAATGGTTGAAAACAGCATTGGCATAGTGACAGCTACCCTGCCTGCAATAGGCTACAAAAAGGCAACCGAAGCCGCCAAAATATCCCTAGAAACCATGAAACCAGTTCGGGCAATCCTTCAAGAAAAAGGTTGGTTGACACCAGCGCAGATAGATGAAATATTAAGCCCCGAAGCAATGACACAACCAAGACGCTAAGAAAAGTCTTTAATTGGTGATCCGTGACTGATACATCTACGAAATTGAAATTAAGCACATGGCTGTGGGTATTGGCCACTATCGTGATGTTAGTAGCCGCTGTCTATCAAAGGAGAACAGGCCCAACATATCCCCTGAGGGGGCAATTTGAAGCAGGAGGAGAATTACAAAAATTTCGGTTGCCAAGAAGTTCAGAAAACACTTTCGATGCTAGGGTTACTATTCCAGACCCTGGCCAGACAGCCCGTCTGCTATGGAGACGATACCCAACTAATGACCCATTTACTGTAGTGTTTATGGCTCCTGAATTGGATGGCGAAAAAAAAATATTGGTAGCCAACATTCCCTCACAACCTGTTGCTGGCAAGGTAGAGTACCAGATTGAAATTGCTAATTCGAGCCTGCCTACAGATGGTGAAACGGTAATACTCCGCTACAAGGGGCACGTATCGACGATACTACTAATATCACATGTTCTGATAATTTTTTCAGGAATGCTCGTCAGCACTAGGGCTGGATTAGGGGCTGTGTTCAGAATGGAAGAAAAAAAACTACCTATGGTTGCTATAAGTCTAATTTTTGTTGGAGGACTTGTATTAGGTGCATTTGTTCAAAAAGCCGCGTTTGGAGCCTATTGGACTGGTTGGCCATTAGGTACTGATTTGACTGACAACAAGACACTATTTATGTTTGGAGGTTGGCTGGTTGCGTGTTCGTTGGCTCTATTCACAAAATTTAGGCATCTCCCAGTTGTATTGGCCTCAGTGCTTACCCTCATTGTGTATATAATTCCACATAGCCTCAGAGGTTCTCAATTGGATTATCAACAAGAAAGCATCCAGATAGAACGATGATTATCTCAATAAAGGGTTGATACCGCATGTCAGCCTATAGATTTTCAAATTCGGCAAGCACTCATACCAGTAACAGGGGATAAATGTGAAAAATTTTCTTTCGGCAAAACGAGTAATTATTACTGGAGGAAGCAGAGGAATAGGGGAAGCCACAGTTTCCATGCTGGCACGGCTGGGTGCCAAAGTAGCATTTACCTATCAGACCAATAAGCATGTAGCAGAAAAATTATCCATGAAACTAAATAATGAAGGCCATGATGTCATGGCTATTCAGGCTGATCAACGGCATCGCAAAGATGCAAAAAAAGTAGTTGATATACTCAATAATACATGGGGTGGGGTAGATGCTTTTGTTGGAAATGCCGGGGTATGGCTACCTACTTCATTAGAACTAACAGATGAAGCAAATTTAGACAAGGTCTTAGAAACGAATCTGATCGGCCTTTTTAGATGGAATGCTGAGATAATTCCAGCCCTCAAGAAGTCTGGTAACGGCAATATCATACTTATTTCGAGCACTGCCGGGCAGAGAGGCGAAGCTGGTTACAGTGCCTACGCCGCAAGTAAAGGTGCAATTATCTCACTCACAAAGAGTATGGCTACAGAATTGGGTCCATATGGAATCCGAGTGAATTGCATTGCACCCGGATGGGTCGATACCGACCTTTCAGCCCCAGCATTGCGTGGTGATGAAGCGGCGCGAAAAAAAATCGAGGGTATATTTCCGCTAGGAAAAATACCAGAGGCCGAAGACATCGCAGGCCCAATCGCATTTTTATTAAGCGACTGGAGCAAGGCGATTAACGGGGAGATATTAAACGTGAATGGGGGAACAGTTCTTTGTGGATAAGAAAAAAATGAGTCTAGAGGGGTAGCTGTGAACCTGCTACATGCACTGCTATTGGGTCTAATCCAGGGCTTGACCGAGTTTTTGCCTATTTCCAGTACTGCCCACCTGACGGTTGCAGAAAACATATTGTTACATCAAAGTATGCCACTTGAATTTGACGTGCTACTGCATGTAGGAACACTTGGGGCACTCATTGTTTATTTTTACAAAGAGATATACAACATTCTCCAAGGTTTGGTAGGCGGTAGCGCTTCTGGCAGAAAGCTGGCTTGGCTATTATTTTTGGCGATGGTACCAACAGGAATACTAGCCATGCTAACTCGGCCATTGAAAGAATCGGCCAAGGGTCATTTGTGGCTATATGGAGTATTTCTAATAATTACATCTGCAATGCTTTTGGGCGCAAACTACATAGCCAAGCGAAAGAATGGTCGAAAAATTGAAGAAATGAATACCTTGGATGCTATGTGCATCGGGGCGATTCAAGGATTGGGAGGAGGTTTTGGCCTATCTCGTAGCGGGTCTACAATAGCCATGGGTGCTTTTAGGGGTGTTAATTTATCTGAGGCAACCAAGTTCAGTTTCCTATTGGGAATACCGACCATTACCGCCGCCGCTCTGGTAGAGAGTCGTCACCTTATTAAGTCTGTATTTCAAAACAACACGTTGTCTCAAGGCGAATTATTTCCTGTGGGGTCTTCTGACCCACTACTCCTGTGTATAGTGGGTATCTGTGCGGCAGGTATTTCCGGATATTTTGCGATTAGTCTGCTCGATCGACTAACAAAACATCCGAGATTGGGTGGATTTGCACTATACTGTTTCATAGCAGGTATAGTCTTTATTACTATGGGGATGTACTGGTGAGTGGTTGCTTTAGCCAACGAAGGCATAATGTTGTTTTTAGGGAGATGTTGTGATTCAAGTAAAGGACATACACAAGACTTTTGTGGTCAAGGATAAAAAGTCTCGCAAAAAAAAGACAATAGAAGCTGTTAAAGGTATCAGTTTTTCTGTAAAGCCCGGTGAAATATATGGCTTGCTAGGCCCAAACGGGGCTGGCAAGTCCACAACACTGAGAATGATTGCCGGACTGATGGAGCCTCAACAGGGTTCGATAACCGTTTTTGGCAACGACACCAAGGCTGATTCCGAAAAAGTACGAAATACTCTCGGATTTCTTTCTACCGATTTAGGGGTCTACGGGCGTTTTACTCCAAGAGAATTATTGAAGATTTTTGGAGAGTTTCAGGGCGTTGATTCAGTAGTAGCTGAACGGCGTGGTTTATATTTGCTTGAAAGGCTTGAATTATCTGATTTTGCAGATGTAAAGATGGAATCGTTTTCCTCTGGCCAAAAACAAAAAGTTTCAATTGCCCGAGCCCTGCTACATGACCCCAAGGCAATTTTATTCGATGAGCCAACAACTGGCCTTGATGTGCTTACTGCCAAAACTGTTCTCGACCTGTTAAAAATTATGAAAGGCGAGGAGCGGGCAGTTATTGTCAGCACTCATGTTATGCCGATGGTGGAACAAATGTGCGACAGAGTCGGAATAATATTCAACGGCAAACTTCATGGAGACGCACCTCCAAAAGAGATTCTCTCCCAGTATGGTGTTAGCACTCTGGATGAAGTTTTCTTCAAATTAGCCGCAGATGGAGGCATGGCATGAGGGGCGTTTGGTTAGTGTTCAAAAAAGAAATTATGGAATTTACAAAAGACAGAAAGACATTGTTTTTTACGCTTGCGATGCCATTTATTCTGTATCCATTATTATTTGGAATGATTGGAAAATTGGGGCGTAGAGATGTACAACAGGCTAGATCAAACCAGACCCGAATTGTTCTTATTGATCCATCAAGCGTCCTTGAGCCTCACTTGAGACTTCTTCCAGATGATTTTAAGTTCGTTGACGTTCCTGAAGGAGACATAAAGGATGCCATCAAGAGCGACATCCTAGAAATGGTTGTCACTCTAGAGGAGAGTGCCGCCAGAGATTTAGCCGAACACAGAACTGTGCGTGTGGATGTGCTCTACAACAAAGTCGAAACGTCAGGCAGTGTTGGAATGCAGAGGCTAGAAAAAGTTTTGAAAGAGTTCGATAAAACAGCCGTTCAATCCAGGTTGCAGAAATTGGGTGCATCGGCTCAATTGGCAGTGCCAACCGAAATCCACTCCAGTCAGGTGGGTGGCCAAGAACTCATGGTGGCAAAAGTCTTTGGATCAATGTTGCCATACATGCTTATGCTCATGCTATTTGCTGGTGCAATGCAACTTGGGATATACGTCACAGCAGGCGAAAGAGAGCGCGGTACGCTAATAACGCTACTTGCAACTGGCCTCCCACGCCACCAAATTATTTGGGGAAAATTGGTCTACATCTTTTTCATGGGAATTGTTATTTCAACGCTCAACATAGTCTCCATGGCTTTCTCTATGGGGGTAATGTTTGGCTCACTCGAAAGTAGTGGTGCTAAATTGGCTGTTGATGGACAGGAAGTAGCGATACAATCGCTTAGTGGATTTACAATGATTGCCGATCCAGTAGTGATTGTATTGACTCTCTTGTTGATGATTCCCCTAGGGCTATTGTTTTCCAACTTTATTATCTTTATTGGGATTCAAGCAAAGAATATTCAGGAAGCTGGCACAGCGATGATGCCAGTTTTTCTTCTAGTTATTTTCTTAGGTGTTTTCTCTATGGCTCCGGGCATCGAAAAAATGGGGATTCTACCCTATATTCCCATTGTAAATGTCAGTCTGGTCATTCGTAAACTCTTTGTTCAACAAGCAAGCGTATTGGAATATGTGGTCGCCTTTTGTATGACGGTAGGGCTTGCGGCACTATTGACTTACCTTTCTACCAAGTTCCTGAATCGTGAGTCTGCTATTTTCAAGAGCACATGAAATTGTGCACAAAATCCATGTTTATTTTTGGTATCGGTATAGGCATGTTCGTATTGTGAATTATTTGTAGTTCAATTATTGTATAGTTATCTGTGGTTCCTTGAATCAGACATGAGGTGGTAGATGTCAGCAAAAGCCAAGTCGGCAAAACAAAAAGGCGAAGCCGAAACATTGGAGTCTAGGTTAAGCGAAGCCATTCAAATGCTCTCCACAAAAAATGCCAATGAGGCGACTCCATTGTTTGAATCAATTGCTAAAGAAGCCACTGAAGCTGGCAATTATGGACTTGCAAGGGTAGCCAATAGTTATTTTGCAAGTAGGCAACCCAAAAAAGTTGCGCCAGCAATAAAAGCTGATCCAATTCAGGAAGCAGTCTTTTTGTTGAATGCCAACCAGCCAGAAGTTGCATTAGAGAAGATAGAAGCCCTGTTGAAGACACAAAAAACAAATGCCCACGCCCACTATTTGAAAGCTCTTGCACTTGCAGTTACAGAGCAACCAGAGTTATCTGCCGAAAGTTTGAAGACGGCAATCGAAATTGATCCAGCAATCCTACACATCTACAGACTTGAGCCAGACTTCAAAGAATGTCGTAAATTGTCATGCTTTGAAGAATTTGAACTTGAATAGACCTTGGCAACAGATATTGAAGCATCTCTCAGGGTGGTCGCAATTGGTGGCGGAACGGGTTTAGCCGCCTTACTAAGAGCCCTGAAACCAAATGCCATCAGAGAAAAAAGGCCCTGGCGCATAACTGGGGTTGTTGCGGTTTCTGACGATGGTGGCTCATCGGGTCGGTTACGAGAGGAGTTTGGAGTAATACCGCCAGGCGATTTACGGAACTGTCTTTCTGCCTTGGGGATAAAAGGTTCCATTCTGAGCGACTTGCTTGATTACAGGTTTCAGAGCGATGGAGCATTAGGGGGACATAGTTTAGGCAATCTCATGCTATCCGCAATGGCAGATATTTGTGGTAGCTGGGTGGCCGCGATCAGACAGCTTTCCGACGTGCTAGTCACTGTTGGGAATCTATACCCCGCCTCACTGGTTCCAGTGACATTACTTGCAGAAGATGCCCTAGGTAAAAAATATCAAGGTGAGAGTAGCATCAATAAATGTACACCCCCATTGAAAAAATTGTGGTTGGAGCCATTGGATGCTGAGCCGATTCCAGAGGTAGTATTGGCAATATTAAATGCCGACTTGATAATTTTGGCTCCTGGGAGCCTTTACACAAGCACGGTGCCAAACCTATTGTTCAAGGAGATTTATACAGCAATCAGGCAGTCAAGTGCTCCACTGATATACGTTGCAAACCTAATGACCGAGCAGGGCGAGAGTAATGGCTTGACCCTAGAAGATCATATTGAAGCAATTCAATCTTTTGGGCGAGTACAGTTATCAGCAGTACTTGCCAACAACGCCTCATTAAGGGCATCTGTGCTGGAAAAATATGAAAAGGAGGGCGGTGTGCAATTATTTGCCAGCGATGATGCCAAGATCGGCGTACCAATTATTTCTAGGGCACTGTTGGATTCAGAGGCAGACTTAGCCCGCCACCATCCAAACTTGCTGGACACTGCGATAAAAGACATGCTAAAACAAATTTAGGTCTGGAACTTTCATTTTCTTTGAACCATGTACTAATTGTGATGCACAATTGGAGTTAGTTATTTTTTTGGAGTTGGTATGAACCTGTTCCACACTACAATCTTGATTGCGGCTTGTGCCTTAACAATGCCTGCCATAGCACAAACAAAAAACCAAAGCCAAAATTCGCAGGCAACATTGCAAAGGCAAGTAAAGGCACTCACTGAAGAAAGGGATGCGCTAAAAGCTAAAGTGGATGATATTCCATTTATTCTAAAGCAAGAAAACGCCGAGCTGTATCGCCAGCTTGATGAAGCAATCGCACAAAGAGATGAAGCCATGGCAAGGCTAGAACAGATGGAGGATGCGCTAAGGGAAAACCAGTCAGGGGGAGATTCCTTATTGAGGGAACTCCAGCAAACAAAGGAAGATTTGAGAACAAAGGTCAACAGGATTGAAGAATTGGAGTATGAAATTGGTGTGCTAAAAACTCGTGTAAACGATAGTGCAAACATCAAGGAAGGTACACTTGTCCATCTTGGGCCTGATATTATTCCCGCAAAGTGCATGAATTTAAGGAGAATGACACCATCAGTCAGGAAGGCCACAGGCACAGTTGTTGTAAACTGTTTAATCAACGAAATGGGCGACCCTGTCGAAGTTTGTATAATTCAGGAGTTGTCTGGAGATGAAACAGGCTGGAACGAATTGGCGCATACAGCCTGTTTAGAAGCGGCAAAGCGTCTCGTTTTTGTGCCTGCTACAACTAAAGACGGCATCAAAGTCAAGGTTTGGCAGGGCGTTGCATTTCAATTGAAATGATCTTTTTGCAATATTTAGACCAGCGCAATCTGACTATTTATAGGCGTAGAGTCCACTAATGAAGTTCCATATCCTGACCTGGGGTTGTCAAATGAATGACCATGATACCGAAAAAATGTCGGGATTATTGGTGCGTTCTGGGCTATTACTGGCTGACAGCGTCCATGATGCAGATTTGGTGCTACTAAATACATGTTCAATAAGGGAAAAGGCCGCACACAAAGTATATTCCGAACTGGGCAGGATAAATGAAATCAAAGCTAGTCGTCCAGACCGTCCTATGGCAATTGGAGTAACAGGTTGTTTGGCACAGCAGGAAAAAGAAAATATCTTTAAGCGTGCCCCATTTGTTGATTTGGTTGTTGGAACTATGGCACTAAAGCAACTACCAAGGTTAGTTGCAAATGTTTTTGGGGGCGGAAATCATGTTATTGATACAGATTTTTATCCTGACAATCATTTGTTTCCAGTGGACTGTATCAGCCGAAGTTGTTCCCCCAAAGCTCTCATAACCATAATTGAAGGTTGCAACCACGCTTGCACATATTGTGTCGTCCCAACAACAAGGGGGAGCGAAAGGCACCGTCCAGTGGGAGATATACTCACCGAAGTAAGAAATGTCGTTGACAGTGGCTTTTGTGAAGTGGAGCTACTGGGGCAAAATGTAAACAGCTATAACGGTGGATGCACTTTTGCAGAATTGCTATACAAAATTGCAGAGATCGATGGGCTTGAGTGGATTCGCTTTACCACGAGCCATCCCATGAATTTCACCAAGGAATTAGCCCAAGCATTGACCTCTATTTCCAAGGTTGCTCCATTCCTTCACATGCCAATTCAAAGTGGGTCTGATAAAATTCTTCGTCGCATGGGCAGGGGATATACTGCTCAGGAGTACATCGACCGAATTGGATATTTGGGTGAGAGGCGCAACAACATGTGCCTTTCGACAGACTTCATCGTGGGTTTCCCAGGGGAGACTGATGAAGATTTTGAAAGCACTATGTCAATCTTGGAATTAATCAAATTCGATGCCTCCTTCAGTTTCATTTACAGCCCAAGGCCAGATACTCCGGCACTACATTTGGCAGACAATTTACCTGAAAGTATCAAACATGAAAGGCTGGCTCGGTTGCAAGCTAGGCAAACGGAGTTTACAACGCAAAGCAATCTACGCGAAGTTGGCAAGATTGTGCCAGTGCGTATTGAAAGCCACACACCCTCAGAGCAAGGTTACTGGTTGGCTCGCACCGCCCAGTGGCGCAACGTCCACATAGAAAATTCGGCAGATTCCCAATTGCCTTTTGGTCGATTGGTGGATGTAAAGATAACAGGGGCAGGCCCACATTGGCTAAAGGGCGAGGTACTGTAGGCATGTTTTACAATCATTTAGCGAAGACAGAATAAACACCTGCGAAACCTCTATCTTTGCTACCTATAGGAAGAAAATGGCCAATGGCACCATTTTTCCACAGTAATATCTTGCGATATCCGCCATAGTATGAAACGCTTTCATACCCCACCACGTACACATCTTTGCCGTTAAGGAATATTGCCTGGGCACCTCCATAACGCTGATCTCCGGATAGGCGGTAATAGATATTGCCATTTTTCCAAACAGTGGCAAATGAATATCTGTCATTTATTCCACCAGTTTCATGTCCTGCCACGTACACATCATCGCCTGATGCAAAAACTGAATAGGCTATTCCATTTTTCACTCCATCGCCAAGGGTTGAAAATTCGCCATTTTTCCATAGTGCCGGAACGAATTTGCGTCCGTTTGACATGCGCCCTGTTACATACACGTTGTTACCTGAGACTGAAACTGAATAGGCTTCTGCATCCTCTTTCCCATCACTAAGAGGAATAAAGTCCCCATTTTTCCATAGCGTGGCAATGATTTTGCCTCTGTCAAATGTTTTTCCTGCCAAATAAACATTGCCACCCGCAACGAAAACATCATTAGCCTCCCCACCTGAAATATCATAGTACTGTGGGTATTTTGCTTCACCATTTTTTCGGAGCGTAGGCCGGCTATTAACAAATTGCGGCTCCCCGTTTTTCCAGAGGGCAGGTTTGTCGTCAAATCGCCCCGCCACGTACACATCGCCATCCGATACAAAAACAGAGTTGGCCAACGGAAGAGCAATATGACTTTCACTTTGAACAAAACGATAGAGAATCTTTCCATTCTTCCAAACATTGGCAACGTATTTTTGTGGGGGCAAGTAGCTAACACTAATGCCAGGTGGATCTGGTGGAGGATTGAATGGAATAATTTCTTCTTCAAACCCTGCCACGTACACATCGTTGCCTGCAACAAAGACCGACTTGGCTTCTGAAGTTGACTTCCCATCACAGAGGCGTTGGGGCTTACCGTTCTTCCAAAGCGTGGCGGTTTTATAGCCGAAGGGGCTATGTTCAAATCCGGCAACATATACATCTCCGACATTGTTTTTTCTGAGCAGTAGTGCGTTTCCTGAGTGTGTTGTTTCAACTGCTCGAAGGTTGCCCAAATCCAGTAGTTTATTTATTAATATTTCGCAAGGTATTGAAATGGAATTTAGCCCCCCTTTTTTTCTGTCCCAAGGCACACTACCAGCCGAAATAATTTTGCCGGCCTCTACGTCAATTATTTTACAGTTTACAAAACAAGCACCGGAAGTGTTATTACCTATTTCTGAAATGCAGACCAATTGTACTTTTAAGTGTTTGCCTATTTCTATGGCGATGTTTTCGTCATACAGTTTGTCGCTTTGATAACCATTTGGCACTCCAAAAGTTTCGTAAACATCCGGCCTAAAATTGCTATACACTTCGTGGCCTTCATTTTGAAAAAACCAACGAAATGCCCTTGTGGCCTTTTCTTTGTCGTTACTATAGTAGTCATTGGCTTCGTTTTGGATTTTAGGCTTCAATATAGCTATAGATTTCTCATTGGCCATGAGGGGCATACAAAAAAGGAATGCAAAGATTGTAATAATAGACTTGAACATTCGCACATGTTTTGACAACAACCACCCCCATTATTCATAAAAGTCCATTGTACAATGTTTCTTGTTCATCAACGATAATCAGGTGTTTTTCCTTAGCGTCTAACATGGCTTTTTCCAAGGCATCAAGCAGGGATTTATTTTTCAGCCAGTACCAGCCTGGGATTACACGCTCTTGAGGTTTATTGAAGGGAAAAAGAGTCTGGCGCAGTTTTTCGATATTCTTTCCGATCCGTTTTTCTGCTACTTCCTTAGCAAGGCGCAGGTCAAGTCGTTGCAGGCGTGTCTGCAATAGTTCAATTTGTTTTTGATAACGATTGCTGATGGCAACACCCCAACCAGCAGAAGGTTCAGGGAAGGCCATAGTAGATGGTTTTACGTGCAGGGTAGGAGCCAATGCCTCCCACCGGCCAAGCCGTAGCGCATCCAATTCCTCTACTGAAATATCATATGAATTGCCATCCAGCACATATACAGATGGCCTTGGAATTATTTGAGGTTTTTTTATCCCAACCCGCTCCCACACCCGTTCAATCAATTGCCAATAAGCTCTTTCGCCGGGCCCCAAAACCACAGCTTCAACCGGAAGCACCAGACTTTGTAGCAAGGGGCGAATGGCGGCCCCTGGACTAAGCCAATGACCTGTGGGAAATGCTTGTCCATGCTCTAAACGACTTCGTTTACCGGTAGTTGGGTCAAGCGAAAACCATGTCGATTGTTTGAGTGGGTCTAGGATTAACTGCTCCCCCTTTGATTCGAGTATGCTAGCCCGCTGGCAAAGTTCTTTTTCCAGTTCCATCGCACGCCACCGTTCCAGTTCGGCTTGAACGGAAATTCGGTCTATATCCTTTGTAGGGCTGAATGGCACTATCCCTCTATCCCAGAGAGGCTTGCCTAATGCCAGCACGTGTTCCCTCAGGGTTGGCTCTGTTGGTTCTGGCAATTTACCCCAAAGGCTCTGAGCCTCCGACTGGTGGCTTTTTGTCCATTCCAGCCATCCTGTTGCTGTCCCTTCCGGGGCGGAAAACTGAAAACGATGTCGGATAATTCTGTTCCCGTGAAATGCAACAACGTTTGCCACTTCAAGGCGGTCATGATCTTCATCTGCCAGCCAATAGACAGGCTCCAATCCTCGCTGTTTTGCCACCGAATATGCAGTCAAGGCTTTAACTACAGAGAGGGCGGGAGACCACCCAGCCCCAATCTGTTGTCCTGTGACAATTACTCCCTTACAATCTTTCATCGAAAACCAACATACCATCTAGTTAGAATAATAGGAACAGTCTCTTGAGGTTTGTTATGCGTTTTTTCCTTTTTTCTCTCCTGACACTTCCATTATTGGCTCAAACGCCACATTTTTCTCAGCCTGAAGCTCTTTGGGCCGAATGGAGGCGACAAATTCCAGCCTTTTCTGAAAGAGAACTCAAGCTACTGCCTGAATCTGATAGGGCGAGATGGGAATTAGCTTTAAGGCGTGTTCAGGGTGTGAATGCCCCTTTGCTCTTGCCCCCAGAGTTAGATAAGCCAACCGAAGCACTATGGCTAGAAAAAGCTACAATTGCGAGTACGTATACGGAAAGATTTAATTCCTTTTATTTTCTCAACCGCCTCAGAAGTAATAAGGCAATTGATGGCCTTGCAGATTTGGGACTGGACGAAATGGCATCTTGGCCAAAGCATCTGCGGTTAGAGACACTTTTTACAACCGCCATGCTTGGAGCAATTGAGCCTGAACAGATAAAAAAAATCAACTCAATTTGGGAAAGCTATAAAAAAACCTCGCCGGAGGATTCTTTAAGGGCGATGGTTTCTTGGCTTCGCACGAGCTTGGCCGGAAAAAATATCCAAAAACCGGCACTTATCGAAGCAACACCTCATGCCATACTCGCTCTAATGGATGCTTGGAATAGGGTGCCTTGGCCAAAACGTAGCGAATTAATGCCTCCAGGTAAATTGGAACTAGGTTGCGACTCACCATTTTGGACAGCTTTGGGTATGAAGTCGCCTAGCGAAGATACGTTGACACAGTCTCATGTTGGTATTATGTCGCGACTGGCAGAAGGAGTGCCCAATCCGGCTCCCCGAGACTATGTAGAAAGAATCGGAGCTCCTTGGATAACAGACAGCGATCCGCTTGCTCAGTGGTATGGGTTTCAGTCCTTGACTAGGTTCGCAACGCTAACGTCAGAAATGTCAAAATCATTGGATTTAGTTATTAAAGACAAAAACCTTTCTCCACTGTTGAAGGCAATGCTACTGCCGGCAATAGAAAAACATCGCCCCAAATTGCTTTCAGGGTGGAGAAAGTCTTTATTGGTTGGCAGTGATCCCGTAGCAAGATCCCTAGCAGTGGAGCAACTCAAAGAGGCACTAAAAGATAAAGAAATAGATACATTCATCAAACGCACTTGGAGTATAGAGGAATATGACAGCGTTCAAAATTTGATAAAGGCAATGTCTCAATGGAAACTAAATCCAGAAAGACATATAGAACTGCTTAAAAAATTACTCGAACATCCATCATGGACTGCAAGGCTGGATGCTTGGAGGGAACTAAACAAACTAGGCCATGAATGCCAATGGCCAAAGGCACCACTGCCAGCAAAGATTGATGAGGATATACTAAGCCTTGCACAAGAACTACTCAGAAAAAATAATCCAGTTCGCATTCAGGTTGAATTTGAAGAGCATGGTTCTGTTGTGATGAACTTAAATCCTATCAACGCCCCAATGAATGTTGCAAATTTAGTATTGCTTGCACGCAAAGGATTTTTTGATGGCAGGCGAGTTCCCCGTATCGTTCCCGACTTTGTGGTGCAGATGGGAAGCCCCAGAGACACCATGGATGGCGGACCCGGATATAACGTGAGGTGCGAAAACAGCTTGGACTGGTATGGCCCTGGCAGTGTCGGTATGGCTCTATCGGGCATGGATACAGGAGGCAGTCAGTTTTTCTTTACTCTAAATGCAACGCCACACTTGACAGGAAAATATACAAGGGTAGGTGAATTGGAAGACTTGGACAGAGCAATGAAAATTTTGGAGTCCTTAGAGCTTGGAGCGGTGATAAAACAGGTTAGGGTGCTGTAGGGATATTACTTTTGGTTGTTCATAATTGCCAAGGCTTTTGTGTTTGCCGTATACACCCCAAGGACACAAGTGGCAAGTGATCAGTGGCCAAAAGTTGGATGCAAATATGTTGGAATTAACACTGAACTACAATAAGTTAAATTGCTATATACACAAAATAATTTACATGGTCTTGGCTTTAGCGCAAAATTTTAGGCCCAGTTGCGATTACCAAGTTCCGGACAAATTTTCTTACTATTGTTTCAAATACGGTGGCAATCGTTTTAGATGTGTTTAATACATCCATGTGACTGAGCGGTGTTTCCAAAATACCTGCACCCATATTACAAATACATGAAACGCCCGCAACCTGCATCCCTTCATGTTTGGCGACTATGGCTTCGGGAGCGGTACTCATTCCAACGGCATCTCCCCCAAGCAATCGAAAGGCGTTGACTTCTGCCGGTGTTTCAAAACTTGGCCCTGTTACTGCCACATAAACGCCTTCTTTTAGATTTTGATTGCACTGTGCACCAGCAACTTGCAACTGTTGTCTTAAATTTTTATCATATAGGTTTGACATATCTGGAAATCTGGAGCCCGGTTCGATATTTGGACCTATGAGTGGGTTTGTGCCCTGCATGTTAATGTGATCTTTGATGATTAGTAGCGAGCCAACATCTAAACTGGGGTTAAGAGCACCTGCGGCGTTTGTGAGCAATATGGCCTTGACTCCAAGGCATCCATATATCCGCATTGGCGCGGTGACAAGGGACATTGGATGGCCTTCATAAAAATGAAATCGTCCGGCTTGTAATACAATTTTCTTTTTTTCAAATTCACAAAAACACATCTTGCCGGAGTGCCCGATTACTGTTTGGTCAGTAAATCCGGGCAAGTCTCTAAAATTAATTGTGGTTCCACTTTTGGTTTCGGGGCAATCTGCAAGTGACCCAAAACCTGAGCCTAAAACTATGGCTAATTCCGGAGCAAATGGGACCTTCTGCCGTAGTATTTCTATGGCCGGTTTTATGTCCATTTGTGCCTCTCTGAAAGAACGTCGCGATACGAGAAATTGACCCTAATAGGAGGGGTCAAGTCGCACTGCTATTGTTGTGTCTCTATTTACTTTTACTTTGGGGCTAATGAGGCGAAAGTCAAAAAGATATGACAGGGGTGTATCAGAATTCCCAATTAATACTATTCTTTTTGGCTCTGGAGATGCGGAGTTGAACTTATATGAAAAAAAAGTATTTCCGTTTATTTGAACTTCGATTTCTGCACCTGCTGGTAGTGGCGGATCTGCGCTGACAGACAACCGATAGGCTACATCTTTGCTAAGGGTAAATTTTGATGTGAAGTTTTGTTTGGAGGTTATGTTTGAATAATTACCTTCGGCATCTAGCTCTGAGTCTGACATGCTTAAAATGAAGCTTGGTATCGGAACAACTGTTGAATCTGGATCGCTACCCCAGTCGGTGATAAACGTTCTTAATGCCCCGTCTTTGGGCCTTGGCCAAATATTGCCAAAAAATGGTGTAGCCATCTGAGAGATAACTGCATCTGTGAATACCTCTGATAAATTTACTGATTCTAAATATCCATATTCCTCATTCAAACGTTTTAATTGAGTAAATAGACTGGGAAGATCAAAAATTTCGGACGAGCCAGAATCATCACTGTCGGTCATTTGGTTTTGAAGTAAATAAAAATGAAAAAGGGAGTTTGGAACAATTTTATCCCAAGCGTTGGGGTCGCCAGGCGAATTGATGCTATTTGCTTTTAGTGCTAACTCCCAAGTGAAAGCAGTAATTACTTGACCACAAAAAATATCAAGAGGCAATCCTGAAATATCCCGGATGTCTTTGATGGCGGTTCCGGAGCCTGAAGTGAGATAGGGAGTTTTGAGAACTATGGCCGCCATAGCTTCGGGTAACCCTTCTGCCATTGCCATAGTGGGATGGAGATTCGATGTGATTAGCGCGTTTCTAGTGTCGCTAACGTCAACAAATTTTTTTGGAGGGAATTGAAAGCGAAGCGGCATTTGAGCACTTCTTATAGAATTCCTAGCCAGCATTGTAAGTATGATACCTTCATCCCAAGCGTCATTTTTTTCGTTTTCTGCTCCTCCCCTAACACTACCAAAAAAATGTAAATAGCCACCTCCGGTAGAAGTGGAAGGCTCATACGCTAGTGGGAATTTTTCTCTGTCATATTCAACATATGTTCCCATTGGCTCTGTAATGTTTTGTCGATAATGTAAGTCTAGAGTGCCTCCGGGCGAGGGATTACCTATATGCGCTGAAGCTGAATAAACCGTATCAAGAATTGCGGCAACTTTGCTACCTGTGCCAGCGGATTCTAGTTGGGCATCTGGTGCAAATTTTACTGAAGAGTGTGTAATCCACCATTTTTCGTCTAGTCCGATTTGAAAATCTAGCTCGACATCGCCTTCTAATGCCACTGCTGGCATTGGGTTATCCTGTGGCGATGATCCGTCAATTCCTTTTCGCAATGAGTAAATAACCCTATCTGCCTGAGGAATTTGACTGTTGATACCAGCGGGGTCGGCGATTATTCGCACATCGTAACCTGAATAATTCATTACACTATGGATTTCAACAAAGGTCGGCAAGGTGCTGTCGTCTGGCAATAACATTGTGTATTCGCCATCACTATTGGTATGTGTTCCATCGTAAACACGCCAAACCGTTACTTTTGATTCGTCTGGCATTGTTTCTTCATCTGCAAATACCACTCTAACGTATACTCCGCGGAGTGGCATTTCTACAGAATTATCAGGTGTATCTAAACCTTGGGGAAAACCGTTGCTATCAACTTTAATTGGTAATCGCGAATAAGTAACTACCCCAGTTACTGAACGGGTTGATGATTCTGTAACATTATTGTTTCCACCACCGCAACCGAAAGTTAGCAGAAGGGAAAAAAAGTAAAAAAGAATGAAATGTTTTTTGGGGAGTTTTGCGAGAACCATCTTTACCTCAAAAATAGTTGACAATCATAGCCTATCATATCTGAAAAGGGAAACGGCATATTGGTGGCCACAATGATTTATTTCGGCGATAAAACCGATAAAAACAATGACATTATTGCATTTTCAACATGGGTGTACCTCAAAATAATGAACTGCTATACACCCTGGATTCCCATGAAACGCATAACGAGAGTGTAGCAGAGTATCAGTGAGGTAGGCTGTGGCAGTGGTTTAAGGTTAAAAAAGGTTATTGCCAAACCAATCGTTATGTGTTATTATAGAGATACACATAACGATGGAGGTGTTGATGGCTATCGTACTACAGCGGGATTCACGGTCAGGTATTACCTATGCCTACCAATCTGTTTCATGGTGGGACAAAGAGAAGAAGCAGTCCCGTAGCAAGCGTACTTTGGTTGGGCGGCTGGACAAAGAGAGCAACGAAATTGTCCCCACCGATGGCCGTATGAAGAAAGAAAAAGTGCCAAAGCCGCCCGCCAAGCCAAAGCAAGCTACCTTGAGCACGCGTCTTTTTTACGGTGCAACCTATCTGCTGGATGAAATAGGTGGCAAATTGGGACTGACAGATGACCTGCGTCGCTGTTTTCCCGACACGTATAAGCAGATGCTTTCTTTAGTGTATTACCTGGTATTGGAGGACAAAAACCCGCTCTATAGGTTTGAGAAGTGGGGTATTACCCACAGGCATCCTAATGGAGAGGACATTAGTTCACAGCGTAGTAGCGAAATATTTATGGGAGTGACTGAAAGTGCCATCCAGCAGTTTTTCCGATTACAGGGCAGGCGACGTGTAGAACGGGAGTATTGGGTATACGACACCACATCTATTTCCAGCTATTCAGAAACCTTGAAGCAGGCGCAGTATGGTTTCAACAAAGAAGGCGACAGGCTCCCCCAGATTAATTTAGCAATGCTATTTGGAGAGGAGTCAGGGCTCCCACTCTACTACAGGAAACTGTCGGGCAACATACCAGACGTAAAGACCGTGAAAACGCTATTGGCTGATATGGGTGATTTGGGTTTTGAGAAAGTGAAGCTGGTTATGGACAGAGGCTTTTATAGTGCCGAAAACATCAACGGGCTGTTCAAAGAGCACTTAAAGTTTCTGGTATCTGTAAGGACAGGCCTCAAGCTGGTTCAAAATGAGCTGGACAAAGTTTATGACGATTTCAGGACATTTGAATATTACAGCGAAGCCTATCAGCTATATTCAATCACTGTCCCAAGCGAATGGAACTATGCACAGACACGGCCATACAAAAAGGACGTCATGGAAAAGAAACGTAGGATTTATATCCATCTGTATTACAACATTGACAGGGCGGCAGAAGACCAGAAGAACTTTGACCGCAAACTGATAGGTCTTAGGCAAGAGCTACTGTCCGGCAAGCGGGTGGCAGAGCATGAAAAGCTGTATGGCAAATACTTTTTTGTAAAGGATACCCCGTCACGTGGTATGCAGGTGAAAGTGAATGAGGCGGCAGTCAGAGAGACCAGGCGGTATTATGGGTTCTTTGCACTCTTAAGCAATGAAAAGATGGATTCGATAAAGGCACTGGAACTCTATCGCAAAAAGGACTTGATAGAAAAGGCATTTGGCAACATCAAAGAAAGGCTTTCCATGCGGCGGACTTTGGTTTCCTCAGAGCAAAGTCTCAACGGCAAGCTGTTTGTCGAATTTGTGGCACTGATATATCTGTCCTACCTAAACAACCAAATGCAACGCTCTCATCTATACAAGGACTACACGATGGCAAGCCTGCTAGACAAACTCGACTTGATTGAGTGCTATGAAACCCAAGGGCGCAAGCTTAGGATAGGCGAAATACTCGATTCACAGCGTAAACTCTACCAAGCCCTCGATATAGACCCCCCAATATGACTCAAAACCTCGTTATGAGTTGAATGGGAATGCAGGTCCAATAGTCTCGTTGCTCGAAATTTGCTATTGCACGTTCCCTATTGACGATTATTGCTAGGGTAGGGGTGATTACTCTGCCTACATTCCATACGCCTGCATAAGTTGTATCGGTATGGTTTCTTGAGTGAAGCGTTATCGCTCTGGTTCCATTAAGTCCTATTAGCCAGTCAGATTCAGAGCGGGAAATTGCGGCATCCAAAAGGCCTTGGTAATGCTCAATGGGTTTTATTTTTTCATAAGCCTCTTTGAGAGCTGATGTTGTCATGGAGCTGGTCCAGAGGCGTTTGACGGGCTTTTTGCAACCAGATAATTTGTAGATGTAATGGAAGATCAGTTCACCTTCTCGCCCAGCGTCAGTTGCACAGACGATTTCTTTAACATCAGGTCGTTTCAAAAGTGTTTTGATTGCTGTCCACTGTACTTTAGTAGATGTAACTGGTTTTAGTGGGAAGGTTTCTGGATCCATTGGTAGAGAGTCCCAACTCCAATAAGTCCAGTCTTCATTGATTTCATTTGGTTCTTTTAGGGTTACTAAATGTCCGATTGCCCAAGTGATGATGATTTTTTTAGTAGTATCTTCGATGTGAGTTTTTAAGGCTTTACCCTTAACGCCAAGGGCTAAAGCGATTTCCCTTCCAACCTTGGGTTTTTCGGCGATTATGAGTTGCATGGGGAATCCTTTTTTTATTTGATGATGAATTTTTAGGCATTATATAGCTCCGATATTGCTTTTCTTAAATCGTCTCTTGATATTTTTCCTGCGTAATAATCTCTTAATATCGTAATGTGACTTATAGTAGGTTTGAATCCTTCCCAAGTAGCTGAATACATTGCTGAAGATAAACTTTCTAAATTTGTGGATTCTGGGAATTCTACTCCCATGATGGTGTGTTTCTCGAAGTCTACTTTGAGGTCTATCCAGTCGTTTGTATGGGTCATGGCCATTGTCCCTTTTCTCGTGGTGGTGGGTCGCTAGGACTTGAATCGGTCAATTTTAGCCTTTCCATTACATGTGGCTCGAGACACATTTCGCCTTTGGTGTTGCAACAGGGGCAGGGCCATGCTGAACAAAGGTAGTAACGTGGTGAGCAGGTGGTCTTGGCAACGAATCTGGTGCCGCAGGTACACATGAAGATGTCAGCCTCGTGCATTCCTGCGTATTGAGGCAGTTGCGATCTGTAGTGCCAAAAAAAGATGTCGAGAGTCATATTCGTTAATAATCAGTAAATGAAGGTTGGTATCTATTGTGTAAACAAGGCGGCTATCGACGTTTCTTGTTGGCCAAGAGAGCTGGCTTGGAATTTCTTGAGGCAGTCTTGGTGACAGGTTTGGCAACAGTCTTTGTTGATCTGGTGGGTTTTGAGACGGCTTTTTGAATGAGTTTGGGCTTCAGGGGCCGTTTCCTGACAGGTGTCGGCTTGGATTCTGTGCATTGACAAGAATCCTGGTCTCCGTCAATTCGATATTTCTTCTCTAGTTCACAAAGTGAATGAGAAATTTGTTTTTGCACTTTGCTAAGAATTTTTTCGATTTGGGCTACTTCTTTTCTGTATTGGGGCGACAAGGCCAGCAGGTCACAGGCATCTGTGATTTGGTTGACAGCGCGCAGATCGCGGTCGAGGGTAAAAGGGCGGTTCATGGTGTTTTCTCCAAGGAAAATGGTTACTGGCCAGGGTTACTGAGCCTTTGTGAAGAGACGCTTGATCATTGGTATGAAGAATGCGCCGGTCATTACGAACAAGAATATTGAAAGGGTCTTGATGACTTCAGATGGGATGGGCGCGACCTTGAGGCCATTGACTATGGTCAGGCCAATGATCGAAATGATCGCGACTATGATTAGCACAAAGGTGTATTTCATGTAGATTTGTTCGTTCATTGGCAGCCCTTTCTATCGAGGGTGGTTTTGAGACAATTGTCCATAGAGAGGTCTCCTTTGTTGAAGTTTTCAACCAGACTCTTTATCAAGTGATATTGAGAAGCCTAGAGCGATATGGGCTTTTTTGGTGAGAGCAGGATTTTTTGTTTAGTAAAAGGTTGCCAGTTGATCGCTATCGTGTTCTGGCTGTAACTGCTGTGGGCGTTAGAGTTTCTAACAAGTGTGTTTTTCATGGTGCGTCCTTTAAGTTTTAAAAGACAGGGCCAAAGACCCGGGGTTACTTTTTTGTAGTTTGCTGTTCAGCCTGTTTTTGGACTGTGACAGCTTCTTGTACTGCTTGTGCCACAGGTCTGATTATCGAACCTGGATTGTGGCGAATTGTATGGTTTGCCTTATCGACCAAATCCTTCAAATTGCGAGCTACAGAGCCGAATGGGTCTTTTGGGTCTCCTTTGAAGGAATTTTGGTTTGGAATGTATTGGATTAGCTGAGATGCCAAAGCATTTCCACTTTTTTCAATGATGTTGCCAAAAGTTCCAAATGTTAATTCTGCAAAAGTGACTAATGCGTCTACAGTTGGGGAAGCTTTTTGTATTGGTTCTTTTGGCTCTTGAATTTTGTTGATCGTACCTAAAAATGTAAATCCTTTCGGCACCATTTGTTCTGGTGGTAGGGTACTTAGTCCTTGTGCTATTTTGTTATCCTTATTTATGTAAGCGTAATGATAGATTTTGTCTTGAGAATTTGTGTTTTGCTGGGCTGGTAAGGATTGGTTTGTTGTTAGCATCGTAAAAAACACAAACATGAGCCAAGAAAAAAAGACGATTGGCCTGGTTCGGGATGTTTGTGGTTGAGAGGTTGTTAGAGATGTGTTCATGGTGAAGTCCGATTAGTATCCGGGGATAAGTGGTGTCAGAGAGGGGCTCTGTGCATACTTGCTAGAGGTTACTTGGCGTAAAGGTTGTTGTTGTCTCAGGTAAGGGTTTTGCTTTGGGTATACTGCCTTTTTTTTCCATAGG
>Ga0082212_10002635_pt1 | contig 25943 bp, 17 predicted proteins | sample TergutNt197P3_FD_71548 | JGI IMG/M metagenome (GOLD analysis project Ga0082212, IMG submission 71548) | Neocapritermes taracua P3 segment gut microbial communities from Petit-Saut dam, French Guiana - Nt197 P3 | ecosystem: Host-associated > Arthropoda: Insects > Digestive system > Gut ...
TGTTAATTTTGTACCCGCTTTTTTGATAAATCAAAAAAGATTGACCTACGGTCTGCCCTTCGGGACACAGAGGGGTCAATATCGCCGGAATGGGGGTCAACATCACCGGAATACGCAGGTTTCTCCGGCTTTCTTTGTATTCTAATAACTCTTGTGGCGAGAGATCGGTTTCTGTACTGTCCTGTCTTTCCAGATATTGTAGAAAACATCCTGTACTACTTCTTCAGCAATATCATGACGGTCTGTTATGCTGAATGCATACAGGCAAAGCGGAGCATAATATTGACGGAAAATTTTTTCAAATGTTCCGATGTCGCCTTCCTTAATCTTTTTAATTTCAAGGTAATCCAATTAATTAAGAAGTATGAATTAATAAATTCTTGTGACGAAAAAAGCTCGCTTCGCTCACCTTCCCCCTATTGAGAGGGCTGAGGAGGGCTTCCCTTTATCACCTGTTTTGTCAGTCGATTGACTGCGCTTTCCAGTGATTCAGTTGGTTCTATGATATTGTAATTACTCCAGAAATTTTCATCCTGGTATAAATCCACTTCCTGGCTTAATGACTGGCGAATTGAAAATGTTTCTCTGTTCGGAATACGTACAACATTCTGTTCATTCCGGTCGGTAATGATCGATTCGGAGGTTACTTCATAGTTGGTTGCAAACAGTTTGCGTTTCCAGTCGCATTTAAATAATATGCCATTTCGGATATAATTGAGGTGTGCTTTATTATTCAGCTGTTTGTAGGTCACAACATACGATACTTCATCAGGCGTAAACCGCAAGCCGGCAGGTTTATCTTTCAGTATGGAGTTAGTCACTTTTTGTTTGTCGCGCATATCCATTTTAAATTCAGCGCGCGAGAATGACAGTGTTTCTCTGTCAATAAAAAGCGTTCCAAAATAAAGCGGATAATCGGTGATCATTTGCGGTTCAAAGTGAACGACGAATTGCAGCCGGTCGTCTATTGAGACAGATTCATCCATTTTAAACGCATAAAAGGGGAGCATCTCACTATCCAGCAGGACGTCCGGGTTTTTAACGATATCCAAAAAGACAGGCATGTTGGGGCCTCCCAGAATTTTCACGCTCAATGTGTCAGATAATTTGGGACTGATTAATTTACGTCCCTTGAGCACTTTTACCTGGTCTCTATCCGCCGGCAGGTTATAAGCTGCTTTATATACTTCAATCACGGCCTCTGAAATGGTGATATACCTTCGGCGTTTTTGAACTGTTTCCCTGTAAAAGCCTGTGAGTCTGTTCGGTTTCATTGAATAATTGTCTTCCACTTTATCAATTGCGGCTCTCACAAGGTCGCGTGGATTGCGCCAGCTGAACACAAGTACTTCGCTTAACAAAACCGATTCAGGTGAAAGATAGATAGTTTTTATATCCTTTTCGCTTTTGTTAATCGTCACCAATGCATTGTAATAACCGAGGCTGGAAATTTGAATATCTTTAACATTCAACGAATTACTTATTTTAATTGTAAATTCTCCGTCTTCATTCGTAATTGTTCCCACATTTGTCCCAACGGCTGAAACAGTAGCCTGTACAATTGATTTCCTCGTATTTTTGTCTTTGACAACGCCGCTTACTGTAAAAAAATCAGTTAATTCATTTTCCTGTGCGTTTACGGCTCTACCATAGCTCAGTAAAGCAAGGATCAATCCCAATAATAAAAATTTCGTTTTCATAAAAAATAAAAATTTTGCAGGTTAATATATTTATTCACTACCTATATGATCGGCAAAGTTACAAAAACCCTTTGAAAAAATGAAAAAAAAAGAGAGGTTGCATACACGACCTCCCTTTTTTCTTGCGATACATTAGTAAATATTACATCATACCGCCCATGCCGCCGCCCATGCCGGGTCCTCCCATCGGGGGTGCGGGATGTTCTTCTTTCTTTTCGGCGATGACACATTCGGTTGTCAGGAACATGCCTGCGATGGATGCTGCATTTTCCAGCGCGACGCGCGCTACCTTAGCCGGGTCAATAACGCCTGTTTCGCAAAGGTTTTCGTATGTATCGGTTTGTGCATTGTATCCATAGTCGCCTTTTCCTTCCTTTACTTTCTGTACGACGACAGCGCCTTCTTTGCCTGCGTTCACAGCAATTTGGCGAAGCGGTTCTTCGATGGCGCGTTTAACAATTTCTATACCGGTTGTCTCGTCTTCGTTGAGGCCTTTCATTTCGTTCAGTGCATCAATTGCACGGACGTAAGCCACGCCGCCGCCGGCAACCGTACCTTCTTCGATGGCTGCGCGAGTAGCGCTCAGCGCGTCGTTCACGCGGTCTTTCTTTTCTTTCATTTCAACTTCGGAAGGAGCGCCCACATAAAGAACGGCCACGCCGCCTGCTAATTTTGCAAGGCGTTCCTGTAGTTTTTCCCTGTCGTAATCAGAGGTTGTGGTCTCGATCTGTGATTTGATCTGATAGATGCGCGATTCGATCTCTTTCTTATCGCCGTGACCTTTTACAATCGTGGTATTGTCTTTGTCAACGGTAATTTTATCTGCGCTTCCCAATAATTCTAATGTCGTATCTTCTAATTTCATGCCTTTTTCTTCGGTTACTACCGAGCCGCCAGTGAGGATGGCAATGTCTTCGAGCATGGCTTTACGGCGGTCGCCGAAGCCCGGGGCTTTCACGGCACAAACCTTCAAGCCTGCGCGCAGACGGTTTACAACCAGGGTAGCCAGCGCTTCGCTGTCAATATCTTCGGCAATGATTAGCAACGGACGGCTTGTCTGTACGACCTGTTCGAGGATCGGAAGCATCTCTTTCAATGCAGAAATCTTCTTGTCGTAGATCAGGATAAACGGATTTTCGAACTGGGTTTCCATTTTTTCCGTATCGGTCACAAAGTAGGCGGAGATATAACCGCGATCGAACTGCATACCTTCGACTACATCGACAGTTGTTTCAGTTCCTTTGGCTTCTTCAACGGTGATAACGCCTTCTTTTTGAACTTTTCCCATGGCTTCGGCAATAAGTTTACCGATACTTTCGTCGCCATTGGAAGATATTTTAGCCACATTTTCAATTTTATCCATATCGTCGCCTACTGCTTCTGCCTGTTCTGCAAGACATTCCACTACTTTTGCGACTGCTTTATCGATACCGCGTTTCAAATCCATCGGGTTGGCGCCTGCGGTCACGTTTTTAAGGCCTACGCCGATAATCGATTGTGCCAGAACAGTAGCAGTCGTTGTACCATCGCCTGCTTTGTCGTTTGTTTTGGAAGCCACTTCTTTCACAAGCTGTGCGCCCATGTTTTCATACGGACAAGCCAGTTCGACTTCCTTAGCAACAGTTACGCCATCTTTGGTGATTTGCGGAGCGCCGAATTTCTTTTCAAGGATTACATTACGGCCTTTAGGTCCTAATGTCACCTTCACTGCGTTCGTTAATTCATCCACGCCTTTTTTCAGCAGGTCGCGGGCTTCGATATTGAATTTAATTTCTTTTGCCATGATTTTTTATTGTTTTGAAATTTGTTAGTAAAAAATGATTATTAGATGATTGCGAGAACGTCGGATTGACGCATGATCAAAAACTTGGTATCGTCAAGTTCGATCTCGGTACCTGCATATTTGCCGTATAATACCTGATCTCCTGCTTTCAGTACCATCTCTTCGTCTTTTGTTCCCTTACCGACGGCGATCACTTCGCCTTTTAACGGTTTTTCTTTTGCAGAATCGGGAATGATAATGCCGCCGGCTGTTTTTGCTTCGGCGTCTGCAGGCTTAATAAGCACTCTGTCTGCTAATGGTTGAATACTCATGATGTCTAATTTTTTAAGTTTATAATATTAATTTATTTTTTATTGGTATCCATTTTGATACGAAAACCGTGCCAAATCGTTATATTGGAAAATCAACTGACATTTTTGCAGTTTGTCGGCAAATATCATTGGTAAAAGTGACAAGATGGCAAGGTTTTTTAATTACGAGTTACGAATTACGAATTACGAATTACGTACTTTTATCCCTTTATCACGAAGTCTTTAACAATTCAACAAGCGTTTCAGTTGTAACCAACTGCTGTTCGCCGGAAATCATATTTTTCAGATTGATTTTATTGCCCGCCATTTCAGTTTCGCCGACGAGCGCCACGAATGGGATATTTTTTGAATCGGCATAGCCTAATTGTTTTTTAAGTTTGCAAGGTTCAGGAAAGAGTTCGGTTTGTATACCTGCTGCACGGATGGTTGCGATTACAGGCAAGAGGTAAGATACCTCATTTTCGCCGAAATTGACAAACAGAAGCTGGGTTGTTTTCAACGAATTGGCAGGAAAGCGGTTGAGTTGGTTGAGGACGTCAAAGATACGTTCGGCGCCGAACGACATACCTACGCCCGAAACGCCATCCATGCCAAAAACGCCGGTCAGATTGTCATATCGTCCGCCGCCGACAATACTGCCGATTTCGACCTCAAGCGCTTTCACTTCTAATATGGAACCGGTATAATAGTTTAAGCCACGCGCAAGCGTCAGGTCGACATCAACTGCGGTTGTTAGCGATAATTCCGCAACATGTCCGAGAATATATTCAATTTCTGCTATTCCTTTGAGCCCAGTATTCGTGTTGGCAAGCGTCTCTTTCAGTTTGGCTATTTTTTCGCGGCTATCGCCTTTCAGTAGAACTACGGGTTGCAAAAGAGAAATGGCCTGTTCGGAAACGCCTTTATTTCGCAGTTCTTCATTGACGGCGTCAAGCCCGATTTTGTCCAATTTATCAATAGCGACCGTGATGTCCGTAATCCTACCTGCCTCTCCGATCATTTCGGCTATACCTGAAAGGATTTTTCGATTATTCAGTTTGACGCATACATGCAAGCCCAGCCGACGAAATACTTCGTCGATGATTTGAATAAATTCTACTTCACAGAGCAGAGAATCGGAGCCTATCACATCGCAGTCGCATTGGTAAAACTCGCGGTAACGCCCTTTCTGTGGACGGTCGGCACGCCAAACAGGCTGTATCTGATACCTTTTAAAAGGAAATGTCAGCTCGTTCCGGTGTTGAACGACGAAGCGTGCAAAAGGAACCGTCAGGTCGTAACGAAGGCCTTTTTCACAGGCTTTTACAGCGAATTTGGCGGAGTTTTTTTCAGATAATTCTTCTTCTGTAAATTTCTCCAGACAATCGCCCGAATTAAGGATTTTAAAAAGTAATTTGTCGCCTTCCTCCCCATACTTGCCCATGAGAACGGATAAATTCTCCATGGCTGGGGTCTCAATCTGTTCAAAACCAAAGATATGAAATACATCGCGTATCGTGTCAAAAATATAGTTGCGTTTCGCCATTTCGATGGGCGAAAAATCGCGTGTTCCTTTCGGAAGAGAGGGCTTCATTTTAATTAAGAATTGAGAATTGAGAATTGAGAATTAAGAATTAAGAATTTCGAAAAGTAGAGACGCGGCGCGCCGCGTCTCTACTTTATCTTCTTCTGCCCATGAATATCATGATATAATATATTAATGTAGCGAGCGAACCAAGCGCTGCTACAACATAGGTATAAGCTGCGGAACGGAGAGCGCTTTTCGCTATCCCGTCTGTTCCGCGACTTGTAACGCCGACATTGCTCAACCAGGCGATGGCGCGCTGGCTGGCGTTTATCTCAACAGGCAAAGTAATAAAGGCGAAGAGCGTCGTCGTGGCAAATAGAATAATGCCGATAAATAATAATTGTGGGAAGATATTGATAAGTAACATCCCTCCCAGCAAAATCCAGGTAACGATGTTATTCGAAAAATTAACAACCGGCACGAGTGCAGAACGCAATTTCAGTGGAGTAAAAGCTTTTGCGTGTTGTATGGCGTGACCACATTCGTGTGCTGCTACGGCGGCGGCGGCAACATTGTGTTGATTATAGACCGATTCGCTGAGGTTTACGGTTTTGGTCGCCGGATTATAATGGTCAGTCAGGTGCCCGCGAGCAGAGGTGACTTGTACATCGTATATGCCATGATCATGCAGCATTTTGATGGCGACGTCGCGTCCGTTCATGCCGAGTGGTGTTTGTGAGAATTTTTTAAATTTATGTTGCAAGTTAGCTGACACGATCCAGCTTGCGATAGCGACAACTCCAAAAAGAATCCAGTATTCATACATAATGCTTAATGATTAGTAATTAGTAATTAGCGAAGCGTTATCGTCTGTTCCCTTGCAGGTCCTACCGATACCATAATGATTGGAACGCCGAGTTCTTCTTCGAGGAACGTAAGGTAAGCGTTGAATTCTTCGGGGAGTTCGTTTTCGCTTTTCATTTCTGAAATATCGGTTTGCCATCCATCAATTTCCACATAGACAGGTTCAACATCTGCTTCCGCTACTTCAAACGGGAATTGCGTCACCTCCATACCATTGATGCGATAAGCGACACAGGCTTTTATGACATCGAATGTATCTAACACATCGCTTTTCATCATGACGAGCCGGGATACGCCATTGATCATAATGGCATAACGCAGTGCGACAAGGTCGATCCAGCCGCAGCGTCGTTTGCGTCCGGTGACCGAACCAAACTCGCGACCGCGTTCACAGAGCAACTCGCCTGTTTCGTCAGTCAGTTCAGTCGGGAAAGGACCGCTTCCTACACGCGTACAATAGGCTTTTATGACACCTGTTACCTCGCCAATATTAATTGGCGCGACGCCCAGGCCCGAGCAGCAACCTGCACTAATCGTATTCGAAGAGGTTACATAAGGATATGAACCGAAATCAATATCAAGCATCGTACCCTGTGCGCCTTCGGCAAGGATGGATTTGTCATTTTGCAGGAACTCATTGATTACGTGTTCGCTGTCGATAATTTTGAAATTCTTCAAATATTCCAGCGCTGCAAACCACTCCCTTTCCAATTCTACAATATTATACGTCGCATTCATCGTGCGCAGTATATTTTCATGGCGCAACCGAGCTGCCGCATATTTCTTGTCGAAGTCATGCAGCAAATCGCCAACACGCAGTCCGTTACGGCTGATTTTATCGGTATAAGCCGGCCCGATACCTTTTCCTGTGGTGCCAATCTTACCTGTACCTTTGGCCGATTCGTTTGCTGCATCCAGGATGAGATGTGTGGGCATGATCAGATGCGCTTTTTTTGAAATATAAATCCGGTCGATAAGGTCGGGCATCGTTTCGGCAAGATTGACGGCTTCTTCTTTGAACAGGATGGGATCGAGCACGACGCCATTGCCGATCACATTGATTTTTCCACCCTGAAAGATCCCTGATGGAATCGACCGGAGTATATACTTTTTACCATCGAAAACGAGCGTATGTCCGGCGTTTGGGCCGCCCTGAAAACGCGTTATTACATCATATTGTGGCGTTAGTACATCCACTATTTTACCTTTTCCTTCATCACCCCATTGTAATCCTAATAATACATCTACTTTCTTCATTTTTTTGCTATTTTATTTTTTATTTGCGCTTCTTTTTGCGATCGTTTATACTTGCATTTTGAACAGATACCGTAAAAGTGCAATGAATAATGCTCCAATGTAAATTTTGGTATCTTATAATCCGAAAACAGTTTATTTAGTTTTTCGTTTTTTATCTTGCGTACAGCGCCGCAGCACGTACAAATCGCATGATTGTACTGCTCGGCGATATACTTCAGTTCATATTGTACGAGCGTAGAGGTAAATTGGTGACGTACAACGATATTGGCGTCTAACATCAATTCCATTGTGTTGTATACCGATGCGCGGCTTACATGAAATTTGCTGTCTTCCAACTCTTGCCAGATCTGATCGAACGTAAACGGTTCTTTTGTCCGGCATACGGTCAAACAGATCATATTACGCTCTGTTGTATTTCTGAGCCTCTTACTTTTCAGATAATTAGCAAATAATATGGGCAGCGACTCTGCATGGTTAGATGATGAATCCATATGATCATAAGTAATATTCACGAACAAAGATACATGATTGTTTTGAAAACTTAGTTATAAACCGGCAAAAAAGAATAAGTTTTACTGTATCGGAGCATTTGTTCCGCGTATCCTTCCGTGTAGTCAAGCTTAATATCCGAAACATCTCCGTTATTATTTCGCACAACGTGCATGACAGGGTTTACAAATCCCTTGTAGGGCGCCAGGTTCAAACGTGCATAGCGTTCCAACACTTCATTATGTAAAGTCTTGTCTACTTTAATGCCATGATTTTCAACAAGTTGTTTGCCTGCCTGAAAATCGCCTTCGCTCTTGATGCGCTGCACTTCGGCCAGTAACTCGCCAAATAACACGCGAAGTTTTTCGTAGTTGTTGACGACAACATACGTTTTACCGTCGCGTTTTTCAAACGAAACGACCTGATCCTGTTTCCCTTTTTCATACACCCAGCGGGCAATCAACTGGCGGTTACGCATGTGCGCCTGCTCGACGTCTTTACCGGGCTGGATACGTACCAGTTGCGTCATCAAGCCATTCATCATGTATCTGTAATATTCTGATTTATAGGCCTCCATATCATTCGTCAGTCCTAAATCAACTAATTTTTTATCTGCCACATAATATAATGCAAAGAGGTCGGCGCGCGTTTCTTCGAGTGTTGAGCCATATGCGCCCAGCGCGTCGGGATCGACGCCCGGAAGGAGGATACCCGAACCGTGTCCCAGACATTCATGCAGGTCCGTATGCAGGTTATCTGTCGCAAATCCGTATTTTTTGATCCTGTCCCGTTCTGTTTCGCTCCAAACAAATTCTTCGCTAAAACCGCTGCTTTGCGATGCTTTGTCGTAAGCTTCCGTAATATTTTCAATAGTAACGGATTTGGAACCGTACTGTTCGCGAATCCAGTTTGAATTGGGCAGGTTGATACCGATCGGGGTGGTGGGATAGCAGTCGCCGCCGAGCATTGCGACGGTGATCACTTTAGCGCTGACGCCCTTAACTTCATTCTTTTTGAAGCGAACGGCAGTGGGGGAGTTGTCTTCAAACCACTGTGCGTTATCGCTGATGATTTTTGTTCGTTTGGAGGCCTCCTTATTGATGAAGTTGACAGTCGATTCCCAGCTGGCTTTCATGCCGAGTGGGTCGCCGTATGTTTCCGTAAAGCCGTTGACAAAGTCAATTTCTGAATCGACGTCCTGTACCCACAGGATGGCATATACATCAAAAGTTTTCAGGTCGCCTGTTCGATAGTATTCAATGAGTTTATTGATAACAGCTTTCTGGTTTTCGTTTTCCGCGAAAGTAGCGGCTTTTTCAAGTTCGTCTACAATTTTTTCAAGCGCCTCCGAGTAAAGTTCTCCAACTTTCCATACTTTTTCCCTGATCAGTCCGTCTATTTTAGAAAGACGGCTGTTCAGTCCGTACGCGATTGGCGTCCTGTCGTTCGGGTTTTTCATTTTTGCATAAAAGTTAGTCGCTTCCTGTTGGGTGATGCCGCCTTCATAATAGTTATTGGCCGATGCCAGCAGGATGTCGCCTTCGCCGCTTTGCACTGAATGTTTGGGCATCACGGCAGGATCGAAAATCACCGGGCTGATCTCTTTTATCCATTGTTCGCGCGATTGTCCTTGACGCAGTGGTAGTTGCGATGTCTCAAGTCCTTTGATACATTCCAAAAAGAATTCCATCGGGAAGCCCGGTTCAAATTTGTCTGCGGCATAATGATGGTGGATGCCGTTGGCAAGCCATATGCGTTTCAGATAAATTTCCAGCGCCTTAAATGACTGACTGTTGCGATCGCCTTTATACGTTTGATAAATAGCCTCCAGCACATGCCTGACAGCTAAGTTGTAGCGGTTGTTCTGGTCGAACAGGATATCGCGACCCATCAGCGCGGCTTCCGACAGGTGATACAGCAATTGTTTTTGTTGAAGCGTCAGCGATTCAAATCCCGGTACCTCGTAGCGCAGAATTTCAACGTCAGCGAAACGGTCGACCGAATTACTGGTAATTTCGGCGTTTGTCATACCGTTTTCATCCGTTGTCTTGCCGTTTTTGTTTGTGCAGGATAAAACCATCAATGTTGTCATCATATATATAACTTTTTTCATAAGCGGGTGTTTTTTGAACGTGCGAAACTAATAAAAATGTGCAATGACATTATTAAGGCAGAAAAGGGAAATAAGTTTTCATATTATTCTTTGTAAGTCTTGTTCCATAACCGGAATCCTGAAAAGCTTCACAATGCCGGATAGCCGACCCTTTTTCCTGGCCATATAACTCGATAAGTATATCTCTGTACTGGTTAGCATTTGACCCTCTGTTTCTTGATTCTCCCAACCATGCCCTTCTGGCTTCATCCGTTTCCGGTACACTATTTAGGTTCCCACGGTTAAACGGCAGCCATTCATACATTTGCGATTTATGCTGATGATACATGTCATTTTTCTTTTCCATCACATCGTCAATATCAATGGCTACATCGGCAGTAAACGGTTCGGGATGAATAAAGCCGTCACTCACAAAGAGAAACATGGGATTTTTTTCCAAAAACGGGACTTTGGGCAGGATTGTTGGAACGGTAACCATGTAGGCGGCGTCAAGCACCAGCGTCCCGGTATATCGGTGGTCGGGATGATAATCATAAGGTCGCGGGAAAATGACAAGGTCGGCTTTATGTTCGCGAATAACCTTGATCATTTGGAGCCTGTTTTCATAAGAGGGAACGACTTGACCGTCGTGGTTGTCGAGCGTAATGTATTTGACGCCAATCACTTCGCCTGCTTTTCTTGCTTCTTCGCGGCGAATTTTAGCCAGTTCTTTCGCTTTTATGGACTGATGCCCTGCATCGCCGTTCGTAAAAGAAACCATCGTAACGGTATGACCTGCTAAAGTCCATTTATAGGCGCATCCTCCAACTTTATCCGGATCGTCGGGATGGGCGCCGATTATCAATATATTTAATTTTCTGTCGGATTGCGTTTGGGCAGTGAGTGAAAACACAAAAACGGACATTAACAATGCCGTAAATAGAAATACTATGTTTTTTTTCATTTTAAATAAATTTAAAAGGTTTTCAATTAGGATCACCTGCCGTACAAGTGTTTGGCCGAAGGCAGGAAAATCACGTTCATTTCGGGGTCGGGCATGTCGGGGTCGAGCGGGAAGATAGGTCGGATGACACGCTTGTAGGGTAGGTTTACCAAATCCTGATCGACGCCGCCGCGTGTGTGCGCCATCACCCAGTCGGCTTGCATAGCATACCATGTTTCAACTAAATATCCCTGTTTCACCATCACAATATCCGCTTCGCGAGGATTAAGTCCGATACTTGTCATTTGCCGCTCCTGCTGGAACGACTGCGGAGTTCGCGTGACAATGACCTGGATGCTACCGGCCTTGATAACGGCATAATTTTCGTTGGTGAACATCACTACACCCGATAATCTGACAGGGCCTTCATGGATATTGTCTGTCATGGCTCCCACCATGGCTTCCGCCTGGTTACCCACGCCTGCCTTTTGTGCAGCTTCAATCATTGCTGGACCGGGTATGGAGGCATAAATCAGTGATTTGCCTTTTGACGTTTGAAATTCAGGCCGTTTGAGCAGTCGGGATAGTGTCCATGTAACTTCGCCCGAACCGCCACCTGACGGATTGTCGCCCATATCGCTAATGAAAAATGGTTTTTTCCTGCTGGCTACTGCTAAATCAAGACATTCGTCGAGAGAATGGGTAGGCGCTTCAAAATCGAACTGGTGGCGAACTTCCCAGAACTTTTCGGCAAGCATCTTGGCTGACCGGCCCACTTGTTCTTGATCGTCGCCAACCACCATCACGATGCCCTGGTTACGTCGTTCGTCGGCCCAGGCATATCCGATCCAGATACCTGCATCCAGCACGCCGGGCAACGCTTCGACTTCGGGAACTAAGGCATAAAGCGACTTGGCCGGTTCAACGCGGGTACTTGTCCGTTCACCCGGAAGCAATATCGGTACCGCTACCCAGGCCTTGTACGCAGGACGTCCCTTGCCCGAAGCAAGGCGGTCGAGCAGGTTCACCACACCCCGACGATGCGACATGAACCCGTCTGCATGAGGCGCAGTGCGGAAAGTGGTGATCAGGTCGGAGTAGATGGCTAATCGCGGAGATACGTTGCCATGCAGGTCCATTGTGGTCGAGACAAGGACATCATGCCCTATCACGCCGCGGATTCTTTCTAAAAACTCGCCTTCGGGGTCATCAAGGCCATCCACGCTGCAAGCCCCATGAATATAAAACCAGAAACCATCGTATGGCATGTTCTCTCTAATCAGTTCGATCGCGCGGTTAACAGCCGTTTCGTATGCTTCCCGCGTAACCAGTTGTGAGCCTCCGCCGGCCCTGAGTGCAGGTAGCCAAACAGCCGCCTTTCCCATAGCGGAATCGGGACGCAGGTAAGACAGACCATTTATTATGGCCTGACCTTCAGACGTTCGGAGAACCGGGTTGATAGCCGGATGAAAAGTGCTGTTTTCAATAGCGATACCTGCAATGCCAATACGCGGCTTTGTCTGTGCAGTCGCCTCAATGCCAATTGTTACTGTCAGGATGAAAAACATTAATACCGAAAAATAATTTTTCATAATCGTTGGTTTACATTAATAAATTATTTTGTAATTTTTGACAAAGATAATGCAAGTCGGGATAAATACAAAATTAATAAATTGAATATTAAATTTTTTTTATATTTTTGTGCCATGTAACGGGCTTATTTGTAGAGATAACGCTTACGTGCTTGTCACAAAGAAAGGTAAAATGGAAATAGCGGCGTTAGTATCCGGAGGAGTAGACAGTTCGGTTGTGGTGCATCTTTTGAAAGAGGCGGGCTACAACCCGATGATCTTTTATATTCGTATCGGAAGGGAAGAAAAGGACGGATTTATGGATTGTCCAGCAGAAGAAGATATTGAGATGACAACTTTTGTTGCAAGGAAGTACGGATGCCGGATGGAGATCGTTTCGCTGCATGATGAGTACTGGGAAAAAGTAGTCAGTTATACGATCGAATCCGTTCGTTGCGGACTGACGCCCAATCCCGACATGATGTGTAACCGGTATATCAAGTTCGGCTGTTTTGAAGATAAATGGGGAAAGGATTTTGATAAAATAGCTACCGGCCATTATGCCACCACAACAGAAATAGATGGTCAGACGTGGCTTTCTACTGCAAGAGACCGGCTCAAAGACCAGACCGATTTTCTGGCGCAGGTCACCAGCCTTCAGGTGTCAAAGCTGATGTTTCCGGTTGGCCAGTTGATGAAAAGTGATGTTCGCGCAATAGCATCCCGGGAGAAACTGCCCAGTGCAACCCGTAACGACAGTCAGGGTATCTGCTTCCTTGGGAAAATCAATTATAATGATTTTATTGAGCGGTATTTGGGGCGAAGCGAAGGCCCGATAATCGAGTTTGAAACAGGAAAGGAAGTTGGAAAGCACAACGGATTCTGGTTTCATACCATCGGACAGCGTAAAGGACTTGGCTTGAGCGGAGGGCCATGGTTTGTCATTCAAAAAGATGCAAAGACGAACACCCTATGGGTATCTAACGGCTATGACCCCGAAACGCAATACGGAAAAATAATCCACCTGCAGGGGTTTCATTTCATTACACAGGATGTTTGGGGCGTGTTCGATGATGCGAAAGAGGTGACATTCAAGATACGTCATACGCCGGAATTTACATATGGCTACCTGCGACGTACAGGCGATCTGTATACCCTGACAAGCGACGAGAGAATACAGGGCATAGCACCCGGACAGTTTGCCGTTATCTACGATAGCGAACGCCATATCTGTTATGGCAGCGGTATGATTACTTGATTGTATAGAGCGAACTGATTGATTCATCGTGGCAAACGCGCCGGATGGCTTCGGCAAACATATCTGCGACTGTAAGCACGGTTACTTTTTTGATTCTCTTTGCATAGGGAATGGAATCCGTAAAAATCATTTCTTTTAGCGCCGATTTATCAACAAGTTTCGTTGCGGGGTCCGACATGACCGCATGACTGACCATCGCCCGTACCGAGCGCGCCCCGTTTTGCATCATCAGGTCAGCGGCTTTCGTGATGGTTCCTGCCGTATCCACAATATCATCTACTAACAGCACATCTTTGTCGGCCACATCGCCGATGATTCGCATTTCCGCCACCTCATTAGCCAGCCGACGTGTTTTATGGCAAATGACCATCGGGATTTCAAGAAATTTTGAATAACTGCTCGCACGTTTTGTGCCCCCTACATCAGGCGTTGCCATGATCAGGTTATCAAGCGGAAGTGTTTTTTTGATATATTCAAGAAAGACCGACGACGCATACAGGTGATCAACCGGCACATTGAAAAATCCCTGTATCTGGTCGGCGTGCAAGTCCATGGTGATAAGCCTGTCAATGCCTGCGACCATCAATATGTCGGCAATCAGTTTGGCTCCGATGGATACACGTGGTTTATCTTTGCGATCCTGCCGCGCCCACCCGAAATAAGGTATCACAGCAATAATTGAATTGGCCGAAGCGCGTTTGGCGGCATCAATCATCAGCAGTAACTCCATCAGATTGTCGGAATTGGGAAAGGTCGATTGAACAAGAAAAACATCCCGTCCACGAATGGATTCTTCATACGAAATCGAAAATTCACCGTCTGCAAAGTGTTGGATGATCATTTTTCCAAGCGGACAATTCAGGCTTTTACAAATTTTTGCTGCCAGATAATTGGTTTTTGTTCCCGAAAAAATCAGAAAAGGCGTATTTGCGCTCATAACATTATGTTTTATAATTAATAATTGAATTTCAATATTTTAGCGGACTGTCCTGTTATAGAGCCTTCAAACGGGCAGGTATGCGTTAGCGCGCATATGTTTGACTCTCCAGAAAAGAGGTCTTTCATCATTGAGACGGTATTGTCGGGTATCTGCAAAACGTCAAAAGCATCCTTTGGTATCTTGAGCCGGAAGTTATAAGACCGGATATCATAATTGATGCACACCAAAATCAGCTCATTTTCGTATTTACGCAGAAAAGGCATCATATGATCGGATGGAAAATACGGATTGTCGATGTTACAATAAGCCAAACCGTAAAAAACACCCGCCGCAATAGCTTTTTCGTCACGGGCAAGCCGGATAATTTTTTTGTATTTTTCTCTTAATACGCGTTGATCATCAGTTAACAATCCGCCGTCGAAGCGTCCGTTATTGGCCCACTTTCGGATACTGTCCATGCGCCAGTAATCGAAGATGGAAGTCTTCCCGTCCATACCGCTGAATCCTTCGTTATCCATTCCTTTTTCGCCTACCTCCTGACCGTTGTAAAGCATGATCGGATTGACATTGAAAGTTGCAATAAAAGTAAATGCAGGAAGACCGGCTTGTGCATTGCTGGCAAAAAAATCGGAAGCAATACGCTGTTCATCATGATTTTCAAGGAAAAACAGCATATTTTTTCGAACATGTTCATTCGTATGATAATATTGAATAATGCCTGCTACAGTCGCTTTTCGAAGAATGATGTCGCGCAGCATGTCATACGTTCCCGCCTTGTCGTATAGATAGTCAAATTGTCCGTTATCGATATATTCCTGATATTGAGATAGATTATAAATTTCAGCGATAAACAGGACGTGCTTATGACATTTTACACGCGGAATCACCCAGCGCCAAAATTCTACAGGAACCATCCCTGCCATGTCGCACCGGAAACCGTCTACATCCTTTTCTATCCAGAAGAGCAGTATATGAAGCATTTTATCCCAGGTATCCGGTATGGGATCAAAATGCTTGACGCCGCCATTAAGGCAGTCGACGCCGTAATTCAATTTTATGGTTTCGTACCAGTCGTGAATGTTCGGACAGGCTGAGAAACAATCATTTCCTGTCGCTTTTGCAGGAAACTCGCTGTATTCAAACGATTCTTCCTGTGATCCGAAGTGGAGTTCAAGACGCTGCCCCGGTAAATAATAGAAGTTATTTGAAGGCGAAAAGGCAAGTTCAGTTCGGTCATTTTGTCCCAGATCGGCTAAATAGGGCGGTTTATGGAGCGAACGGTAATGGCGTGATACATGGTTGGGTACAAAATCGATGATAACTTTCATCCCGGCGTCGTGCGTACGCCTGACAAGCGCTTCAAACTCATTCATCCGGCTGGGAATATCTTCCGCCAAGTCGGGATCGACGTCATAATAATCTTTGATGGCATACGGCGAACCAGCTTTCCCTTTTACAATAGCATGATGGTCTTTCGGAATACCATATGCCGAATAATCTGTACAGGTGGCATGTGCCAGTATGCCTGTATACCAGATATGCGTGATGCCCAATTCCCTGATTTCATCCAGCGCTCTGTCTGAATACGAATTGAACTTTCCGCATCCGTTCGCATCCTTGCCGCCGTTATATACAGGGTCTTCGGCATAGTTTCCAAAAAGTCGCGGGAATGTCTGATAGATAATATGTTTGTTTGTACTCATCGCCTTAAATCGGGCTAAAACAGTTTACAAAAATACAAAATAATTTAAAAATTTAAGTTGAAAGTTGAAATTATTTTTTTATATCACCTTTTTTGCGTTTTGCTACAAAATCGTGTATTATTTTGTAATGCGCTCAACTGTCACTACTTTTGTAGATTCAAACGCAAAAAATACAGGTATGCGCGTATTTAAGTTACAGGAAAATACGCGCCGAACAAGCATAAAATAACAAGTACATTTATTATTATATTATGAATATAGAACGAAAATTATCCGAAGCGGTTACTATCGCAATCAAAACAATCTATGGGGTGGATGTTCGCATAGAACAAGTTACAATGCAAAAGACAAAAAAGGAATTTCACGGACATCTGACGTTGGTTGTTTTTCCCTATTTGCGGGTATCTAAAAAGTCGCCGGAGCAAACGGCACAGGAGATAGGCGAATTTCTCCGAGCCAATAATGCAGCTCTTGTGGCCGATTTTAATGTTATCAAAGGATTCCTGAATATATCGGTGAGCAGTCGATGCTGGGTGGAATCGCTCAATGACATCAATAACCAATCGCATTTCGGTCATGTTGAGGCGACAGATGCTTCGCCGTTGGTGATGATCGAATATTCGTCGCCCAATACAAACAAACCTCTTCATTTGGGACATATACGTAACAACCTGCTGGGATTTAGCCTGTCAGAAATAATGAAAGCGAATGGATATAAGGTGGTTAAGACGAATATTGTCAATGATCGGGGCATTCATATTTGCAAATCGATGTTGGCTTGGCAGAAATGGGGTAACGGCGCTACGCCGGAATCATCAGGTAAAAAAGGCGATCACTTGGTAGGTGATTTTTATGTGCTATTTGACCGGCGATACCGTGAGGAACTGGCAGACAAACGATCCGGTGGCATGAGCGAAAAAGAAGCCGAAGCCGCATCGGAACTGATGGCTGAAGCACGCGAACTGCTTCGTCGCTGGGAGGCAGGCGATGCGGAAGTACGGACGCTCTGGAGCACAATGAACAGTTGGGTTTATGCAGGATTCAGTGAAACATATCAGCGACTGGGCGTTGATTTCGACAGGATTTATTACGAATCGGAGACCTACCTTGAAGGCAGAAAAAAAGTGCTCGAAGGTGTTGAAAAGGGAATATTTTATCGCCATGAAGATGGTTCCGTGCAGGCCGATTTGACAGGCGAAGGATTGGATGAAAAAGTCCTGCTGCGCGCAGACGGCACTTCTGTTTACATGACGCAGGACATTGGAACGGCTAAGCTCCGTTTCGACGATTATCCGATCAGCCGGATGATATATGTAGTTGGTAATGAGCAGAATTATCATTTTCAGGCGTTGTCGATTCTGTTGGACAAATTGGGATTTGCTTTTGGGAAAGGCCTTGTTCACTTTTCGTATGGGATGGTGGAACTGCCTGCAGGTAAGATGAAAAGCCGTGAGGGTACGGTCGTTGATGCCGACGATCTGATGGACGAAATGATAACAACAGCCCTTGACATATCCAAATCGCTGGGTAAACTGGACGGTCTGACTGCCGAAGAGGCGGCGGAAGTCATACGAATGATTGGACTTGGTTCGTTGAAATATTATATGCTGAAAGTCGATCCGCGAAAAAACATGACTTTTAACCCGCAGGAATCAATTGATTTCAACGGTAATACCGGTTCATTTATTCAATATACGTACGCGCGTATCTGCTCGGTTTTACGAAAAGCGGGTGAACAGGCATTTGCATTTGCCGGCCAACTGTCGCTCGATACTCCTCTTACAAATAAGGAAGAGTCCATCATCCAGCTACTTGTCGATTACCCTTCGGTAGTGAAGGAAGCCGGCGACTCCTATAGCCCGTCCTGCATAGCAAATTATATTTATGAACTGGTTCGTGAATATAATCAGTTTTACCACGATTATTCCATACTCCGTGAAACAAACGAAGAGGTCAAACGTTTACGATTGATTTTATCTGAAAACGTTGCCTCAGTAATCCGTTCTGGCATGTCGCTTTTGGGGATCGAAGTGCCGGAACGGATGTGATAATAATAAATTTTTACAAAAAATGTGGTCACTTCATAAAATTATTTTATTTTTGTTGCGATAAATTAATAAAAAAAAACGAGTATGCGAACAAATTATTTTTTATTGAGGAGATTATTCTCCTATGAGCTTATTAATAAACAATGCATTAATATGCTTATCATAATTGTAGCGTTGGCGCTGCCGACGAAATTTTGGGCAACAGACCTTCTGTCGAATGTCATTTCTGCACAGCAACAGATAACAGTTACCGGAACTGTGATCGATGAGTTTGGCGATCCGTTGCCCGGCGTAAGTATTCTACTGCAAGGCTCTTCTGCAGGTACTGTAACTGATTCCGAAGGGAATTATTCCATTACGGTACCTAACAGCGCGGCGATCCTCCGTTTTACATTTATCGGTTTCAAAACTGAAACCGTAACAGTAGGCGAACAGCGCCGTATCAACATGACCCTGCTTGAAGACACACAGCAGTTGGGCGAGGTGGTAGTCACTGCCCTGGGTTTGAGCAAGGAAAAGAAAAAACTGGGGTATTCTGTTACTGAAATAAAAGCCAAAGAACTTTCCGTAACCTCAGGTCCTACATTTGCAAACGCCTTGCAGGGGCGGGTAGCCGGTCTCGCTATTGACCAGTCTGCCGGCGGCCCGCTGGGCAGTTCCCGTATCCAGATTCGCGGAAACACGACACTGACCGGAAACAATCAACCCATCTTTGTAATCGACGGAGTCATCATTGAAAATACCGTTTCGAACGGTAACAGGGATTTCGGTAACTCCCTGAAAAATCTGAATATGGAAGATTATGAAACGATTTCGGTCTTGAAAGGCTCTGCGGCATCTGCGCTTTACGGTTCGCGGGCGCTCAACGGGGTGATTGTTATCACCACCAAGAAAGGAAAAAAAGCATCCGGTTTGGGCGTGAATGTTTCACAATCGCTCGTTTCGTTTAATCCCTATAAAGGTCCTCAGTTCCAGAATGAATTTGGAGGAGGCAGTGTGGGCGCTTTCTTTACGGACTGGCGCGACCCCGGATATAAGTCGAATGAAAACTGGAGAACAACCATATTCCCGACCAATGCGGCAGGCGAACCGTATATTGACCGGCAGATAGGACGCGAAGCCGAGAATTGGGGACCCCGATTCAACGGACAACAAGTGCGTAACTACGACGGTACATGGACTACCTGGGAAGCCAAACCCAATAATTATATGGATTGTTTTGAAAACGGCTTGCGGTCGCTGACTAATATCTCCATCGAAGGCGGCAGTGAAGCTATCACGTTCCGGCTATCCTATACCCATGACGATAACAAAGGGATAACTTATGGGGCCAAAGGAGCAAAAGACGTGTTCAACCTGCGGTCAACCTATGATATCAATAAGTATATAGGGCTTGACGTAGGTACCGATTATACCGTCAATACCATCAAAAACCCCACACCAACCAGTTTCGGGTCGGATTTCATGTGGACATATCCGCGTAACTTTGATACCAGATACTGGATGAAGCCCGAAAATTACACGGGCGTACATGGAGGACTGCCGCAAACAAACGACGCCGACGAACCCAACAAGGCGCCTGCGCTGGGGGCTTTTTTCTCTTTGTTTGAAAACGCTAACGAACAGGTTGAAAATGCTTTACGAAGCCGTATCGCGATGAACATCAAACCGACCGAATGGATGAGGGTTGTACTGGAAGGTAACATCAACAATCTCTATATGACGCGGGAAGGAAAGAATATGGGTACCGGCAAGTATTATACCGGTGGTGAATACAACATTCGTAAAGAGCAGAAAAAGGATTACAATTTAAAAGGCATGGTGGTTTTGAATAAATCGTTTGAAAACTTTAACATAGACGGGCTTGTTGGCGCCGAGACCTTCCGTGCCCGACGGCTTTATTCCTATATGCGAACAGATGGAGGATTAAGAGATCCGGGCCGGTTTTATATCGCAAATTCCATCAATCCAATCGTTGCTGAAAACAACCTGGATTATAACAAACAGATTAATTCCCTCTATGCAGGGCTTAATGTCGACTGGCGCAGCCAGCTTTTTCTTTCATTCACCTGGCGATCCGACTGGTCGTCGACACTTGTAAAGGCAGATGGGAGCGGTTATCCGGCTTATAATTATCCATCGGCAAGTTTTTCATGGGTTTTTACCGAAACATTCCATCTTCCGCGCCTGATCAGTTTCGGTAAATTGAGAGCGAATATTACCTCTTTAGGAAATGACTGGGATCCCTATAAAATCAATGTGGGTTACAAGTTCGACGGCGACGCATTTGATCCGAATACCGGCACGCGACCCAAAAAGGTAGGCTATACGGAAAAAACATTCATGCCCGGTACCATTAAGAGTGAAAAGATGATTTCCAAAGAGATAGGGCTGGACATGAAATTCTTCGAAAACCGTTTTGGATTCGATATCAGCTGGTATCGCGACAATACATACGATCAGATTTTTACATTACCTACTCCCCGCGAATCGGGCGTCCCGAATATTTACTTTAATGCAGGGAATATCCAGAATACCGGTATTGAGCTGACAGTTGACTACACGCCCGTCAGGACGCGCGATTTCGAGTGGTCAGGAGCGTTCAACTTCAACAACAACCGTAACAAGATTGTAAAACTGTACGAGGGACGTGATGAATATTCGCTTCCCGGCGGTATTCATACCATGAATTCGTATGCCATCGTGAATGGCAGTTACGGAACCATCCGTACCAATGCCGCTTCGAAACCTTTCCAGGCAACCGACGCTGCCGGCAATGCCATTGACCACCGCAACAACGGCTTGCCTGAATTTGAATGGCGCGCCGACGCCCGCTGCGCATTTTTACGCCGCAGTAACGAATGGCAGGACATTGGCGATATCAACCCGAAATTCCGTGGCGGTCTGCTTAATACGCTCCGTTACAAAAACTGGAGTTTTATGATTCATTTCGACGCCCGGCTGGGTGGCGATATGGTGTCGTATTCCTACAGTTTCGGCACGCATACCGGTTTGCTTCCCCATACGCTTGTTGGACGCGATGCCGCACATGGCGGTATTACCTGGACGAGTGCATGGGATGGTGAAACCTACGACGACGGGATCATACCGCATGGCGTGTTTCAAAACAATCAAATGGTTAGCCAGCCGGGCGGCGGTTCGGTAAACGTAGGCGGAATGACGTATCAGGAAGCCTATGACGCCGGTTATGTGGAGCCTACCCACATTGCGCAATATTATTACCGGACAGGTTCCTGGTCAACAGGCACTACCGATTACTGGGTGTTTAAAAACAGCTGGATCGCATTACGTTCCTTAGCGCTCACGTATGATTTTCCAAAATCCCTTTGTTCGTCGCTGCACATTAAAGGATTAAACCTAAGCATTTATGCAAATGATTTGTGCTATCTGTACAATAGCCTTCCCTATGATTTCAATCCCGCTTCCATCAATTCGAACCGTACGTCGGCTATTGGTGAAGAGGGTTTTCTGCCCATGATTCGTCAATTCGGAGGCACCGTGCGCGTAAGTTTCTAAGATAATAATTGTAGAATAAATTATAAAATGAAGATTATGAAAAATTTGAAATATGCTTTATTTATCGTTGGACTGACCTGTTTTTTGGCATCCTGTACTGATAATTTCGCAGAAATAAACTCAGATCCGCAAGTCATGGACAATCCGAAACCGGAATATGTGTTCACCTTTGCGGAAAATGTTATCCCTGATGGACAGTCGGCTTGGCTATACGAAACATTCGAACAATATCTCCGCTGGAGCCAACTGGTCACTACAGAATCGTATGAACCGGGCTCCATGGATATGAACTCCCGTTATAACAGACTCTTTGACGATGTCCTTCCCTACCTTGAAGAGACACGTTCCTTAATTGAAAGACAGCCCAATAAGGAGGAATACATGAAAATGTGGGCTGCAACCTACGTGCTTCAGGCATACGCCGTTCTTCGCGTTACCGATATTGTTGGATCCATGCCTTACAGTGAAGCGATCATGGCGCGAAGTCATGAAAAATATGATCCGGTGTATGACAATCAGCAAACAATTTTCAACCAGCTACATGAGCAATTGACAGAGGCCATCCGAATACTTCAGGATGGGAGTCTCCCTGCATCAACCCCTTTTGAACTGGCACAGGATATTTATTACAATTTCAACTGGACAAAATGGAGCCGGTTAGCCAATGCCATACTGTTGAAATTAGCGCTCCGCTACGAAAGCCAGGACCAGGCCAAAGCGATAGCCATTTTCAAGCAGGTGATGGCGGACCCGGTTGGGGTCATGGCAGATAATGCCGACGGACTGATCTTTGTGAATCCTACCGGACAGCCGACCGGCGATATTGATTATCGAAGCCGTCGTTATGCCAGCCGTAACGTAGTTGATTTCATGAAGCAGACAGGCGACCCGCGTATTTTCATGTACTGGGAGACAAACGGCTTGGTGGGCGCCTTCAGGGATACCCTGGAAGCGTATAACGCCACACTGCCTGATTTTATCGACCTCAACGATCCGCTGATTCAATATCAGGGAGGCGTGGTTAGGTGGACAGACCCCAATTCAACCTGGATCAAGGCAACCTTTGACGTAAGCGACGGGAACAAATATGCACTCATATCCGCCATCAACAGGAAGTTCTTTTCTCCCAGGATGAATGGCGCTACCGATACCTTTACCGATGTACTGGTAAGCTATGCCGAGGTTTGTTTCTATATTGCCGAATACATACATAAAGGATATGGAGCGGGCATCGATACAAAAGGAACAGCCGAAGACTGGTACAAAAAAGGAGTAAGGGCTTCCATACTGAAAATGTATGATGTTACAGTGGCTGCCGCATCGTTCAACTTCCCTGCCAATACCGATATGAACGCATTGATAGACGGCTATCTGGAGCGACCGGAGATTAAGTTCGACGGAACGAACGACCTGGAGAAGATCATGATACAGCAATATCTGAATTTTTTCCGTTCAGGGCCAGAATCTTTTTCTTTTGTCCGCCGTACCGGCTATCCCAAATTAAACTCCACCTTCCTGAAGAGCGAAACGCTTGAAGGAGACATTCCGCGCCGTTTGTGGACGGTCGAACCCATCTCGTTGAATAGGGCGCATTGGGAAGAGGCTTACCGCGAACAGGGTTTCACCCTGCGCGATAACACCCAAAGCGTGCTTAGCAGAGAACGCCTCTGGTGGGACAAGAATAATCCCGCTTACGGCGAAGGTCAGTAATCTTAAAAATCAATCACATTACGTCCGGATAAAACAGCATTTTATCCGGACGTAATTTACTTAATAACTTTTTTCTTATGTTGCGTTTTATAATTTTTTTATGGTTTGTACCCTTTTCTATTATCGCAAACGATTTCAACTGTTACACGGTGATAGCCGGAAGAAAGACCACAGTAGACGGATCGGTCATGATGGCGCATAATGAAGACGATGGCGGCGAACAGATGCTGAACTGGTACCGCGTGCCTGCCCAGAAACACAGCCCGGGCGAAAACATGCTGTTCCGAAACGGAGGAAAGATGGCTATGCCTGCAGGGACAAACGGTTATCTTTGGCTTGAATTACCGAAGATGGAAGTTTCAGACGGCTATTTGAACGATCAAGGCGTTGCCATTGCATCTGACGGTTGCCCTTCGCGGGAAGACCGCGAGGATTATACCGACGGAGGCGTTGTATTCGAAGTACGGCAGCTGGCAGCGATGCAGGCCACATCGGCGCGCCATGCTGTCGAGATTATCGGCGCTTTAGTTGAAAAATATGGATATGCCTCATCCGGGAGAACCTACTGCGTGGCCGATGCCCAGGAAGCATGGGCGGTAGCGGTGGTGCAGGGCAGGCATTGGGTGGCGCAACGGATACCCGACACCCATGTAATGGCGCTGGCCAATGCGTATACCATCGACCGCGTCGACCTTTCCGACAGGGAGAACTTCGCCGGAAGCGCCGACCTGATTCAATATGCGACGGAACGGGGATGGTACGATCCTGCAAAAGACGGAGATTTCAGCTTCAGGAACGCATACGGATCGCCGCAAAGTCAGCAGCATCCTAACAATATATCCCGCGCATGGTTGCCGGTATGCAAGCTAAGCGGAAAAGAATATCCGCAAAACAGCGATTTGCCCTTCACCTTTGAATCGACAAAAAAAATCACCTTAAGCGTCATGATGGAGATACTGTCATCGCATTACTACGAGACGCCGTGGAAAGACGAAAAGGTAAATATCCCGCACAATACGAGAGGGTCTATTTGTAGCAGTACGACGCAGCATGGCTCCGTTTTCCAGTTACGCGGCAATATGCCTGTTGAAATAGGCTCGGTCGCATGGATTGCACCCTTTCATCCCTGCATGAATGTTTTCGTCCCGTGGTACATAGGAATCAACAGTGCGCCCGACGACTACGCCCGGTATAACAGTTATGAGAAAGCCCTGACCGGCCATTTTACCGATACGGAAAACTTCCGAACCAAGTTTCCGGATAAGGCTTATTGGAAATATGTTGATCATTCGGAAAGGATAAAAGAAGACTACATGGCTCGAATGCAGGAAATAAGACCTCAAAACGAGAAAAAACAAAAAGAACTGCTGGAACGGCAACCCGCATTTGAAGCCGAAATGATTTCTTTATATCAAAAGGACAAGGAACAATGCCGGTCGGCGCTTACAGCCTATACGTTCAGTTGCTTGCCTGAATGACTCTTGTTACCACCGCGATCCGCAATAATTTGGGACACGCTGGAATAAAAACCACAATAAAATAAGCGCGAATAAAAATCGGATATTACAATTTTTTTTTTAATTTTGCACTTTGCTTTTAGAAAAAATATCAATTTATAATTTTTTATCCATGAAGAAAGTAACATTTTTAGTCTTGTTCTTTTTTAGTTCTCTGCTGATAATCAGCGCACAGGGCGTCGGCGCTTCGTCGGAGTATATCAAGGCCATAACGCCTGAATGGAAAGGTGAACGCTTCCCTGATGGAAGGCCGAAAGTAGCTGATGACCTGCTGGAAAGGGCTAAAAAAATTGCCATAGAAGCGATGTGGGGGCCTCTCCGTAACCTGCATTATACAAATCAATTCGAAGGCGATCTTCGGGCGATTCATTTGGGTCAAACGATGACAGGCAGGGCTGTGACAGCGCAATACATGCCTGCGCGACCCGACTGGGAGTCTTTCATTCGCGAGCAAGGCTTGAAAGAGGGACGCTCTCCGCAGGGTGGAACCAACTCTTGGCCTATCAACACGTTGGTTGAAGGAGACATTTATGTGGCCGATGGTTATGCCAAAATCGTTGAAGGCACCTTGATCGGTGATAATCTGGCAAATGCCATCTATGCGAACTCGAAAAGAGGCGTTGTTTTCTATGGTAGCGTGCGGGATGAAGAAGGTATCAAAAGAGTAGATGGTTTCAACGGTTGGATACTAAAGGCTGACCCTTCCTATATAC
>Ga0082212_10002636_pt1 | contig 25930 bp, 28 predicted proteins | sample TergutNt197P3_FD_71548 | JGI IMG/M metagenome (GOLD analysis project Ga0082212, IMG submission 71548) | Neocapritermes taracua P3 segment gut microbial communities from Petit-Saut dam, French Guiana - Nt197 P3 | ecosystem: Host-associated > Arthropoda: Insects > Digestive system > Gut ...
TGAACCACGCAAACCGTTCGCCATCCATCCTCAACAACAATTTCGCCCTACTTGACATAATGCGCGTTATGCGACGTTGATGACTGATGGGGAGCGACGCGAAACAACTCGGGGGAAAATGATAGGCCTCCATGGTTTGCTCCGTATATGATTCAACGCCGGAGGCGAGGCGTGTGACGTTAATATAGTCATTTAAGGTGAAGTTGATACAGCCATCTATCAAAACGCCGAAGGCGTGTAACGTGAGTAACCGCCGGTGGAGCGAGCGTATGCGGGCGGAACCGGCGGACGGCAGATGCTCGCCGTCAGCCCCGGCAGGGGCTGAACATATCCATCATTCAGCCCTTGCAGGGCTGGGGTTTCTGACGGCCCCTGCCGCCGCCGTTCCGCTTACGCTCCACCGACGGTTACTCATGTTTAGCACGCTGCGGTGCTATGTGACTACATCCTTATCTCGTGATTACACGCTCTAGTGTCCTGTAAAATACAGATTTCACGATGGAGGGCGAGCGTCCTCGCGAGCAGTTAGACACATTGCGGTTTCCCGCCCCGTTGATCGCACGCCGCGCCAATGGGGATTCCTGCCTCGCCCTCCATATCACGCCTATCCAAATTTCAGCCTGCGTTGGCGTTGCCCCATCCCCCCCTACCCCACTCACTCCCCTACCCCACCGCCTTACAGCTTTGTGTTGGAGCCTCAGCGCTTATTCCGTGTGGATACCCCCCCTCGAAATTTTGCCCATTTTCCTGAATTTTCCCCTTGCGCTGGGAGGGGTGAATTTGCTATTTTGTTTCTTCCGTAATTCCAAGAGGGCTTGATGTTATGAAAAAGGAAATTCACCCGAGATACGAGGACGCGACGATTTCATGTGCCTGTGGCAACGTGATCCGGACGCGTTCCACGAAGAAAGAGATGAGCGTTAACACATGCGCGGCCTGCCACCCGTACTTCACGGGCCAGCAGACCATGATTGACACGGAGGGCCGTGTCGATTCGTTCATGAAGCGCTATAACCTCAAAAAGGCGTAACGCTGCTGAACAGGCGGGTCGGATGGCGCGGCGGCTTGACGTGCGCGCGCTCCGATCCGTTTTGTTTCATCCCGGTATGATTGACAAGGCGCATATCCAGCGGATGCTGGAGAAAGTGAAGGCTGCCGAGACGGCGTTGTCTGACCCTGCTGTCTTGGGCAATCCCTCCGCCTACCGCGAGAAGCTCCGCGAGCACGCCGCCCTCAAACGGCTGGAGCACGTGGCGAACATCTATTTCCGTTTGCTCGCGGACCTCGACGGCAACCGCGAGATCGCAAGCGACCCGACGGGCGACCCTGACCTGGCCGCGATGGCGAGGGAGGAGAACGCCCTCATCGACGCGAAGCTGCCCGACGCGGAACGCGCGGTGTTGTCCTGCCTGTTGCCGGAGGATGCGGCGGACGCGCGGAACGCGGTTGTCGAAATCCGCGCGGGGACGGGCGGCGAGGAGGCCGCGCTGTTCGCGGGTGCGCTCTTCCGAATGTACTCGCGGTTCTGCGATGGCAGGGGCTGGAAAATCTCCGTCATCGACGCGTCGGACACGGGCCTCGGCGGCTACAAGGAAATCATCTTCACCGTCATCGGTGAGGGCGCTTACCGCGCGTTCAAGTTCGAGAGCGGCGGCCACCGCGTCCAGCGCGTGCCGGAGACGGAGGCGCAGGGGCGCATCCACACCTCCGCCGCCACCGTCATTGTCTTCCCCGAGGCGGACGAGGACGACGCGCTCGACCTCCCCGAGAGCGAGCTTCGCATCGACATTTTCTGCGCGGGCGGCCACGGCGGGCAAGGCGTGAACACCACCTACTCCGCCATCCGCATCACGCACCTGCCCACGGGGCTCGTGGCGCAGTGCCAGGACGAGCGTTCGCAGCACCGCAACAAGGAGAAGGCCATGGGCGTGCTGAAGGCGCGCATCCTCGACCAGCGGCGTCAGGCGGAGGAGGCGAAGCTCGGCAAGACGCGCCTCGACCTGCGCGGCTCGGGCGACCGCAGCCAGCGCATCCGCACCTACAACTTCCCGCAGAACCGCATGACCGACCACCGCGTCAACCTCACGCTCTACAGCCTCGACCGCATCGTCGAAGGCGACCTCGCCCCCCTACTCGACGCGCTCCACGCCTATGACCTCGACCAGCGCCTGAAAGAAGAGCTCGGCATCGGAGGCTAGGCGAGAGGTGATAGGTTATAAGTAATAGGTAATAGGTAAAAAGTAATAGGTAAAAGGTAATAAGTGATCTTGCCTAAAAAAACACTGCGCCTCTGCGCGAGACAAAAAACGGATTACCCTTTTTACTTATCACCTTTTACTTTTTACCTATTACCTATTACTTATTACTTATAACCTATTACTTATTACTTGAAAACAGAGGAGTCTTCACCATGGTGCCACAATGGATAATCGAGAAGAAGCGCGACGGCGGCGCATTGAGCGAGGCCGAGATACGCGCGTTCGTTGACGGCTTCACGGACGGCAGCATCCCGGACTACCAGATGGCCGCGCTGGCCATGGCGATTTTCTTCAAGGGCATGACCGGCGAGGAGACCGCGACCCTCACCGACGCGATGATGCGCTCCGGTGACCTCGTGAGCTTCGACGGCTGGCCGCGCCCGACCGCCGACAAGCACTCCACCGGCGGCATCGGCGACAAGCTCTCGCTGATGATCGCGCCGCTCGCCGCAGCCGCCGGGCTCGCCGTCCCGATGATTTCCGGCCGCGGCCTGGGCATCACCGGCGGCACGCTCGACAAGCTCGATTCCATCCCCGGCTACGACACGCGCCTTCCCATCGGACGCTTCAAGCAAATCATCGCCGACGTCGGCTGCTCCATCATCGGGCAGACCGACCGCCTCGCGCCCGCCGACAAAAAACTCTACGCCCTGCGCGACGTCACCGGCACCGTCCCGAGCATCCCGCTCATCACCGCCAGCATCATGTCCAAGAAACTCGCCGAGGGCGCGGAGACGCTCGTGTTCGACGTCAAGTGCGGCCGCGCCGCGTTCATGCGCACACGCGAGGATGCGCAGGCCCTCGCCGATAGCCTCACCCGCGTCGGCCGCGCACTGGGCCGCAAGACCGCCGCCATCATCACCGACATGGACCGCCCCCTCGGCCGCGCCATCGGTAACGCCCTCGAAGTCGCCGAGGCCGTCGAGACCCTGCGCGGCGAAGGCCCCGACGACACGCGTACGCTCACTCTCGAGTTGACCGCGCACATGACCGTGCTGGGCGGCATCCACCCCGATTTGGAGACCGCCCGCACCGCGCTCGCAACGCTGCTCGACGACGGCCGCGCACTCGACGTGTTCCGCCGCATGGTCGCCGCGCACGGCGGCGACACGCGTGTCATCGACGACCCGAGCCGTCTGCCGCAGGCCCAAGCGATTGTTGAGGTCAACGCCGCATCCGAAGGGCACGTCACGGATGTTGACGCGCTCGCCATCGGGCGCATCGTGCTGCAGCTTGGCGGCGGCCGCACCAAGACCGACGACGCGATCGACTACGCCGCCGGCATCGACCGCCTCGTGCAGGTTGGCGAACACGTTCAGGCTGGTCAGCCGCTCATGCGCCTGCATGCGCGCGACGCGAGCTTGACTGAGCGGTTCATCCCGGACGCCCTTGCGGCCGTCACGCTCGTGCCACGAAGGAATTAGAAATGAGGAGTGAATGCGCTTCGGGGGTTCTCACACAAAGGCACGAAGGGGATTTTTGATTTCAGATTTGAGATTGAAAACTAATCCTGCTAAACCCTGTTCATCCTGTCAAAAATAACTGCCCGTTTTCTTGACCTCGCGCAAAGGCGCAGAGACGCAGAGTTTTTTGATTTGAGGTCGCCGATTTTCAAAACCAATCCTGTCAAATCCTGTTAATCCTGTCTAAAATAATCCTCCGTTTAATTTAACCACAATAGACATAACAGGAAGCACAATGGATACTATTTTTGTGCCTGTTGTGAAACCTATTGTGTCCATCCGGTTCAAAGCCGAGGACCCCGCGCTCTGCGGTCCCGCCGAGGAATCGGGGTTCTTGAGCCGCAGGTGACGGGGTTTCGCAGATTAACATGGGCGGTTATTCAAAAGTGTCGGAATTGTACACAAACATGTCGGAATTATACAAGACACGGCACGGTGGGTTGTGCTACAATTATGTTGACGCTTGGGAAAGGTCTCCTGAGCCAACGAAAGGATAAGGTTATGGATACAAATAAAATGATGCGAGCCATGGCAGTGGTTGGCATGGTATGTGCGGGGGGGGGTAATTTACTTGCTAATCCCCCGAACGTAAGTAACGTGACGCTTGCGCAGCCGAAGGGGACGCGCCAGGCGCTGGTGGGGTACACGACCGACGGGCCGGGCATCGCCACCTTCCAGTTCAAGACCAATGGCGTGGACATCTGCCATTCGGAGGTTGTCCGCACCGTGACGGGCGACATCAGCAAATATATCCCGTCCGCCGGGAATTACACCTTCACGTGGGACGCGGGGCGCGACTTCCCCGAGCGGGTCGCCGCCAACCTCACGGTCGAGGTCACCCTCTGGGCGACGAACAGCCCGCCGACGTACTGCGCGGTGAGCCTCGTGGAGCAGGGCGGGCAGTATCCCGTGCGCTTCTACGGCAAGGAGTCGGAAGTCCCCTTCGGCGTGACCAACAGTTGGTGGAAAAAAGACTGGCTTCTCATGCGCCAGATACCCTCCACCGGCGGGGAGTTCGTGACGCTCGGCTCGCCGTCCGGCGAACTGACGCGCAACGCCACCCGCGAGGTCCTGCGCAGCGTGCGCGTCACGAAGCCGTTCTATATGGGCGTGTTCCATGTGACGCAGCGGCAGTGGGAGGACATCAACGGGGACAGCCCATCCTATTTCAACAACGGAGCCGTGTACGAGGAGCGGCCCGTGGAGCAGGTGTCGTATCACGCCATCCGCGGCTCGGCGGCGAGCGGCTACGACTGGCCGAACGACGGTCATGCTGTGGCCGCGGCTTCGTTCATGGGCAGGCTGCGGGCAAAGACGGGGGGCGCCCTCGTGTTTGACCTGCCGACGGAGGCGCAGTGGGAGTACGCCTGCCGCGCAGGGACAAGCGGCGCGTGGAACAACGGCACGACCATCACGAACGCCACCCGTGACGCGAACCTCGCCCTGCTGGGCCGGTACAGGCACAACGGCGGCTACGTCAATGACGGCGCGGACGCACCGCCGCAAAACTGCGGCGACGAGAACGGCACGGCGAAGGTCGGGTCGTACCTGCCGAACGCGTGGGGGCTGTACGATATGCACGGCAACGTGTGGGACACGGTCCTCGACTGGCTTGTCGAGGATGGCGCGGACCCTTCGCTGGCGGGCGATGACCCCGTGGGCCCCGCGACGGGGACGGTGCGTATTTGCCGCGGGGGGGCTTACAGTTATACCGCCCAGGATGCCCGCGCAGCGCGGCGCGCCTCATCTAGCCCGTCAGGCGGCTCGCGTGACTACGGTTTCCGCGTCGCCGCCCCGGCGGAGGTGCTGATTGGGCAATGAGCATGGAAAGGATTGACGACATGAGAAAGGCTTTGGCATTCACCGCCCTGCTCGCGTCCGCTTGCGTGGCGGACGCGGCGAACGTGGCGGTGTCCGGCGCCCTCGCGGCGTTCGACACGCGGACGCAGGGCATCGGCGCGCTCCTGACGGAGACGGAGATCGACGCGCGCGGGCTGACGTTCGATGTTTCAGCGGACATCACGCTGGACACGCGGATACCGCTCGCGACGCTCATCCTCGTGCGGTGATGGGTTGCGCCGCGAGAGACCGGGTATGGGGTGCGGCGGCTCGCCGCCGCACCCCGTTTCGGTCATCAGAAGAAAGGATATGGAACATGAGAAAGACGTTGGCTATCTCCGCATCGCTGGCGGTTGCCGTGTGGCTGCCGCTCTGGTGCGTTTTCGCGCAGGACGCGGGGCTGTCCGCTGTTTCTTACTACGGCAAAATCCACCCCCATCGGGAGCCGAGGAAAATCACGATCCCTGACGCCGGCGGGTACAAGGTGCTGAAGGGGGACTTCCATGCCCACACGCTGTTTTCGGATGGGCTGGTCATGCCGTGGGATCGCGTGGACGAGGCGGTGGCCAACGGGCTGGACGTGCTCGCCATCACGGACCACCTCGAGGTCCGCCGGCACATCGGCGCCGGTCGGCTCACGCTCGCGAAGGACAACGACGATCACAACGCGGCGTACAGGCTCGCCAAGCCTGAGGCGGACAAGCATAATCTCATCCTCGTGCAGGGGACGGAGATCACCCGCTTCGAGATGCCGCCGGGGCATTTGAACGCGCTGTTCATCAGCGACGCCAACGCCATCGAGGCGGCGCTCGACGACTGGCAGGTCGCGCTCGCCGTCGCGGTGGGGCAGGGGGGCTTCATCCAGTGGAACCACCCCGGATGGGTGTCGCCCGACGGCGGCCTGAAGAAAGGCGAGCCGATGCGTTTCACCGAGGCCCACGAGCAGGCCCGCGCCAAGGGGCTCCTGCACGGCATCGAGGTGTTCAACGAGATGGAGCATTACCCCGCCGCGCTCGACTGGTGCAACGAGCGCGACCTCGCCCCGATCGCGAACAGCGACATCCACCAGAGCGAATGGAACCTGTACGGGCACCAGAACCCGCTGCGCCCGATGACGCTGATCCTCGTCAAGGAGCGGAGCCACGATTCGGTGCGGGAGGCGTTTTTCGCCAAGCGCACCGTCGGCTGGGCGGCGGGCATGGTATTCGGGCGGCAGCCGTGGGTCGGGGAACTTTTCCGCGCCTGCGTCGAGATTAAGGCGGCGGACGGCGGCGTGGCGCTGCGCAACCTCAGCGACATCCCGTGCGTCATCGAGGCGGGCGGAAAGACGGTGGATCTGCCGCCGCAAGGTTCGGCGGCTATCGCCCCGGCAACGAAACTGACCGTGGCCAACTGGTTTGTCGGGACGGGTAGGCCGCTGGAAATCGCATTGTAAAAAGGGTGATGAAAATGAACAGACGATCGTTTCTGAAAACGTCCTGCGGCGCAATCTGCCTGTTGCGCGGCAAGGCCTTCGGGGCGGACGGCCACGCGCCGCTTGCCCGCTTCGGCTTGGTCGCCGACGTCCACTTTGCGGACAGGCTCCATCAGGGGGGCAAGCCGCACTACAGCCAGTCCAAGCAGAAACTGCTGGAGGCCGTCCGGGTGTTCAACGAGAGCAACTTGGATTTCATCATCGAGCTGGGCGACTACAAGGATCAGGACGAGGCGCCCAAGAAAGCGCGCACGCTCGCCTACCTCGACGAGATCGAAAGCGTCATGCGCCAGTTCAACGGGCCAACCTACCACGTGCTGGGCAACCACGACATGGACAGCCTCTCGAAGCAGGAGTTCCTTTCGCACACCCGCAACCACGGGCCCGCCAACGGGAAAAACTACTACGCGTTCATGCAGGGCAAACTGAAATGTATCGTGCTGGACGCGAACTACACGAAAGACGGGGCGGACTACAACGCGGGCAACTTCAACCCGTCGCACGCCCAGATACCCGGCAAGGAGATGCAGTGGCTCAAAAAGGAACTGGCCGACGGCACCGCCCCCGCGCTCGTGTTCGTGCATCAGGTGCTGGACAGGTTTTCCGGCGTGCCTGAATACGTGTGCATCAAGAACGCGGACGAGGTCGTCGAGACACTCGAGAAGAGCAACCGCGTGCTGGCCGTGTTCCAAGGGCACCACCACCAAGGGAACCACAGTTTCCGCAACGGCATCCACTACTTCACCATGAAGGCGCTCGTCGAAGGCAGCCTCCCCGACAACAACAGTTTCGCCATCGTCGAGGTCGATAAGGGGCTGGACATCCACATCAAAGGCTTCCATAACTGCAAAGACCGGACGATGAAGCGCTTGGCCGACACGCGTTGACGGCCATCGGGAAAACTTGCGCAATGGCAAAAAATTAGGTCTCTGCGGACGCTGCCTCTATTGACAAGGGGCGCTTTATACATTACAGTATCACCCTGAAACGAAACGTGTTTTGTGTCGTGGTGTGGGCGGGGCGCATGAGGTTTTTGTCGTACAACATCCAATACGGGAGCGGGCGGCTGCGGCGGTTCGCGTGGCTGGGGTTCATGGCGCGGACGACGCGCCATTTCCCGACCGTCCAGCGGTTCGTGAAATGCGTGGACGCGGACGTGGTGGGGCTGGTCGAGGTGGATGCGGGCTCGTACCGCACGGGCGGTCGGAATCAGGCGGAGGCGCTGGCGTCGGAGCTTGGCTACGCGGCGGTCTTCCGCAACAAGTACGCGGAGGGCAGCGTCATCGGGAAACACCTGCCCGTGCTGAAGCAGCAGGTCAACGCCGTGCTGTCGCGCCCGCCCGTCGTGGCGAAGCGGTTCCACGAGCTGGCGCACGGGTTCAAGCGGCTGGTGATCGAGGTGGAGACGCCCGAGGTGACGGTCTTCGTGGCGCACCTCGCGCTGGGCGGCCGCGCGCGGCGGCGGCAGCTCGATGACCTTCACGACATCATCGTGGCGCGGAAGAAGCCCTGCATCCTCTCCGGCGATTTCAACTTCCTGCGCGGCGTGTGGGAGTCGCGCCTGTTCCTGAAAGCGTCGGGGCTGGCCAGCGCGAACACGCGCGGCCGCGCCACGTTCCCCAGCTGGGCGCCCCTGCGCGAGCTCGACTTCGTCTGCCACAGCGAAGAGCTGAAACTCGACCGCTTCCGCATGCCCAACGTCTGCCTCTCCGACCACCTGCCGCTGGTGTGCGACTTCAGCTTGCGATAGGGGAACGGCGCAGGGGACGCAGGGGTTAGTGTTTCCCCCCTTCGGATCCTGCGTCCCCTGCGTCTCTTTTCCGCTGACGGGCGGGACGCCGCAATCACATTTTTCGCGCGCCCTCTGCTTTTTTCCTTTAACTCCATCAGGGAAGATGATACGTTATAAAAACTTTGGAGAAAAATTATGCAGCAAAAGATTGTCTTGATTGTGTCGGTGGTGGTCGGGTTCGTGGCAGCAATCCTCACGCATTCGTACCTGAAATCGAAGGTGAATGACTTAAAGCAGAAGGAAGCGGCGCTTTATAAGAAGTGGGAGACCATTGAGGTCATGACCGTCAACAAGAACCTGCCGTCCGGGACTGTCTTATCCACGAGCGACTTGGCCGGCGTCGCCGCCGTCAAGAGCGCGGTCCAGGGGAAAGCCATTGAGACGGCGCAGCACATGGTGCTGGTCGGGCGCAAGACGACGCGCACGCTGAACCTCGGCGAGGTGATTTTCTGGACGGATATCGAGGGGGGGCGGCCGGACGCGAAAGGGCTGGCGAGCGACATCAAGAACAAGATGCGCGCCATCTCGGTGAACGTCACCGGCGCGGCGTCGGTGAGCAGCATGGTGCAGCCGAATGACCATGTGGACGTGCTGGGGACATTCACGTTCCCCTCCCAAACGGTGCAGGGCGAGATGGAACTGGTGACCCTCACCATCATGCAGGACGTGCTGGTGCTGGCCACGGGCAAGGAGACGGCCAAGACGCGCCTCTTCTCCAACAACTACGCGGGGGGCGCGTACAACACGGTCACGCTGGAGGTCACGCCGCGCGAGGCGGAGATGCTGGTCTTCGCGGAGCAGATCAAGGGGCGCATCTCGCTCGCCCTGCGCAACCCGAACGACGTTTACTATGAGGTCACGCTGCCGCGCGTGGACTTCAACAAGATAGAGAGCGAGATCGAGAATCTGAACGAGAACCGCCAGAAGAACATCCACAGCAAGCGCACCATCAACTGATATGTTTTCTCTTGACATTGCTAATCCCGGACAGGCCTCCCGGAGCGTCGAGCTGCCGGACGGCAAGTACCTCATCGGCCGCGGCGACGCGTGCCAGATACGCCTGCGCCACCCGGAAATCAGCGAGACCCACGCGACGCTGACCCTCCACGGCAGTCAGGCGTTCATTATGGACATGCACTCCAGCAACGGCGTCACCATCAACGGCGCGCCCATGCCGCCGAAAGAGCAGGTTCCCGTGCGCTCGGACAGCGTGATCGCCATCGGGCCGTGCCTCCTGCGCGTGAGCCAAGTGGCGAAGGCCGCGCCGCCGCCGCCCCCTGCCCCGTCCGCGCCGCCCCCTCCGCCGCCCGCGCCAAGGCCCGAGCCTACACCGGCCGCGCCAACGCCGCCGCCGCCCGCCGCACCGGCGCACCCCGCCCTCCAGCCGCAGGTGCGCGACCCCATGGCCGTGCTGATGCGCACGGTCAAGACGCAGATCCATTCCGAGCTCATCCAGCGCATGGACCTGAAGCGCATGACCGCCTCGCGCGTCGGCATGGAGGAGTTGCAGACCAAGGCGCGCGACACCATCCGCTCCATCATCACCGAGGTCCAGCGCAAGCAGACCCTCCCCAAGACCATCGACCCCGCGCGGCTGGAGAAGGAGATTTACGACGAGGCCATGCGCCTGGGCCCGCTGGAGGATTTCCTGGCGGAGGAGAGCATCACCGAAATCATGGTCAACGGCCCGAACCAGGTTTACGTCGAGCGCAGCGGCCGCATCGAGCTGACCAACCAGACGTTCATGGACGACGAGTCGGTGTTGGGCGTCATCGAGCGCATCGTCTCGCCCATCGGCCGGCGCATCGACGAGAGCCAGCCCTACGTGGACGCGCGCCTGCCGGACGGTTCGCGCGTGAACGCCATCATCTCGCCGCTCTCGCTCATCGGCCCGTGCATCACCATCCGCAAGTTCGCCAAGCGCGCGCTCACGGTCGATGACCTCATCGGCTTCAACACGTGGACGCGCAACGCGGCGGACTTCCTGCGCATCTGCGTGCTGATGCGCAAGAACATCGTCGTGGCCGGCGGCACGGGCTCGGGCAAGACGACCCTGCTCAACGTGCTCAGCGGCTTCATCCCGCCCACCGACCGCATCGTCACCATCGAGGACGCGGCGGAGCTGCGCCTCGCGCAGCCGCACGTCATCCGCCTTGAGGCGCGGCCCCCGAACATCGAGGGGCGCGGCGCGGTCGCCATCCGCGACCTCGTGCGCAACTCCCTGCGTATGCGCCCGGACCGCGTGATCGTCGGCGAGTGCCGTGGCGGCGAGGCGCTCGATATGCTGCAGGCCATGAACACGGGCCATGACGGCTCGCTCACGACCGTCCACGCCAACTCCCCGCGCGACGTCATCTCGCGCCTCGAGACCATGGTGCTGATGTCCGGGATGGAACTGCCCTCCCGCGCCATCCGCGAGCAGATCGCCTCGGCCATCGACATCATCGTGCACGAGTCGCGCCTGAGCGACGGCTCGCGCAAGGTGACGTTCATCTCCGAGGTCGTCGGGCTGGAGGGCCAGCAGGTGGTCATGCAGGACATCTTCGAGTTCAAGCAGACCGGCATTGACGACAAGGGCAAGGTCGTCGGCAAGTTCATGCCCACGGGCGCGATGCCCACGTTCTACGAGCACCTGCGGAGCCGCGGCCTGCACATCGAGCCGTCCGTCTTCGACCCCGCCAAGCAAGGAGAGACGCTGTGAGTCTGCCGGGGAAAATCTACCACGGAGGGTTTTGCGCGATTGAAAGGCCGGAGATACGCCATTCCGATTTTGCCAAGGATTTCGGGGTGGGTTTCTATTGCACGGGCCTGCAAGAGCAGGCCGAGCGTTGGGCAAAACGGTATGCCTCACCGATTGTCAGCGTGTATGGATATGCCCTGGCCAATGCGTTAAATGTGTTAGCGTTTGATGCCATGACCGAGGAATGGCTGGACTTCATCGTGTCATGCCGAAGCGGAACGCCGCACCGTTACGATGTTGTCCGTGGCGCAATGGCGAACGACCAAATATGGAATTATGTTGCGGACTACATGACGGGCATATTGACGCGAGAGCAGTTTTGGGTCTTGGCGAAATTCAAACGCTCGACACATCAGATTGCGTTTTGCAGCCAGCAAGCATTGGAAAGCCTGAATTTTCTGGAAAATTACGAGGTGTTAAAATGACAGGCAGGGAACCGCCGCGTGAGAACGATTTGTTTTTCGTCTGCTCCGTCATTGAGGTGATCGGGCGGACCACCAAAAACCGCCGTGGCGCTGTCGTGCAAAAACTTGGGGCCGCCGAGATTGAGAGGCTGCTCGACTTGGCGGACGTGCTTCACTGCGAGCCTGTCGAGAAGGCCGCCGCAGAAAGAATCGCGCAGTGCGGCATCCCCGTCGGCGACTTCGACAACGTCGCCGCCTGCATGTACAACGTGCCGACCCACTTCGACATCGCCAAGGTCTATAAGCGCCTGATTGTCGCCGTGGCCGACGCGCAGCACATCTCCCTTGCCGACGCGCTCATGCAGGTCTATACCTCATGGATCAGCGACAGCATAAGCGACTACAACTCCAGTATGTATTTTGAAAACCCGGGCTACCTCTACGCGTCCTACCGCGCAGGCGAGCCTCTCGAGTAGCAAAGGAGTCACGATGCCACCTACGACTTTCGAATGGCTTTCTTGGATTGCCCCCGCGCTGCTGGGGCTGGCGTTCGGCGGCATCGCCTTCACGGCCATCCGCGCCATGGGCTCCGGCGCGACGTCTTACGCCGACACCATGTCCGAGTCCACGGCGCGGCAGTTCGAGGACCTCTTCCTGTTCATCCCCGCGCGGCGCATCGCGGAGATCGGCTGGGCGCTGGCCGGCACGTCGTTCCTCGTGTGCGTCTTCCCGCTGTTCGACTTGAGCAACCCCATCTCGACCTCCATCGGGCTGGCGCTCGGGCTTGTCGTCGGCATGTCCGCGCTCTCGCTCCCGACCAAACTGGTGCTGATCCTGAAAGAGCGCCGCCGCCTGAAATTCAACCTCCAGCTGGTGGACGCGCTCGGCAGCATGAGCAACGCCCTGCGCGCGGGCTTCAGCATCAACCAGGCGTTCGAGACCGTCGTGCAGGCCGGCGAGAAGCCCATCTCGCAGGAGTTCGACGTCATGCTCCAGCAGATGCGCGTGGGCATGAATTTCTTCGACGCGCTCCAGAGCCTCGACCAGCGCGTGGGCAGCGACGACCTCACCCTTGTCGTCACCGCCATCGACATCGCGCGGCGCACGGGCGGCAACCTCACCGAGATTTTCGACAAGATCAGCCTCACCATCCGCGAGCGCATGCGCATCGAGCGGCGCGTGCGCACGCTCACCGCGCAGGGCAAGCTGCAGGGTATCATCGTCGCGCTCATGCCCGTACTCCTGGGCATCGCCATGACCTTCCTCAAACCCGACATGATGATCCCCTTCTTCAAGTCCGTCAGCGGCATGGCAAGCGTCGGCGGCATGTTCCTGCTCATCATGATCGGCTGGTATTTCATCAAGCGCATCATCAACATCGACGTCTAGCCGAATCGCCGGAAGGAGAAAGGCCCGCAATGAAAATGTGGCGGATTCTCGCCTTGATTACCCTGACCGGGCTTCCCATGAGGGTGCTTGCGGAGAACGCAGACCTTGAGGCGAAGTGGGAGCGGCAAAGGCTGGCAAACCACCTTAAGCTCCTCGAAAAGATAAAACTGAATGACGCGGCGGCGCACGCGCGCATCATGGCCGCCGAAGCGGCCAATGACCAGACCGCCCTCAAGGAGCTTGTCCTGCATGAGGACGGGGACGTGCGCCAAGCCGCGGTATTCAAACTTGAGGATCAGGAAACGCTTGCGGGGATTGCCCGGAACGACAGCGAATCTGATGTGTACCAGATTGCAATGCTCAGGCTCACCGATCAAACGCTCCTGGCCGAAATCGCGAAGCATGGCGACAACAGAGCGTATGGCGATAACGGGAAGAGGTGGGGGATGCACATCTGGGCCGTCTCCAAGCTCACGGACCAAGCCTTGCTGGCGGAGTTTGTGAAGCATGAGGACGGGAACGTGCGCGCGGCGGCAACAACAAACCTCCGTGACCAAACGCTTCTGGCCGATATCGCCCAGAACGACAAGAGCGCGTATGTGCGCATCGAGGCAACCTCTCGACTCGACGGCGGTCAGGCATTGCTGCTGGACATCGCGAAGAACTGCCAGGATGACGGCGAGCGCAGGATGGCAGTGGAAAAACTCACCGATCAGGCGCAGCTGCTCGACTTCGCAAAACATGACAAGGGGGTATGGGTGCGCGGGACAGCAGCAGGGAAACTCCACGACCAGAAGCGAATTGCGGAAATCGCAAAGCATGATGCGAGCGATGATGTCCGCTTGACGGCGACGTTGCATTTGGATGACCAGACCGCCATTGCGGAAATCGTGAGAAATGATGCCAGCCCGCGCGTGCGCTGGGCAGCTGTATCCCGGCTCGACGATCAGGCGTTGCTGGAGGAAATCGCGGAGACCGACAACAGCATGGAGGTGCGCATCGAGGCCGCCTCTCGGATTGACGGTCAGGAGAAGCTGCTGAAAATCGCAAGGGATGGCACATACGAAGACATCGACCGTATCCATGCAGTAGATGAGATTCTGCGTCAGGCGCATCTTCTGGAATTCGCCCAGCAGGATGACGATAAGGTTGTCCGCAGGGCGGCGATACGAAACCTCAAAAATCAGGCATTACTGGCGGAAATCGCAAAGCACGACCCGGATGTGCCTTCGCGCCTCGCGGCACTGGGGGTGCTTAAAGATCAGGCGGTGCTGACGGAAATCGCCAAGCACGACACGAACGCGAGGATACGCCTGGAGACGATAAAGGCCCTCAAAGACCAATCCTTGCTACTTGATTTCGCAAAAAATGACAAGGACTTGATGATACGCCGAGCGGCAATCAGGAATCTCAAAAACCGTGCGGCGCTGGAGGATTTCGCGACGCATGACGCGGATGCGGATGTGCGCCTGTCGGCGGCCGTCATGCTCGACGACCAAGCACGGATTGCGGATATTGCGAGACATGACCAAGTCAAAACCATACGCCTTGCGGCCATTCATTACATCAAGAATCAGGAGTCGCTTCTGGAGCTTGCCACAAAGGACAAGGACGGCGAAATCCGCATGGAGGCCGTGAACTGGCTCGACGACCAAGCGCAGATTGCCGAAATCGCAAAGATTGACAAAGACGAACGCGTGCGCCGAGCGGCAACCGCTCGCCTCAAAGATCAGGCGCTCTTAGAGGAGATTGCGCGAAACGACGCAGCACCCAATGTGCGCCGGCCTGCCGTGGCCAAGCTCACCGACCAAACGGTACTCATGGAAATCGTGGCGAACAGCAAGGACGCGCAGGAGCGTCACGCGGCTGTGTGCAACCTGACAGATCAGCAGTTGCTTGCGGAACTGGCAACGACGGAGAAAGATGATCATGTGCGCCAAACGGCCGTCTCTAAGCTCACCGACCCCAAGCTCCTTGCGGAGATTGCCAGAGACGACAAGAATGTTTGGGTGCGCAGCGAGGCGGTGTCCCGGCTCACCGACCAAGGGCAGCTCGCTGAAATCGTAAAGCGTCACGAGCACACGAGCGTGCGCAATGTCGCCGTGCGCAGGCTCAACGACCCTGCGCTCCTTGCCGACATCGCGCAGAACGACAGCGATGCCCAAGTGCGCATCACGGCGCTGATCAAGCTCGACGACCAAGCGCTCATGGCGGAACTCGCCAAGCATGACAGCGACAAAGACGTGCGCCGTGTGGCAATCACCAAGATCCGCGACGACACGTTCCTTGCGGATGTCGCGAAAGGCGGCAAACATGCGGATGCGCGCACAGAGGCAACCGCGAGGATCTCCGACCAGTCGGCGCTTGCGGACATCGTGAAAAGCGACGACAACCGCAAGATAAGCGACATGGCGTTTGCCCGTCTCACCGACCCCGTGCATCTTGCGGACATCGCGAAGGGCGGCGGCGCGAGGAGCATTCCCGCCGTGTACAAGCTCGACGACCAGACGAGCCTTGCGGAGGTTGCTAAAATCGACGGCGCTGGGTTCGTCCGCAAGATCGCCGTCTCCAAGCTCGACGACCAAGCCCTTCTCGCAGACATCGCGCAGCACGACAAGCACGCGGAAGCCCGCCGCTGGGCCGTGTTCAAGCTCACCGACCCCGCCACCCTCACTCACATCGCCGCGAACGACGCAAGCGAGCAGGTGCGCCAAGAGGCGGTCAAACGCCTGAACGCACTGAAAAAGGACTAACCCAAAAGGATGGGAACCGGAGATGAAAATCAGAGGCGTGTTTTTCTCCCGGAATCTCCCGCCAGCGGGCGGGGGGGCACCTTGGCAACGGCAGCATCAAGCTAAAGCGCTATCGATGCGCGAAAGTTCTTCTAGCAGACGGTCCGTCTGCTCGTCGGTGCCGACGGTGACGCGCAAGTGTTCGCCGGTGGCGGTGCCGGGGAAGTAGCGCACATAAATGTGCGCGGCCTTCAACGCCTCGAACACGCGCTGGGCGTTGCCGTCAGGCGGGCGGGCGAAGAGGAAATTGGTCTGGGAGGGGCAGACGCGCCACCCGCGCTGGGTCAGGACGGCCGCGAGGCGTTCGCGCGTGGCGCGGATTCTGCACACGTTCTCGCGCATCGCGTCGAGGTCGGCGAGCGCGGCGAGCGCGAGGCTTTGCGCGAGCGCGTCCATGTTGTAGGAATCCTTGGCCTTGTCGAGCGCGGTGATGAGCGGCGCGGGGCCGACGGCGTATCCGAAGCGCAGGCCGGCCAGCGAGAACGACTTGGAGAACGTGCGCATGACGAGCGTGTTGGCGTTCCCCGGCGCGAGCGCGAGATCCATGCAGTGGGTGTCGGCGAAATCGGCGTAGGCCTCGTCAATCAGCACCACGCCGCCGAACGACGCGCAGAACGCGGCGATTGTCGCTTTGTCGTGCGCCATGCTGGTGGGCGCGTTGGGGTTCGCGAGGAAGAAGAGCGACGCGCCGTAACCTTCCGGCATCCGCCACCCGAAATCAGCGTCCAGCGCGACGGGGCGGTGCGCAACGCCGCGGATATCCGCCAGCACGGGGTAGAGCGAGTACGACGGCACGAAGTAGCCCACGCTCCCGTCGTTCTCCACGAACACGCGCGTGCAGAGCGCGAGGATTTCATCCGAGCCGTTACCGATGAACACTTGGGCCGGCGAGCAGCCGTGGATTTCCGCCAGCCGCGCGCGGAGCGCGGCGGACACGGGGTCGGGGTAAAGGCGCAGCCGCGCGGTGTCGAACGCCGCCAGCGTCTCCGCCACCCTGGGGCTGGGCGGGTACGGGTTCTCGTTCGTGTTGAGCTTGATGATGCCCGCGTCCTTGGGCTGCTCACCGGGCGTGTAGGCGTCCAGGGCCTGAATGTTCCTGCAAATGTACATCTGTGAAAATCGCTCACTCGTTGGGCAGGACGTGCGTGACTTTCGCGCTGAGGTCCTGCATCTGTTTTTCAAGCGCGGCAAGCTCTTTGTCCGCCGCGAACGCATCGGAGTTGACGGGGTTGGCCTCTTTCCATTTCTTGTAGGCGGCGGCCTCCTTGTCGGCGGCATCCTTCAGTTTCGTCTGCTCGTACTTCAAGGCGCGCAGTTGATCGAGGGTCTTGTTTTTCGCCAGTCCCACCTGTTTCTCGGCTTGCGCGTTCAGCACCTCTGCGGACTTCATGCTCTCGAGGTATTTCTCGCGGGTGGTCTTGGCGGACAGGTAGTGCGGGTTCTTCGCGTATTCGGCCTCTTCGATGGCCTGCCTGCGCTGGGCGATTTTCGACTTCACGGAGAAGTAGGCCTGCACGTCCGCGAGCAGGTCCTTGGGCATCTCGTCGAGCGTGCCGGAGAAGATGATGGCATCGGCGATATCGATGAATACGGGGCCTTTCCACGCGCCGTTGTGCTCCACCTTCGCCTCCAGCACCATGTTCTTCGAGGAGTTCTTGACGGAGGAGTACGTGAACACCGTTCCGGCGGGGGCGTTGCTCAGGCGCTTGCCCTCGGCCGAGTAGCACGGCGCGTCCGCCTTCACGATGCCCCATCCCGTCGGCGGCCCGGAGAACACCATCTTGGTGACGACGGTCTCCGCGGGCTTCTTCTCAATCTCGCGGCGCACGTCCTGCGGCGCGACGCTCACCCCCGATTTACCCGCGCGCAGGGACGTGCCGGGTGTGCTCGTGCTCAGGCGGGTCTGGGCGTGGGCGGCATTCCCGGCAACGAGCAGGGCGGCGGGCAACAGGCGCATCAGCAAACGCATTACTCAAGACTCCTTGTGTATGGCCAAACGAAAATAAGGCAAAATGGTCGGGGCGTCGGGATTTGAACCCGAGACCTTTTGCACCCCAAGCAAACGCGCTACCAGTCTGCGCTACGCCCCGACAAGGTGAAAAAATATGTGCATACTTTAGCGCATTCGGGGGGTGTTTGTCAACAGGTGAATTTCGTCTTCTTGAATTTGATTGATTTCGTCTCATTTCAGGCTTTGAATATTACGGCAGAAACATTAAACTGTTCTCGCATGAAAACCAGACCGTATCAGACAGTGCTTTTTCTCGGCGACGGCATGGCCGACGAGTCGCTCGCCGCGCTCGATGGCCGCACGCCGCTCCAGGCCGCGCGCACGCCGAACATGGACCTCATCGCGCGCAAAGGCCGCAGCGGCACCATGCTCACATTGCCCGACGGTTTCCCCACTTCCAGTGACGTTGCCAATATGTCCGTCCTCGGGTGTGACCTCGCCACCGAGCTCTGCGGCCGCGGCCCGCTCGAGGCCGCCAGCCAAGGGATTGCGCTCGACGCAGACGATGTCGCCTTCCGCATGAACTTAGTGACCCTTGACGATGGCGGCATCCTGCGCGATTTCTCGGGCGGGCATATCGCCCAGCCGGACGCGGAGGAGACCATCGCGCTGCTGAACGCCGAACTCGGCACGGACAAGATCCGCTTCTGCCCCGGCGTCAGTTACCGCAATCTCCTCATCCTCTCGGGCGCGGCGTTCAGCGCGGACGTCGCCTGCGACAAGCCCGACGACAGTCACGGCTGCCATCTCGCCAACCACCTGCCCCGTCCCGAGGCGCCTGCCGGAGCGCACACCGCCTTCGTGCTGAACACCCTCATCTCCCGTGCCAGAGTCGTGCTGCGCGACCGCGCGGCGAACGCCATCTGGCCATGGAGCGGCGGCAAGCCCGGCGCGATACACAACATCTGCCAACGCTACGGCATCCGCGCCGCCGTGATTTCCGCCGTGGACGTGATCAACGGCCTCGGCGCGTGCATGGGCATGGACGTGATCAAGGTGCAAGGCGCGACGGGCTACATCGACACGAACTACGAGGCCAAGGCCGACGCGGTGCTAAAGGCCTTGGCCGACGGGTACGACTTCGTGTATGCCCACGTCGAGGCCATGGACGAGGTTTCGCACGCGCAAGATTTGGATTTGAAAATCAAGACGATTGAGGACTTCGACGCCCGCCTTGTCGGGCGCGTGATGCACAACGCCAAGGGCGATGTCGCCTATGCCGTGCTGCCCGACCACCCTGTGCCGATCGCCACCGGCAAACACACGCGCACACCCGTCCCCGTCGCCGTGCGGCAGCCCGGCGTCACGCCCGACGCCGTGCAGTCCTACGACGAGGTCATCGCTGCCTACGGGACTCTCGGCAGACTCCAGGGCAGGGGGCTGATGGACTTGCTGCTCGGATAGGACGATGAGGAAGGTGCCGAACACAGGCAAAAAAATCCCCTCGGGAAAAAACGTTGCCGACGGGATGCCCTTGCGTCAAATGCCTGTGTCATGCAGCTGAAAACTGTGTTCTTCTTTGTGTTGCATTCCGGGGCGGTTTGCGGTATCCTTTAGGGATTGAACTCAATTGGGAAGGAGAAGGTCATGCCAGATTATGATGCGTTGAAGGTCGCGATGAAGAGCGGGAAGGTGCCGGATGTGCGCCGCCTCGTGGAGACGTTGCTGGCGGAGGGCGCGCCCGCCGCAGACATCCTGAACCTCGGCCTGCTGGATGCGATGAATGAGGTCGGCCAGCGTTTCAAGAAGAACGAGGTGTTCGTCCCGGAGGTGCTGATCGCGGCGCGCGCGATGAAGGCCGGCACGGAGCTGCTCAAGCCCCACCTGATTGAGGCGGGCGTGCAGGCCGTCGCGACCGCCGTCATGGGCACGGTCAAGGGCGACCTGCACGACATCGGCAAGAACCTCGTGGTGATGATGCTCGAGGGCGCGGGCTTCGCGGTAATCGACGCGGGAGTGGATGTCGCGCCCGAAAAGTTCGTCGAGCTGGCGAAGCAGCACAACGCGAAAATCGTCGGCCTGTCGGCGCTGCTGACGACCACGATGCCGAGCATGAAGACGGCGGTCGAGGCGGTGCGCGCAGCGGGTCTTGACGCGAAGGTGATCATCGGCGGCGCACCCGTCACGCAGGCGTATTGCGATGCCATCGGCGCGGACGGCTATTCCGCAGACGCGGCCTCCGCCGCCGAGCTGGCCAAGCGCCTTATAGCGTAATGTGGAATGAGGGATGAGGAGCGAGTCGTTGAGATTCCTCATCCCTCATTCCTCATCCCTCATTCCCAATTCCTAATTCCTCATTTCTAATTCCTCATTCCCCAAGGGAGGGAGTATGCAATGAACATGGTGAAATGGTTTGACGACCTGCGGCAGACTCCCGCCAAAAAGGCCATGCCGATATTGTCCTTCCCGTCCATCCAGCTGCTGGGCGTCGGGGTCAAGGAGCTGATTTCCGATAGCGACTTGCAGGCGAACGGGATGAAGGCGGTTGCCGACCGCGTTGACGCGGCCGCCGCCCTGAGCATGATGGACCTGTCTGTGGAGGCGGAGGCGCTCGGCGCCGCGATACGCATCTCCGACGACGAGGTCCCCACCGTCGTAGGACACGTCATCTCGACCGAGGCGGAGGCGGAGGCCCTCGCCGTCCCGCCTGTCGGCGCGGGCCGCACGGGGCTTTACATTGAGGCTATCCGAAAGGCGTGCACGTTGATTACGGACAGACCGGTGTTCGCGGGCGTCATCGGGCCGTTCTCGCTGGCAGGGCGTCTGCTGGATGTCTCCGAGGCGATGCTCTACTGCTACGACGCGCCGGAGATGGTGCATAAGCTGCTGGACAAGGTGACGGGCTTCTCCACCGCCTACATCAACGCCTACAAGCAGGCCGGCGCGAACGGCGTGGTCATTGCCGAGCCGTTGGCCGGGGTGCTCTCGCCCGCGTTCAACGAGGAATTCTCTGCGCGGTACGTGAAGCGCATCGTCGATGTTGTGCAGACCGACGACTTTGCCGTGGTGTACCACAACTGCGGCGGCGGCGCGGTCCAGATGCTGGACGCCATCGCCAGCATCGGCGCGCGCGGCTACCATTTCGGGAACGCGATAGACTTGGCGGAGGTGCTGGCGACCTTCCCGGCAGAAGCCATCGTCATGGGCAACCTAGACCCCACCAGCCACTTCCGCAACGGCACGCCGGAATCCACCCGCGCGGCGACGCTGGCGCTGCTCGAGAAATGCCACGGCCACCCGAATTTCGTTATCTCCTCCGGCTGCGACATCCCGCCCATGTCCAAGTGGGAGAACATCGACGCCTTCTTCACGGCCGTCGCGGATTTCTACGCCGGGCAAAGGTAGCACACAGCCTCCAGGAAAACGTCTCGCAGGTTAACCTTGGGCACGCCAAGTTTCACAGGATTCGGTGTCTCGCACGAAGGCACAAAGGGCACGAGGTTTTTTTAATTTGAGATTGAAAGTCAATCCTGTTAATCCTGTCTAATAAAATTCTGCCCAAAAATCCTTTGTGTCCTTCGTGCCTTTGTGTGAGATAAAAAATGCCCTGTTGGAGGGCGAGCGTCCTCGCGAGCCGCTGGTTGCGTTGCGGCTCACGGGGACGTTCGCCCTCCACTCGATTCCTGATTCGGGCGGTTCGTGAACCGCCCCTACGGCAATTCGACCGTCACCTTGAAGAAGCGCGTCGCATCATTCGTCGGGCTGTGCCATGCCTTGTCGGTGAGGTTGGTCTTGCCCATGACCGTGTAAACGCGGTCGCTGCGACGCGGGTTCCAGTCGAGGGCGGAGACGCGGCTTTCGGCGTTCACCACGATGTTGGTGATGCGGAATCTGCTGTTGGCGTCGGTGGGGTTGAGCCATGCGACGTAGGACTCCCAGAAGGGCAAGCCGTTCACCCCGTTGGAGTGGGCGAGGGCTTCGTAGTCGGGGATGTCGTTTGCCCACTGGTTGAGCCACGTGTACGGCACGAGGGCGGGCGTGGTCAGGGTGTGCGTCTGCGTCCAGTGCGCGTAGAGGATGAGCGCGCCCCTGTCGTCGGCGGGGAATTCGGCGACGGTGTTTTCGTCCACGCGCGTCCCTTCGCCGTCCGGTTCGGTGTACCAGCCTTCAAACGCATAGCCTTTGCGCTCGGGTTCGGGGAGGTCGTAGGGCTTGTCAAACTGATAAAAGGAGAACCCCTCTAACCCAGCGCCACCTGCCTGAACTCCCCCGCCTCGTCCTTCTCGTAGAAGCGGATGTACGCCTTCGTCCCGACCATCTGGATCGAGTTGCGGATCACGTCCATCGCCCGCATCCAGTCCGCGTCCTCGATCTTGCAGGACAGAATCCCCAGTATCTTCGACGCCGAAAGGTGCCCCTGCCGGTCCGTCTCGAACGCCTTGTGGACGAGCGCCGCGAGGTTCCTGTCTGCACCCTCGCTCCACTTGCCGATGCAGTCGAAGATCATCTTGCGCGCCACCGTCATCCCCTCCGTGAAGGTGATCTGGCTGTCGTTCGCCCGCACCACCTTCATCCGCCCGTCGTAGCTCGTGAGCTGCAAGTTCCCCTTCTCGCCCCCCATCGCCACGCCGTGCTCCTGCGCCGCCAGCTCCACCAGGTCCGAGACCTGCGCGAAGCACGCCTCCCGGAACTTCCGTGCGTGCCCCTCCAGCATCCGCGCGCCCTCGACCATCTTATGCACGAGCCCGTCGCGCACCTTGTCGATCTCCCTCACCTGCGCCTCCGGCACCCAGTGCCCCAGCGCGTTCATCATGTAGCCTTCCATTGTCTTTGCTCCTTCCTTATCCAGTTTCAGAGTCGGCGTTCACGCCGACGCGCGCCACCCGGCGCACTACCCACCCACGTTGCTTCGCCGCACCCGCAGCTCCTCCAGCGCGGCAGATTCAGCATCGTCATACGTCTTGAAACTTCCGGGGACCTTGTCCCACGCCGAGCGGTCGACCCTGACCGAGACCTCCCACTCATCGGAGAAAGGGTCCTGCGTGATCGAATAAACCGCGCCCCTCACATCACGCATTCACTTCAACGCCAGCGCAACCGTCGGCGCCGAATAGTATCCAGGACCGGCGTTGGCGTCGTGCGGGCCGCAATGCCCATGAAGCCCCGCGCTGCCGTAGAACGCCGTCACCAGCAACCCGAACCTCGCCGCCTTCAGACCCCGCGCCTGCGCCAAGCTCACCCGTTCCAATTGTCCCTTGCTCATCTTTGTTCCCCTCCCGATTCCTAATTCCTAATTTCCAATTCCTCATTCGGCGGCCCCAGCGCCGCCCATCCCCGACATCGCGTTCGCCTCCCGGCACACGCCCCTGAGCGTCCGCCCCGTGCAGATCATCGCACGTCACCCCCAGCACCACCAACACCCAGTCCCTGTGCTCACGCCGCCTCATCTGCGCACCTCCCTGACGCTGACCAGCCTGTTGTGGTGGCGGTGGCACGCGTCAAAAGTCGCCCGCGCCTCCCGCTCATCCTCCGCGTGGATGACCTCGTGCCGCTTCCCGCTCGGCACCCCGTCCGTGACGGTGTTGACCCCGTCGCCCTCCACATGCTCCCACGTCACCTTGAACTTCTTCATCTCCCGCCCCTCCTTTTCCATCCGGTTGCAGCCCCCGCCGTCCGCGGCGGCCCGCGCCTACCACCTGATGACCTGGCCGTCAAGGATGCCGTGCATGAAGAGCTCGTTGTCCTCCATGAACGCCATCATGTCCGCCACGCCGCCGAACCCGTCCGCCCGCGCGGGGGCGTCCGCCCCCTTCTCGTCGAGCACCTTCCCGCCGAGCCTTACGAACACCGTCCTCACGCTCCCCCCGCTCCCGTCGTCCGCCTCGCAGGCCCGTATCAGGATGCCCTCGGCCTCCGCCGCGTTCACCTCCATGAGCGTGCCGCCCGCCGGCCCGCAGAGGCGCAGCGCGTCCCCCGCCTCAACACACTCGCCCCTACGGATCGTCTGCCGCTTCGCGCCCGACCGGATCCCCTCGAGGAACCTCCCGCCGAACCGCACCTCCCACGTCACATGCCCGTTAATCCTTTTCATCTCCCGCCCCTCCTTTTTCAATTCATAATTACGCATTATGAATTATGCATTACCCATTGCCCCGCTCACTTCGCGCCGCCTCGATGCGCCGCCTCGATAATCGCCTTGTATCTGCTAATCAGGCTGCGGCTCTCGCGCCGCCCCGTCAGTACCCGCCACAGGTGCGTGCGCTCGACCCCGAGCGCCTCCGCGTGCCGCGCGATCCCGGGGTACGCCAGCACGCCACCGCGCTTGCGCCCCGCCTTGCCCTTCGCTTTCCGCTTCACTTTCATTGTAGTCTCTCCTTCCTTTTTCCTGTTCATCGTTGCCCGCAATCTGTTACACTTCGGGATTAGCGTTTCACTTTAAGTGAAATAAGTCAACCAAGAAAGTGAAAGAAAGTGAAAAATTCTTTTTCAATGATTCAGGCGCTAATGACCACTCGTGGCATTAGTAAAAAACAGTTAGCAGAGATTGCTGGCGTTGCTCCGTCTGCCGTTACCAAGTGGGCGGCTGGCGGCGCAATACGAGTGAAGTATCTTCACAAGATTGCACAACATTTTGGCGTTGATACGCAGAACCTGTTGGCGTCTTCAATTATAGTGAAACAAAGTGAAGCAAGAGAGGATTGGAAAAAAAAGGGCATTGGAAGCCGAGGCGAAACTAGGTAAGTTGCGCTCGGCAATCCGTAACTTCAACAAGGTTGTTGAAAATCTGGAGGGGGCGTTGTGAGTGAACAACATGGCGACAGCATCACCAATATGAGAATTAACCTGCTTGACGCTGTTCATGTGTGTGAAGGAATCTTCCGAGAGATTGACAAGGGCGGGGAAATCATCCCACCGTCAAAATGGTTTTATAAATCACCATCCGAGATGGAAAAATTTATCGCAGATGCCGATTATTCATCTTGGGATGTACTTGAAAAAAAAATTGCGCAACGAATGGCTTGATAGGCGAGCTGTAAAATACTCGTTAAAAGAATTATTTTTTATTCGTGCAAGGGCTTTTTTAGCATGGTGTTATCTAGGCGACTCTCTTATCGATAGAAAAGATAATGTTGCTTTTTATGCGGAAGCGGTAACGCTTGAGTATCTCGTGTGTTGGTTTTTAACCGCACCATGGTGGACTTTTTCGGATTATGCAATCAGAGAAAAAGTTGGAGACCTGTTTGACCGATACGCTGATTCAAAATTGTGTAATGTCCGTTGGGTGAGAATCAAAGAACCACCCTATTGGGATTAACATTAGGCTCTTGCCTAGATAAGGATTTCATGATACGGTTAAAGTATGCAAAAACGCTGGCGATTGAGCAGGTACAGGGTGAAAAAAAATCTGAGGTATTTTTGCGTGGACATCACAGCCATGCGGACGGCGGAAATCCTGGGGTATAACCGCAGGACGGTTGACCGCTATTTCAACATTTTCCGGGAACGTATCCTGGAGTTCCAGCACCAGGCGCTGGCGCCCTTCGCGGGGGAGGTGGAGCTTGACGAGAGCTACTTCGGGGCGAGAAGGGTGCGCGGGAAGCGGGGGCGCGGCGCGGCCGGGAAGACGCCCGTGTTCGGCGTGCTGAAACGGGGCGGGCAGGTGTTCCTGACCGTGGTCAAAAGCTGCTCCAGGGAGGAGCTTTTGCCCATAATACAAGGGAAAATCCTTGAAAGCGCGACAGTGTACACCGACGGCTGGGGCGCGTACGAGGGGCTGATCGTGAACGGGTACGACCACTACAGGGTGTTCCACTCGCGGGACGAGTTC
>Ga0082212_10002637_pt1 | contig 25926 bp, 13 predicted proteins | sample TergutNt197P3_FD_71548 | JGI IMG/M metagenome (GOLD analysis project Ga0082212, IMG submission 71548) | Neocapritermes taracua P3 segment gut microbial communities from Petit-Saut dam, French Guiana - Nt197 P3 | ecosystem: Host-associated > Arthropoda: Insects > Digestive system > Gut ...
CATATTTAACTAAAATTAACGATTACATACAATACCATCATTTTATATATAATACGCCAAAAACAACTTTTTTTTTGAAAATGTTTTGTGCTATTTTAAGAGTATTGCGTCTGATATATTGTTATGAACTTATTTTAGTTTACCTCTTATTTAATAAATATAAAAAAAAACATTATTTTGTGTAAAATTTTCTGTAAATTAATTAAAAATATAAATTATATAATTATGGATTTGTTTAAAAAATGTTTTAATTTTACAAGAGCAGATGAAGCAAAAGATGCTAATTTATACCCATATTTTCATCCATTAGAAGCAAATGAAGGTCCAGTCGTTAGAATATATGGTAAAGATATGATAATGGCAGGTTCTAATAACTATTTAGGACTTACTTCTAATCCAAAAGTGAAGGCATCATCCCAAAAAGCAATAGATATTTATGGAACAGGATGTTCTGGTAGTAGATATTTAACGGGAACTCTAAAATTACATAATGATTTAGAAGAAAGATTAGCAAAATTTTTAGGTGTAGAAGACGTTCTTTTGTTTTCTACGGGCTATCAAACAGGATTAGGTGTAATCACTTCGCTTGTAAATAAAGGTGATTATGTAATAATGGATAGAGAAAATCACGCAAGTTTAATGAATGGAGCGATAACTGCAAAAGGTATGTTTGCTGAATTTAAAAGATACAAACATAGTGATATGGATGATTTAGAAAAGACATTAAAAAATATTCCTACTGATGCAGGTAAATTAATAGTTACTGATGGCGTGTTTTCTGTCACAGGCGAAATATGCAATTTGCCTAAAATAAATGAACTTGCTAAAAAATATGGCGCAAGAGTTCTTTGTGATGATGCACACGCTACGGGAGTTATCGGAAATGGAGGAAGAGGAACAGCAAATTATTTTAATCAAGTAGAAGAAACTGATTTAACTATGGGAACTTTTAGCAAAAGTTTTGCTTCTTTGGGCGGATTTATTGCAGGAAAAGAACGTGTTATAAACTATATAAAACATGTTTGTGGTGCGTTAATATTTAGTGCCTCGCCCACACCTGCGAGTTGTGCTGCTACATTAGAAGCATTAAACATTTTAGAAGAACAGCCAGAAATATCTAATCAATTAATAAAAAATAGCAACTATATGCGGGATGGTTTTGAGCATTTAGGATTTAATATTTATCCGTCAAATACTGCAATAGTGCCTGTTATAGTGGGCAATACAGATATTGCGATGGTTATGTGGCGAAAACTATTTGATAAAGGAATATTTGTAAATGCTTTTATTCCGCCGGGAGTTCCTGAAAATATGTCTATGATGCGGACAAGTTATATGACAACACATAAAAAAGAGCATTTAGATAAAATTTTAGACGTATTTAAAGAAGTTGGTAAAGAATTAAATTTAATAAGTTAAATATTTAGTTTATATATATATAATATTGAAGTTTTAATAATTTTAGAATCATTCTGTAATCTCCATTAAATTATGATGGTAATGCCGACTTAAATCAATTTTATTTATATTTTTTTTCAAAAAAAAAGTGTATATTTGTATTTTTATTAATTTAAAAATATAAATAGTTCTATGTCATTTTATAATTTTAATAAAGTTCTTGTATTAGGATCTGGGTCTTTAAAAATAGGCGAAGCGGGTGAGTTTGATTATAGCGGTTCCCAAGCATTAAAAGCCCTAAAAGAAGAAGGTATTTATACAATCCTTATTAATCCTAATATTGCAACAGTTCAAACCTCTGACGGTATAGCAGATAAAATTTATTTCCTTCCCGTAACTCCATATTTTGTAGAAAAAGTAATAGAAAAAGAACGTCCTGATGGCATTTTACTTGCTTTCGGCGGGCAAACAGCATTAAATTGCGGAGTTAATCTATATAAGTCACAAGTATTAGAAAAATATAACATCCAAGTATTAGGCACCTCCGTTCAAGCGATAATGGATACAGAAGATAGAGAATTGTTTGTTACAAAATTAAATGAAATAAACGTCAAAACAATTCAAAGTGAAGCAGTAAATAATATTAATGATGCCAAAAAAGCAGCAAAGAAGATTGGCTTTCCTGTGATTGTGCGTGCCGCTTATGTGTTAGGCGGCTTGGGGTCAGGAATCTGTAATGATGAAAAAGAACTAAATAAATTATTAGAAACAGCATTTTCGTATGCTCCACAGGTATTAATTGAAAAGAGTTTGAAGGGATGGAAAGAAATAGAATATGAAGTAATGCGTGATAGATTTGATAATTGTATTACTATTGCAAGTATGGAAAATTTTGACCCGCTTGGTATCCATACAGGTGAAAGTATCGTTGTTGCTCCAACCCAAACACTTACTAAAAGTGAAAATAGTAAACTTCGTGAACTATCAATTCGTATAATTAGACATATAGGAATAGTAGGAGAATGCAATATACAATTTGCTTTAGACCCTAAAAGTGAAGATTATAGAGTTATAGAGGTAAATGCTCGATTAAGTCGTTCATCTGCATTAGCATCAAAGGCGACAGGGTATCCGTTAGCATTTGTTGCAGCAAAAATAGCACTTGGTTATGGCTTATTTGATATAAAAAATACAATGAATAAAACGACTTCTGCGTTTTTTGAACCTGCATTAGATTATGTTGTGTGTAAAATCCCAAGATGGGATTTAGGAAAGTTCCATGGCGTAGAAAGAATTATCGGTAGTAGTATGAAGTCAGTAGGCGAGGTTATGTCTATCGGTAGAACATTTGAAGAAGCGATGCAAAAAGGACTTCGTATGATAGGACAAGCAATGCATGGTTTTGTATCAAACAGAAAATTTACAGCAGAAAAAGACAACATTAAAGAGTCAGATATAGAAGAAGCATTACATAAACCGACAGACCAACGAATATTTATGATTAGTAAAGCACTGCAATCAGGTTTTAGTATAGATAAAATTTATGAACTAACAAAAGTAGATAAATGGTTTTTATACAAATTAAAAAATATTATAGATACGGAAAATGAATTAGAACAACTACCAATGCCTATCGGTTCACAAATAGAAATAGATAGAGAATTGTTATTAAAAGCGAAAGTTCAAGGGTTTTCAGATTTTCAAATAGCAAGAGCATTATGGAAAGATAAGTTTGAAGATGATAAACATATTGATTATGTTCGTAATTATAGAAAATGGCTCAAGATAACTCCTGTCGTTAAACAAATAGATACCCTTGCTGGTGAATTTCCTGCACAGGTAGATTATTTATACCTTACATATAGTGGCACAGAACACGATATAGATTTTGAACAAGATAATAAATCAATAGTGGTTCTTGGTTCTGGTGCATATAGAATTGGTTCGTCTGTTGAGTTTGACTGGGGAAGTGTTCAAGCATTAAACACAATACGTAAAGTAGGTTCTTATCGTAGTATTATGATAAATTATAATCCAGAAACTGTATCTACTGATTATGATATGTGCGATAGGTTATATTTTGATGAACTGACCTTGGAAAGAGTATTAGATATTGTGGAATTGGAAATGCCTTATGGAGTTGTGCTTTCTACAGGCGGACAGATACCAAACAATCTGGCTATGCGTCTGGATAGTTATCAAGTTCCTATATTGGGAACATCAGCAAAAAGTATAGATAACGCAGAAAACAGGCATAAGTTCTCTGCAATGCTTGATAGAATTGGTGTAGACCAACCTGCTTGGAAAGAATTAACTAATATAGAAGATATTTATAAATTTATTGATGAAGTTGGTTTTCCTATTTTAGTGAGACCGAGTTATGTATTAAGTGGGGCGGCTATGAATGTCTGCACTAATAAAAAAGATTTAGAAAAATTTCTTAACCTTGCTGCCGATGTAAGTAAAAAATATCCAGTAGTGGTATCTAAATTTCATACCAATGCAAAAGAAATAGAATTTGATGCAGTAGCAAAAGAAGGTGAAATAATAGAATACGCTATTTCAGAACATATTGAATATGCTGGTGTCCACTCAGGCGATGCAACATTAGTGTTTCCTGCACAAAAAATATATATGGAAACAGCCCGAAAAATAAAGAAAATTAGCAGAATGATTGCTAAAGAATTAAATATATCAGGTCCATTTAATATACAATATTTAGCAAAATCAAATGATATTAAAGTTATAGAATGCAATCTACGTGCATCTCGCAGTTTTCCTTTCGTATCAAAGGTATTGAAACGAAATTTTATAGATACAGCAACAAGAATAATGTTAGGATTAGAATTTTCTATACCCGATAAAACAGAATTTGATTTAGAATATGTTGGTGTCAAGTGTTCACAATTTTCTTTTGGTAGATTATATAATGCTGACCCTGTTTTAGGAGTGGATATGTCTTCTACGGGAGAAGTAGGTTGTTTAGGAAGAGATATACACGAAGCATTGCTTACCTCTATGCTGTCTGTTGGCTATACTATCCCAAGAAAGAATATTATATTATCTACGGGAGAACCAAAATCAAAGGCAGAATTGTTACCTATTTGTAAAAAATTAGTAGAGAAAGGTTTTAATTTGTTTGCTACTCGTGGTACCCAAAAATATTTAGAAGAAAACGGAATTGTTGCTACAATGGTTCGTTGGGGAGACGAAAAAGAATATGAAAATGTAATAACTAAATTAGATAACCACGAATTTGATTTAGTTGTTAATATACCAAAAGATATGTCTTTGGATGAATTAAATAGCGATTATCAAATACGAAGAACAGCAATAGATAGAAATATTCCTTTAATAACTAATGCCCAACTTGCAATTGCTTTTTTAGATGCTGTTTGCGAATACGATATAAGTGATATTAATATAAAAAGTTGGTATGATTATAAACTATAAAAATAAGATTTTGTTTCCTGCAATCCTACAAAAAGATTTGAATAATTTATAATATCTTAATAAAATATATTATATTTAATGTAATATATTAATTTTTTTTCTTATATTTGTATTTATTTTAAATTTAAAAACTATAATTTATGAGTTATTTAGTTCCAATGGTCGTAGAACAAACAAGTAGAGGTGAACGTTCCTACGACATATACTCTCGCTTGCTTAAGGAAAGAATTATTTTTATAGGAAGTGCAATAGATGATAATGTTGCTAATTTAGTTATTGCACAGTTACTATTTTTAGCAAGTGAAGACCCTAAAAAAGATATCAATCTATATATAAACTCGCCTGGTGGAAGTGTTACAGCAGGACTTGCTATTTATGATACTATGCAATATGTTCGTCCTGACATTAGAACTATATGTATGGGATTAGGTGCTTCTATGGCACAGGTGCTATTATGCGGTGGGGCTACAGGTAAAAGATTTGCTCTTCCTAATGCTAAAATACTGATGCATCAGCCATCTGGTGGAACACAAGGACAATCTGCTGATATTGAAATATATACAAAAAATATGCTATCCACTCGCGATAACCTTTATGATATCATTTCTAAACATACAGGCAAATCAATAAAACAAATTAAACAAGATGCTGATAGAGATTATTATATGACCGCCGATGAAGCGATGAAATATGGTATCATAGATAAAATATTAGAAAGTATTAATGATATATAGTATAGTTTCTTACTTAATAATTTATGGTAGTGTTTTAAATTTGGTATAAGATTATTTTTTATGCTTTTTATATATTATTCTCGTTATGTATTTTAAAATAATTTGCCTGTTTAGAAATATTTAGTAATATACCAACAGCAGACGAGTACATAATTATAGCTGTTCCGCCATAACTAATAAAAGGTAAAGGAAGACCTGTAGTTGGCATAATTCCAATATTAATAGCAATATGAACTAAAAAATATATAAATAGAATTAAAACAATTCCTGTCGCTAAATAAAATCCAAAAGTATCAGGTGCTCTTATCGCTACTTTAATTCCACGAGCAACAATTGTGCTAAACCCAATTACAAGAACAGATAAACCTATAAATCCCCATTCCTCGCCTATAACAGCGAAAATAAAGTCACCATATGATTCAGGCAAGAATAGATGACTTTGTTTACTTTTGCCAGGTCCTAATCCTATTAGACCGCCAGACCCAATAGCAATTAATGATTGCTTTGTTTGATGATGAGGTTGGTCATACCCTAAAAAAGTTAGAACCCTACCTGCACTATAATCTTCGCTCATTATTGCCACTCCACCTAATATAATACCTATTAATAAAACAATGAATAAATATTTTTTATTAACTTTACCTATAAACATCTGTGCTATTCCTATTATAAAAATCAAAATCATATTAGATTTATTTTTTTGAAAATATAGGACTAAACAAACTGACAACAAACAAACTATTAATGGTGCAAATACTTCATTAAATTTTTTTATATACTCCTGTTTTTTTGTTAATACTGTTGCAAAATATATAACTAATGTAAGTTTAATTAACTCTACGGGCTGAAATATAAATAAATGTCCTATGCTTAACCATCGTTTTCCACCTTTATATTCTATTCCCCAAATAATAACTAAAAATAATAATAAAAAAGAAATTAGCATTAAAGGTCTTGCTAACTTTTGCCAAGTATGATAGTTGATTTTGGAGAACAAAATAATTGTCAATATAGAAACTGCAACCATTATGATATGTCGCATAAATAAAGTTGTTTGGTCACCGAACTTAGATATTGAATATGGTGCGCTGGCACTATATACAAAAACAACTGATAAAGTAAGCATTCCAAGAACAGGAAGTAATATCCACCAATCTAAATATGTTTTTATATTTTTTAGTTTTGTTTTCATCACTTTTTTAGTTGTTCAATCCACATTAACTTTTCATTTCAAAAATTAAATTTCTTCAATTACAAAAATAATAATAATTTATCTAACAATCATTATTTTACTTTAGTTTTTTCGTTTTCCAATCGGAAAACCAAATCCAATGTTAATGTCAAAAATAAAACTACTATTATTAAAAGTAAAAACATAATCTTTATTATTTCTGCGACCAATACCAATGTCAACAAACGTTCTTAAACCATAAAAATTTTCAAACGAACAACCTAAATAGCCCATAACATCAAGCCATATATAATTTTCTTTTTTCCCATCGGGGATATCATCGCCTGCCCAGGAATTCATTGTAGAATAATAAAATACACCTGCTTGTGCTTGTAAATAAAGACGAGCAAAAGTAAGAGTAGTGGAGTTAAATTTGCCATAGTAATAATAACGAAATCCAATATCGCTACCGACTCTAAATGTGCCATCACCATCAGTAGTTTTAGTATTATTCCATAAACTCGGTCTAACTACTAATGAATTAGATAAACTTATAGGAACTGCAACCGTTGAGTATAAAAGAATAACGGGTTCACCACTATGATTTAAAAGTCCAATAGCAGCAGGAATAAATGAAAAAGGATGTAAATAAATTAATGTTCTTCTGTCATCGTGCAATTTATTTTGCATTTCCTGTATATCTATTGTTTCTTGCATTATATCTTGTGTGCTTATTTCAGGAAATATTTCTTTATTTTTTTCTTGTGCATATATTATTAAAGATGACACACAAATCAAAATTATAATTACAATTCTTCTTTTCATTTTATTATATAATGTTAAAAGTTTTCTTATCTAATTACATATATCGTTCTATGTGGTCAGATACTTTTTGAAATACGGGCTTATATGTTTCTTCAGATTTTCTTCCAAAACATATACCCATTGCTTCATAAAATTTAACATCGTTTAGGTCTACATATCTTTGTTTAATAGCATCACGGACAGGTAAATATTTGATTTGTCCTTCATTAACTCCTGCAATTGTAACACCATCAATATTATTAAGCAACAACAATACTGCACCACCTCCACATTGTTTGCCGAAAGAAATATCAAATGGAGTACTTTCACCACAGCGAACAAGATGCCCCGATAAAATATCTCTTATTTCAGGATGAGTATTTATACCTTCAACATAGAGTCCATTCTTGTAAAATACTTCTTTCCAATATTCTGTATCCTGTTTTGCATATTCTGTAAGAATGCTACGGGTAAATGCACCTATTCCACTTAATCTTTTATGTCCGAAAGAATCAACGGGATAGTTTTTATCTGTAAAATGTTCTCCGTCAACATTTTTAACTCCTTCGGCAACAACAATAGTATAAAGAGCAGAATTTAGTTCATCGCCTGCAATTCTACGAGTAAATGTTTCTTTAAAGTGTTCATATACAATTTTAAAATCAACATTAATTTCAGGAATTAGAATACAATCAGCATCAGAGCCGATGCCACCTCTAAATGCAGTGTGTCCTGCATATCTACCAAATACCTCGAAAATAATAATTCTATTATGTGTTCTACCTGTCGTTTTTAAATCAACAACAAAATCTGTAATTCTATGTATAGTAGAATCACCACCAACAGAATAAGTTTGTAAATCCAAATCCATTGTTTTAGGAACATGAATACATTTAATATTATGGTTAATTAAATCTAAAACAACCGACCCTGTATCATCGCCGCCAGCAATAATTAAGCCATCTATATTATGTTTGTTTATATTTTGTTTAATTTTATCCCATTTGGATTTTTCATCGCCTTTTATTTTACTTATTTTAACTCTTGAGTGGCCGGCAATAGACCCCGCTAATTTAGTATTTATACGTTCTATAGCAGTTAAATCAAGTGTTACAGGTTCTATTACATCTAAATTATATAATCCTGCATATCCATTTGGAATTATTACTAATTCTATATTATTAGCAATACACATTTTGGCTACACCATAAATAACGGCATTCAAGCCACCACAATCACCACCACTTGTGATGATACCTATTTTTTTTATATCCGACATTAGGGACTCTCCAATAAAAAAATTATTTATATGAACCATTAAAATACTATTTTTTTTCAAAAAAAAACGTATATTTGTAAAACTTGTGTTAACAATATCAGGAAAGATATAGATTATATTTTTAAATATAGTTTTTGAAAAACGAATTTTCAATGATAAAAATCAGAACAACAATAAAAAAGATATTTTGCAAGACATATCTGTATCTTTTGTTATTAATTATTTTTAATGCTAATTGGGCATTAGCAAATACTGATACATATACGTATAATTGGAATAATAAGTATATGTTTATTTACACGGATTCTTATCTTTATCTCTTATCTACTGTTTTTAATGAACTTTATGCACAACTATTAGATACAAACTCATTTTTATACCCACAAAATTTATATGCACAAAACTTCAATACAGATAATGACAATGAACAATTTAATTATATAGAAGACCTCAATTTTATTGATAAGTCCATTTATGAAGAACATCAATATATGAAGCCGAAATACATCTTTCTTAAACCGCCATTAGTAGAACTGAAATATAGAGAAAATATGTATAATCATATTAATCCCGATAACCATCCCGTGCAAAATGCTTATATTTTAGATTCTGTTGCTTACATTAATGATAAAGAAATAATATATATAAACTATGAATGGGTGAGTTCTAAAAAAGTAGAAAAGAAAAAAACTACTCCACCAACGCAACCACCAGGACAAGGCACAATTCCACCTTCTACTCCACCAATGACAACTACAGTCGAACCGAATGAACCAGACACCAATATAATATATTTAACTGAGCCATTAACTATGGAACTTGATAAATATCTTGCTGTCCGAAAACAAAACATCCAAAAAAATATATACGACTCACTAACTAAAACGTATGATACCAAAAAAGCAATGTCACGAAGTGATTTAGCTTTTCTAATGGGACAATCCGCAGGGTTGTCTATTCCATTACCACCTAATCCCGTGTTAAACATTTTCGGGAAACCCGAATTAGCAATTAATGTTAATGGAACTGTTAATGTTACTGTCGGATGGCGATGGAGTTTTCAGAACCTATCTACAGCATCGCAAAGCGGACAACTACAATCTTCTCCTATATTCCGACAGGATGCAAGAGTCAATGTTAATGCACGTATCGGTGATAAATTAAAGTTTAATATTGATCATAATACAAGAGCATTATTTAATTTCGACCAGAAGTTTAAGATTGGATATGAGGGATATGAGGACGATATTATCAAGAAAGTGGAAATTGGAAACATTATGTTTGAGACAAATTCCCAACTAATCAATGCGGCATCGGAACTATTTGGTATAGGAACGAAGTTCCAATTTGGTCCTTTATTTCTATCTACGGTAATTAGTCAAAAGAAAGGACGTAAAAATTATGTGGATGTCAAAGGAGGAGCATCTAAATCTGCTTTTGTTATAAAAATGTGGAACTATGCACAGAATCACTTTTTTGTTGATACAGCATATAAGAATATTTATAATGAATATTATAAATATAGCACTCCGATTATCCCCAAGCAGGCGGCTAACTTACGGATAAAGCAGATACAAGTGTGGGAAGCGTCTAATGATTTAAGGAATCCGCATGTATCACACGGGGTGGCTATAGCCGATTTACCACCTATTAAAAGAAAAATGGGAGAAAATTATGACCAATCTTTAAGAAAATCACCTTTAAGAACGGGCTTTGTTGAACACGGCAGATTCCAGTTATTAGATTCTAACCAATATTCTGTGGACTATAATTTAGGAACAATAACATTCCGCAATTTCCGTCAAGATAGATATTATGCTGTCTCATATCGTATGGAAGGAGCAACGGCAGATACTTTAGATGATGAAACAGTCGGTGAGTTCAGTAATCAAGTAGCACTTGGTGATACAATTCTCTTACGACTAATTTATAGACCAAATCTTCTTCCTTCTTATACAGATTTATGGTCTCGACAAATGAAAAATCGTTATAATATAGGTGCATCAAATCTCAATCTTGCTGACACAAAAATAGAAATATGGTATACTAGAAAATCAAATGATTCTACAGAACAACTTGATGGTGCAGATAGAAAAATTGTCACAATGTTAGGAGTAGATAGAGTAACCAATTCCACAGGTAGTGAACCTCCTGACGGCATATTTGATGTAAATAACAAAGCATTTCTGAACACTGACCTCGGCTTTATAAGTTTTCCACATAGTGAACCGTTTGGCAACGGATTAGTAGAATATTTTGAAAGTATAGGAAATAAAGATTTAGCCAATCAATATGTATTCAGGCAAATCTATGACACTACAATGGATATAGCTCGCCGAAACACTGCTAAAGATAGATTTATAATAGTGGGCGAAATGAGTGGAAGACAAACAAATACTATCTCACTAAATTCGTATAATCTTAGTCCTGGTAGTGTCCGAGTAAAGTTAGATGGGCGTTTATTGCGAGAATACGATGACTATACTATTGACTATGCAATGGGACGACTAACAATAAGAGACCCGCGTGCAATGTATCCTAATGCTAATCTGCAAATAGAATATGAACAGAAAGACGTATTTACAACATCCACGAAAACATTTATGGGCTTGCGAGCAGATTATGAGTTGTTCCATAACCGATTAATGACTGCCACTCTGGGTGGCACAGCAGTCCGATATTCACAAGCCATATTATCTGATAGAGCAATGTTAGGTGATGAACCTATTGCAAATACTATGTTCGGTTTTGATTTTAAGTTTAATTCGGATGCTCCTTTTATTACGGAGTTGCTTGATAAATTGCCATTCTATGATACTAAAATTCCGTCTACTATTAACTTAAATGCTGAATGGGCAATGGTTGCTCCAACTCCAAATCGTATTCGTTCAGAGGTGCCTGAGGATAATAATTCGCCTGTTGCTGAAGTAGATAATTTTGAAGCAGTGACTCGCACTACTTCACTTGGACTATCTTATTTAACTTGGAAACATTCGGCAGCCCCTGAAGATTCTTTGCGGTATTCTTCACTTTCATATCAGCCATTAGCAGCAGAACTATATGGTGAATCAGGTAATCCTATTTTGCAGGAAGCACAGATGTATAGAGGTAGAATGTTCTGGTATCAATATTCAATACCGCGTATTAAATATATAGATGTATATCCTGATTATCGTGCTTTTCAAAGTGCAGTTAGTAATACAATTAGTGCTTTATACATATATTTTGACCCAGACAGAAGAGGTATATATAATAAGAATGCAGATTTTTTAGATGATGCAAATCCAAATTTTGACCCTAATAATGCTTTTTCGTCTCGTCCCGAAAATAGAGAGAAAATATGGGGCGGAATGCAAAGAATGTTAAATAGTTCCTCGTTCAATTTTGATGCAGACAATGTTGAATTTTTAGATGTAATGATATATTTCATTCATTATGAACGTGGAACAAAAATTTATTTCGATTTAGGAATGATTTCAGAAGATATTATTCCGAATGGGTATAACGACACAGAAGATGGTATAACAGAAGACAATCCACTTCCTAATGGTATTATAGATATTGGTGAAGATGTTGGTATAGATGCTATTGGCGATGACATAGAACGTTCTATATATCCCTATCCGTTAAATTTGGAAGATGATCCTGCCAGAGATAATTTTGCATTCAACTTTAGTAAAAATGATAATAGTAGAGGTCCCGATGACTATATTCATTATAATAATTTTGAAAATAATTCAAGCACCGATATGTATGTTTTTCCTGACGAGGAAAAATATACCCAAACATTTTCCACAGATAATTCCTATTATACTTATGAACTAAACCTAAACTTTAATCTTGCAGATAATTCTCAAATCATAGGTGGTAACCCTGATGGCGGGTGGTATCAATTTAGAATCCCAATAAGAAAACCTACTTCTAAAGTCGGTGACCCACAGTTTAGCAATATGCAATATATTAGATTTAGAGTTGCGGGCGGCGGATTTGCAGGTATTATTGCCGATTGGAAATTATTAGGAAATTATTGGCACCGAGATGAAAACTTTGAAAAAAATATGCAACAGAATGATAGTGTAATGCAAGTAAGTTATGTGAACTTATGGGAAAACAGCAGTTCACCCGATTACTATACAATGCCACCGGGCGTGCAGGCACCAAGACAAGTAGGCAGTTTAGATTATAGTTTCGATAGTAGGTCAAATGAGCAATCATTAAGTATAGCAGTTAAAAATCTACTATGGGGCGAAGAGCGTATGGCTGTTAAAATATTTTATGATTTGGATTTCTTTAATTATAAACGATTAAAATATTTTGTTCATGGTGATGGTTCTATGCCAATGTCATTAACATCTATAAGTGGGAAACCACGTGCATATTCATTTATTAGATTTGGTTTAGATAGTGGAAACTATTATGAGTTCCGTCAGCCATTAACAAGTGGCTGGCAGTCCGTAGAAATAAACTTATCTGATTTGACTTCCATTAAACAAATAAGAGATACAATGATGTTAGGCGAAAGAGCAGTATTTCCTGTTCCTGGCAACCCAAATGGATATTATGCTATTAAAGGTAATCCGATACTGACAAGAATACGTTTTGTTGGATTAGGTATAGCAAATGAGAGTGATAATTTCCAAGAATTAACTACTACTGCTTGGTTTGATGAAATGAGATTGTTAGACCCAGAAGCAAGTAATGACTGGGCGGGAATAGTTAATTTTAGCACTACTTTAGCGGATTTAGGTTCTATAAGTGCGGCTTTTAACAACTACGAACCAAATTTTCACAGAGTAGAGGAGCGTTATGGTAATAGAAATAGAAGCACCGATTGGAATGTAAATCTAATGGGAAATTTAGAGAAATTTGCTCCTAAAAGTTTTAAAGAAATGCGAATACCTATAAACTATACCCATCAGGAAATAATGGAAAATCCTAAATATGTTGCTAATAATGACATTGAGTTGGGAAGTGCTGCTAATAGTATTTATCAGCAGGTACTTGGACAAGGAGGCACTCCTGCTGAAGCAGAAGCCGCTGCAAACAAATTAAAAAGAGCAAGTAGCAGTTTGTCAGTGCAGGACGCTTGGTCATTGAGTGGAGTAAAATTAGGGATACCCATAAAACATTGGTTAGTTAATCAAACCATCAACAGGATAACCTCCAGTTACAGTTATAGTCAGATATTTGAGCGTAGTAGTATTTATGAAGAACGTTTTAATTGGGTGTGGCGTTTAGGTCTTAATTATAATCTTCCTATTGCTGAATTATTAGTATATAAACCGCTATCGCAAACAGATAATAATACCTTTTTTATTGGAAGTTGGAAAGAGTGGAAGTTGAATTTTCTACCATCTAATATAACATTAAATCTTGATATGCAACGCCGCCGTCAGACCGAACTATTACGACAAGAAGGTGTTATTAGTCCAATTATTAGAGAGTTTTATGCCAACAGGCAGGCATCTTTGAATTGGAAATTAAGCACAAATGGTCCTTTAAGCACTACAATAGATTATAATTTTACTACGGGTGCTACGCTTGTTCCTTTTGAAGTAAATGAGTTGGGACGACAAAAGACAGCAAGCGAATTAAGCAAAGACATATTTTTTACTAATAATCGTTTTATTGATTTCGGTTTCAATACAGACCATCAGCAAAATGTGACTATTAATTTTAAACCGATGCTGCCTAATATTCTATCTATTAATAAATTTATAGATATTACAGCGAGTTATACCAGTAATTATAGATGGCGTGACCCATTACAAAGTGAAGAGGAACTTAAAGATGCAAGTAGAAGTGCAAGCGTTAATAGTGCTTCAAAAGTTGGATTAATATTAAAGTGGAAAGATATTGGAAATAACATATTCGGTGTGAGGAAAGAAAATACATCAACCAAAACACCGACAAGGGGCGGTGCATCGCCACCTACTACTCCACCACCTGTTAATGAAAGAACAGGTATTTTAGGTAACATATTTGGTGTTGTTCAAACAATATTTTTCGATTGGGATAGAGTTAATTTCACTTTCAATAATACAAGTGCAGCGGCTAATATGGGAGTTTTCGGTGGAAGTGGATTAGATAATTTTTTAGGCAGGGGATTAACATTTAGAGAAAGTCAATTGCATAGAGGACCAAGTTTTGCATATCAGATGGGCTTTATTGGTAACCCACACGGAAGTTGGAGAATGAATAAGTTTGGTGATTTTGAAACAGAATCAGGATTAAGACCACCTAATAGTGTATTTCAGGATAATTTTAATCAGGTAAATAATTTAGAAATTAAAACTAATCGGCAGTTATGGGCAGGAGCAACTATAGATTTAAATTGGAAAATGGCATTGCAATACAATAAAAATATGACAATAGATACTGATGAGGATAGTATTATGACTTATAGCAATGTGCTGACACAGGATAATTTGAATAGGACTTTTTTGAGTGTTCCAAACTTTTTTGGCTTAAATTTATTCGGCAATCCTATTGAAAAAATCGTCAATATATTTGAACAGAAAAGAGCAGTATTAGAAGCACAAGGATTAGATGAATTAACCTTAAACGAGAAAGTGCATTTAGCATTAAGTGAAGCATTTTACGAAGGACTTGAAGCATTTAGTATCACAAAAGGTAGATTAGCAAAGAATCTACCTGCAGTAAATTGGACTTTTAAATGGGAAGGATTAGAAAAATTGCCTTTGTGGTCTGATTACGTTAAAAGAATGATTATAGATCATACCTATACTTCAACATATATAGAGGTAGGGCAGACAACGGATTTAGGAAGGGTAGTTCAAACCCAATCTATGCAAAGTGGTTTTAGTCCTTTATTTGGAATTTCTGCAAGTTTTGACGAAAAAATTATGAAAGGTATCTTAACAGCAAGTATTAAATGGAGTGAGACCAGCAATTATAGTGCTACTACGGCAAGTGGTGCTATAATTAGTTTGCAAAGAACCACTGATATTACTGCTAATGCGAGTTATGTTATGAAACAATTTAGCATTCCATTTTTGGGCTTTAACCTTAAAAATGATTTTGAAATTGCTTTTTTATTTACTTTTAAGAAAAACAATACAGGAACTTTTGATGTACTTGACACTAAAAGTTATAGTGGTAATAATGCTACAGGCGGTAGGACGCTAACAGGCAATAAACAAATTATTTTAGAACCATCAGCAAGATATGTAATTAGTCAAATGTTTACAGCAAGATTATTTTTCAGATATGAAGGAACTTTTAATGAGGGTGCGGCTAATCCTGGCTACCACAATACACAAATCGGACTGGATATTAGTATTAATATTTCAGGCGGCAGATAGGCATAGAGAGTGTATAGAGTATATAGAGAGTGTAACAACTAAATTTTATCGTTACCGAACTTGTTTCTCTACCCGTTATTAGTAGGCAATAACCCCGAAACAAGTTCGGTATGATAATAGATATAATATCTTAATATTATATCATCAATTATTTAATAAAATATTTTTCAAACGCTTCTATAATTTCAGTAGGTGAAGTAATCATTCCGCCCATTCTACCAACAAATTCTACACGAGTTTTGTCGCCGACAGCAAGTTTGACATCTTCTATCATTTGTCCTGCGTTCATTTCAACATCAAGAATGCCTTTAACTTTTGTTCCTAAATCCTGAAACGTTTTTGCAGGGAACGGAAAAAGAGTTATAGGTCGGACAACGCCGATTTTATAACCTTTTTCGCGTGCTGTATCTGCTGCTTTTTTGCATATTCTTGCACCTAAACCGAAACCAGTGAAAATATATTCAGCATCTTCTACTTTATATGTTTCTACTCTAATTTCATTTTCTGCAATTTTTTTATATTTTGCTTGCAGATTTTGATTAATGACTTCCATTGCTTCTGGTTGGATGTTCAAAGAAGTAATAAAATTACGTGTTTCTCTTTTTCCTCTACCGCAAGTAGCCCAAGGAATATTGCGTATTTGCTCATCAGTTTTACGTGGCATTTGATCAAATAATTCTATTTTTTCCATTATCTGACCTATTGCACCATCGGCAAGAAGCATAACAGGAGTCCGATATTTTTCTGCTAACTCGAAACCTTCTCTAACAAAATCAACCATTTCCTGCACTGTTGAAGGAGCAAGCACTATAAGTTTATAATCGCCATGCCCACCACCTTTCACAGATTGAAAATAATCCGACTGAGATGGTTGGATAGTGCCAAGCCCAGGTCCGCCTCTAACAATATTAGCAATAATGCAAGGAATTTCAGCACTTGCCATATAAGATATTCCTTCTTGCATCAAACTAATACCAGGACTTGAAGAAGTAGTCATTACTCGTTTTCCACATCCACCTGCTCCATGAATCATATTGATTGCAGCGACTTCTGATTCTGCTTGCAAAACTACCATACCTGTTCTTTTTTCGGGTTGTTCTGCCATCAAATATTCTAAAACTTCAGATTGGGGAGTTATAGGATAACCAAAATATGCATCACAGCCAGAGCGTATCATAGCCTCTGCAAGGGCTTCATTACCTTTCATTAATCTAATTTCACCCATTATTTCTCCTTATGTCTTTAAAGACATTTATTTGTAAATTAATAATCGTATTTAGTTTTAAAATACAAAAATAATTTTTTTTTTTGAAATTATTATAATATTAAAAAAAATATAGGCGTAATACTTAATTACGCCTATATAAATTACAAAACTAACCTATTAGTTCTAATAACCAAACAAATCGGACAATTGTAATTGCTCAACTTTGCCATAAGTAGCCATTGTTTTAAAATCTAATGTTTTCGGGTCGCCAAGTATTGCATAAGCATATGTTCCGTTTTTAATATTTTGTTCTTGATAACCAAACAAATCGGACAATTGTAATTGTTCAACTTTGCCATAAGTAGCCATTGTTTTAAAATCTAATGTTTTCGGGTCGCCAAGTATTGCATAAGTATATGTTCTGTTTTTAATATTTTGTTCTTGGAAGTTTAAAACATCTGCCATTGTATAACTCTGTGCATCTTTAAATATCTTTTGATTAATATCCATATATATTCCTAAATCCATTGAACGCAAATAACTCCAAAGAATAGCATTTTTAGTAGTTCGTGCTGTTCGTATAGTAGTAATAAGCGAATTTTTAGCAATATCAAATGCGTTCTCTGATATAGGCATATTATTTATTATTTCAAAGAAAGCAACTACAGCATCGTGCATTTTATCAGATTGAGTAGCAATAAATGTTTCGTAACTATAGGTATCATCTTTTTTTGTAGGTCTCTGGTAAAATGCCCGTGCTGTATATGCTAATCCTCTTGATTCACGCATTTCTTGGAACACAATAGCGTTCATTCCGCCACCAAAATATTCATTATACATTGCTATAATTGGAACATTACTAATGCAAAACTCTTCGCCTGTATTGGAATACATTGACAAATATATTTGGTTAGAAAGATAAGGTACAAAATATACAATACTTTCTATTGGTTGTAATTTGGCGAACTGTCTATTTAATAAAGGTGGAATTAGTTCGTCCATATTATGATATTGCTTAATAAATTTTGCAACTTTGTTTTCTGCTGTTGGACCATAATACCATATACGATGTTGATATTGGTTCATCTCTTTAATTTTATCTATAAGTTGTTCAGGAGTTAATTTTTGCAATTCATTATTAGTTAAAATAAATGTAGATGGATTATCTTTTCCATATGTTCTATATGTTTGAAGTCGGCTGAAAATAGTTCCTTGATTTAGCATAGCATCTGCTCGTTTTTTAAGAATATCATCAACTAAATTATCAAACGCTTCCTGATTAATTTGTGGGTCAGTTAATAAACTCTCCATAAGTTCCATCGCTTTTTCCATATTTTCAGCAAGACCTTCTAAATACACATATACTCTATCTGTTCCTGTTCCAACATTAAAATCACAAGCAAGTTTATAGAATTCTTTTTTAATATCTTCAGGTGAATATTTGCTTGTTCCTAAATACTTTAGGTATTCAAATGCGGTTGCTATTGTTTTATCACTATTTGAACCCATATCAAAAATATAATATAATTCAAAAAGTTCATTTTCTACATTTTTCTTATATAAAAATGGAATATTTGCTTTGAGGAAAGTAATAGATAAATCCTTTTTATAATCAACAAATACGGGTTCAATCGGTGTTACGACAGATGCTTTAATTTCTGCAATGAATTTACTTTCAGCATCTCTGTTTGCTTGAATAGGAGTGATTGCGGGCTTGTCTATTTTCCTTATTGTAGTATCTTCGCCCACTCTTTTATATACAGCAACGTAGTTGCCAAGATATTTATTTGCAAAATCAATAATGTCTTGCTTTGTTATTTGGTCTAATCTTTTAAAACCATCAACATAATATTCTTTCCAAGTAAGGTCATTTATAAAACAATTCATCATCCAATATACACGACTTCTGTTATTTGTAAGCCCTTTTTCTAAATCTAATTTTGTGTTATTTACAGCAGCAGAAACTAACCAATCATCAAATTCACCTTTCTTTAAGTTTTCAACCTCTTCTAAAAGTATATCTTTAACTTGGTCTAATGTTTGTCCTTGCTTTGGTTTTGCTTGAATCATAAATGCACCTGCATCTGCCATTGATTCATAATTGCACCATGCATTGATAACTTTTTGCTTTTGATTAACATTTAAATCAATTAATCCCGCTGTTTCATTATACAAAATTGTTGCTGCTATACTTCCAATTTCTTGTATTTTAATTTCTTTGTCGCCGGGAACTCTCCATGCAACAGTAAAAGATTCAGCATCGTTACCAAAAATCTCTCTTGTAAGATTTTCTGTCATCGGTTTTTCTTCCTCTACTTTTACAGGAGGAATATTATTATTAGTAGGCAAATCAGAGAAATATTTTTCAATGATTTTAATTACCTCATCAGGATTAAAATCACCTGACATACAAATAGCCATATTATTAGCAACATAATATTGCTTATAATAATTTTTAATATTTGTAATAGAAGGATTTTTTAAATGCTCTTGTGTACCAAGAACGGTTTGTGTGCCGTAAGGATGATGTGGATACAATTCAGCAAAAATTGCTTCATATATTTTCCACATATCGCGTGTAAGAGACATATTTTTCTCTTCATATACGGTTTCTAATTCTGTGTGAAAACCTCTAATGATGGCGTTTTTGAACCTATCTGCCTGTATCTTTGCCCAGTTTTCAATCTGATTAGAAGGAATATTTTCAACATAGCAAGTTACATCCTCTGATGTAAAAGCATTCGTGCCTGTTGAACCGATAGTTGACATCAACTTATCATACTCATTAGGTATCATATATTTTGATGCCTCTTGCGAAACACTATCTATCTGCTGATAGATCGCTTTTCGTTTACGTTCATCTGTCGTATTTCTGTAAACTTCAAACAGACGTTCAATTTCATCAAGCAGTGGTTCTTCTGCTTCAAAATCAGAAGTACCGAACTTTCTAGTTCCTTTAAACATTAGATGTTCAAAGTAGTGTGCCAAACCTGTTGTTTCGCTTGGGTCGTTTTTACCTCCAACTTTAACAGGAATGAAAGTTTGAATTTGTGGTGCATCTTTATAAACAGAAAGATACACTTTTAACCCATTTTCTAATGTATATTCTCTTACATTCATTGGGTCGGGATTGTCTATTGCTACTTTAGTGCAAACTACAATTAATATGCTACATACCAATAAAAGTAGCAACCTGATTAACATTTTTTTATTCATAATATTTATTAATATATTTGTTTAATAATTTCTATTTTTATAACGTATAAATACATTATACCAATTATACGTATTTATGGGCATAATGTTTCATTAAAAAAATGATTATATGGAAAGAGTTATAACTCATAGAATTATGACTTATTCAGAAGTTAAACAGGAATAATACACTACAAAAAGATTAAATCAGAAATAATTTTAACAATAAAAGCAACAAAATATGCTGACAATATTGTAAACATACTTATCAGTGATGCATGTTTTTTACCTGCTACTTTTTTAATAGCAACAAATACAGATATACAAGGAAAGTATATCAAAAAGAAAACCATAAAGGTTAAGCCGACAGGAATAGTAAAAATTTTATCACCCTTTTTATCACCACTAATATATCTCGCATTCTTTAATTGGTTTGAGAAAGTTTTATTTTCATTACTCATATCATCATCATCATAAATATTATCATTATTAAAAAGGACACCTAAAGTGCTTATTGCAGTTTCTTTAGCAGTAATGCCTGTAATTAACGCAATACTTATTCGCCAATCAAATCCAAGTGGGGCTAAAATAGGTTCTATCTTTTTTCCTATTATACCAAGATATGAATGTTCTATTTGTTCTTTTTTATTGATATTATTATAGTCGTCTTTATTGTTTTGTGGAAATGCTTGAAGAAACCATATAATAATTGATGCTATTAGCAAGACAGAATAGATTTTTTTTATATAGTCCCGTATTTCAATAAAAATTTTATTTAGAAGATATTTTAATGAAGGTAATTTGTAGTTAGGTAATTTTGTATTGATGACTTTTTTTTGATTAAAACTATGTTTTTTCCTATCTTTAAATAATAATGAAAATAATATCGCTAATAGAATTCCTAATAAATAAATAGAAATAAGAACAACAACACCTTCTAATTTTGAAAAAAGTGTGCCTGTTATTAATATATACACAGGTAACCGACCAGAACACGACATAAAAGGTATTAATAAGATTGTTCGGTTTTTTTCGCTTCTATTTTTAATAGAATTAGCAGCAAGTATTGGCGGAACATTACAGCCAAAACCCATTAGAAGTAATACAACTGATTGACCACTTAGACCGAATAATTTCATAAAATTATCTAAAATAGTAGCAATTCTAACTAAATAGCCCGAACCTTCTATAAAAGAAATAAAAAAGAAAAGTATGAAAATACTTGGTAAAAAACTTATTACTAAACCAATACCAGGCAGAATTCCATCATTAATTAGTTCTTTCAAAATCCCATCGTTAAGAATAGCATCAAATACGTTAGTTAAAAAAACAAAAAAAGAAGATATCCAATCAATAGGATATGTCCCAACGAAAAATGTTGCAAAAAACATAAACAAAATAAATAAAATAAATATTGGTAATCCTAAATACTTATTTAATAATATTTTGTCTATTTTTTGTGAATCAATTTTCATTTTTTATGTTAATTTTGTAAAAAAACAAAAATAATACTTTTAAAAAAAATATTTATTATAATTTGTGAGATGTTTTTAGTATTTTTATAACTTATATGAGATAAAATGTCTTTCGTAAGAGATAAAATGTCTTTCGTAAGAGATAAAATGTCTTTCATAAGAGATAAAATGTCTTTGTAAGAGATAAAATGTCTTTCATAAGAGATAAAATGTCTTTCGTAAGAGATAAAATGTCTTTCGTAAGAGATAAAATGTCTTCGTAAGAGATAAAATGTCTTTCATAAGAGATAAAATGTCTTTCATAAGATATAAAATGTCTTTCATAAGGGATAAAATGTCTTTCATAAGAGATAAAATGTCTTCATAAGAGATAAAATGTAAAAAATTAGATAAAAAATGAATACAGAAAAAGTTTTAGTAGCAATGTCAGGCGGGATAGATTCTTCTACTACTGCTTTAATGCTAAAAAATAGCGGTTATGAAGTAATTGGTTGCCTTCTAAATATGCACACTAATAATCAACAAGCAATAAACGATGCAAAATTAGTAAGTGAGTTTATAGGTATAGAATTAATTGTAGAAGATGTATCACAAAGGTTTTTAGAGGTTGTCAAAGATAATTTTTATAAAGAATATAGAAATGGTAGGACGCCTAATCCTTGTGTTTTGTGTAATAAAGAAATAAAGTTTAAAGAATTGCTTTCAATAGCAGATAAAAAATCTATAAAATTAGTAGCAACAGGACATTATGCAAATAAAATATATAGTAAAGAAAATAGGAAATATGTATTAAAAAAAAGTAAAAATTCAAGTAAAGACCAAACTTATATGTTATGGAGATTAGAACAAGATGAGTTAACACGGATAATATTTCCTTTGGGTGAATATACAAATAAAAGTGTTGTTAGAAGGTATGCAGAAGACCAAAAACTACCTGTATTTGATAAAAAAGATTCCCAAGATATATGTTTTATTCCTTCAAATGATTATCATAATTTTATTGATGAATATTCTGCAAGCATAAATGATGTAATACTTGGTGGAGATGTCATAATAAATGGTAAAGTAATAGGTAAGCATAAAGGCATTCCATATTATACAATCGGTCAGAGACGTGGAATAGGTGTAGCATACCAAACTCCAATTTATGTCAAACAAATAGATGCAAAAAATAATAGTATAGAAGTAGCAATATTAGAAAATACTTTTTCTAAAGGATTGATAGCCACCGACTACAATATAATAAATAATGAAAAATTAAAAGAAGGCATATATAACATCAAAATTAGGTATAAAAGTAAAGAAAAATTAGGAACAGCAGTAGAACAAAATGGTCAATTAATAGTTAATTTTAATGAACCAATTAGTTCAATAGCATTAGGTCAATCTGTTGTATTATATGAGAATGATATTTTAATAGGTGGTGGAATAATATCTGAAGTATTTTAGAAAAATATCAAAAAGTAATAATTATAAAAAAATATTGTATATTACATTTTAATTAATTAAACAAAATAAAATATTTATGAAAAAAACAATATACATTTTAGCAATTCTTGTTACAACATTTAATGCTTTTTCTCAACCTGATTATATTAATTTTCAATCTGTTTTACGTGATAAAGACAGCAAATTAGTTATAGATAAATCTGTTTCACTGCGTATCAGTTTGTTAAAAAACTCTGATGTTGGTACTATTTTATATAGAGAAACACATAATGTTATAACTAACTCTAACGGGATTGCTACTATACAAATAGGCACAGGAAAAGCCGATATTGGTAGTTATTTAGATATTGAGTGGTCAAAAGATAATGTATATGTTAAAGTAGAAGTAAATATAGATAATAGTAGTTATATAACAGTCGGAACATCACAACTACTTGCAGTTCCTTATGCACTATTTGCAAAGCATTCAAGCGGTAGTTCTAATATAATCTATACAGCAGGTAATGGAATTAAAATAGAAAATAATATAATTTCTAATACTAAACCTAATATAGAAGTTAGTATAGTTGGAACAGATGGTATTAGAGTTAGTGGTAATTATCCTAACTTTTTAATTGCAGATACAAATAAAACAGGAAGCGGAATTAAATACTATCAAGGCGAGGGAATTACAATAAAAAATGATACAATTATTAATACTTTGCCTGATAAAGTTGTGTTGTTAAATGGAAGTAATGGAATACAAATTTCTGGTTCTTATCCTGAATTTACTATTGGGATGTCGCCGGCTAATAGCGGTTGGAATCCTTTTGATAGCACGAGTTTTTTAATTAAAGGTGAGGACAATATTACGTCTTTATATAGTAATTCTCTCTTCAATATAAAGGGTTCAAGAGTGCTGTGGCTTGGTAATAAAGCAGCGTTTAGAGCAGGTTGGACACTTCTTTATAATGATACACTTAATAAAATTGATACTAATGTTTGGCATTGTGATAGTATTGGAATTTATTCTGCTGCATTTGGCAATAGCAATTTAGCAAGAGGAACCCAATCATTTGCTACTGGAAAATATAATAAACTATATGGTGAAAATACTTTTTCAAGCGGATATTTGAACGTAGTTAATTATAGAAATAGTGCTGCGTTTGGAGAAAAAAACACAATTGCAGCAGAAAACGCTATGGCTATTGGAAATACTAATACCATAAGAGGAAATAATGCTTTTATACTTGGATTGCAAAACATAACTACGCGTCCTAATGCCATTAATTCGGGATATAATAATTTGTGTGAAGCGGAAAATTCAATGATTATAGGTTCAAGCAATAATGTTTCGGGGATTAATTCTGTTAGTATGGGTTATAATAATTATGTGACGGGTGAAAGTTCTTTTGCTGTCGGCATAAATAATAAGGCAATGGCTGAAGTTTCTATTGCTATGGGAAACAGTTCAACTGCAACAGGGATTAGTTCTATTGCGATTGGGAATAATGCTACTGCCTCAGGTGATAGGTCTGTTGCTATCGGCACATCTGCCAATACAAATAATAAAACAGGAACATTCGTTCTTGCTGATGGCAATATTGACAATCTTATGGCAACTAATGATAATCAGATGACTATGAGATTTGCAGGTGGATATAGATTATTTACTAATAATAATGCAACAATAGGGGCTGTTCTAAACTCTAATAGCAGTTCTTGGGCTACTATTTCGGATTCTACAAAAAAAGAAAATTTTATAAAAGCAGATGGAACTGATTTCCTAAATAAAATATCTAAACTCAATCTTGGAAGTTGGAACTACAAAGAAGATAATAAAATAAATAGACACTACGGAGCATTCTCACAAGAAATATTTTCTTTATTTGGAAAAGATTCATTAGGAACAATTGGAAATGATTGGTCTATTGCTTCGGCAGATATGGATGGAATTATGCTAATAAGTATTCAAGAATTAATAAATCAAAACAAACAACAACAAACAGAAATAGATATATTAAAAGCACAGATAGAACTACTTTTGAAGGAATTAAAACAAATTAAAGAAAAAATAAAATAGAATTTAATTTTCTGTCTTGATTTAATAATAAAAAAAAATTATTGTTTTTAATTTTTATAATACAGAAATATTTTATAGACAATAAAATAACAAATATAAATAGAAAGAGTATGCCACAAGAAGAAACAAAAGAATACATTTATATCGCTCAATCATCTACAGAAGCATTGTGGTGTAAAATAGGTATAACAGGCGATTTAGATGAACGACTTAAATATTATAATAGGCAACAAACAGCTAAGTCCAAAGATAATATTTATCGGTATCTATTTACTTGTGAAGTATCTGATATGCGACAAGTTGAAAAAGATATAACAGCAAAATTTAAACTATTTAGACAAGATAGTAAGACAGAAATATACCTTTGTAGTAAG